>Ga0334888_1003531_pt1 | contig 15291 bp, 9 predicted proteins | sample GraSluR1_MG_FD_207227 | JGI IMG/M metagenome (GOLD analysis project Ga0334888, IMG submission 207227) | Sludge microbial communities from methane-producing bioreactor in Wageningen University, Netherlands - Granular Sludge_3_08-R1 | ecosystem: Engineered > Bioreactor > Anaerobic > Unclassified ...
CTCGGCTTATGGGGTATTAGCAGCCGTTTCCAACTGTTGTCCCCCACCTGAAGATAGATCCTCACGCGTTACTCACCCGTTCGCCACTAAAAATACACTTCACTTTCCGCAAGCAGATTGTTCCATGCATCTTCCGTTCGACTTGCATGTGTTAAGCACGCCGCCAGCGTTCGCCCTGAGCCAGGATCAAACTCTCCATAGAATTCTTCTATTACAAAGATCCTACAGATCTCGTCTGCCTGATTCTTTGAGTACTGCTGTTCAAGATCGTTATGCTTGATGCACGCTGTATTTTGTTTTCAAGGTTCGTGCGCCACTGCTTCGTGGCGGCGAGAGGTACTATATCACGCTTCTTTGAGCTTTGCAACCCCTTTTTTTCGGACTGTGCTATAATCCCCAAAGAGTCCTTGAAATATCCCTCTTTACCCCGCATCTGGGAAGGTTTTTTTGCTGCAGAAAAACCTCGACACAGCCTCTCCGGAGGGCTCGCAAGAGATGGAGAACACCACAATAAAGGAGATTGATGTCTGCCCATGAGAAGATCTGACAGGAATGCGCAAAGATCCCATGCCCCTGCGGGGGAAGCTTCCTCCTCCGGAAGATCCCGAAAACAACCCTCTGAAGAGAAGGAGAAAAAAGGGGGAGGATGTTTTTTCTTCTGTCTTACCGCCCTGCTCCTACTTCTCCTTATGGGAGTGGCCGCCGCCTCTCTCTGGGGAGTCCTCTACGTGCGCAAGCTGAGTGCGGATCTTCCCGGCACGGATGAGATCATCCATCATAAGCCAAGCTTGACCACCGTTTTGTACGATCGCCACGGAGAGGTGATTGCCCGGTTGTACGAGGAGAATCGAAAGTGGGTTCCTTTAGAGCAGATCTCCCCCTGGATGACCCAGGCTGTAATCGCTGCGGAGGACGCCAATTTTTACCGCCACGGGGGGCTCGATTTTCGAGGGATCGGCCGGGCACTTCTCGTTACCCTGGCACACAAGGGGATAAAACAGGGCGGAAGTACCATTACTCAACAGGTAGCCCGCACTCTCTTTCTGACCCAGGAGCAAACTCTGGAACGGAAAGCCAAGGAGGCAATCCTCGCCTTCCGGCTGGAAAAGCTCTTCTCTAAGCAGCAGCTCCTTGAGATGTATCTTAACTCTGTTCACGTGGGGCACGGGGCCTGGGGGATTGGGGCGGCCTCCCAGATTTATTTCGGCAAGGCCCCGAACCAACTCACTCTGGGAGAAGCCTCCATTATCGCGGGCATTCTCCCCGCTCCGGGAAGATACAGCCCCTACCGCTCTGAAGATGCTGCTCGAAACCGCCAGCAGTACGTACTACGGCGTATGACTGAACTCGGCATGATCTCCCCGGAACAGGCCGATGGGGCGGGGGCAGAAGAGCTTCACCTTGTGGGGCTCAAGGAGAAGACTCTTGAATCATCCCGGGCTCCCCACTTCGTCTCACACCTTCTTTTCAAGGATCTTCTTCCGAAGTACGGAAAGGACCAGGTCTACCGGGGAGGGTTGAAGATTTACACAACTTTAGACTTAACTCTGCAGGAGATAGCAGAAAAAAGCCTTCAGGAGCTTCGCACCGAGGGTGCTCTGGTGGCGTTGGATGCTGTGACGGGAGAGATTCTCGCCCTCGCGGGGGGTAAAAACTTCGAGGCCTCCAAGTTCAACAGGGCCACCCAGGCGTACCGTCAGCCGGGCTCTTCCTTCAAACCCTTCACATATCTGGCGGCTTTCGAATCCGGCGTACGCCCCATAGACCGCCTTCTGGATGCCCCTCTCTCTTTTGATAACGGATGGAGCCCCGGGAATTACGACGGAAAGTACAACGGCGAGACGACAATTGCGAATGCTCTCATCCACTCCTACAACACTGTGGCAGTTCGAGCAGCGGAGCTTGTGGGGCCGGACAAGATCATCGGGATGGCCCGACGTGCGGGAATTATCTCTCCACACCTTCCGCATGACCTTTCGGTGGCGCTGGGGTCAGCCAGCGTAACCCCTCTGGAACTGACTGCCGCCTACGCTCCTTTTGCCAACGGCGGATATCGCATAACCCCCTTTGCTATCCGGGAGATCCGCTCGGATACCGACCTGATTCTGGAGGAGAATGGCCCTCAGATTACCCAGGGAATCCCCGAAGATCTGGCGGTGATGATGCGCTCCCTTTTACAGCTCGTGGTGGAGTACGGCACGGGTAGTCGATGCCGCATCAAGGGATACGAGGTTTTCGGCAAAACCGGCACCACTAACGATTTCAGGGATGCATGGTTCGTTGGGGGCGTTCCGGGGCTCGTGGTGGGTGTCTATGCAGGTAACGACAATCACAGTCCTATCGGCAGCAAAGCCACCGGGGGCGTTGTGGCAGCCCCTATCTGGAGAGATTTTACAGGCCAGGCGGTGGAAAGGCTGGGAGTAGAGAAAAAGTTCCCTGCCCCCCCTGAGGGTATGGAGGCCATTACCATCTGCCGTACCACAGGGTACCGTGCTACCGAGGGGTGCCCAAAGGTAAGCGTTCTCATGCCCTCTCTGCTTACCCCTACCGCCCTCTGCCCTCTTCATGGAGGGAGCCTGGTGGAGGCGGAGAACGATCCCGAAGCACCGAAGCTCTACCTCGCCAGAGGGGATGATCTTCTTACGGGGAAATACGCTCTTGGAGCCCTCGCCTCCGCACCTCAAGGTGGAGAGGCGATTCCGGCTTTCTTTACCCAGCCCGTGCAGATTCCCCAGAGCGATCCGACGCTGCTTCCGGGAAACACTCCCCCCGCCTATATTCCCCTGCAGAGCCCAGGGGGAACAATAACCTACGAGGATAGATACAACGATCTGCTTCGGCAATACGGCCTTTCGGATTAGCCTTTAACCTTTCCTCTGTAAACAGGCAAAGAAACAGGCAACGATGCGATGCGAAAAGGGGCCCTTCCTATCCAGGAAAGGCCCCTTTTGGCTATTTCAATTTTACACTCGTAGCTACACTTCAGCTTACTTCTCTTGCAACGCCGCATGAGCCGCTGCAAGACGCGCTACGGGGATACGATAGGGGGAACAGCTTACGTAGGCCAAGGCAAGATCATGGCAGAACCGGATGCTCTCAGGATCGCCCCCATGTTCGCCACAGATACCCATTTTGATATCCTTCCGGGCCTCCCGACTCTCTTTAACAGCAATTTTCATAAGCCTCCCCACTCCATGGGTATCCAGGGAGTGGAAAGGATTTGCGGGAAGCACCTGTTGCTGCACGTATTCCGCGAGGAATTTCCCCTCTGCATCGTCCCGGGAGTATCCAAAGGTTGTCTGCGTAAGGTCGTTGGTGCCAAAGCTGAAAAACTGGGCGATGGCAGCCACCTCTCCCGCCACGAGGGCCGCCCGGGGCACTTCGATCATGGAGCCGATATGGTAGGGGACGGTAATCCCCCGCCCCTCGAAAACCTGGCGGGCAATTTTCTCTGTGAGATCCCCCATGCGTTTCATCTCTTCTAGAGTTCCCACCAGGGGGAACATGATGTGAGGATCCACGGGGAGTTTTTCCTCCTGGAGCGTGCAGGCGGCTCCGAGAATGGCCCGAACCTGCATTTCGTAGATCTCCGGATAGATGATCCCCAGACGGCATCCACGGAAGCCCAGCATGGGGTTGTTCTCGTGAAGGCTTCGGGCTTTGCTGCGCATCCGAACAAGCCGGGCCTTCTCCGAGGCATCTCCTCTTTTTTCGGCCTCCTGAATCTGCTCAAGAAGATCCCCCTCCTGGGGGAGAAATTCGTGGAGTGGCGGATCCAGAAGGCGGATGGTTACAGGGTATCCCTTCATGGCTCGGAAGATTCCGATAAAGTCCTCCTCCTGCATGACCTGAAGCTTCTCCAGCGCCTCAAGGCGTTCTTCGCGCTCCTGGGCAAGGATCATCTCCTGCATAATTTTAAGGCGTTCCTGCTGCATAAACATGTGTTCCGTCCGGCAGAGGCCGATACCCCTGGCACCGAACTCCATGGCTTTTCGGGCATCTTCGGGGTTATCCGCATTGGCCCATACTTCGAGCTTCGCCTCCTGATCCGCCAGAATGAGAAGCTTCTGAAAGGCTTCGTCGAAGGAGGGGCGGATAAGAGGAGCCTCCCCGAGAAAGACAAGCCCCCGGGTGCCATCCAGCGTGATGACATCTCCCTTTTTCACCGTGTTCCCCCGAGCGGTAAACTCCTCGGTCTCCATGGAGATGGTAATCTCATCACATCCCGAGACGCAGGGTTTGCCCATCCCCCGGGCTACCACCGCCGCGTGGCTCGTCATCCCCCCCCGGCTCGTAAGCGCTCCCTGGGCGGCAAAGAGACCATGCACATCGTCCGGAGTTGTTTCGGGACGCACGAGAATAACCTTTTCTCCTTTTTTCGCAGCCTCTTCAGCCTCGTCGGGATTGAAGAGGACCTTTCCAATGGCAGCTCCCGGTGAGGCGGGAAGCCCCTTGGCAATAGGGATAAGCTGCACTTCCGGATCGATCTGGCTGTGAAGAAGCTGCTCCGCCTGCTCCGGGGTAGCCCGCAGAAGGGCTGTTTTGGCATCGATGAGCCCCTCCTCCACCATATCCACCGCCACGGTCACCGCGGCTCGAGCGGTACGTTTGGCGTTGCGAGTCTGGAGAATATAGAGCACACCCCGCTCCACGGTAAATTCGATATCCTGCATATCCTGGTAGAAGGCTTCCAGCTTCTCCCCGGTGGCTACAAGTTCCTTGTAAAGATGGGGGATGCGCTGCTCCATGGAGCTTAAATCTTCGGGGGTTCGTATCCCCGCCACCACGTCCTCTCCCTGGGCATTCATGAGATACTCCCCATTGAGCCCCTTCGCACCATGAGAGGGGTTCCGGGTAAAGCAGACACCGGTACCGCAGTCCTCCCCAAGATTACCGTAAACCATGCTCACGACGCTTACCGCAGTTCCCAGATCGTGAGGAATTTTATTGATTTTTCGATAGGTTTTTGCCCGAGGAGTATCCCAGCTCCGGAAGACCGCCTCCACAGCAGAACGAAGCTGCTCCCAGGGATCCTGTGGAAAGGGATGCCCCGCATGCTTCCGGTAGATCGAAAGATACTCCTCCACCAGCTTTACCAGAGAGTTCTCGTCAAGTTCGTAGTCGAAGGTAACTCCCAGGCGATTTTTGAGGTCGAAGAGGGGATGCTCGAAAAGCTCGTCATCCAACCCCGCCACCACTGTGGCGTACATGGAGATAAACCGACGGTAGCTATCCCAGGCAAAGCGGGGGGTCCCCGAGATCTCTCCAAGATGCTCCGCCACCTCTTTATTGATGCCAAGGTTAAGAATGGTATCCATCATGCCGGGCATAGAGACAGGGGCTCCGGAGCGCACCGAGACGAGAAGAGGCATCCCCTCGGTGCCGCCAAAAACTTTCTCGGTACTCTCCTCAAGATCTTTTACGGCCTGCAGCACCTCAGGCCAGATGCCATTCATGAGGCCCTGGGGATCATCCCAATATTGCCGGCAGGCTTCAGTGCTGATAATAAAGCCCGGGGGAACCGGAAATCCCTGCTGGGTCATGGAGGCGAGATTGGCTCCTTTTCCTCCGAGAAGGTCCTTTCGCTTTCCGTCGGCCTCGGAAAAATTGACTACCATGGAATTTGCGGAAACAGTCATGATACGAACACCTCCTTAGTTTTAGAGCGGCTTCATAAATAATGTGTCACCTGCTGTTTCACGGAGCCTCCGCTTGTGTGTCCCCTCTGCTCTCGACTGGTCGAACCGCTCCCTTGCTTTGCTGCTCCGGCCCGTCGCCCCAGGCGCGCCGTCCATGGCGCGGCTGGGGCTTACCGGCACGTCCTGTGCCGATACCGGGCCTCCGCGACGCAAAGCTGCACTCGCCGACCACTATGTCGCTGCCGGGGACACACAACCTCCAGCTCTCCTGTTAACACAGTGTCACATGACAACGAGAACCGCTCTAGGCTCGTAGATAATCCAAAATCTCCTGGGCTGTCTCTTCTATGGCCCGGTTTGTGACGTTAAAGGATTTGCAGCGAAGTTTGTTGAAGACGTTCCGGGCATAGGAGAGTTCCTCCTCTACCCGCTCCCACTGAACGTAGCTGGACTCTTCCGCGTCAAGGCCGAGAACACGAAGCCTCTCCCGACGAATATTGATAAGCTTCTCCGGCTGGATAGTGAGGCCCACGGTGCGCTCCGGAGGAAGCTTAAAAAGCTGATCCGGGAGTGTGGCTTCAGGGATGAGTGGGATATTCGCCACCATAACCCCGTAATGGGCAAGATACATAGAGAGGGGAGTTTTACTCGTTCGAGAGACCCCCACAACAACCAGATCCGCCTCCTCCAGAAGTTCAGGACTCCGGCCATCGTCACATTTGATGGCAAATTCAATAGCCTTGACCCGGCGGAAATACTCCTCATCCATCTTTCGCAGAAGCCCCGGAGTTTCAAGAGGAGGCTTACCAAGCTTTTTTTCCAGCACGAAGAGAATAGGGCCAAGAATATCGATAAGAAGAATTTCGTTTTTCTTTGCAGCTTCCACGAGCATCTTTCGAAGGTGGTGGTCCACCAGGGTGCAGATGACCACTGCCTGTTTTTCTTGAGCCTCCCGAAGAACCTCCTGCACTTTCTCTTCAGTATTCACATAACGATAGCGGCTGAACGCCACCGCCTCGGGACCAAACTGACTCGCCGCCGCTCGGGCCACGTGCTCCGCAGTTTCTCCGGTAAAGTCGGAAACGACAAACAGATCCTGGGGCATCGCAATCTCCTCCATTCCTTATCTCTGGATTCTATCAAACGTAACTGTAACATAAAAAGCAAAAGAAGGAAGGGGAGAATGTCTCCTCTTCCTTCAGAAAATGCTTTTTACAGTATTTACTGCTTGAGAGAGGCAATATTCCCCACCCGGGCAAAGAGGAGGCGGCAGTCCTCCAGAAGCCCCAGTCGGTTTTTGCGAATCTCCTCGTTCTCAGCCATGACCATGACGTTCTCGAAAAAGGCGGTAACAGGAGCTTCCAGCTCCGCCAAAATGCCCGCCACTTTCTTCCACTGAAAATCTTTCATCGCCTCTTCGACGACATCCCGGTGGTTTCGGATAGTTTCTCCCAGGGAAGTCTCCCAAGAACTTTCAAAAAGATCTTCCCTCCAGAGAGGCTCCACACTCCCCGCCTTCTGAAGGATATTGTTCACTCGTCCCACTGCAGTAGCAAGCTTCTGGAACCACGCCTCGGGAGAAATCTCCCTGAGAGTTTCCAGAAACTCGGACAGCCGCAGGGGACGACGCCAGATAACATCCATGGTCATGGTTATCATTTCATGTGAGTATCCTTTTTCCTTAAGCTGCATGAGGAGACGCTGTTTCAGAAAACCGAGCACCTGATCTACCACAGCACCTTCCGCCTCAACCCGCTCTGCGGCGTAACGCACCATATTTTCAAAATCTACGTCCATGGGCATTCCCCAGATGAGTTCGTTCATGCATCGGGCAGCCCGGCGGAGTCCGTAGGGATCCTGGGAGCCTGTGGGCTCAAGCCCCACCTTATGACAGGCTACTACGGTATCCATGCGATCTGCAAAGCCCACCACGGCACCGACCATATCCGAGGGGAGGGCACTTCCCGCACTTTCCGGAAGATACTGTTCGTGAATTCCGAGAGCCACCCGGGGGGGTTCTCCATTACGTTTGGCGTATTCGCGCCCCATGATCCCCCGAAGCTCCGGAAACTCATAGACCATATGGGTGAGAAGATCCGCCTTGGCGAGAAAAGCGGTGCGGTCGACAAAAGAGGTAGTCTCCTCATCCAGCCCAAGCATGGAGGCAAGATGCCCCGCCAGATCGCGGGAACGTTCGCACTTTTCGTAGAGGGTTCCCAACTGCTCCTGGTAGACTACAGACCCCAGATTCTTCACGATCCCCGCCAGGGGCTTTTTTTGATCCTCCCGCCAGAAAAAGTTGGCGTCTGCCAACCGAGCCCGAAGCACCCGTTCGTTTCCTTCCCGAACGATCCCCATGTTGGTGGCCCGATTATTGCTCACCCCCACAAAGAGAGCCTTGAGCTTCTCATTGCTATCCCGCACAGAAAAATAACGCTGATGGGAAGCCATGGTAGTGGTAAGCACCTCTTCAGGCATTTCGAGATAGGTCTCATCGAAGCTACCGTAAAAGGGGACAGGGTACTCCACGAGGTAGAGATTCTCTTCTGCCAGATCCTGACGGATGTCCGTATGCCCCTCGATCTCTTTTTCCAGAGCCGCTATCCCCGCAAGCATCTTTTCCCGCCGCTTTTCAGGATCGGCGACAACATAGTTGTCGTAGAGAAGGTCCAGGTAGGCCCCGGCACGAGGAACAGAAATCTCCTTTTTCCCCATAAAACGGTGCCCCCTGGTGATGCGCCCAGACTCCAATCCTGCGAAACGGAAGGGAATAATCTCATCCTCCCAGAGGCAGAGAAACCAACGGATAGGGCGGGCAAACCGCACCATGCTCTCGTTCCAGTACATGTTTTTCGGAAAGACGATATTCTTGATGATCCGTAGCATCACCTCGGGGAGCATCTCCTTTGCAGGGAGCCCCTTGGTGCGGGAGATGGCAAAGGAGTACTGCACTCCGCCGACCTCGCGCATTTCGAGATCCGAAACATCAAGCCCCCGGCTTCGGGCAAAACCATGGGCCGCCTTGGTGGGGTTTCCGTTGGCATCAAAGGCACTTTTCCATGCAGGACCCTTGGCCTCCTGTACCGAATCCTCCTGTTGCTCCGCCACCCCCTTGATGAGAAGCGCTATTCTTCGAGGAGTGGCATAGCTCTCCATCCCAGAAAAGGGAATCCGGAAGGATTCCATCTCCTTTTGGGCAATGGAGAGAATTTCCTTGCGTATCCAGAGGAGAAAACCCGCAGGAATCTCCTCAGTGCCGATTTCCAGCAACAGATCCTTGTATTCCATGAGCCTTTCTCCTCCCTACTTGCCGAATTTTTCCATGAGGGGATATCCCATCTCCCGGCGCTGCTCCGCATAGGCGGCGCAGCAGGCGCTGGCGAGAGCCCGAACTCTTCCGATGTAACCGGTACGTTCGGTGACGCTGATGGCATTTCTTGCATCCAGAAGGTTGAATGTATGGGAGCACTTGAGGACATAGTCATAAGCGGGGAGCACAAGCCCCTTTGCCGCCATCTTCCGGGCCTCCTCCTCATACATGGCAAACATCTGGAAGAGCATCTCCGGATCTGAGGCATCGAAATTATAGGTGGAGTACTCTACCTCCCCCTGATGATGCACATCTCCGTACTTCACGTTCCCCACCCATGTGAGGTCGTAGATACTGTCCACCTTCTGCACAAACATGGCAATCCGCTCGATGCCGTAGGTAAGCTCTGCGGGAACGGCCTCCATGTCGATCCCCCCTACCTGCTGGAAGTAGGTAAACTGGGTCACCTCCATGCCATCAAGCCAGACCTCCCAACCGAGCCCCCATGCACCGATGGTGGGAGATTCCCAGTCATCTTCCACGAAACGGATGTCGTGCTCTGCGGGATCAATGCCCAGGGCACGAAGGCTGTCGAGATAGATCTCCTGAATATCATCCGGTGTGGGCTGGAGAATCACCTGGTACTGGTAGTAGTGCTGCAGCCGGTTGGGGTTCTCCCCATAACGCCCGTCCGTGGGGCGCCGGGAGGGCTCCACATAGGCCACTCTCCACGGTTCCGGGCCGAGAACCCGCAAGGTTGTGGCGGGATTCATGGTTCCTGCCCCTACCTCTATGTCGTAGGGCTGCTGGATAATGCACCCCCGATCAGCCCAGAAACGTTCTAACCTCATCACGATGTCCTGCAGATTCATATGCCACCATCTCCCTTATCCATGTGTTCATTCTTTAACTGCAATGATCCACCAAAAATTCTACCGGAAGAGTCCCTCATGCTCGAAGAATCTCTTCCAAAAGAGCGATTCGCTGCTCCCACTGCCACGGCTCAAGGGTAAAATAAGAATCCTGAAAATCACTTCGGGAGAGCATAACAGCCCTGCGCAGTTCCTGCAATACGGATTCTGCCTTCTGGAACTCCCCCGACGAGGCGATACATGAGGAACAAAAAAAACCTGCCCTTCGGGGATGCTGGTATGACTCGGCCTCCAGAGACCTTCCGCAGCTTTCGCATCTCCAGAGATCCGGAGCCTGCCCCCAGAGGGAGAGCCACTTCCAGAGAAAGCGCCAGCGCAGCGGAAGAATCGGAGCCCTCTGCCGAAGCAGCACCAGAGACCAGTAAAAAACCCTGAGGAGCGCATCCTCAGGGTGCTCTGGAAGAAGGGTTTTTTTGAGCAGCCCTCCCCATTGAAGAGCCTCACGAATCATGAGAGGATCTTTCCGAAGCTCCCAAAAATCTTCCCGAAGATCCATGGCCTTGAGATAGATCCCACGGGTGCTCTTGTACAGGTGAAACGTCCCCCATACCAGAGGTTCCGTACAGCCTCTTCCGATCTTCCCCTTTCCGGAGCCGGGAGAGAAGACCCAGAGGGCTCCCTTTTCGCGGCACCAGAGATAGAGGGTTCTCAAGGTTGGGGAGAGATCCTTCCGATAGAGCACCACTCCCGTTATCCGGAACTGTCCCTGCTGTTCCATGGGATTTTCCCTCCTTAGAGGTTAGCGTTCCTTGTCGTAACCGAGCCGTCGGAGTTCCACCGGGGACTTTCGCCAATTTTTACGGACCTTCACCCAGAGTTCAAGATAGACAGGATATCCCAGAAGCGTTTCCAGCTCCTTTCGGGCCTGAACGCCCACATCCCGGATAAACCCTCCCTTGTCGCCGATGAGGATGGCCTTCTGCCCCGGCCGCTCCACGTAGATCGTAGCCCGGATGTAGACGTTATCACGGTGAGGATATTCTTCGGGGTGCTGAAACTCCTCCACCATCACCGCCGTGCTGTGAGGCACCTCGTCTCGGGCGAGAAGAAAGATCTTCTCCCGAATGCATTCTTCGGTCATAAAACGCTCGGTCTGATCGGTGAACATATCCTCGGGGTAGAGAGGGGCTCCCTCGGGAAGGTGTGCGATAAGCGCCTCAAGAAGGGATTCTACATCGGTTCCTTCCTTGGCGGAGACGGGGAAAATTTTTCCGCCACTTAGACGTTCCCAGCGTTCCAGCTTTTGAAGAACCTCAGCAAGATCTTCCTCAAGAAGATCAATCTTGTTCAGCGCCACCACCACAGGGACGGTGACCCCCTCAAGGATACTCCAGAGCAGGTCCTCCTCCTCGCCTCCTCCGAGACGAGTGGTATCGAGCACCAGGCATATGCAATCCACATCCTCCAGAGAGCGGCGGACTTTATCCATCATGTACTCTCCTAAAGCGTGCTTGGGCTGGTGCAAACCCGGAGTGTCCACAAAGACAATCTGGGCACTTCGGGTAGTAAGGATACCCCGCACGGGCTTCCGTGTTGTCTGAGGGGTAGGCGAGACCACCGTCACCTTATCCCCCAGAGCTTTATTTAAGAGGGAAGATTTCCCCACATTAGGTCTTCCCACAAGAGCTACAAAACCGGAACGAAACGTCTTTTCCCGCATGATACTCCCTTCCTCCAACTCTCTATGAAAATAGAAAACTCTCCAAAAAAGCTACATGCACTCTTCCAGAGAATTCTCGTTTTCGCATTTTTTAAGGGCCACCTGCATAATCCGGTGTCCTAAAATCTCCCTCACTTCGAGGAGCCAGTTTCCGTAACGCAAAACGCTCCCCTTATCGGGGAAACCCCCGGAGAGGGAGAGAACAAGACCAGCAATGGAGTCTACATCTTCGGCCTCAAAAACATCTCCGAGAATCTCTCCAAGGTCACTCAGGTTCACGTTCCCATCCACCATGTAGCTACCGTCTTCAGCCTGCTGGATGGAGGGAAGCTCCTGGTCGTATTCATCCTGAATCTCTCCTACGATCTCTTCGAGAAGATCCTCCAGAGTCACCAGTCCCGCAGTGCCACCGTATTCATCCACAACGATGGCCATATGCACCCGATCTCCCTTCATAATGTTAAAAAGTTCCGCAATCTTCATAACCTCGGGGACAAAGAGAGATTCTCGTGTGAGTTCCTGTACAGAAATCTCGGTCTCCCCACCGCTGAGAGATTTGATAAAATCTTTAATATGTAGAGTGCCTATGATATTATCCAAACTACCGTCAAAGACGGGAATCCGGGAGTGTCCATTTTCTTCAAATATGGACACTGCCTGGGCAACAGTAGTTTCCTTTGGGAGGGCCACCATATCGGTGCGGGGTATCATAATTTCGAAGGCCCGGGTCTCTTCAAAGGTGATAATGCTGTGAATCATCTTTCGCTCATCCTCCTTCCGGGTCACGAAGGCAAGCCCCGGTGAGAGATCGATCTTGAAGAGGCTGCCTAAGGATCGCACCACCCGGTGAAAGACCCAGATCAGGGGAGCCAGGAGGAAACGAAGAGCCCATATGAGGGGAAGAGAGAAAAGGACCATATTTTCAGGATAGACAATGGCCAGGCTCTTGGGGAAAATCTCTCCGAAGAGAATGATAAGCACCGTCATAATCCCTATGGCCCAGAAAGCCCCCTCGGGACCGGCAACGGAGATAGCCACCGCTGTGGTGAGAACACTGGCCCCGATATTGACCATATTGTTCGCGATGAGCACCACAGTAAGAACCGATTGAGGATCATGCACCACCCATTGGAAAAGCTTTTTAAAGTGCGGATGTTTTTCTTGAAGTGCCAGGATTCGCATCCTGCCTGTTGTGGTTATGGCGGTTTCGGAACTGCTGAAAAAAGCGGACAAACAGAGAAGCACCAGAAGTACCAGCAAACTTTGCGCTATATCTGCACTCACGCCCTCATCACATCCCCTTGTTCTTTTTCACAACTACGATTAGTATCATGATATTTTTCAAAGAAATCAACGCAGTAGCGCTCCTGGAGGGCAAACATGCGGGCTTCGGTATCCGCATCCCCATGGTCGTATCCCAGGAGGTGCAGAAATCCGTGCGTGAGCACCAGAAGCAGCTCCTGGTAGAAGGGGTGGTTTTCCTCCTGAGCGTTACAAGCTACTTCCCGCGGCGAGATAACCAGATCTCCCAAAGGAACAGACTCCCACCCTGCTTCGGAAGAAAAAGGGAGATCCTCCGGGTTTTGAAAATCCCACTGGGGAAAGGAGAGGATATCCGTGGACCCCTCTTTTCCACGATACTGCCTGTTAAGAGAAGCCATCTCCACGTGGTCGAGAAAGGTCACACTCACCTCTGCCATGGGGGCTTCGAGAAGAGAGGAAAGGGCTTCTGCCTCCAGAATTGCCCGAAAATAGCGTTCCAGATCCTCCGCCTCCAGCTTTTCAGAGGATTCCAAAAAGGGCTGGAGTTCCGTTTCTCCCGCTATGTCTACTCGGATATGCATGACGTGCGCCTAGGCTTTCTCCTTCCCCTGCATGGCAGAGAGTTCATCCTTCTTGAGTCCCTCTCGGGAATGATACATGGAACGCAGAACTTCCACAAAGGATTTCTTGATGCGTTCAAGCTCTCGAAAGGTAAAATCCACATCCTCCAGCTGTTTCTCTTTCATCTTGTTTTCTATTACTCCGTGGATGGTATCTTCCAGCTCCGAAATACGGGCAAGGCTTTTGGTGTCCGCTCGGATAGCAGCCTCCACAGAATCTGCCAGCATCACAAGAGCGGTCTCTTTCGAACGAGGAGCCGGGCCGGGATAGGAAAACTGCTCCCGGGAAACCTTCTCTCCCAGAGACTCCGCCTTCTTTTGAAAATACTGCAGGCAGGTGGTGCCATGATGTTCCATAATGAACTGACGAATCTTCCGGGGCACCCCATACTCCATGCTCAGCTCATATCCGTCCCGAACGTGGGAGGTAATAATGAGAGCTGAAAGGGTGGGAGAGAGTTCATCGTGGACGTTTTCCGCGCCGTACTGCTGGTTTTCAATAAAGAACTGGGGACGCCGCAGCTTTCCTACGTCGTGATAGAGGGCACCCGCCTTGATAAAAGCACCATCCATACCGATGCTCTCCGCCGCCATCTCCGCCAGAGTTCCCACCATAAGAGAGTGGTGATAGGTTCCTGGAGCCTCAACCTGAAGCCGTTTGAGGAGGGGGCTTGAAGGATGGCTCAGCTCGGAGAGACGCAGGGGGGAGAGCACGTCGAAAAACCGCTCTCCCAGGGGAAGCCCCAGAAGAACCGCCACGCCGCTGCAGAAAATGGCCACAAGGAAGCGGAGAGCGAGCAGAAAATCCGGCGTCCCCCCTTCGCCCCATTGCGCTCCTGCAACCACAAGAATCCCCGCGATACCCACTCCAAAGAAACGAAGCCAGTATTTTTTCTTCACCTGCACATTCTGCAGCATGACCCCCGACGCATAGGAGAGGGCGATCACCACCATAAAGGGGGCGGCCTCCATGCTTATAAAAGGAGTTCCCGCCACAAGAACACCCAGAATGCCTCCTCCAAGAACAAAGGGAAAGGCCAGGGATGAGGAAAAGGAGAGAAAACTCCACCCTCCCAAAAGAAGGGTACCTATGCCGGTGACGTCAAACCATCGGGCGGGGATCTCCGCAAGCCAGGCCCCAAGGAGAAGGCAGCCCAGAAAAAGGGGGGAAAAGCGAGCCTCCCCCTTTTTTCGAAGAGAGACCGCCATATGCTCTTGAAGCCACAACCCCCAGAAGAACCCGAGGAAACCGAGAAAAACAAGATATCTCCAGGGAAAAAGGGCCTCCCGATACCCCTGAAGCCGAAGGAGGCGAGCGTGATGAGGCGAGATGATCTCACCCCTTTCCACGATGATATCTCCCCTGTAGATAGTTCGAATAACAGGCTGCACGCTCTCCCGAAGAGTTTCACGAAGCTTCTGGGTAAGATAGGGGTCCATATTTTGGGACTTCAGAAAAAGCCCGTAGAGTAGCTCCACCACTAGATTCTGGTCGCTCCATGAAAGCGACGAAAGGTGAAGCTCCCTCCAGAGAAAGCTCTCCACAGCACGGCGCTCAAAAATGCCCATCTCAAGGATACGTACCCCCAGAGAGCGGACCTCTCCGAGCACCGCCCTTCGATTTGCCGGAGAAAGGGCATCCAGCATGCGCAGAATTTCGGGGTCCAGGGTGCTGAAAAAAAGAGCATGCTCCTCCAGAGAGGCGTCTCCCAGATCCCGGAGAAAATTCTTGATCTTTCCCGGGTCATGCACCACAACCCCGGCTATCTTCTCCGCCACAGAACTCTTGAGTGCTCCCGTGGTAAGAGAATCCACGTAACGCATATTCTCCACCACCACAAAGGTGGCGGAGGCCTTTTCTCCCTCG
>Ga0334888_1003533_pt1 | contig 15286 bp, 9 predicted proteins | sample GraSluR1_MG_FD_207227 | JGI IMG/M metagenome (GOLD analysis project Ga0334888, IMG submission 207227) | Sludge microbial communities from methane-producing bioreactor in Wageningen University, Netherlands - Granular Sludge_3_08-R1 | ecosystem: Engineered > Bioreactor > Anaerobic > Unclassified ...
TGAAGATGAGAGAGTTTTTTATGGAAACCGGTGATGAGCCGGAAAAACAGAAGGTAATTGTTGTTGAGTATTCCCGGAAAAAAGTGGGGCTGGTAGTTGATGATCTTATCGGAGAATTCCAGACTGTAATCAAGCCTCTGGGGAAGATTTTCAGCAGCCTCCAGTGGATAAGCGGCTCTACTATTTTAGGTACTGGCGAGGTGGCATACATTCTTGATATACCTAAGCTCATTAAAAGCGCACAGATTATGGAATATAATGAACTGTGATATATTTCCGGCAGACTATATTTATAAATATATCAGCTGCATATGATTAAGCCGGAGAAATGATTGGAAAACAGTAAACGGACAATACTACTCGTTGAAGATGATGCCATAACAGCATTGTCGCAAAAACTTATGCTTGAAAGGTATGGCTATAATGTAATTACAGCAATCAGTGGATCAAAAGCTGTAGATATTGCATTGAACAATGATGTTGCTCTGGTTTTAATGGATATTGACCTGGGCGGTGTAATTGACGGACATATGGCTGCCCGTGAAATACTTGCGGTAAAAAATATTCCCGTACTCTTCTTAACTGCTCATGTAGAAAAGGAGATTGTGGAAAAAGTAAGGGAGGTTACCCGTTACGGTTATGCCCTTAAGACAACCGGTGAATATGTACTCATGTCATCAATTGAAATGGTCTTTGACCTTTTTGAAGCACATGAAAAGACCCGGGAGAGTGAGGAGAACCATAGACTTCTTGTTGAAGAGATAAATGATGTTATATTCTCCCTTGATGAAAGAGGTATATATTCCTATATAAGCCCCAGGATAAAAGAGTATGCCGATTATGAACCGGATGATTTTGCAGGGAGGAGTTTCCTCGAATTTGTTTATCCTGAAGATGTGGAGTATTCCAAACGCCATTTTTTAAGTCTTAAAGACGGGGTAGCCTCATCTGGTGAAATCCGGATTATGAAAAAGGGTGGAGGCCTGGTATGGTTCCGTATATCGGGGCGTCCAATTATAAAAAACGGCAGGTTCTCAGGTATAAGGGGTGTTTTTGTTGATGTTACAGACCATAAAATAGCTGAAGAACAGATTAATGTACTGTTAAAAGATAAAGAGGAGCTGTTTCAGGAGATTCACTGCCTCTACGGTTTATCAAAACTGATGGAGGATACACCAGACTCAATAGATGAAATACTCCATCTTGCAGCAGATATGCTTACAGATGCATGTGCTCACACTGAATATTCTGTTGCAAAAATTGTTTATAAGGATGTACCATGTTTTTCAACCGATTATGTTGAGCCGGTAATTTCTATAGAAAATGATCTTGTCATTAATGGATTAAAAAGAGGGTTCATTTTACTTGGATATTCTGTCGCAGAAACTGATGAAGGTATAATATCTTTCAGTGAAAGGGATATAAAATTTCTTTCCAATGCTGCAGAAAGAATAAGCAAAATTATTGAGTTTATAAAAGCCAGGGAAGATCTTAAAAAGCTGGAAAGGGAAGTTATCAATATAAGTGAAGCTGAACGGCGTAATATAGGTCACGAGCTCCATGATGGACTGGGGCAGATATTGACCGGCGTGAGCTTTATGATTAAGACCCTGGAAAATCAGGTTCAGGCTGATCCTGCAAATGCGCGGAAAAAAATAATTGAAATAGGTGAACTGGTTAATGATGCATCCCGCCTATGCAGACAGATTACAAGGGGGATGCCGCTGATTAATATTAAGCATAATACCCTTGTCATGACACTGGATCAGCTGGCAATAAGCACACGGGAAATATTCGGTATAAACTGTGAAGTTGACGCAGCAGATGATTTTTTTATAAAGGATGATTTTGTTTCACTGCAGCTCTACCGCATCATACAGGAAGCTGTAAATAATGCGGTAAAGCATAGCGGCGGCGATTCGATCCATATTTCATTGAGAGGGGAATCAAATATTTACCTGGCAATACATGATAATGGTAAAGGGTATAATTTTAATAAAAAAAATCCGGGCATGGGATTAAATATTATGAAATATCGGGCGGATTTAATTAATGGGAAATTCTCAGCCGGGAATCATGAAGACGGCGGATTTGTTATATCTGTACTTTTATTGTAGGATTGAGAGAGAATCATTTATAGAGTGCCTTTACCCGGTGTATTGGCCCCCTGTCCCCCTAAAGGGGGCACCTTAAAGGAGTTCTTGTGTTAGTTGATGAATTAAAGTATTAAAACACCTGTTTATACTGTTGAGCTGGAAAAGGATTTGAGGAAGAATATTCTGCAATCAGAAAAAACTATGGTCATCCTTACAGTTGTAATAAATGAGAAAAAAAATAGTTCACAACAGGAATTTGACAATACAGGGAAGAAATTCTGCGGAGTGTTGAAATTAAATATGCAGATGTATTAAATAACATCGAAATAGTTATAGGAATGATAAGAATAAAATTATCAAAGTGATGATATCTGAACACGTGCCCCCTCCGGGGGACAGGGGGCAGAGAGGAAATCCTTAATTGAAACACTCAATGGAGTTAAAATGAAAATTGTACTTGTTGATGATCATCCGGTTGTCCGGAAGGGACTGAAAAGCATCCTTGAGGAGGATGCCGGTTATACCGTATGCGGTGAAGCTGAAGATGGAGACAAAGCCATAAGAGTAATAAGCGAAACTGACCCGGACCTTGCGATTATTGATATTGAGCTTAAGGGCGGTGTTGACGGTATTGAACTTGTTGCTGCTGTTAAAAGCCGGTTCCCCGGGGTAGTAGTGCTTGTTATGTCAATGGATGATGGTACACTTTACGCGGAAAAGTCGATTAAGGCGGGTGCCAGAGGATATATTGCTAAAGCAGAGGCAGCGGAGAATATATTAACCGCAATTGATTCTGTAATGAGAAATGAACTTTATCTAAGTGCTTCTATATCAAATAAAATTGCCACAAAGCATATTTACGGTACAACAGGGGATGATGATGTTAATGTGCAGAGGTTGAGCAGCAGGGAGTTTGAAATTTTTCAGCTTATAGGCAAGGGATATAAGAGAAATGAGATTTCAAAAAAACTGAATCTCAACATAAATACCATAGAGAGTCACAGACGGAAGATAAGGGAGAAGCTTGGTATAAGCAGTTCATCTGAACTGGCAATAATTGCTGTCCAGTGGGTAATAAAGGAGAACCGATAAAGCTAAACTGAAAAAAGTTGGAGTTTAACTTTTTTCTCAGAATTCATATTGTTATTCGTCTCTCTGATGCGTCTCATTAAGCAGAATCTCCTTTTCTGCCATGAGCTTATTTAATCTATCCTCGGCAATTTTTTTTGCGCTTATATCATGTATTATTGAATGAAGTATTGTTTTACCATTAACATTAATCCCGCAGCTGTAAACCTCTACATCTTTTATAGATCCATCAGCGAGCCTGTGGCGGAATTCAAAATATATTCGTTTTAATGATCTGGCCTTTTCTATCTCCTTGCGTAATTCTTCCGCAGGGAGCGTATTTACTTCATAAATACGCATGGTACGCATATGTTCTCTTGACCATCCGTAAAACTCTGCAGCTGCATTGTTGGCATCAATTATTTTTTCTGATTCCGGATCTATCATCAGTTTTACTGCTGTATGGTTTTCAAAGAGATTTCTGTATAGCTCCTCCTTACTCTGAAGTTCCTCATTGGTTGAGATGAGTTCCTCATTTACTGCTTCAAGCTCCTCCATGGCAGCTATCAGTTCTTCATTGGTGCCCTCAAGCTCCTCCATGGCAGCAGCAATATCTTCACTTTTTGATTTTATCAGCTCTTCGTTAAGTTTGCGCTCAGTAATATCGAGCGCGGTAAAGGTTACCCCTTTTTTAAGGTTTGCCATGTCAAGGGGTGTTGAACTGAGGAGTACCTGAATAATAGTGCCATCTTTCCCCTGCCACAGGGTTTCTACAGTACCGGTACCTTTCTCCTGAATCTGTCTGTATTTTTCATTGCCCACAAATTCATACTCCTGATCCGATGGGTAAAGTATCCTTGAGCTTTGCCCAATCAGTTCATCCCTGGCATATCCGGTGAGTTCGCAAATGCGGTCATTAGCCTGCACAATAAGCCGGTCAACTACAACACCGATCCCTACAGGTGCAGCCCTGAAAATACTTCTTATATATGATTCCCCTTCACGGAGAATTTCTTCGGTTTTTTTCTGTTCAGTATTTATGCGTGCCAGCTCAATAGTCCTGAAACTCATAGTTGATATTAAGTCTGTGAGCCGGGCTATAAATTCCATTGCAGCTTCTACTGAGTTTCTGCTTAGTCTTGGTACTCTGTCCAGCGCTGCCAGATAATCTGCTTCATCGAACCCGAATTGACGCGCCTGGTTTATAAATAATTCTTTTTCAGGAACTTCATCCTCAAAAAAGAACTGCCCGAAAAAAACATTGCCCATGTGTGTGCCGTATATCTCTATAGGGGTAACCATATCCCATAAATTGTTTTTGCATTTATATAATTTAAATTCACCCGGCTTTACCCCTTGCGAAAGAACTGTATCACTTTCAAGGCAGTTTTTCAGTGTTTCCGGGTTACATCGGTGAAATTTAGTGCAGATATCCTGCCATCCAACAGCAACAAGTATATTGCCTGAAAGATCAAGAATCGCACTCAGTATGCCGGTGAGCTGGTAAAGCTTATCCATCATAGCCTGAAGTTGTGGTACATCTATTATATCCGCAAGTTCCAGCTCTCCAATATCACTTTCCGGGTCAGTAATAGCTTTAAGTCTGTTTCGCACTGCTGATTCGCTGGCTTTAAGGGCTTCTGTCGAGGCTTCAAGTTCTCTCTGATGAAGTTTTACAATTTCTTTTTCAGCAAAAAGTCTGAAAGCCATTTTTATTGAAGCAATGAGAACTGTTTCACCTGAATTTTTAACTATATAGCCGTAAGAGGTAATTCCTTCGGTTTTTTCAACCACTTCAGGCTCTGTATGTGATGAGAGAAAAACCAGGGGGAGATCATTATTTTTAAGAATCTCTTCTGCAGCTTCTGTGCCGTCTATACCGGAACCAAGATCAATATCCATGAGTATAAGGTCAATGCCGGGATATTTTTTCACAAGCTCTACAGCTTTCTCGCCGGAGTTTGATATTACAACATTGTATCCATATTTTTCCAGGGTTTTTTTACCCACTATGGCATTGATCGCTTCATCTTCAACAAGGAGTATGGTTGTCTGGCCCATGTTCATAATCTATGCTCCGGATCTATGTGATGATGCTTATTAATCCTTTAGTGCAAGCGGCAGTGAAATTTCACAGTTAACCTTGATAACAGGCTCCCGGTTAATATCGGACATATCCTTAATATTTGAAAGAGTAATCCTGCCGCCATGTTTTTCTATAACATATCTTACCAGTGTAAGGCCGCAGCCGAAATCGATGGATGGATAATTGTCATATACCAGTTTGGTGAGCCGGAAAAATGGTTCAAAAACCATATTCTCATACTCAAGGGGTATTCCTGTACTACCCTTTTCATTTTTCACAGGTTCATTGAGTATATTTATTATAAATTTATTATCTGATATTCCGGATATAACATAAATTTTTGAACCAGGGAGAGAAAATTTAGATGCGTTAATAAGAATTTCTTCAAAGATTTTATTAAAGTAATGACTGTTAAGATTAACAGAGTCAGATTCAAATCCCGGTTTAATGTCACTGATTGAGCAGAGATGTTTGTTAATAGAAAAAATTTCTGAATTATCAGCAATCGATTGTTTCATCATGTTGTAAAGTGTGCTGCATTTAACAGTTGTGAGTTCAGGATCATTTATCATTATTTTGTGGATTTCACCAAAAGTATCAAGGGCTTTCTGGGCAAGACGGTTATTCTGTTTAACAAGGTCGAATAGCTCACCGTTTATAATATAATCATCACCCTCTTTTTTTGCTGATGATTCTACAAGATTCAGGAGAGAAACAAGCACACCGAATCCTCCACCCTGATTGAAAGCAGTATGAAAACTTGTAAAGAGGTTGTTATCAAAACCTCTATCATCTTTGAATTGTGCTGTATCTGCGAATCTGTACCACTCAAGCTGATTTTCAAGACGTATAGTCTTCTCCTTTTCCAGCATAATAGATGATTTTTTCATTTCATAGGCTTCAAAACCCCGGTTCACTTTTAAAAGAACCTCGTCGAGATTGAGAGGCTTAACAAGGTATTCAAAGGCCCCTTTTTTCATTACATCAATAATGAGGTCATATTCCCTGTGAACTGTTGTAACAATTATTATCGGCGGAACCGCACCCTGATTAATCCTGGTTATAAGTTCATTCCCGTCCATCCGGGGCATCTCAATATCTGTAATTAAAAGAGGGAAGTACTCTTTATCAAATGCTGCAAGGGCTTCAACGCCATCTTTTGCAAGGACAACCTCATAACCGGATGAGGTAAGAAGCTCCTTAAGCATTGATGCTGAGTATTCATCATCTTCAGCTATGAGTATTTTTCTGGAATTGTGTAATGACATAATTATATCCTCTTGTTTTATCTTATTGTGGAGGCGTTCGACCCGGGAGGAGCACTATGAATGTGCTCCCTTTTCCGCATACGCTTTCCACATTTATTTCTCCATCATGAAGATTAACCAGTTTTTTGGTTATTGAAAGGCCCAGGCCTGTACCCTGATTTTTAACTGATGATTCATTCCTTACCTGTTCAAAGGGCTGAAATATTTTCTCCAGAGATTCATCAGGTATTCCGCAACCTTCATCCCATACTCTTATTTCAATATACTCATTTTTACCTTTTATTTCAAGTCCTGTTTTTTTCCCGCTATCAGTAAACTTGATTGCATTTGAAAGGAGGTTATAGAGTATCTGTTTAAGCCTTATCTGGTCAGCGTATAAAATGCCCGCATCAGGATCAATATCGAAGATTATATCTACACCTTTTTTTTCAGCAATTATTCTAATCGATTCCCTGAATCTTTTAATGAAATCTGTGATAAAGATTTTTTTTCTTTCAAGGGTTATTTTCCCCGCTTCTATTGAAGATATGTCAAGAATGTCGGTTATAATATCGAGAAGATGATTTCCGCTATCCAGCATAATTGTAAGAAATTCCAGCTGTTTTGGATTCAAAGGGCCGGCCTTCTGCATCTCCAGTAATCTGCAATAGCCGAGAAGGGAGTTAAGAGGTGTTTTCAGTTCATGGCTCATATTGGCAAGGAAAATGCTTTTAGATTTGTTTGAGGCTTCAGCTATGTTTTTCGACTGAATAATCTCTTCCATGAGATTTCTATTGTCTGTTACATCCCTTGAGTTGATGATAATTGTAAAACCACTGTTGTGCAAATCCTTAACAAGTCTTATTTTAGACTCCAGAATTATCCATGTGTAATCCTTTTTTTGTATATTAAACTCCATTTCAATTAAATACTGATCTGCGGGAGTATTTTTTAATTTATCAGAAAAGATTGTGATATCTTCTTTATGTACATAAGAAGATATATTCTCCCCGATCATTTCAGGTTCATCATATCCAAGTACATGTTTAACAGAAGGGCTTTGATATAGAATAATCCCATCATCACTGAGAATAGTAATAAGATCCGCGGAGTTTTCTATAAGGTTTCGGAAATGCTTAGCGCTTTTTTCAAGAAGATCTTTTTCGTGCTGAAGCTCAAGCATGAGCTGTTCCTTCTGTTTCCCCAGTTCTTTCAGTCTTGCTTCAGCCTCTTTCCGGAAAGTTATATCCTCTTTAACTGCAACAAAGTGGGTAATAATATCTTCATCATTAAAAACTGGTGAAATTGACGCCGACTCCCAGTATATTTCCCCGTCCTTCTTTATGTTGCAGAACTCGCCTGTCCAGGTTCCCCCTTTTGTTATAGTTTCCCATAATCTTTTGTATTCTTCAGGAGGGTTTTTATCAGATTTAAGGATGCGGGGGTTTTCCCCTTTAACTTCATCAAAGGTGTATCCTGTAAGTTCAGTAAATTTCGGATTAACATATTCAATATTCCCATTCAGATCTGTAATAACAATAGAAACAGGTGTCTGTTCAATTGCTCTTGAAAGCTTTCTCAGACTTTCATTTTCCAGCTTACGCTCAGTAATATCAACAGATATATTCCCTGTGCCTATAAGCACATCATCTGCACCATATACAGGGAATTTTTTAGTATGCACATATCTTATAGATGAATCGGGCTGAACAACCGGCTCCTCTCTGCTGATAAATTCACCTCTGGGGAGAGTCTGAGCCTTTAATTCATCGGCAATATATGTTTTTACAGGTTCAGAATCGGGAGAGACATTAAAAATTTCCGCGTCAGTTTTCCCTGTCATATTCTGCGGTGATTTGAAACCGGCTGCTTTTGCGAAAGCAGGATTTGCCGCAACAACACGGCAGTTAAGGTCTTTGTGTACAATGATGTTGTCGCTGTTCTCAACAATTGCTGCCAGGGCTGATATTGTTTTCTCCCTCTGGCTGATACTCTGGTAGGCATTAAAAAGCTTAAATGCAATTCTGATTGCCGCATCAAGAATTGAAATATCAGCAGATTTCGGTACATAGCCGTAGGATGTGATCTCTTCAATCCTTTTTATTATTTCATCTCCCGTGTGGGCAGTGAGAAAAATTACAGGTATGTTATTATTTTTTAGAATAAGCTCTGCAGATGCAATGCCGTCAATTCCGCTCCCCAGTTCAATATCCATTAATATCAGGTCAATGCTTGAGCCCGATTCCTCTATTTTGCTTATTGCCTTTTCCCCGGAATCGGATATAATTACTTTATATCCGATTTTTAACAGGGATCTCTGCTTTGCCATGGCTGCAATCGGTTCATCCTCTACAAGGAGTATGGTTTTTGATATGTTATTCATTCCGTTCCTGAATTTAATATTGCTAATTCTGATTTTTCTGCTTTAATGCTGTGGTAAAAAAAATAATATAACCTTCAGATTAAATTTAAAATTTAACCTTTTACAGGATTTAAGTCAATAACACTTAAAAGTGTTATCTTTAACACATTAGTGTTAGGGGTTATAAGTCTCATTACTACCCACAAGTCGAGATCCATCAAAATGATAAAAGATGTTTTGCAAAATTCTTTTAGTGAGTGCCTTTATCCGGCGTATTGGCCCCCTAAATCCCCCGGAGGGGGACTTGGTTTAAGTTGAATAACAAACAATTCTAAAATAAAGCGTTTTTGAAGTTAAAATTAATTTCCAAACTTATTTTTTAAGTCCCCCTCCGGGGGATTTAGGGGGCTTTCGAGAAGTGGGTAGAAGTGAGGGTATAAATAGAGGATATTCAACTAATAGCTACTGTTTTTTTAAAGTGATTGTAACAGAAGTGCCGCCGATCCGGTCAACTTCAATATTACCGCTTATCTGCTCAGTAAGCATGCTGATAAGCTGCAGGCCGAAGCCTGGAGAATTATGTATGTCCACATTTTCCGGGATCCCCATACCATTATCCTCTACGGTTATTGAAAAAGTGTTGTTTTCCTGTTTTGCGGAGACTTTAATAATTCCGCCTGTTTTATTCTTAAAAGCATGCTTCATGGTGTTTGTGATTAGTTCGCTTAGAATAATTCCAAGGGGTGAAAGTATATCTGTATGCAGTATAATATCATCAATCTCTTTTAGAATTGTAACACTTTTCGCTGAATGAAAATTTTTTATTACTTCATCAATAAGAGGGGGGAAGTATTCCTTCAGTGAGACCTCCCTGAAGTCTTCAGACCTGTATAGTTTATCGTAAAGGACCATCATGCTCTGAACCCGCGTTGAAGCATCGTAAAGAGCATTTTTTACAGATTCATCCTCAAGTGTCTCTGCCTGAATCATAAGGAGGCCGCAAATTGTATTCATATTGTTCTTTATTCTGTGATGAACCTCTTTCAGGAGTATTTCCTTCTCTTTAAGAAGGTCACTAATTTTCAGTTCAGATTCTTTTCTCTCTGTTATATCCCGCGTAATCCCCTGAAAGCCATTAGGATTGCCGTCTGCATCCCTTAAAAATTTAAGATTAAAATCAGCCCAGTAAATCGAAGCATCCTTTTTAAAAGCCTCTGCTTCAAAGCTGACAGCCCTTGATTTGTCAGATGCAGGATCTTTCTCTTTCTCCATTTCCCTGGCCATAATCTCTGAGATCAATTTTATGGAGTGGGGAGGGAATCTTTTATCAAGAGAAATACCCTTCATTTCATCAGCAGTATATCCCTGCTGTCTCTCCACAGAAGGTGAAATGTAGGTTAAGTCAAGATTCATGTCTGTTGTCCAGATCACATCTACAACATTCTCCGCAATAAGTCTGTACCTGGATTCGCTAAGCTCAAGATCGTCAAGGGACTTTTTCAGGTTCTTTTCCATTTGAATAAGGCGGGTATTGGCTTCTATAAGCTCTTCATTTGCTCTGGCAAACTCCTCATTTGTTGCCTCCATCTCCTCCATGGAAGCGGTAAGTTCTTCATTGAGAGCTTCAAGCTCCTCATTTTTAATTTTAATACTCTCTTGTGCAGCTTTACTTTCACTTATATCTCTGAATTCTGTTACACGGACAGTGCGGCCTTTATAGGGAATGCTTTTCCCCTGAATGCGGAGATCGTATATTGTGCCGTCTTTTCTTAATCCTTTAACTTCGTATGGATCAGGGTAATCATTTAATATATTATTTTTTACTTTATCCATATTTTCTGGAGCTACCAGATTCAATCCGTTCATTCCGATAAGTTCTTTCATTGAATAACCGGTCAGGTCTGAGAGCCCTTTGTTGCATTCAATAATGACACCCTTCTCATGTATTGCTATCCCGCCGAATGAGGCTTCATGGAGGGCCTTAAACCGGTCCAGGCTGTCATTGAGCTCACTCTCCATCTCCCGCTGCTCACTTATATCATGGTTTACAACAATGGCACCCGTAATATCTCCATTATCATCAAGGATCGGGGCTGTAAAATTCAGGATAGTCCGTGTTACTCCGTCAAAGGCATCAATTTCAAGGAGCTCATTTTCAATTGTAGCACCTTTTGTTATTGTATGAGCCAGGGCCCACTCTTCAGGGGCGATCTCTTCACCTGAAGGGAGACGACGCGCTTTAAAAACACCGTAATTTTCGGGATCTACCTTCGGCTCGGCTCCCCATATTTTTTTACCTGTTGGATTTCCGCGAAGCAGCTTCCCTTTTTTATCAGCAAACCATAATCCTACAGGTATAATATCAAAAATTTTCTGAAGTGTATACTCCCGTTCTTTTAAAGATTCCTGTGAATTTTTCTGATCAGTTATATCCCTGTAATTTATCAGTATGCCGTTAATTTCAGGGACATTGAAGCAGTTTTTCGCAGTATATTCAATCCATCTGTACCTTCCGTCGCTATACCTGTAGCGGCATTCAGCTGTAACTGATGATTCAGGTTCGGTAATTGTTCTGTTTAGAAGGTCGCTTGTGGCGTAAGTATCATCAGGATGAATGTTTCCCCATATTTCTGAACCGGTAATTTCTTCAGGTGTCCATCCGAACCATTTCCTGATGTTTGGGCTCACATATGTGACAACACCATTTCTGTTTAAAACTGTAATTACATCAGATATGCTTGAAATAATGGCATTCTGCATCGATTCTTTTCTTCCAAGAATCTCATGATTTTCAAAAAGCTCAAAAGCCATCTGTATTGCTTCCTGCAGAACAAAAGCAGATGACCCTTTTAAAACATAACCGTAGCGGGTAATCTCTTTGACTCTGTCAACATATTCCTTTTCTGAATGGGAGGTAAGAAAAACAATCGGTATGTGGCAGTTCAGCAGAATCTGCCTGGCAGCTTCAGGGCCGTCGATCCCTTCGCCAAGATCTATGTCCATAAGAATCAGGTCTATTTGCGCGCAGGAGCCTGCCATCTGCACCGCCATTTTACCTGAATTGGCATTCAGAACAGTGTACCCGGCTTTTGTAATTATTCTGGAGGTTACAGCTGATGCAACCGGTTCATCTTCAACAAGAAGAATGGTTTTTTTTAATTTTTTTTCAGGCATTGCAGCTCCATTTGTTCAAAATATTCATAAATCTTACAGAAGAATAATCTGCTGGGAAGACCAGCAATATTATTATTTGTCTATAAATTAGCAACAAATTTATAATAGATAAAAGGGGGGCTAATTTTAATTCACCGGTATTTATTCTAATTTTTCTTGACTTTTCTCAATGCTAATGTGAGTATGCAAACAGTTGCATAACAGGAGGATTTATGAAGATACTGATTATGAACGGAAGTAAGAGCGGTTCAGCCATAGAGAGCCGCGTAAGCGAAATTATGAGCAGTGTATCAGAAAAGGGGCATAGTGTAAAGGAGCTTCTGCTCCGTGATATGAATTACTCCCCCTGCAGAGGTTGTTTCAACTGCTGGGTTAAAACTCCGGGGCTCTGTGTTTTTAAGGATGATGGAGATCTTTTATGCCGCGAATTTTTAAGTTCAGATATTGTTATTCTTGCTTCACCTCTTATTATGGGTTACCCCTCTGCACTTACTAAAAATGCCCTGGACAGGATTATCCCTCTCATACATCCCTACCTTGAAGACGTGGGAGGGGAGGTGCATCATATGAAGAGATATAAAAAATATCCTTCCCTGGCGCTTCTTCTGGAAAAGAGCGGTGATACTGATGATGAGGATATTGAAATTATAAAAGAAATATTTGAGAGGGCTGCCTTAAATCTTCGAAGCAGCCTTAAATTTTTAAGACTCACCGATTCTTCAGTTGAGGAGACAGCAAATGAAATTATCCGTAATTAATGGATCACCCCGCGGAGCATCGGGTAATACAGCAACACTTCTTGAGCATTTTAAACAGGGCTTTCTGGAAATAGAGGGTAATTCCTTCGATATTATTCATTCAATAAAGAACAGGCCGGAATTCGCAGAGGAAAAGAATATGTTTCTTAATTCTGAAAGGCTTATTATAGCATTTCCACTTTATGTTGATGCAATGCCCGGATCAGTAAAGGATTTATTCGAATCCTTTGAACCGCTTAAAGGGAAAAATCCTGAACTCAAGCTTATGTTCATGATCCAGTGCGGATTTCCGGAAACCCATCATACCAGGTTTGCTGCACGTTACTGCGAAAAACTTACATCTAAACTGGGGTGTACCTTTGCAGGCGCAATTTGTAAAGGTGGGTGCGAAGGTCTTACGGTTCAGCCGCCGGCGCTTGTAGATAAGGTTTTTACACGTTTTCATCAGCTTGGTAAGGAGTACGGTGTTACCGGTGAACTGGACAGTACCATACTCGGGAAGCTTGCCCACCCGGAGCATCTTACTTCGGAGAATATTGCCCAGGTAATCCCCATGGTAAATAACTTTCTCTGGGACGGGATGCTGAAAAAGAATAATGCACTTGATAAAAGTTTTGACAAGCCATTTGGTGATGACCTGTGAAAAACGATTGGAAAATATTCAGACCGCAACTTCCTCCCTCTCTACTGTGGCTTACTACTACCCACTTCTCAAAAACCCCCTAAATCCCCCGGAGGGGGACTTAAAGGATGTGTTATTAAAATTTTAATTTGTTAAAAGAGTTTAAAAGTCCCCCTCCGGGGGATTTAGGGGGCCAACATACCGGATAAAGGTACTCACTAAATAATTCTTCGCGAAATATCTTTTGTCATTTTGATAGATCTCGATTTGTGCGTAGTAGTAAGCCACTGTGGAGATAAGCCTATCGTTTTATAAACAACTGCGCTGTAGCCGCCACTGTATCCCAGACAGGCGAAAAAGGTGGAGCGTATCCCAGGTCAAGATAGGCAAGATCCTCAATGGTCATCCCCGCTGTAACAGCTGCAGCAACAGTATTAATCCTGAGTGCTGCTCCGTCAGTTCCGGCAATTTCGCCCCCTATGACTTTACGGGTTTTTTCATCAACAGTAAGTTTGGTTATAATAGGTGTGGAACCGGGATAATAGCCTGGACGGGAGTGCCACTCCATTACCTTTTCAATTGTTTTTATTCCATTCTTTTCAGCCTCCCTGCTGTTGAATCCTGTTTTTGCCGCCTCAAGTTCAAATACCTTTACCATCAGTGAACCTATGGAGCCTTTAAACATTTCACTTTCCACACCTGACACCTGAAGGCCGGCAACCCGTCCCTGTTTGTTCGCGGTAGTTGCAATGGGAATATAAACAGATTCCCCTGTTATCAGGTGTTTTACTGTTGCGCAATCCCCAGCTGCAAATACATCAGGGATATTTGTTCTGCTTTTTTCATCAATAAGTATGGCGCCTGTTTCGTGAAGTTTTAAAGCTGTCTCTTTCAGAAACAGGGTATTTGGCCGGACTCCAATTGAAATAACAGCAAAATCGGTCTCGATTTCGCCCATGGAGCCGTTTAAAATCAATGTGCCGTTGTTCTGTATAAATTCTGCAACATCAGTATCTGGTATAACAGTTACTCCATGCTCAGTGAGCTTTTCTGTAATAAGCTTTTGAATTTCAGGGGACATGTTTGAAGCAACTGAAGGCATTTTTTCAATAATTGTTGTTTTAATGTTATTTCTGGTAAAAGCCTCAGCCAGCTCCAGGTTAATCAATCCGCCGCCAATAAGCACTGCACTTTCAGGCTTGCTGGTTTCAATAAATTTCTGAATTTCCAGGGCATCAGTAAGATTCCTTAACGCAAAAGTTAAGGGATTATTTACTCCGGCTATAGGGGGGATAAAGGGGTATGCCCCTGTTGCAATAACAAGTTTGTCGTAGGTATATTCTGAAACATCATTCAGCGAGTTAACTGTCACTTTTTTTTCATCAAAGTTTACGGCAGTAACTTCTGATTTCATGTGTATAATAATTTTTCTTTTATTTATAAATTCATCGACATTTATGGCAAGGAGTTGATTGTAATTACTAACATCACCGCCTAAGAGATATGGCGTACCGCATGCAGCATAGGATACAAACTCTCCCTTATCAAAAACTGCAATTGACATTTCACTATTTTTTCTTCTCGCCTGAGAAGCCGCGCTCATCCCTGCTGCATCTCCGCCAATTACTATAAGGTTAAAATGTTCCATCACTTCCTCCATATTTTCACTTTTTATACTCAAACTGATTCGATGCTTTATTATTATCGCATCTTTTGCTGAAGCTGTTTTGTGCTATATTAATATGTACTATATAGGGCTTCCTGAAAAAGTCCATTTGTTTAAAATATAACCGGATGCATATTAAATGCATCCGTATTAATCCTTAATATTATTTTTAACACCGCGATTAATCTGCATAATAAATAGTTAAAA
>Ga0334888_1003542_pt1 | contig 15264 bp, 11 predicted proteins | sample GraSluR1_MG_FD_207227 | JGI IMG/M metagenome (GOLD analysis project Ga0334888, IMG submission 207227) | Sludge microbial communities from methane-producing bioreactor in Wageningen University, Netherlands - Granular Sludge_3_08-R1 | ecosystem: Engineered > Bioreactor > Anaerobic > Unclassified ...
CAATTACTTTTGGGACAGCCTCCTCTGATTAAGTCCAAGTAGGGAAAACCCTACCCTTTTTTGATGAACCTCCTGATTGCGCAAAAAGGTATGCAAGGCTATTGTTAAGCCAGGATACAATCACGACTTTTGACATCAGGCAAGGAGAATGGATGACAATTAATTCCAGCGAAGCAGAAAGCCAAACAGATTGGATTATCACAACGCAGCAGTTAACCAAAAAATTTAACGGTGAATTTGGCGTGAGGGATGTTTCCATTGACATCCCCAAAAATGCGATTATTGGATTTATCGGCCCCAGCGGAAGCGGGAAAACGACAACGGTTCGCTTGTTGCTGGGCATCTACCCGCCCACCTCAGGTACTGCGCTTGTTTTTGGTCATGAGCCCCATCGTTTTTCGCAAAACGATCGCGAAAAAATCGGGTATATGCCGCAGTTATTTATGCTGCAAAATGGGCTGACGGTGTGGCAAAACCTGGCCTTTGTGGCCTCGCTCTACGGAATGAAGCGCCGCCGCAGAAGACGTATTCGGGAAAGGCTGGAGCTGGTTGAGCTGACAGGGCATGAAAAGAAACGCGCAGCGGATTTATCCGGCGGCATGCAGCGCCGTTTGAGCCTGGCAGCTGCGCTGCTGCATGATCCTGAATTGATTTTTCTGGATGAACCCACTGCCGGGATCGATCCGGTGTTAAGAAGAAAATTCTGGGATCATTTTCATGACCTGAAAGAACAGGGCAACACCCTGTTTATTACCACCCAGTATGTCTCTGAAGCGGCTTATTGTGACTACGTGGGGGTGATGTCGGAAGGGCGTTTATTAATGGTGGAAACCCCGGAAAATCTCAAGAGGATTGGCATGGGCGGGGAAATTGTCGAATTGAAATTTACTGAAAAACTCACGCCGGCCCAGATAGAGGCTGTCCGCGAACAACCGGAAGTTGCAGCGGGGCAGATTCAAGTGCTGAATGATGAAACGCTGCAAGTAATTGTTGACGATGCAGCCCAGTTGATCCCCACTTTGTTAGGGTGGTGCCAGGAAAATGGGATTGCCGTGATGGAGGCTCAAAAACTCGACCCCTCCTTCGATGATGTTTTTGTTCAGCTAATCAAAAGGTACCGCGATGATTTATAGATTTTTCAACAATATTGCCAGTTTTATTATGCGAATTTCAGCCTTTATATCAAAGGAATTCTTTAATGTGATCAGCCAGCCCAGACTGATGGCGATCCTGATTCTTGGCCCATTCCTTATCCTTTTTCTCTTTGGAATCAGTTATCAAAACACCTTCCGGACTTTGCGGACTGCCATCGTCGTGCCGGAGGGGAAAGAGATCCAGGACTATGTCAATACGATCATTAACCAGCCTATCCCCAATATCGAAGTTGTATCTGTGACTACTGAAAAAACTAAGGCAATGTTTGGTTTACAATCCCGGCAGCTGGATTTGGTGATGGTCGTTCCCCCGGACATTGCTAAAAATCTGGAGGATAATCAACAATCCGTCTTTACGTTTTATCATCAGGAGATTGACCCCTTTGATATCAGTTATGTCGAGATTATTATCAGCCGCCTGAGAGATAAAGCCAACCGTGATGTGCTGTTCAGGTCTGTGGAACAGACCAAGGAGCTGGCTGAAACCTACCGGACAGAGGTACATACCCTGGCCCAGGTGGAATCGCAACTATCCGAGGGAGAGAATCGGGATAACGCTGCCAATGCACAAGTAAATTCCCCAAACAGAAACGCTGCAATCCTGTGGTTTTTATTGCAATCACTGGCCGGTGAGGGAGATAATGCTTCCCCCTCTACTGCGGATACTGAAGGGAACAGCACAGAAACCCGGCTGGAAATCATTGACAAGCAGCTCACCAGCTTTGTCGGTATGGACTCGGCTATTCTGGTGGCCCCTTTCAGAAATGAAGTGCATTCATTGAGTGATGTGGAGATTAAACCCGTTCACTTTTATGTCCCATCGGTGCTGGCGCTGCTCCTTCAGCACATCGCTTTATCGCTGGCTGCGTTATCGATTGTGTCTGAGCGCTTCAGCGGGACGATGGAAATTATGCGTGCCTCCCCTGCAAATGCTTTCGAAATCCTGGTCGGGAAATATCTCAGTTTTTCCATTTTCCTGGGCGTATTGATCGCGATACTGATCGGGCTGGTGCACTTCCTGCTGGGGGTGCCCATGCTGGGAAATTGGATTTACCTTGGGGTGGCGGCCTTTTTGGTAGTGCTGGTTTCATCAGGATTCGGATTTCTGATCTCAAGTTTTGTGCGCAGCGATAGCCAGGCGGTGCAATTTTCGATGGTGTTTTTATTGGCCAGCATCTTCTTCTCAGGATTCTTTTTACAGCTCTATCAATTACGATGGCCGGCACAAATTGTTTCGTGGATTTTACCCGCTACGTACGGCATAAAAACCTTGCAGGATATCATGCTGCGAGGCATTCAGCCGCAAATGAATCTGCTCTTGATCCTTGCCGGGATGGCAGCAGCACTTTTCATAATTAATTGGGCACGTCTGCATCGTCTGTTAGTGCAGCGATAAGCCCTGACGCAAGGGGCGGCATTGACCCTCATTAGAACTTGCAGGACGTGAGCGTGATGCGCTGTTTGGCAGCACCATTGCCGTTACTGGAAGGATGGTATCGTAGACATTATGCCGCAAGGGAAACGCATGACAATCTGCAGGATGTTCGCCGGATTGATGAGAATAATTGTAGTGATAAATTTATTCGTATGGTATGAGTAGATGGGGGAATAACGACTGAAGTCGTTACTACAATCCCGTATCAAAAAACGCCTGTCCCATTCGGGGCAGGCGCAGTTTTTCGTGTAAAATTGGTCTATCATTCTGCAGTTGTCTCAGACAAGGAAAGGCGCTATGGTTTTGATGAAAAGCACGAAGGGGGCAAGTTTTGTGACAAAGCTGATCCTGGTTGTGGTCGTTCTGGGCGTGCTGACGGTGGGGATTCATTATTTTTCCGGCGATAATCTGCAAGGGACGGATTTTTCGATTTATTATCTGGCGCAGCGGGCAGCATTGCTGTATGGGGAAAACCCGTATGGGGATCAGGTAGCCGAATTGGCGCAGATGGCGGTTTACAAACGGCGGGCTGGGCTGATGGAAGACCAGCTGGGTTATGCGTATCCGCCCTACAGTCTGCTGCCTCATTTGCCCACCGTGTGGATGACTTTCTCGTGGGCACAGGCTTTCTGGATGGCGTTAAATATGATCGCATTAACCCTGGGGGTGTATGCAGCTTTTCCCAAGGCGCCCCGCTGGGTAGTTCTCTCGATTGCTTTTATTTATCCGTTCTCTTTTGCCCTCCTGCTGGGTAATTACGTGATCCTTCTGTTTGCTATCCTTTTTGCGGCCTATGCTTTTTTGACCCGCGAGGAGCAAGTTTCAAAGGGCGGATTGGGTATGCTGGGCTTTTTGCTGGCCTGGGCAACGGTCAAACCTCAGTTTTCCTGGTTATATGTTCTCTTCTTGCTGTTGCTTGCGCTGCGAAAAAAGCAGTGGAGCTTTATTACTGGATTTTTGGCTGGTCTTGTGTTCATGCTGATCAGTTCATTTGTTATGGTTCCTGATTGGCCGCTGCTGTGGTATGAGCGGCTGGTCAAGTACCGGGTCTATAACCAGACCTGGATGATGGTCACCTTCTTTTTGCGGGCGATATTGCCGGCCGGGTGGGCTTCTCTTCTTTCGCCGGTAATTTTGGCTGGCGGTCTTGGTTTCACCGGCTGGATGCTGTTCCAATGGTGGCGCGGGCGAATGCCGAATTTGCTGGTGCTGGCGTGGTGCGGGGTAATGATCTTTGCCATCCATCCCCGGGGCAGGTCATACGAGCAGGTTGTTTTTTTGCTGCCATTGATTGTGTGGGCATGCCAGCCCAAAACGACAAGCCTGTTCCCCCGGTCATTCTTCTGGTGGAGCACGCTGGCGGTTTCGTGGGGGGTGTTTTTGCTGGCCAGGTTTGCACCTCACCTGACCACGGTTACGGAATGGCCTTTTCTCTTTCACCTGATCTGGCTGGGGTGGGTCTTCTATCAACACCGGGAGACGTTCCACCGGAAATTGCCAGCAGCAAGCCTGGCGGAGTGATGTTCAGGATGTAGGTTTGAATTCCTGGCGAATCAAAACAGGCTGTCCCGAATTCGGGACAGCCTGTTGTTGTATTGATTTACCGCTGCCGGTTTAGTACATACCGCCGCCGGGCATGCCGCCGCCAGCGGGGGCTGCGGGCTCGGGAGCCGGGATGTCAGTGATCAGGGCTTCGGTGGTCAGGATCATGGCTGCAATCGAGGCTGCGTTGGTCATGGCGCCGCGGGTAACTTTCGCAGGGTCAATCACGCCGCCCTTGACCATGTCAACATATTCCTCTGTGAGGACGTCGTAACCAATCTTGAGGCTCTTTTTGTCAGCCTGGGTGCGGCGGACGTTTTCGAGGATCACGGAGCCGTCTTTGCCAGCGTTTTCAGCAATCTTGCGCATGGGAACTTCCAGGGCTTTGCGGACGATGTTGACGCCGATCTGCTCGTCTTCATTTTCCATCTTGACCTTTTCCACAGCGGGGATGGCATTGATCAGGGCTACGCCGCCGCCGGGGACGATGCCTTCTTCTACTGCTGCCCGCGTAGCGGAGAGGGCGTCTTCGACGCGGTGCTTCTTTTCTTTCAGTTCGGTCTCGGTGGCTGCGCCAACACGGATGATGGCAACGCCGCCGGAGAGCTTGGCCAGACGTTCTTGCAGTTTTTCGCTGTCGTAGTCGCTGGTGCTCTTGTCGATCTCGATGCGGATCTGGTCGATGCGGCCTTTGATGCCGTCAGCATCGCCCTTGCCGCCCACGATGGTGGTGTTGTCTTTGTCAGCAACAACCTTTTCGGCATGGCCGAGGTCTTCCACGGTAGCAGTTTCCAGCTTGCGGCCGGTCTCTTCGGAGATGACGGTGGCGCCGGTCAGGATAGCGATATCCTGCAGCATAGCCTTGCGGCGGTCACCAAAGCCAGGTGCCTTGACGCCTAAAACGTTGAGCATGCCGCGCAGTTTGTTCAAAACCAGGGTGGCCAGGGCTTCACCGTCGATATCTTCGGCGATGATGACCAGTTCGCGCTTGCCGATCTGCACCAGTTTCTCGAGGAGAGGAACGATGTCAGTAGCGGCAGAGATTTTCTTGTCGTGAATCAGGATGTAAGCATCGGCGATCTCGGCTTCCATGTGCTCGGTGTCGGTGACGAAGTAGGGCGAAATGTAACCACGGTCAAACTGCATCCCTTCTACGTATTCCTGTTCAAATTCGAGGCCTTTGGATTCTTCAACGGTGATTACGCCGTCTTTGCCAACCTTGTCCATCACATCGGCGATCAGGTCACCAATGGTGCGGTCCTGGGCGGAGATGCTGGCTACGTTGGCGATGTCGTCTTTGGTGGTCAGTTCGATGGCCTGTTCGCTGATGGCATCGCTGACGGATTTGGCAGCGGCTTCAATGCCGCGCTTGAGCAGCATGGGGTTGGCGCCGGCGGCCAGGGTCTTGAGACCTTCGGTCACAATGGCATGTGCCAGAACGGTGGAGGTAGTGGTGCCGTCACCGGCGATGTCATTGGTCTTGGTGGCTGCTTCTTTGAGAAGCTGGGCGCCCATATTCTCAAAGGGATCTTCGAGTTCGATTTCTTTGGCGACGGTTACGCCGTCGTGGGTGATGGTGGGGGAACCGAATTTGCGGTCAATCGCAACGTTACGGCCTTTGGGGCCGAGGGTAGTTGCAACAGACATTGCAACAACGTCAATACCTGCTTTAAGATTTCTTCGGGCTTCTTCGCCGAAAACAATTTGTTTTGCCATAGGTGTACTCCTTGTTAGTTAATAAGGGAATTATTTCTCAACGATAGCGAGAACGTCGCTTTCGCGCAGAATGAGCAGTTTCTTGCCGTCGATCTTGATTTCTGTGCCGCCGTATTTGGCGAACAAAACAACATCGTCTACTGCCACGTCCATAGCGATGCGGCTGCCGCTGTCATCACGGTCGCCAGGGCCGACGGAGAGAACAACACCCTGCTGGGGTTTTTCCTTGGCGGTTTCGGGCAGAAAAAGACCGCTAGCGGTTTTATCTTCCTGTTCCAGGGGCTCGACCACGATGCGGCTGCCCAAGGGTTTAAGATTGATTGACATACATACCTCCTGATGAATTGGTTATTTGTGTGCGCTGTTTTAGCACTCATGACAATAGAGTGCTAAAGCGTTTGTATCATACCTGTCTTTGAGGAAGCAGTCAAGAGTTTATTGATATTTCTTACATAATTCTGACAATTTGGGGGAGGAAAGGCAATTCGTAACGAGGGAGCAGTCAATCAGGCAGCCAGGGAGCGGGGAGTGAAACAAAGCACGTCTGTTGAGATATTGGTTTCATTCCTTCTGTGCAGAAGCCCATCCCGTTGGAGGATTTTAGCTGAAGGTGGAGGAGCCTCCCGCGGAAGTCAGTTGTGCGCAGACCATCATGCAAAAATGTATGCACGCATGGCGATAATATAAAATCTCAACCGCGGGAGGGCCGGGGCTGGCGGTGAATATACGGGATCATTCGCTATAGGCGAACGCATCCCAAGAAAGTTGATCTTGTGGATGCGTTTACCAGGGCTACCGCCGGGAATAGCCCAGCGAGGTGCAGATGTCCTCGCTGGACTGGACGATTTGCATGACGACCGGCTCGCCGCTGAAACCACGCCGTACCTGACCGAGAATTTCCATTGCTTCGGTGCAGTAGCCGTTGGATTCGCGGTGCAGGGCTGCCAGGGCTGAGCCGTAGGTGTAGTAATATACCACCGTACTGCCAGAGAGGGGCAGGCCTTCAATCACAATGGCCGGGCTGTTGGCTTCTTCGGTGGTACATTCGTTTCCACCATTGCGCACGGCACAGCTTTCTACGGCATTGCAGCCTTGCACTGCGCATTTGAAGGCGAGGATCGAACCCTCATAGTTGCGGGATTTGAAATAGACGATCCCCAAAGCCCCATACGTGTCCGCGTTGGTGGGGTCAAAATTGAGCGCCTTAAGCACGTTGCGACCGGCGATGAAAAATTCACCCATCTGGGAATAGGTTTTGCCAATGGCGGTATAGGGAATGGGATTGGGGATGCTCAAATTTTCATTAATCGAAGCAGCGTTGGCAAAATATTCCAGGGCAATTTCATATTGCTGGAGCTGGCGGTAGTTGACGCCGATGGCGATATAGAGCGGGGTCAGGTTAGGGGTGATCTCGATGGCTTTTTGATATTCGCGGATGGCATCGCCATAGTTCCCCAGTGATTCGAGCACATAGGCGCGCACGCGGTGGACATCCATGATGGTGTCATCCTGAATGAGAGCTTGCTGGCTGTACTGGTCGGCCTGTACCCAGTTTTGTTGGTCAATGAGGATTTCAGCATAATAGGCCAGAGCGAGGGTGTTCTGGTTATCCAGCTGCAGCGCCTGGATGGCGGCCTGTTCGGCCTCGGTCAGGTAGGTGGCGCGCTGGTCGCCGGCCAGGTTAGGGTTGGAACTCCAGTCCATCACAAAGGAGCGCACGGCATGTGCGGTGCTGTTGTCCGGGGTAATTTCAATGGCCTGCTCAATCGTATCCAGCGCTTCCTGCAGGCGGGCTTTTTTCTCTGCATCGGTGGTGAGCAGCTCGGAAGAATAAACCTGAATGCGGGCCAGGTCGGCCATCAGCTCAACGTTTTCGGGTTCCAGTTTGATGGCTTCCTGATAGGCAGTGATGGCTTTGTTCAGGTCACCGGCAAAAAACTGGGTTTCGGCTTCCATTACAAATGAATTTGCGGTGCGGGTTGGGATGGGCGTGGGCATGAAGGGGGACTGGATATCATCGGTTTCAATGCCGCGCAGCACAAATACGCCCACGATCAATAATCCCAGCAGCACGAGGATGCGGTAGGGGTGAAGATTACGATTGTTTTTGCGAAAAGTAATTTCTTTTCCGGTTAAATTCATGGTTATTCGGGGACTGCTTCCTCTCCCCCTTCGGGGGTGGCGGTAGTTTCCGGCTCCTGCGGAGCGAGGGGCGAGTCGGCCACTTCCTGGCAGATTTCGATGATCGCTCCGGCGTTGTAGACGGCGGTATCATCATTGGGCACGCCCTGCACCAGCAGCTGCGAGATTCGCAGCGCTTCGCCGCATTCTCCCTGGCGGGCCAGGCTGAGGCCGTAGGTGTAGTAATATTCTGCCACGCGGCCATAATCCAGCGGCAGGCCATTAACTTTGTCGCCGTCTTCGCTGGTGCCGCCCTGCACTGCCAGGCGGAGGGCGGCGGATGCGGCGGGATATTCGCGGTTGCGGTAATACATCTGTCCCAGATTGCCGTGCATGTAGGGGTCGGAAGGGGTGTCCTTGACGGCCTGCAGGGCATACTGGATGGCTTTGGCGTATTCGCCGACGGTGGCATAGGTGCGGGAGATGTTGGTATCCGGCATGGGGTCGGAAGGATTGAGGGCGTTGGCGCGGTTGAATTCTTGCACGGCTTTATCGTACTGCTGCAAATAGCGATAGTTGCGTCCCAATGCCAGGTGGAGGTCGGAAATGTTGGGATTGATGCCGATCGCAGCTTCAAATTCCAGCGTCGCTTCTTCATAGTTGCCGGTATATTCAAGGACTGTGCCGCGGGCACGGTGGGCTTCGAGGCTGTTGGGGGCCATCATTTCAGCAGTGCGGGAAGCTTCCACGGCTTTGTCCAGGGTAGACAGATCTCCCTGGCCTCCCTGGGCTTGCAGGATGAGAATTTCGGCTTTATAGGCATAGGCGGCGGCGTTGTTGACGTCCAGTTCAATTGCGCGGTCGAGGGCGCTGATTGCCTGGAGATAGTCGCCATTGAAGCCCATCGCCCAGCCGCGCAGGGCATGGCCCATGGAATTATTGGCGTTGAGCAGCAGGGCATTTTCGGCATTGGTGGCCGCCTGGGTGTACAGCCCGGAATAGATTTGCAGACGGGCAGTGGTGATGAAGTTGGCCGGGTTCTGGGGGTCGGAGGAAATGGCCTTCTCGAAGGCCTGAATAGCAGGGCCAATCTTGCCTTCCGCCAGAAACGCTTCCCCTTCGCTGATATAGGTTTCTGGCGAACGGGTGGCGGTGGGGGTGGGGATGAAGAGCGGGGGCGTGGTTGGTACGATGACCTGGTTAACGTAAACTACCCCGGCGATGAGAATCACCAGGACAAAAATGCGCCAGGGCTTGACCCGCCGCCGACGCTGATTGTTCATACTCCATTTACTTCCTTTAAGATACATAGTTTCATCTTACCATTGGCCTGAATTATGCGTCAAGGACGGGTTTTATCAATTCATAATCATATGAACAGAAATGCTTGCAATGGGTGGGGCTTCAAACTACAATACAACTATGAAATTTGATGTGTTCACTTTATTCCCAGGCATGATTCATCCCTATCTGGAGATGAGCATTTTGTATCGAGCCATCCAGAATGGATTGTTGGAAGTGGATGTGCATGACATCCGCGGATGGACGATGGATAAACATCACGTGACCGATGATACCCCTTATGGCGGCGGGGGGGGGATGGTGATGAAGCCGGATCCTATTTTTTCTGCGGTGGAAAATGTGCTGGGCGAATCGCCGGAATGCCCGGTTGTTCTGCTTACTCCCCAGGGCCGCATTTTTACCCAAAAGGTCGCCATTGAATTTTCCCAATATGACCGGATTGCCCTGCTGTGCGGCCGGTACGAGGGGGTGGACGAACGCGTGCGCCAGCATCTGGTGACGGACGAGATCTCTTTTGGGGATTATGTGCTCACCGGTGGAGAACTGCCCGCCCTGGCGATGATTGATGCGTTGACGCGTTTGATTCCCGGCGCATTGGGAGACCCGGGCGGGGCGATGGATGATTCGCACGCTTCCGGGCTGCTGGAATATCCGCATTACACCCGGCCGGCGAGTTTCCGCGGGTGGGAAGTGCCGGATGTGCTCTTGTCTGGCGACCACGGGCGGATTGCCCGCTGGCGTCGCGAGCAGGCCCTGCTGCGTACCTGGCAGCGCCGGCCGGACCTGCTGGAGCATCTGGAGCTTTCGCAGCAGGACAGGGCATTCCTGGAAAAACTAAAATCGTGAACGAAGGGATTGGAAAAATCAAAACTGCGGAAATGCAAAGTGGAGGGATAAATCAATTCATCAGAAAACGAGTTTACCGGGGTTTTATAACGACTAAAGTCGTTACTACAATGTGTTCACTATTCAAGGTGAATGTCAAATTTTCATTTGGAGGCAAACAAAGATGACAGAAGAGAAGAAATTCAGCTATCCTAAAACATTTTTGCTTGGGTTCGGTTTCTTTGGCGTCAGTGTGATCTGGTCGGTATACAACGCCTATGTGCCGCTGATGCTGGCCGGCAAGTATGGCCTCAGCGCCGGCTGGATCGGTTTCTTTATGGTGCTGGATAATATTGCCGCCTTGTTGATCCAGCCCCCGCTGGGCGTGTTCTCTGACCGGCTGCGCACGCCGTTGGGCCGCCGCCTGCCGTTTGTGCTGCTGGGGGCGCCGATCGGGGTGATCGCTTTTGGCTTCATCCCATTGGCATCTGCCTTGCCTCTGTTTATCATGGCCTGCGTGATTTTGCTGTTGAGTATGGCGTTCTGGCGTACGCCGATTGTGGCGTTAATGCCGGACATCACCCCATCAAAATTTCGTTCACAGGCGAACGGGGTGATCAACCTGATGGGCGGCCTGGGGGCTGTGCTGTCTTTTGCCGTGGGCGCAAAGCTGTATCAAATGGACCCGGTTTATGCCTTCTGGATGGGTTCCGGGCTGGTGCTGGTGTCTTCTGTGCTGGTATTGATCTTGATCCGTGAGCCGCGTGAATACATTGCTAAAAAAGTGCATCTGGCTGAACTGAAAAGCGGACAGGGCGAGCGGAACAAGCTGATTGATAATATCAAGGAAGTATTTGCCCAGGAAGACAAGAGCGCCTCGCGCATTTTGCTGGCAATCCTGTTCTGGTTCCTGAGTTATAACGCGGTAGAGGCCTTCTTTACCCTGTATGGAGTCAATCACCTCGGACTGGCTGAGGCTGACAGTGGTTTTCAGCTTACTTACATCTCGTTGATTTTCCTGATCTTTGCCATCCCTTCAGGGTATATTGCGGCCAGGTTTGGCCGCCGCCGCACGATCATGACCGGGGTTTCGATCATGGCGGTGTGTATTCTGTTGATGTACTTTCTGCCGGCGCCAGCTTTGGTCAACAAATTAGGTTCGATCATGGGCTTTGGTCTTTATCCGGTTTCACTGGTGCTGATGCTGGCCGGAATTGGCTGGGCGTTGATCAATATTAACTCTCTGCCGATGGTGGTGGATATGACCGATGATGACCATATCGGCACCTATACCGGCTTGTATTATTTCGCCTCGCAGTCGGCTGCGATTTTGGGGCCAGTGGCCTTTGGCGGGATCATTCAAATCGGCGGCAATAATTACAGGCTGATGATGCTGCTTTCACCGATCTTCCTGGTGGTAGCGTTTGTGATGATGCTGGGCGTCAAGAGTGGCGAGGCGCAATCGGGCCGTTAGGTGATTCTCGCGCTTGCGGCGGGTAGTATGTCCGAGGTGTTCATATAAAAAACCATCCTGCTGTTGTATGCGCATAGGCGGCAGGATGGTTTTTTTGAATTAATGTTAACAATTAATCCCTTGCGATTTTGTGTGAGGCTGAGTATACTTTCATATTACAGGGATGTGTATCCCTGAAATTTCAGTATTTTGTGTTTCAAACTCAAGGAGGAGTTCACATGTACAAGAAGTTAAGTGTCATTCTCGCTGCTTTGCTGGTTTTCTCCATGCTTTTGACGGCCTGCGCCCCGAAACCGGAAACGCCCGTTGTGGAAGAAGCTCCCGAAGAAGCAACAGCCAAGATCTGCCAGGTAACTGACGTTGGCGGTATTGATGACAAGTCTTTCAATGCCACTGCCTGGAAGGGTGTGGAAGATGCGATGGTCGAATTTGGTGTTGAAGGGAAATACCTCGAATCCCAGCAGCAGGCGGATTACGAGAAGAACCTGAACGCATTTGTTGAAGAAGGCTGCGACCTGATCGTCCCTGTTGGTTTCCTGCTGGCCGATGCAACCGCAGCTGCAGCGGAAGCCAATCCTGATCAACTGTATGCGATCATTGACGTTGACTATCTCGAATTCCCGAATCTGCGCGGTTCCGGTTTTGCAATTAACGAATCGACCTTCCTCAATGGTTATCTGGCCGCTGGCATGACCAAAACCGGCGTTGTCGCCACCTATGTTGGCATCGCCTTCCCCGCCACCACCATCTTCATGGATGGTTTCGTGCTGGGTGTGCGCCATTACAACGAAGTGCACGGCACCGATGTGAAGGTTTTGGGCTGGGACTATGAAGCACAGGACGGCCTCCAGGTTGGCAACTTCGAGAGCCTCGATGACGGACGCGCCATGGCTGAGACCCTGATGGACGAAGACGCTGACATCATCATGCCCGTTGCCGGCCCCGTTGGCGCCGGTACCCTGGCTGTGATGGAAGAGCGCGGCACCGGCATGTTGGTCGGTGTGGACAATGACTGGTCGCTGGCTTACGAAGCACAGGCTGACTATGTTTTGTCCTCTGCCATGAAAAATATGGATAAGTTCGTTACCGAGACAGCCGGAATGGTTGTAAACGGCAATTTTGAAGCCGGCAACTGGATCGGTACCCTGGAAAATGGCGGTGTGGGAATTACCTATGGCGCCAAGATGGGCGACAAGATCCCCGCCGAGCTTCTGGCTGAACTGAAAGAATTGGAAGCCCAGATCATCGCCGGCGAAATTGCCACCAAATAAGCAGAACGGCTTTGTCGGATGAGAATCTGATGATATTTGCAGGGTCAGGGTTTTCCCTGGCCCTGCATTTTTTGCCCGAATCTTTTCCCTGTTTTGAAATTCATTTTTCAGATTCTGCAAGGTTATGGTAAAATTCATCACTTCTATGAGAATTTTTAATCTAAGGGCAGCAGGCTGCCCTTTCTAAAAATTCGTCTCATTTTCAATCGAATCACCTGTGTTTTTATGAAGGTTGGGTGCCAGGAAAATGGAGTATAAGAACTTCCTCTATGAATTCAGTAATTAAAATTAAGGGGATGTTTTTGTTAAATATCCGCAAGACGAAAAGCCCTGGCGATAAATCGGTATAATTGTTTGTGGTGATGTCCGGCGGAAGAATCGTCGGCGCCTTTCCTGCGATTGAAGCAACCATCGACCCGTGCGGTTCGCTGAAAGCAGGCGTTGTCCCTTCAGCAATGAAAGCTTGAACGACAAGGAATGTCATCTATGAGTGAAGAAAAAATGAAGGAAGCAAAGAAGGAAAAACCCGCCAGGAAAGATGCTGGCAAAACTTTTTTGGAGGAGTTTTCCAAAAGCTCCACCCTGGTCACCATTCTGGCGATCATTTCCGGGCTGATCCTGGGCGGTTTTTTGGTAGCCTTGACCACTGAAGCAGTGTATACCGCTCCTTCTTTTGGGCAGGGATTGCAGGTCGCGCTGAATGCGATCTGGAAAACCTATGAAGCCCTGTTCACCGGTGCTATCGGCACACCCAGCAAGATCATTGCGGCATTGCAATCGGGTGAAGTTGAAGCGATCCGGCGGGCATTTAATCCTTTTTTTGAAAGTCTTGTGGCTTCTACTCCGTATATCTTTGCCGGTTTGGCAGTTGCCCTGGGTTTTCGGGTAGGGCTGTTCAACATCGGTGCGGAGGGGCAGATTTTCGTGGGCGCGCTGTGTGCGGTGGCGGCTGGCATTTATCTGAAAGGGCTGCCGCATTTCATCCATGTGCCGCTGGCCATGCTGGCCGGTGCGCTGGGCGGTGCGGTGTGGGGGTTCATCCCCGGCATTCTCAAGGCGAAGACTGGTGCGCACGAAGTGATCAATTCAATCATGATGAACTATATTGCTTTCCGGCTGAGCGAATTTTTTCTGACGGGGGTGTTGAAAGACCCCGAAAAATATGTCCCGGTCAGCGCAACGATTGAAGAAAGTGCCAAGCTGACCCGCTATTTTGCAGCTCCGATCCGTTTCCATTCCGGTTTTTTCATCGCGCTGGTGATGGCTTTGTTGGTGTATATCCTCTTGTTCAAGACCAAATGGGGGTTTGAACTGCGCACGGTGGGTGCCAATACCAGCGCTGCCCAATATGCCGGCATGAATATCGTTTTTAACATCGTGATCGCCATGTCACTTTCCGGCGCGTTGGCCGGGATGGCAGGGGCAAATGAGGTGCTGGGGGTCAATCACAACCTGGCGGTGGCTTTCTCTTCGGGCTATGGTTTTGATGCGATTGCTCTGGCGTTGATCGGTAAAAACCACCCGCTGGGCGTGGTGTTGGCAGCCCTCCTGTTTGGTTTCCTGCGCAATGGCGCGGTACAGATGCAGCTTACCGCAGGCATTCCGATCGATATTATTTCTATTCTGCAAGCTTTCATTCTGGCCTTTATTGCTGCCCCGGCCATCATTCGTACCATTTACCGCCTCAAGGAGCCGGATCATGAAGAAGCCGTTGTGAAACTCAGCGGTTGGGGAGGTAACTAAACAATGACCACAACAACCAAGCAAATCAAATCTTCGACGTTTGAATATTCTTCTCCAAAACACCAGCGTGTAATGGGAATTGTCTTTCTGTTGATCGCTTTCGTCATTTTTGGTTTCTTTTCACGCGGGTTAGACACCAGTTTGATGACGACATACAAAATGACTCCTGGCGGGTCGGATGTGGTGGTGCCGGATTGGGTGATCCCCTCATCCCTTACGATCAATACGTTGGGCTTTATCAGTGCTGCGCTTGGTGCCTACCAATTGGCCCGCGGCTTCAAGAAGTGGACCAACCTGGTTTTGGGACTGGTATCGGCGTTCCTGGTGTTTGCCTTTTTAACCTGGTCGGCAGCAGATCAATCGTTGAACCTGGCCGGCCTGATCAACTCTTCTTTGACCAAGGCGGTCCCGCTGACTTTGGGCGCGATGGCAGGTATTCTGTGCGAACGCTCTGGTGTGGTCAATATTGCCATTGAAGGGATGATGCTGAGCGGTGCATTTATTGCGACCCTGGTGGGCAGCCTGACCAATATTTGGGGCGGTTTGCTGGCCGCCGTGCTGTTTGGCGGCATTCTTGGGCTGCTGCACGCAGTGCTGTCGATCAAATATAAAGCCGATCAGGTTATTTCCGGTACGATGATCAATATTCTTGCGACCGGGTTGACCTCTTTCTTCTCGGCA
>Ga0334888_1003543_pt1 | contig 15263 bp, 11 predicted proteins | sample GraSluR1_MG_FD_207227 | JGI IMG/M metagenome (GOLD analysis project Ga0334888, IMG submission 207227) | Sludge microbial communities from methane-producing bioreactor in Wageningen University, Netherlands - Granular Sludge_3_08-R1 | ecosystem: Engineered > Bioreactor > Anaerobic > Unclassified ...
TCGCCGAGTCGTTCTTACGCGGCCTGCGCGCGGCGCTGAGCGGCGAGCGTCTGGCAGCGGCAGAAATCCCTACCCCGGCCTCCGACAGCACTCTTGAGCCAGTGCCGCCGCTCGACGCGGAGTCGCTGCGCGATGTGGTGGGAGGGCTGGTGCGCGATGCGGGAGCGTTGGGCGCGATCCTCGCCGACCGGACGGGTCGCATCGTGATGGATGTGGGGGCGACGGGCGCGCTGGATCGAGAGAAGCTAGTGGCGTTGGTAGGGCCGGGGCTGGTCCATGCGGGGGCGGTCGGTCCGCTGGTCGGCGGCAACGCCTGGGCCATGCACTACTACGACGGCGAACGCTTCGACATCTTCGGGCTGGCGCTCGGCGTTCACTACTTCCTGTGCCTGCTCTTCGAGGGCGCAAACCGGGGCGCTTTTGGCCCGGTGATGATGTACGGGCGGCGTGTGGCCGACCAGATCATCCAGATGCAAGGCGCGGCGGCATATCAGGTGGGTTCGGTGGAAGCGTCCCCGGCGAGCGGCGCAGAACGAGAGCCGGCTCACCGTGCATCGGCTCTTTCTGCCCAGACACCGGCTGCGCCCGGCGTCGCGGGCGCGCGTGGCACTAACCCTGGGGAAGAGACGCTCGAAGAACTGGCAGCGGAGACGGACGAACTTGACCTGGATGCCCTGTTCGGGCAGATGGTGGACGAAAGCCTGGCAGCGAGTGCCTTCGACCCCGATGACCTGGGACACCTGGCCGCGTCGCTCGGATCGGACGACCCGAATCAGGTGGACTACAGCGACGCGATTGACATGGGCATTCTGGACGACTGAACTCCCCCAGGGCCACAGGCGAGAACTCAGGACGTGCCGCGCGTCACAAAGTGGCGAATGACACTTGCACGTCTCGCTCAGTCCCATTAGAGTTGAAGATTGTGCGCGCGCTTGTAGCCGCTCGCAGGGGCTGGTGCCTGAGCGGGGCTGGCTGCCATGCGCTCTGCACGCGCTTAAGGAACGCCGGAGAGCCTCTTGATTATGGAGAATGCCTTATGACCCCACCACCCGTTCCCAGCGATCTGGAGATCGCTCAAGCTGCCGACTTGCGGCCCATCGTTGAGATTGCCGCCAAGCTAGGACTCACGCAAGACGATCTCGATCTGTACGGAGCCTATAAGGCAAAAGTGCATTTGTCGGTTCTGGAGAAGTTCAAGGATAGGCCGCAGGGCAAATACATTGATGTCACGGCCATCACGCCTACACCCCTGGGGGAGGGTAAGACGACGACGAGCGTTGGCCTGACGCAGGCCCTGGGCAGGCTGGGCCGCAATGTCGTCATCTGCATCCGCCAGCCCAGCATGGGGCCGACTTTCGGCATCAAGGGCGGCGCTGCTGGCGGTGGGTACAGCCAGGTGATCCCCATGGAGGAGTTCAACCTGCACCTGACCGGGGACATTCACGCCATCAGCGTGGCCCACAATCTGGTCGCGGCTGCCATTGACTCGCGCATGTACCACGAGAGTCGCCAGACGGATGAGGGCCTGGCGCGGCGCGGGGTCAAGCGGCTCGACATTGACCCGGAGTCGATCACCTGGAACCGCGTCGTGGACGTGTGCGACCGCTCGCTGCGCAAGATCAAGATTGGCTTCAACGATGACACGCTGGCCGACGGGTCGCCCAGCCCCATTTTCCCGCGCGCGACCGGCTACGACATCAGCGTGGCCAGCGAACTCATGGCGATCCTCGCCCTGACCACCGGGCCGAAGGACCTCCGCCAGCGCGTAGGGCGCGTCGTGATCGGGCGGTCGCGCGCCGGCAAGCCGGTGACGCTCGAAGACCTGGGTGTGGCCGGGGCCGTCGCGGTGCTGATGCGCGACGCCATCATGCCCAACCTGATGCAGACGCTGGAAGGCCAGCCCGCGTTTGTCCACGCCGGCCCCTTCGCCAACATCGCGCATGGCAACAGCAGCATCCTGGCCGACCAGATCGCGCTGCGCCTGGCGGATTACGTCGTCACTGAAAGCGGCTTCGGCGCGGACGTCGGCATGGAGAAGTTCTTCAACATCAAGTGCCGCTATTCCGGGTTGATCCCCAACACGGTGGTGTTGGTGGCCACTATTCGCGCGCTGAAGATGCACGGCGGCGGCCCCAAAGTGACGCCCGGCGCCCCGCTCGACAAGGCCTACACGGCTGAGAACCTGGAATTGCTCGAAAAGGGCAGCGCGAATATGGCGCACCACATCAAGATCGCGCGCAAGTTTGGCGTGCCGGTCGTGGTGGCCATCAATCGCTTCTCCTCGGACACAGAGGCTGAGATCGCCCTGGTGCGGCGCGTCGCTGAAGCCGCAGGTGCTGAGGCGGCGGTGATGTCCGATCACTGGGCGTCCGGCGGCGCGGGCGCAGTGGAGCTGGCCGAAGCGGTCATCGCGGCGTGCGACAAGCCGAGCAATTTCAAGTTCCTCTATGATCTGGACTTGCCGCTCAAGCAGAAGATCGAGATCATCGCCAGAGAAATCTATGGTGCGGACGGCGTGGCCTACGAGCCGCTGGCCGAGCAGCAGATCGCCTTCTATGAGCAGTCCGGCTTCGGCAAGCTGCCGATCTGCATGGCCAAGACGCACCTGAGCCTGAGCCACGACCCGAACCTGAAAGGCGTGCCAACGGGCTTCACCGTGCCCGTGCGCGAGGTGCGGGCAAGCGTCGGCGCGGGGTTCGTTTACCCGCTGCTGGGCGCGATGAGCACGATGCCCGGCTTGCCCACCTTCCCTGTATTCATGAACATAGACATGGACGAGAACGGGAAGATCAGTGGCCTGTCCTAGAGTCTCCCCCGCTGGTCTACACAATTCGGCCTGTGGTATGATACGTGCACCGGGAACCTCCCTGGTGCACGTTGCTTGTTCGCTACAGGAGTGTGAGGAGCAGCAGCGGTGGCAAATGCCGAGCAGCAGTTGAGACAGGCCGCGCAGGCTTTGCGCGCCGGGCGCAAGGACGAGGCGCGCACCATTCTCATGGCGGTGGTGGACGAGCAGCAGCACAACGAACGCGCCTGGCTCTACCTCAGCGCGGCGGTTGACACCCTCGAAGAGCAGCAGATTTGCCTGGAGAACGTGCTGACGATCAACCCCACCAACGACAAGGCGCGCCAGGGGTTGGAGCGGGTGAACGCGGCGCTGGCCGCGCGCCAGGCTCCGCCAGCGGACACCTACACGCCGCCGTTCCTGCCGGACGACGCGCCTCAGCCCGCCGAGGACGATGGTTGGTCGCCGGTTGAAGCGCCTGCCGAAGACCAGCCCGGCCCGCCGCAGCGCGACCCCTTCGCGCCCGCGACCAGCGTGGACTGGGGCCGCGATGATGGCCCCGTCGCTTACGGCAGCGGGCGACAGGTTGACCTGCCGTCGGAGCAGGAATACGACGACTGGGTGGCGGGCCTCAATCTGGCTGCTGGCACGGCCTATCCAACCCCTCCTCCGGTGCCCGCTCCGGCTCCGGCAGCAGGGGGGAGCAGGGCGCGCTCGCTCGAAGAGTCGCTGCGCAGCACCATCGCCTTCGATGATGACGGCGCGGCGGGCAGAGAGGCCGCTGAGATAGCCGCATCCGCCGACGGGCTGGCCCTGCCAGATGGCCTGGCAGAGGTGCTCCCGCGCAGCGCCCTGGCTGCTGCGCCCGTGTTCGCCGCGCTGGTGGAGCCAGAAGAGAAGGGGGTTCAGGCGGAATCCCCGATAGCAGCGGACGAGGGCGTGTACTTCGAGTACATTCCCGCTGACATCGAGCCAGCGGCGGGCGGCGTGGATTGGCGCGGGATGGCCTACCTGCTGGCTATCGCCATCCTGGTGGCGCTCAACGCCGTGTCATTCGGCTATCTGCTGCGCTAGAGCGTGTTATGAACTCCGCACGCCCGGCGCAGCGTGCAGGGCACGGCGCATGGGTAGCACCCTAACCCCAACCCCACCCTATGGTCCCTCCCCGCCAGCGGGGAGGCTCCCCTTTCCCTGCTTGCGGGGAAAGGGGCCGGGGGATAGGGGTTGAAAGTGCATTACACGCTCTAGAGCACGACGATACCTGCGTAGAGAAGACGAACGAGGGCGGGGCGGCGTTGCGCGTGCAGCGCCGCTTCTGTTGCGCTATGCTCTTGGTGTTGGGTACCAGGCCGCCCGCTGCCGCCTGAGGGAGCGCAGCGGGCGCATGCTCGCCGGAAAGGTTAGCCCATGCCGGAATTCTTCGAGGTCAAGCCGCCCGACGAGGCGCTCGCCCTGTGGTGGGGGCACGTCACGCACCGGACGGGCGCTGAGCACGGGTCCGCCTACGAAGCGTTGGGGCGCGTCACTGCAGAGGCGCTGCACAGCCCGGAGGCGCTGCCCGCCTTCCGCCGCGCGACGGTGGACGGATTCGCGGTGCGCGCTGCCGACACGTTCGGCGCGTCGGACTCGCTGCCGGCCTATCTCACTGTGGTGGGCGAAGTGTTGATGGGCCACGAGGCGCGCGACGCTGTGCCGCCAACGGGCGCTGTGCTCATTCACACCGGCGGGATGCTGCCGCCGGGCGCGGACGCGGTGGTGATGGTCGAGCACACGCAACGCTTCGACGAGCGCACCATCGAGGTGCTCAGGCCCGTCGCGCCGGGCGAGAACGTGCTGGAAGTGGGCGAGGATGTGGCACAAGGCGCGCTGATCCTGCCCGTCGGGCACACCATCCAGCCGCAGGACATCGGCGCGCTGCTGGCGCTGGGCATGGCCGCCGATCTGCCGGTGCGCAAGCGACCGCTGGTCAGCCTGTTCTCGACCGGCGACGAGTTGGTGCCGCCCGATGTGCCTGCGCCGCGCCCCGGCCAGATTCGCGACATCAACAGCGGGACGATTCAGGCGCTCTGCCAGCGCGCGGGAGCGCAGACGCAGCGCAACCCGCTCGTCTCCGACGCACCGGGGGCGCTCCTGGCGGCGCTGGAAGCGGCGCTGCCCGCTGCGGACATGCTGGTGGTCACAGCGGGCAGCAGTGTCAGCGCGCGCGACCTGACGGCGGAGACGTTCAACCGGCTGGGCGCGCCGGGCGTGCTGGTGCACGGCGTGGCCGCGCGACCGGGCAAGCCGACCATCCTGGCCGTGGTGGAGGGTAAGCCGGTGATCGGGCTGCCGGGCAATCCCGTCTCGGCGATGGTCATGTTCACGCTGTTCGGCGTCCCGGCCATCGCCGGGCTGATGGGCGCGCAGGCTCCGGCGCAGCGACGGGTGCCGGCCCGCGTGAGCGCCAATGTGCCCTCCGCTGCCGGGCGCGAGGATTACGTCCCGGTGCGGCTGGTTGAGCGCGAAGGCGAACCCTGGGCCGAGCCGGTGTTCGGCAAGAGCAACCTGATCTTCACCCTGGTGGGGGCGAGCGGGCTGCTGCGCGTGCCGATGAACGTGACCGGGCTGCGCCAGGGCGCGTGGGGAGAGGTGGTGCTGTTCTGATGGCGGACGTAGAGCGCAGAGACGACGAGCGCAACATCTACCTGGAGGACATTCCGCTGAACGAGGCGCAGGCGCGGCTGCGCGCTGCCCTGGAGGCAGCGGGTAAGTGGGAGCCATTGCCCGGCGAGCGGGTGGCGCTCGACGACGCGCTGGGCCGGGTGACTGCCGGGCCGGTCTGGGCGCGGATCAGCTCGCCGCACTACCACGCGGCGGCGATGGACGGCTACGCCGTGCGCGCGGGGGATACGCGCGGCGCGACGGAGACGCGCCCCGTGCGCCTGCGCGTGCCGGAGCAGGCCGCGCCGGTCAACACGGGCGCGCCGCTGCCCGCCGCCTGCAACGCCGTGATCATGATCGAGCACACGCAGCCGGTGGGGGGCGAGGAGATCGAGATTCGCGCGCCGGTTGTGCCCTGGCAGCACGTGCGCATGATGGGCGAAGACATGGTGGCGACCGAACTGGTGCTGCCCGCCAATCACGTCCTGCGCCCGCACGACCTGGGGGCCATCGCTGGCTGCGGCCACACGGATGTCCTGGTGCGGCGGCGGGCGCGGGTAGCCATCCTGCCGACGGGCACCGAACTGGTCGCGCCGACGGACTCGCCGCAGCCGGGCGACGTGATCGAGTACAACAGCATCGTGCTCGGCGCGCAGGTGCGGGCTGCCTGGGGCGAGTTCACCCGCTGGGCGGCGCTGCCCGACGACCTGGACGCGATCAGGCAGGCCATCATCGAGGCAACTGCCAGCCACGATCTGGTGCTGGTGCTGGCCGGTTCGTCCGCCGGATCGCGCGACTTCACGGCGCGGGCCGTGCGCGAGGCAGGGACGTTGCTGGTGCACGGCGTCGCTGTGCGGCCTGGGCACCCTGTGATCATGGGCATGGTCCACGACGTGCCGGTGATGGGCGTGCCGGGCTACCCGGTCTCGGCGGCGCTGACCGGCGACATCTTCATCAGGCCGCTGCTCTATGCCTGGGCCGGGCAGTCCGCGCCACACCAGGAACGCATCCGGGGGATTCTCACCCGCAAACTCACCTCGCCGACGGGCGATGATGATTTTGTGCGCGTGACGGTCGGGCAGGTGGGCGAGCGCACGCTGGTCACGCCGCTGGCGCGCGGCGCGGGCGTGATCACCTCGCTGGTGCGCGCCGACGGGCTGCTGCACATCCCGCGCTTCAGCGAGGGGGTGGACGCCGGGCGCGAGGTCGAGGTGCTGCTCACCCGCTCGCGCGAGGCGATTGAGCGGACGGTCGTCGCCGCGGGCAGCCATGACCCGATGCTCGACCTGCTGGGGCAATTCCTGGCCGCGCGCTTCCCCGGCTGCCGGTTGGCCTCGGCCAACGTGGGCAGCCTGGGCGGGCTGGTCGCCCAGCGACGCGGGGAAGCGCACCTTTCTGGCACGCACCTGCTCGATCCGGACACGGGCGAGTACAACCTGCCGCATATCAGGCGGACGCTGGGCGACCTGCCGGTGCTGGTGGTGACGTTCGCGCACCGCGAGCAAGGGCTGATCGTCGCGGCGGGGAATCCGTTGGATATTCACTCGCTCGACGACCTGACGCGCGCCCGCTACGTCAACCGGCAGCGCGGCGCGGGCACGCGCGTGCTGCTCGATTACGAGTTGAGTCGGCGCGGGATCGCGCCCCAGCAGGTCGAGGGCTACGAGCGCGAGGAGTATACGCACCTGGCCGTCGCGGCGGCAGTGGCGTCTGGCAGCGCGGACTGCGGGCTGGGCATCCGCAACGCGGCGATGTCTCTCGGACTAGACTTCGTACCCGTGACGCACGAGCGTTACGATCTGGTCATCCCGCGCGCGTACCTGGCGCTGCCGATGATCGAGCACACGCTGGCGCTGCTGCACGACGCCGAGTTCCGGGCGGCGGTAGCCGCTCAGCCGGGTTACGACGTGACCGAGATGGGGCACGAGGTGGCGCTCTAGCCGGGCACGCCGGCGCGCATGGCCACGAGCCAGCTTTCGGGGATGCGCGTCACCTGGCCGGCGTGGTTGATGCAGATGTGCCGGGAGAAGCCGGTCACGCAGACCTGACCGCTCGCTGCGTCCACGATCTCGTAGCCAAAGGTCATGCCCCGGCTGCGCAGTTCTTCGATCCAGCAGCGGGCAGTGACCTGCTGGGCGTAGCGGGTCGGAGCCAGGTAGCGGGCGTGGACTTCGGCGACGGTCAGCCAGTGGCCGCTGCGCTCGAAATCGGCATAGTCGGCGCCGCGCACGCGCGAGTAGTGGCTGCGCGCTTCTTCAAAGAAGACGATGTAGTTCGAGTGATGGGTGATGCCCATCGCGTCCGTCTCGGCATAGCGGATGCGAAAGGTCGTCTCGGAGACAAAGCGATCCTGCGGGGCCACTGCCAACTCCTTTGGGGCGAGCGCATTACCTGGCTGCATTGTAACGACGTGAGGGGACGGGCGCAATGGCGGTGCCAGAGGGTGTGTGTGGGACGCTTGCCAGCGACTCGCTTGACACCCAGCGAGATGAGGTCCCGTAGGGGCGTATGGCAATACGCCCCTACGGGGGCGCAGCAGAGCAGCGCCCCTACCACCTGACAGGTTCTGCGCGCAACTGCCGACTGCGCTTTCCGGCAGGGGGACACCATGAGCGAATCGTTTGAGACCAGAGAGATCACCGTCACCGAGGCGGGCGAGCGGCTGGACAAGTACCTGGCCGCCCAATTCAGCGATCTGTCGCGGGCGCAGATTCAGGCGCTGATCCGCGCGGGCCAGGTCACGGTGAACGGGGCAGCGGCCAAGGCGTCGCTGCGCCTGGAAGGGGGCGAGCGCATCCGCCTGCAGGTGCCGGTCGCGGAGGAGTCTGCCGGGCCTGAACCTGAAGCGATCCCGTTGGTCGTGCTCTACGAGGACGAGCAGGTGGCCGTTGTGGACAAGCCAGCGGGCATGGTCGTCCATCCGGCGTTCGGGCACCAGACGGGCACGCTGGTCAACGCCGTGCTCGCTCGCTGGCCGCAGATCACCGCCTTCGCCGAGCCGGACCGCGCGGGGATCGTGCACCGGCTGGACAAAGAGACCTCCGGCGTGATCCTCATCGCCAAGACCCCGCAGGCGTTGGAGAGCCTGCGCGCGCAGTTCAAGGCGCGCACGATCCGCAAGCGTTACCTGGCGCTGGTGGAAGGGCTGCCGCAGACGCCCGAAGGTGTGATTGACGCGCCGATTGGCCGCGATAGCCGGCAGCGCAAGCGCATGGCCGTGCTGCGCGACGGGCGCGAGGCGCTCACTGAGTTCCGCGTGGTGGAAGTGTTTGCCAGCTACAGCCTGCTCGAAGTCTGGCCGAAGACCGGGCGCACGCACCAGATTCGCGCGCATCTGGCCTTCATCGGGCACCCCGTGGTTGGCGATACCGTCTACGGGCGGCGCAAGCAGCCGTTCACCCTCAAGCGGCACTTTCTCCACGCGGCGTCCATCACCTTTGCCCACCCAATCTCCGGCGAGCCAATCACCGTCGAGTCGCCGCTGCCTGTTGCCCTCCAGAATCTGCTGGACAAGCTCCCGCGCTGAGCCTCCCTCCCCTGCCTCAGAGACCATATGGAAAGGTCTGCGCTACGATTTACCTCACCCCTAAATCCCCTCTCCACACGCGACACTGTTGGCGAACTAAGCACGCGCTGGTTTCGTAGGGGCGTATTGCTATACGCCCCTACGGAGGCATTTCGCCAACAAGATCACACGCGGAGAGGGGACCTAATCGCCCAGCGACTCCCCCTCTCCGTTAACGGAGGGGGTTGGGGGGTGAGGTTTCCGCATGGTCTCTCAGGGCTTGCGGGAGCAACCCTCCCCGCTCATCTGTTCGGGTGCTGCCCTGTGATTTGACAAGAAGGCGGGTTTAAGGCACCATTAGCCCGCTGAGAACAGCGCAGTGCCCCCGCCGCGTTGCTGACGCGGCGCGATTCCCCCGAACGAGGAGAACCCATGCGTGAGATTACGATAGCTACCGTCCAGATGAAGCCGGCGTTGGGCGAGCCGGAAGATAACCTGGTCAAGATGTCGGAGTTCGTGTCCAAGATCGCCTCGCAGCAGAAGGTTGACCTCATTGTTTTCCCGGAGCTGGTGACGAGCGGCTTCGAGCTGGGCGTGCGCTTCACCGAGCTGGCCCAGCGCATCCCCGGCCCGTCCGTGAATCTGATCGCCCAGCGCGCGTCGGAATTTGGCGTGTACATCGCCTTCGGCATGGTTAGCAAGGAGAAGGTGGAAAGCGTGCTCTACAACTCCGCCGTGCTCGTAGGGCCGGACGGCGAACTGGTCGGCAGCTACAACAAGGTGCACCTGCGCGGCGAAGAGCGCATGGCCTTCCGCGAGGGATTTCGCCTGCCTGTGTTCGAGACGGAGATCGGTCACATCGGGCTGACGCTCGGCTGGGACCTGGCCTACCCGGAAGTGGCCCGCTCGCTGACGCTCGATGGCGCGGAACTGATCTGCGTGCTGGCGAACTGGGAAAAGGCGCAGATCGAGGAATGGCGCACGTACATCCGCGCGCGGGCGTATGAGAACGCGCTCTATGTCGCTGCCGCCAACCGTGTGGGCGAGGACGTGACGCTCAGCTTCGGCGGCGAGAGCGCCATCATCGGGCCGCGCGGCAAGGTTCACGCCTCGCTGGCCGACGAGAAAGACCCGGAGAGCGGCGAGCCGCGCGAAGGCTACTGCGTGGCCCGCGTGGACCTCGACGAAGTGCGTAAGTGCCGCGAGGAGTTCCAGACATTGCAGACGCGCCAGCCAACGGTCTACCGCGCGCTGGTCAAGCGTTACTAGGCCGCGCCAGCGAGTGTGGAGAGCGAGGGATGGACGAGCGCCAGGGGCAGGGTGAGCGCGAGATTGAGTACGTGGGCGCGCCGACCGAGTTTGCCGACGCCGCCGAAGTGCCTCCCTGGGTGGCCACTGCCGCCAAAGTGCTCTTCTTCCTGCCGGCGGCTTGCGTCACGGCAACGACGATCCCGATCATTGTGATCGGCGTCTTGCTGCTGTGCGCGGCGCTGTTTTGCTGGCTGCTCTCCGTCGTGGCCTGATGGTGTTGGTTTGCTGATACTTCCTTCGCCCGGCGTGCTCTGTGAACGTCGGGCGGATTTTTGCGGCGTGGTGAAGCGAGGGACGGATGGATAGGATCGATCTGCGCAGCGACACGGTGACCTGGCCGACACCGGAGATGCGCCAGGCGATGGCCGAGGCAGCCGTCGGCGATGACGTGTTCGGCGAAGACCCGACGGTGAACGCCTTGCAGGACGCGGCGGCGCGGCGGCTGGGCAAGGAAGCCGGCCTGTTTGTGGCCAGCGGGACGATGGGTAACCTGGTTGCGGTGCTGGCCCACTGCGGGCGCGGGGACGAGGTGATTCTCGGCGACAAGGCGCATACGTTTGTGTACGAAGCGGGTGGGATTGCGGCGCTGGGTGGCGTACACCCGCACACCGTGCCCGTGCAGCCGGACGGCACCTTGCCGCTTGAGGCCATCGAAGCGGCGATCCGGCCCGACAACGTGCACATGCCCGTCACACGGCTGATCGCACTGGAAAACACACAGGGCACGGTTGGCGGTATCCCGATCAGCAAGGCGTACACAGATGCGGTCGGGGGGTTGGCGCGGGCGCACGGGCTGGCGCTGCACATTGACGGCGCGCGCATCTTCAACGCGGCAACTGCCCTCAACGTGGACGTGGCCGATCTGGTCGCTGCCGCCGACAGCGTGACCTTCTGCCTGTCGAAGGGGCTGTGCGCTCCGGTCGGGTCGGTGCTGGTGGGGTCGCGCGAGTTCATCGCGCGCGCGCACCGCGTGCGCAAGCAGCTTGGCGGGGGGATGCGGCAGGCGGGCACCCTGGCGGCTGCCGGGCTGATCGCGCTGGACAAGATGACGCTGCGCCTGGCCGAGGATCACGCCAACGCCCGCCGCCTGGCCGAGGGGTTGGCGGCCCTGCCGCAGATTGAGATCGCGCTTGATCGCGTGCAGACCAACATGGTCTTCTTCTCGCTGCGCCCGGAGGTGCCCCTCAGCGCGCCGGAACTGGCCGAGCGCCTCAAGCGGCACAATGTGTGGATCATGGACATGGGCGAGCGCGGCTTCCGCGCGGTGACGCACTACTGGATTCGCCCCCAGGACGTGGATCATGCGCTGAGCGCCATTGCCGAGGAGCTTCTGTGACTGGAGCATTCGGCGCGCCGGACGAGCACGGCGAGGGCGCACCGCCCGGCCCCCGGCGGCCCATGCAGCCGCGCGACCGGCGTCGCCCGCGCACCGGACACTTGCCGCAGGCTATCCCCAAGGTCTCCGGCGACTGGGACCCGGAATGGGACGACGGCGAAGGCGGCCCGCGCAGCCGCCGCCAGGACCTCGATCCCGTCCTGGGCTACATCCTGGCAATGGCGCTGAGCGTGGGGCTGACGCCCATCCCGGCCAACACGCGCTATGTGGTGCTGTGGGGCGTGATGGCGGCGATGGGCGGCATGGCTTTTCTGCTAGGCAGCGGCATCCGCCTGAAGGTGACCGATCCTGGCGACCTGCTGTGGGGGATCGGGCTGGGACTGTTTACCGGCGGGGCGCTGATGCTGGCCGGACCGGACACGCTGGCGACGGCGGCGGAGCGTCTCTTTGGCGCGGGCGACCCGCAGAACCCATTGCTGGACTCATGGGTCTTTCAAGCAACGGCTTTCGTCATGCCGGTGGCGGAGTCGCTGTTCTTTCGCGGGGCGATGCAGCGCGTCCACTCGATCCCGGTTGTGGCGGTGCTGGCCAGCCTGTGGTCTATGCTGATGTTCTTCCCGAACCTGGGCCTGGGCGACGCGCCGGTGGTCGGCGTGCTGTTCGGCTCGGCGATCATCCTGCTCAACTTCCTCTACGGCTACGTGCACTGGCGGCACGGGCTGGCCGCGAGCTTCTTCTGCCAGATCACCGCCGGCACGCTGCTGCTGCTGGTGCCGCGCCTGCTGGTGTGAAGGGGGCAGGGGAGCGCCGTCAGGGTGCGCTCCGCTCCCAGATGCGCAGCCGTTCCAGGCGGCAGGTGGTGGGCACGCTCTTCGCGTAACAGAAGAAAGCCAGCGATCCCCCGTTGAAGGTGCGGTCGTTGAACGAGGCGACCGGCTCCCCGTTGATGCCAAGCGTAATATCGCCAGAGGATGACACCTCGACAGATAGCGTATTGGTGGCCGCGCCAGGGCGGATGGCCGGATGCGGCTGCCAGTCCTGAATCTCCAGGCGGTTGTCGTTGCGCAGGATGACGGCCACGCGGTAGCGGCCATCGTTGGCGATGCCGAAGTAGAGGAAATTGTAGTCGTCCTGGTAGTTGAACCAGATACCGTAGCGTGCGTCCTGGGCGTCCGCCTCCACCAGCGTGACCTCGGCCTCGGCCCGGTAATCGGTGAAGCGGGCGTCCTCGATGGACCCCCACGACAGCGCATACTCGCGCTGCACGATGTCGGTGAGGCGAATCTCGTAAGCGCCGTCGGTCAGCGCGTTGGTGAAGGTGCTGTCCTGGCCTTCGTACCAGCGCAGGCTGCTCTGCCCGCCAGCGAAAGTCTCGTCGTAGGTGAGCGTATAGGCCCCGCTCAGCGCATCCGGCAACGGCGTGGGGATCAGCGCCGCCTCGTCGGCGGAGACGTACTGCGCCGTGTAGACGACGTTCAGCCCGCCGTCGGGCGAGCGGTGCGAGGTGAGGGCGGTGTCCCAGCTTTCGTCTGCCTGGAACGTAACCATGCTCTGCCCTACCACGTCTATGCTGCCGAACCACTCGTACAGCGCGCCCTCGGAGGCGCTGACGATGGCTGCCAGGGGATCGTCGAGCGTGTCGCCCTGCGTCATCCAGCGGTGGAAGCCGATGCCCAGGCTGGCAACCAGTGCCTCTAGTCCGTACTGCTCGGCGGTCTGGTAGTCGCGGTTGTTCACGGCCAGTACCCACAGGCTGGCCCGCGAAGACGTGTCGTCCAGGCTGATCTCCAGCGGCCACGCGCTGAGATCGAACTGCTCGGCGGCGTCCCCGGAGCGGTTGGCGGGGAACAACAGGTATGAGTAGGTGCCGTCCGGGTCGGCGAGCACGAGGAATAGCTGAACGTTGCCGTCTGAGGGCGGGTCGGCCAGGGTGACGGCGGGCACGGTCACGCGCAGCCGCGCCGCGCCAGCGGTGACGCCATTGACCTGAAACACGTCGCTGGACGGCGTGGCGTGGGGCGTCAATTCGGGCGCGGGCGTCGAACTTTCCGGCGGGCTGCTCTGGCAGGCGCTCAACAGCCAGGCCAGGCACATGGCTACCAGGCAGACCGCAAGCGCACGGTGTGTCGTTAGCGTCCTCAGCGTGATCCTCCGCATGGTGACGGGCCTACATGTGCTTCCGCGCGAAATAGCCGTGAATCCAGCGCAGCGCCTCCAGCGAGGTCTGTGGCTGGCGGCGTCCGGCTTCTAGCTGGCGATTGATGCCGCTGTCCGTCAGGGTGCGCTCGCCGGCCCCTCTGACCATCACCCGGATGACCTGGGCCAGATGCAGGCACTCATCGGCCAGAACTCCGTGCAACTGCCGCTTCTGGTAGAGCGAGAGCAGCTCCCATTGGCTGCCCAACTCGGCGGCCAGGGCTTGCGGCCCGCAAGCTGGCATGTCCGGCGGCTCGAAGGCGGCGACGAGATCCTCCAACAGGCGGCGCGCGGCAGTGGTCTGGCGCAGCAGGATGGCCGCCGAGCGCGAGCCGAAGAGATGGCCCATCTCGGCGCGCTGCAATTCGAGCGGCAACAGCGTGCCTTTGGTCAGGAAGCCGCCGACGAAGATCAGCAGGTCGAGACCGCTGCGCGGCGCGGCCTGGCCCGCCGCCAGAAGCTCGTCGGGGACGGCGCGCCGCGAGTCGGGCGATGCGGCAGCGCCCAGCGTGTAGACCAGGCGCACAATCGCCAGAAAGTTGTCGGCGATGGTCTCGCGCTCGTACTCGGTCAGCCCGCCGGTGAGCGTGTCTAGCTCGCGGCGCAGGCGATGGAGGGGCGGCAGTTCTTTGCCCGTGTGGTAGACTGCGGCAATATCGGCCAGCATACGGGCGGCAGTCTGCACATGCTCCGCGAACTCGCTCAGGTCGCTCTCACCCATCGCCACGCGCAGCAGCCATGTGGCGCGCATCATCTCGCCGAGGGACTTGCCCAGGGCGCGCTCCAGATGGGCGACAATCGCCGGCAGGTCGCGCGGCGGGACGCCACGAATATAGCGCCGCAACAACTCGCGCGCCGCGTCGGTCGCCTCGGCGTTCCAGGTGATGACCGGCCACATGCGCGCCATTAGCACCGCGCTGTCAAGGCCGGTGTTCAGAGTGTGATCCACCAGGGCGGCGCAGACGCGCAGCGCGTCCAATGTCTGGCGGCGGCGCGCGTAGAAGGACAGCAGTTGCAGCACGTTGTCTGTGCCGACCACATCAATCAGGCTGTGGTCGTTGAAGAGCATCGTCGTCAGGCGGCGTGCGGCGTGCTCCTGGTCGTCGCCCCAGCGGCGGTAGGCCAGCGCCGCGACGTAGATCATGGCGCGCGCTTCTGGCCCCAGGCGGCAGCCTTCCAGGTAGCTGAGCGCCGCCGACAGCGCGTCCGGTGAGAGCGACAGATGCTGGAACAACTCGCCCACCAGGCTGGTGAACTCGTTGAGACGCTGCGGGCCGAAGATGCGCTCCTGGTAAAACTCCAATAGCTCTACCGCGTCATAGTAAGCCTGGGTTTGCAGCAGAAGCTGGACGAGCACGCGCGGTCCTGGCGGTTCCAGCGCCAGAAGCTGAGTCTCCTCGCTTAGCTCGCGCACCACCTGGTGGATCAGCGCGGTGTAGTCGGCTTCCTGGGGGGACTGGGCGATGACCAGCAGAGCGAGCAGCGCCGGG
>Ga0334888_1003552_pt1 | contig 15240 bp, 15 predicted proteins | sample GraSluR1_MG_FD_207227 | JGI IMG/M metagenome (GOLD analysis project Ga0334888, IMG submission 207227) | Sludge microbial communities from methane-producing bioreactor in Wageningen University, Netherlands - Granular Sludge_3_08-R1 | ecosystem: Engineered > Bioreactor > Anaerobic > Unclassified ...
GTAAAGAAGGTCGTGTATGCTTCATCGTCATCGGTGTACGGCGACACACCGACTCTCCCAAAGGTGGAGAGCATGACACCCAACCCGAAATCCCCGTATGCCGTATCCAAGCTGGCCGGGGAATATTATTGCCGGGTATTTACCGAGGTCTACGGACTCGACACCGTGTCTTTGCGGTACTTCAACGTCTTCGGACCAAGGCAGGACCCGAAATCCGAGTATGCTGCGGTGATCCCACGGTTCATCACCCGGATACTGGATGGAAAACCACCGATCATCTACGGGGACGGGAAACAGACCAGGGACTTCACCTATGTGAAGGATGTTGTCCAGGCGAATGTGAAAGCGATGCAGAGCACTGCATGCGGAGTCTTCAACGTGGCATACAACCAGCGGATCAACCTGCTCCAACTGGCCGACCTGATCATGGGATACACGGGAATCAATGTTCTTCCTTTCCATGAAGCCGCCAGGCCCGGTGATATTAAAGATTCCCTTGCAGATATCTCTGCGGCAAAGAATGCGTTTGGCTATATCCCTGAATACACGGTAAAGACCGGACTGGAGGAGACCATAGAATGGTTCAGGGGACAATGACGCATTCAGCTATTCATATAAGTGTGCGGTGTGGAAAGGATTGCAGAGATGACAGGATGGGTAATATATCTGATTATTCCCTGATTTATTCGGGAAAAACAGGAATACAGGAGACGATAGAATGATTCGGAAGACAATAACCGATAAGACCATCTGCGTGGTCGGACTCGGCTACGTGGGCCTTCCTCTCGCCGAGGCCTTCTCAAAGCACCTGAAGACGATCGGCTACCGGAGAAGCCAGGCAGCGGTCGATGAACTCAATAGAACCATGAAAGGCACCTTTTTCGTCACGACCGACCCGAAACAGATCAAAGAGGCAGACATCGTCATCATCTGTGTCCCGACACCGGTGACGAAGAACAAGCTGCCTGACCTTGAACCCATCCTCGATGCGACCACGACCGTCGGCAAGAACCTCAAGCCGGGCGCCATCGTCGTCGGGGAATCCACCGTCTGGCCGGGACTTACCGAGGAGATCATGGTCCCGATCCTCGAGCGGGAATCCGGGATGAAGTGCGGGACCGGTTTTGCGGTCGGCTACTCGCCGGAGCGCGTCAATCCCGGTGACGAGGAGCACACCATCGACAAGATCACGAAGATCGTCGTCGGCATGGATGCCGAGACGACGGAGATCCTTGCCGACCTCTATGGATTGATCACGAATGTCTTCATCGCACGGGACATCCGCACCGCCGAGGCGGCGAAAGTGATCGAGAACGTGCAGCGGGACCTGAATATTGCGCTTTTCAACGAATTGTCGATCATCTTCAACCGGATGGGCCTTGACACGAAGGCCGTCGTCGATGCCGCCGCAACCAAATGGAACTTTATCCGGTACTCGCCCGGCATGGTCGGCGGCCACTGCATCCCCGTCGATCCCTATTACCTCGTCCACAAGGCCCAGGAACTTGGATATCACCCGCAGGTGATCCTTGCCGGCCGGGCAATAAACGACTACATGCCCGAGCACGTCGCGATGCTCACCATCAAGGCCCTGAATGAAGCGGGCAAGGTCATCAAGGGCTCGAAGGTCCTGATCATGGGGCTGACCTACAAGGAGAATGTGCCTGATACCAGGGAGACTCCCGTGGTTGACTTGATCCGGGTGCTAAAGGAGTTTGGTGTGGAGGTGTTCGGGTACGATCCGCTGCTTAGGAAGGACCAGGTGGCGGGATTCGGTGTTGAGCCGGTGGATGAGCTGAAGAATGGGATGGATGCGGTTGTTGTTGCTGTTGGGCATGATGAGTTTAAGGGGATCTCGTTGGAGGAGGTCGCCGGGTTGATGGGGGAGAAGCCGGTTGTTGTGGATGTGAGGGGGATTTACAGAAGGAATGATGAGGAGAGGGAGGGATGTGTGTATTGTACGTTGTAGGGTGCCATGTGTTAGATTGGATCAGTGTCCAGGAGGGGATAAACGATTATGATAGAGGGTCGTAGATGGAGATAATCATTACCGGTGGAGCTGGTTTCATTGGTATTCATGAAATTCACTTTGTTTCATTATTTCAGTGAGGCTAACCATGTTAACAATATACCCTCCTGAAATTGTCGAACACGAGGAAGATACTATCCTCCAGGCGAAGTTTGAATGCGGAGATACGAATGATATCCTGTGGTTTTCCACAACAAAAGAATTCGGGAGATACTTGTGCCACGAGAGAGGAGATGCGTTTCTTGTAGGGATGCTTCTGTACGCAATGAAACGTGGAGAGGATATCCATGTCCTTGCGCCAATATCTGAGAGGCTTTACTACACGCTTACAAAACATTTTGTGAAGGTCATCGCAGATTTGTTTCCTGGGTTTCACCAGATACAGATTATTGCAGAAATCGATGCCGGAAAACTTGAAAATGCTGGTGGTGTAGGAACGGGGCTATCCTGTGGTATTGATTCATTCTGTACCGTGATAGAACATACAGATGAATCCTGCCCTCCTAATTATACATTGACTCATCTCACGTTTTTTAATGTTGGGGCAAGCGGGGATTATGGCGGGGAGCATGCACGTGACCTGTTTCATCAAAGGATTGAAGCAGTTCGACCATGTGCAGATGAATTGCAGCTTCCGCTGGTGACATTGGATTCAAATATAAGTGAAGTTTTATGTATGGATTTTGTACAAACCCATACTTACAGAAATGTAGCTGCCGTGCTTGCTCTTCAGAAACTCTTTAAGATCTATTACTATTCATCTGGCTATTCCCTCCGACAATTTGAGTTTAATCACTCTGACTCAAGCCACTATGACGTGTATGCGTTGGATATGCTCTCTACCTATGATACAAAATTTCATTCATCTGGTGAACCTTATTCCCGCGTGGAGAAAACCAATGTCGTTTCAACACATCCACTTTCCTATAAGTACTTGAATGTGTGCGTTGCAGCAGAAACAAACTGTTCCAGGTGCCATAAATGTCAGAGAACTCTGGTTACGCTGGATGTACTAGGAAAACTTGATCTCTACGACAAAGTATTCGATCTGAACAATTACCGGATGCACCGTTCAAACTATTTTGGTCGAATAATGGGTGGGCGGAAGAATGATCCTTGGAAGAAGGATATATACGAAGTCATAAAAAAGGACAATTTTCGCGTCCCATTAGGTGCTTATGTGTACAGTTGTCCTTTGGCAATTCTCCAGTTTGGTATCAGACATTGCCCCGAGTTCATTAAAAGACAGTACAGGAAACTTAAAAGACATTGAATAAATGGTTCTCATAACAGCTAAACACTCCCATTGGAACAAATAATGAAAACAGAACCACTTGACATAAAATTTACACAGAGATTCTCGATCAATCTCACATCAAACATTCTATATTTTATTCTGAACATCATTATTGGCCTGGCACTGGTTCCCTTTTTCCTGGATACTCTGGGAACGGCAGCATATGGTCTGATCCCCTTAGCCACCTCGATTACAAGTTACGTCACTCTGATCATCGACTCATTAAATACATCAATTTCCCGTTTTCTGACCATAGACCTCCAGCGTGCAGACATAAAACGGGCTAATGAGACATTTAATACGGCATTGTTTGGCACATTTGGAGTCATCTTACTTCTGGTCCCCGTTGCCCTTGCAGCAGCTTGGTATGCTCCGGTATTTTTTAATATTGGTGACCAGTCGGCAACAGATGTATTCCTGCTTTTTGCTCTTATCTTTGCTTCGGTGCTTGTTCGTGCCTGGAGCAGCAACTTCATGGTAATTCTGTTCGCATACAACAGGCTTGACCTGCGGAATTATGTGAATAGCACCAATCTCATCGTGCAACTCGTACTGGTTATCACCTTATTTCTATGCCTTTGTCCGTCACTAGTACTGGTTGGCCTTTCCTATGCAGGAGCCGCCATTGCAACACTTGCATTGGCGTTCATCCTTTCAAAAAGAACATGTCCTCCTCTGAAAATCTCGCTTACATCTTTTGCGCAGTCACGACTCAGGGAAATCGGAGGAATGTCGTTATGGGTCTTAATCAACAGTATCGGTCTGCTTCTTAATACCCAGGTCGCCCTAATCATAGTGAATAAATTATTCGGAGATGTTGCAGGTGCAGAATATTCCCTTGCTGTAATATGGAGTACGCTTCTTATCGGTATTGCAGCCCTGATCACGAATTTGTTCACACCAATGACCTATTCGTATTATGCCAAACAGGATCGTGAAGGGTTGATTCAATTTACATCGACGACGATTAAGGTAATAGGCCTCTTTATGGCGTTACCAATTGGGCTGGTATGCATATTTTCGCCTCAACTTCTCACTATCTGGGTCGGTGCAGAATTTGCACATCTCGCTCCACTTATATGGATTTGTGTAGCTCCTGTCATTCTTCAGATTATGGTTTCCTGCATATCGCCGATTACGGTAGCGTATAATCGTGTTCGGAGCCTCGTAATCCTGACACTACCTATGGGATTTCTGAATATCGGATTGGCACTACTTCTTCCCTATACATTCGATATCGGCATGTATGGGGTTGCTCTGGCAGGATTCATCACCCTCTTTCTTCGATACGGGCTCATAAATCCACTTTTTGTCGCTTCGATTATACAAATCCCAAAATTCAGCTTCCTGAAAATGATGCTGTATGGCATTGGAGGAGTATTTGTCCTGTCCGTAACAGGGATTGCAATATTGTCGTTCGTCACCATTTCCGCGCTTCCAGCGATTATTCTTGTAGGGTTCGGAATTGCGGTTGTATATTTTCTGTTTGTCCTGAACATTGTAATTCGACCTAAAGAGAGAAAGATGATCCGCTCATGTCTTCCAGGAGTATGTCAGAGGAGGATTCCGTCATGGCTACTGTAATCGAGACGGTTGTACAAAACTCCATCTGCATCGGTTGTGGTCTTTGCGCCACTCTCTGCCCACAGGGCATCCTTTCAATGCGATGGAACCGCTATGGAGAGTACAACCCAGTCAGTATCAATGAATGCACAACGGAATGTGGTCTCTGCCTGAAGGTCTGCCCGCCGGTGTTCAGGGAGAGGTGACGGGGGGGTACGCTACCGCAGGAAGAGCCCGGACAAGCTGGCAAGTAACTTCTACTTCACCTTTATAACTGCTAATGACGATGAGCAGAAAACCTTCTGGATATTCAAGGTCGTACCGATGAACCGTCGATGTAGTACCGTAGTTCGCCGATTCACCGTGCCAGCTGCAGCTGGTAATCAGGACGTACTGGATACCATTGAACAGTCTGCGAAGGTCGCATCGGGGCTGGCCGATGTGCGGCTTAGTTGGAGGGAGATATTTCTGGACAATCCCCTAGAGATCCTCGTCGATTTCCCGGGAAGTTATGTCCCGAGTATAATCTATGGGACCTTATAAAATTGGGACAACCTAGACTTCAATAGAGTCGAAAATTATGGAACATAACCTAATGTTCTTTAATGAGGGAGAAAAGAATATGCTTAATATAAGTACATTAATTACCAACTGGCACCGATGACTTATGCATAATCGTTTACGATATAACAATTTTCCTAGAAAAGGTCTCGATTTAATGGCCAATGCAATAAAATCCTTAATAGTGCCACGAGAAAATGCTATCTTATATCATATGTCAATAGGGACGAAAAATTGGGGTGACGCTTTAAACCCAGTTCTTATTAGACATATTTCTGGGAAGGAGCCTGTTTTAGCGTACCGAATGAGGGCACTAAATGACTTCCCGCTTTACAGCAGAAGTGAACCTGTATACAGTGTAATTGGAAGCATTCTAAAAACAGCATCCGCAAAAGATAATTTAATTGTATGGGGATCAGGATTCATGGGGGAATCGGATCGTTTAGTGAAAGAACCGAAGAAAATTTTAGCAGTTCGAGGCCATTTGACAAGAGATAGAATTGTCGATTTAGGTTTTGACTGTCCAAAAGTACTTGGGGACCCTGCACTATTATACCCTCAATTCTATAAACCAAATTCTGAAAAGCAATATAATTTAGGGATCATTCCACACTATCTTGATAGGAATAGTCCATTTCTAGAAAGGTTTAGATCAGATTCGAATATTCGCATTATAGATATCTGTAGTGGCATCAACAAAGTAGTAGAAGAGATACACAGTTGTCGGTATATTGCCTCTAGTTCATTACATGGAATTATTGTTGCTGATAGCTATGGTATTCCATCCACATGGATTGAATTTTCAAAAAACGTTCCAGGCAATGGTTTTAAGTTTTACGATTATTTTTCATCTGTTTGCAGGAGGGATGATGAGCCCCATGTAATTATAAAAGATACCGCCCTTGAGGATATATATGATAGATTTTATCGTTACGATCTTAAGATTAATCTAGACCAATTGCTTGCGGCTTGTCCCTTTAACAATACTGATATCAAGGTGGCATTCTAGTGCATAGTGTTACCTTATTTTCGAAGATTTTGATGCCTAAGCTGCATGCGGTGAAAGTCGCGGGTGCTGGTTCTTGGAGGGGGGGTTGTAACACCTCCACCCTATTCGACTCAATTTCTTGGAAAATCGCATTTCCGGATAATATCTAAAGTCAACTATCAATCTAGCATGACCTCAGTGAAGTATTTGTGTCATGCGTATATAATTATCAAATCATCATTATATAACGAATTCAACCCATTTTCATCATAATTAGACTTTGAAATTGGCTTAAACTTCTTCCAACTCTCTAGCGAATGTAACATAAGGTTTTTGTCAGATATCATCTTATTAAAGATGAACAACGCTGATCCATATTTATCTAGATTATGGTAAATCAGTTGCTTATACCTAACTTGACTAAGTGAAAGTACATTTATTTCAGAGTGTTGATAGAGTTTTTCTTTCGTATATATTATTTGCCAATAGCCTCCAGTATCTGCATCAGTAATTACGCTTGTTTCATCATTTAAATGACTTACTAGCCACTGAATGCTATTCGTATACGAATCAAAGTTTGTCTCTCCCGATGGACATTGAGTCTGGTTTACATACATTACACTCATGGATGTGAGGATAGTAATGATTATAGCAAATAATGCCAAGGAGAAGTATATTGCTTTTATTGCATTACGTCGGCTGGTATTATATTGTATAAAAATATATATAAGGAATATCGGTACAATTAAGCTAGTCATGATGGCTATATTGATAATTCCTGTAAATATATAATACAACACTTTTAAAGATATATCGGCTATAACAAGAGCAACCAACAAGACTTCAATCAATTTCGGTCTGAACTTTCCTCGCACATATTTAAAAGTTATTACTAGCACATAAATGTATATTGTAACAAATAGGAGATATCTGCCCAAATCGATGACATTTAATGGAATAATGAAATCTCTGATGTAGTTAAATTCAGCTGGTAGATCACTACCTTTATTTACAATTATACGTAAAAAATAATATGGATCGAATAGTTGTGTTGCTTCCGCAGGAGAAAGTGCTGCTCGAAACTGCCTTGTTCGGACATATACCCATGAAACGCCTGCTATTATTGAACATAATAAAGTAATGTATATATGGTGTGATTTTTTTAGTCTAATGCATATTTTGTGGTGCACAGTATTTTGGCGATCTATGGAATTAGTATAAAAATAACTTACAAAAAGAATTGATAGAAAAGTCACTAAAAGTGCCATACTAAGTGAATGCCAAATAAAAATCCCTATACCATACGTCAAAAAGAATAATGAAACATATATAGATCTACTCGTACCCGATGTTAAGTATTTTAAAATAAAATACAGCGGTAAAATCAATGCAATAATAGTAAGCCCTTGATAATTGGAAAAAAACCCTAAAATTAACCCCAGGCAGAGGGATAACTTATAATTGTTAGTAAAAAAATATGATATTAGAATAAATACAGATATCGAAGAAATAATATCAAATATCATACTCACTTTAGTATATTTCATCACATCGCCATTCACTAACTCCATTATTACTTTATTATAATTATACGACAAAAGCATGGTAGGATAAACATTTGCCTGTGTCGAATATTGTGATTCATAACCATAATTTGGTAGAAAAAGATTTGCAGTATGATGAGGTTTATAGAAATCTAAAGGTGCTGAAGGAAATGATAAAACGGTCATTACAATGGCAAGTAATGCCACAACCATTATGAAATAATTTAAACATTTAGCCATACTAATACTTAATAAACTGTTCTCGCCACAGAATGATATGAATTATGCTTACCAAAAGCGACCTTATTCAATTTACTCATTGACTCTTTTCCCATGTTCTCACCCTAAAACCCTAGAATACATTGATACGATTTCCTTCCCGATATTCTCCCACGTAAACCGCTCCACATACGCGAGGATCACCTCCCGGTCCCACTCCCGGTCCAGCGCCACCAGGATTTTCTCCGCCAATTCCTCTGGATCCTCGGGCTCAACCAGCAGGCCATATTCATCAGAAATGATAATCTCCTCACTCCCGCCATTCCGTGTCGCAACAACCGGTTTGCCACATGCTAAAGCTTCAAGTTGAGCGATCCCAAAGCTTTCCGAGAGGCTCGGCAGGACAAAGAGATCGCAGGCGTTCATCCAGAGGTTTATTTGCTCATCTGGAATAAACCCTGCGAGTTTAACATATTCCTGAAGATTTAACGAGGTAATCTGTTGCTCAAGATCGTTTTTTAATGGTCCAGTCCCACCAATATAACAGAATATATCATCCCTATCTTTAACAATATCATTAATCGCGGAAATTAAGTATTTCTGTCCTTTCTCTTTGTATAATCTGCTGATATTCAATACAATCTTTAAATCTACCGGCAGATCCAACGATTGGCGAGCCTCTTTCTTATCAACAGGATAATATTTTCCTGGATCGTAACCATTAGCGATAGCATACACTTTAGATGGGTCAACGCCACAGCGGCATATCAGAGGGACATCCTTTTTGTTCACTCTGATTATCGCATCGCACTCTCTCCATGTATTAATGTAGTACGGGTTTCCCTCACGAAGGGCTTTGTACAATGTCTCATGTGTGTGTTCTGTTATTACAACAGGAACCCCTAATGATTTTTTTAGTTTAACAGCAACAGCTCCCGACGGCCAGGTAAAATGGGCATGAATCAAATCAAAATGTAGATTTTCTTTTTTTATCAAGGACATAATGGCGCTTGCTTCAAGACCCACCCAGCTTGATCTACCATAATACCAGAAAAGAGGATAATTGGTATATTTCGGGAAAAACACCTTCACGTTGTCAAATTGATAATCGAAATGCTTGGTTTTGCGTAAACGCTCCATGCCATAGGCTACAGGTGATATCACATAGACATTGTCAAAATAATGTCTCAGATACTTTATCTGTTCCTTGACAAAAATATCACCAACAAAGGTGTTATCCTTGTTTGGGAAACTGTTGCTAATAACGAGCAAGTTTCTTTCAGACATGCGTAACTTCATTGACGATAAATTTATATTTCCCCGCGCCAGTCCTCTCAATCTTATCGACATGCTTGAATTCAATCTCCCAATCCGGACTCCTCTTGGCGACAATTTCTCGGATGCGATCTAATTGTTTCTCGTCAAAGTCGTCTTCGATAACCATTTTAATCTCAATATTTTTTGATGTCTTTTGCACAACCTGGTATTCTTTAACTCCTTTACAGTATTCCCAAAAGATGTATAAAAAAAACCAACCATGAATATAATTTCCATCCGGTGTTATTAGGAAATCCACCGAACGACCAATAATCTGTTCCAAAAGTCTTGATCCTCTTCCACACCCACAAAGATCCTCCGTAATGACAGCCTCATCTCCAGTAGCATACCTGATGAATGGCATGGCATAGTTTTGCAGGCTGGTTGCAAGGATCTGTCCTTCACCAGAGTCGACTGCAAGACCGTCACCATCAACGACCTCCATAATGCTCCTTTCGGTATCTATATGGAGACCAATATGTTCACCACATTCAAAAGCGCTTACTCCGCCGTCATTTAAGCCATAGGCGTTGAATACTTTACATTGGAATACACTTTCGATATTTCTTCTCATATGCGGAAACAAGTTTTCTGCAGTTGTTATTACACCTAAGAGAGGATTTATTGAAATACCATTAATTTCAAGCCATTTCGAAAAAAAGTAGATGGAAGATGCATATCCATAAAGGTATTTTGGCCTAAATGTTTCTATTATTTTTCCATATTTTGTAAGATTTTTTTCATCAAAATCAAATGAGGAAAATTTTCGAATATTTCTAAGATATTCATCTATTATTCGTTTAAAATCCGATTTTTTCCCAATATCAAGGCTTGATCCACCAATTAAGCCCATTTTATCGCCAATTTTATATCCGGCATATCCCCATCCTCTATAGAGCAAAGCAGCGGATATGAATCGATCATTTTTCGACAATCTATATTGAAAAGGGGTGCCCGTGGACCCCCCCGTCGAACGATAATAATATTTGATATTTTGAAGATGAACTGGTTTAAAATCTTCATAATTATTTTTAATTGTATCTTTCGTTAAAATAGGTAATTTATTTAAGTCCTCAATTGTCTTGACATCATTTATTTTTAATTTCAATTTTTTAAATAATTTTGAATAGTAAGGAACATTTTCATAGGAATATTTAATTATAGCATGTAAATTTTTTTCTTGCTCTTCATTTAGCTCCTCCCGAGATCTCCATTGGTTTTTTTGTAGTTGATAATATCGAGAAGAAAATGATTTATCCAAGATGCTATGGGAAAATAAAAAAATATTTTTACGAATAAAATTATCTTGCTTTCTGGTTAGCATATGATGTATTCTCCATTTTAGAAAAATCACTAATAAATTGTGATATCAACTCGGTAATATTTTCTTTCTCATTTAACAGTATTTCCCGTTTTTCTTGATGAAATTTCTTTAGATTCGAATTTTGGATTATTTCTTGACTGAGTAATATTATCTTATCATATTCAGAAAAATTAAACAATAAACCGTATTTTTGCTCCAATTCAATAAAATTGCCCATATCTGCTGATCCAACAAACCCATTGCACCGAATGGTCGGTGTACCAAGAATTGCGCTTTCAGTAGCAATTGTCTGTGTATCGGTAATCACGAGGCTTGCATAGTATATAGCATCGTGAATCCTGCTTTTTGGGATATTAACATGATATTTTTGTAATTCATCAGGTAACAATCCTTCAGAGGAAATAAACACATGGATGTGCTTTTCAAGAGCATTGACGAGCTCAATTTTCTCTTCCTGAGAAAAGCCCTTTATCCCAAAGTCATGAACTGCATCAAAAGCATTGAAACGAATGACAATATAGGGTTCCTCTTTACGTAGTTCAAGTAAAGAAAAAATGGAATCATCGGGTTGATAGTATTTCGGATGTAGATATGCAAGTTCCTTATAAGAATTGATTCGAATATGTTTCTTGCCCAAATCTTGTCTGAATGAAGCGGGAGTGATATATTTGTCAGTAAATAAAGAAGAGAGATAAAATTGAATAGCATAAGTAAAAGTATTTACCGAATATTCCGAATCTGTGAATGTTATTGCAGGAATATTCAATAATGCAGATGTAAATGACTCATAGATTCCAAATCCAGTTACTAAATCAACATTTTTTCCTCGTAGGTATTTATACGCAGTAAACACATCTTTAGGTAAATGAAGAATTTTTCCGTATTTTGATTCAGGCGGTCTTGAAAAAATAAAATGTGGCATTTTATATTCTTCAACCAATTGGACAGTTTCGCCATAATCTCTAACGAGTAAAAAAACATGAATACCATATTTTTCCAATTCGCCAATGATATTTCTATAGAAATGAATTTGAGCAGGGGTTATGGCAAATATTGCAATATTCTTCATTATGTTTTCACTGTGAGAGAATTTTTTTGCTGAAATGCTTCGGAAACACAACTTATTACAAAAAGAATGAGCCCAAATATGAAAATAATTCCTGTGTAAAAAATTGCTAGGGGAATGCCTATTACTAATAGAATTAACGATGAAATATACAAGAGGTATACAGGGTTCATTGATTGCTTACTCTTATTCCATATTCGAAATAAAAATGATTTTAAAAGAAAAATACTGGTACTATAAATGAATTCAGAATACTTGATTTTAGATTTTTCGAATCCATATTTTGCCGGGATATCAACATTTCTCATCTTAATGTTCGCTATATTCGCTTTTATCATCAGATCATTTTCAAAGGCAAAACGTGGGAATAGTGATTCTAGATCAATTTTTTTTATGGAACCAATAGATAATGCAACATATCCATTTTGTGGATCTTTTATGTCCCAATAACCTGATGCTAATTTATTAAGTATTGTCAATATGATATTACCAACTAATCTAAAATTACTCATTCCTTTCCAAAATCCGGGTTTCAATCGGTTTCCTTTGGTAAATTCACACTTGCCGTCGATGATCGGGTCGAGGAGTTTCGGGAGGAATACGGGGTCCATCTGGTTGTCGCCGGCCATCACGGCGGCGATCTCGATGCCGTCGGCGAGGGCGGCCCTGTAGCCGGTGACGATCGATGCACCGACACCGCCGTTCTCCGTGTGGCGGATGGGGACAATTCGGGGGTCCTTCTTCGCGTATTCCTGGATGATCGGCAGCGTCCGGTCCTCCGAGCAGTCGTCGACCACGTAGATCTTCTCCACGAATGCAGGGATTGAATAGAGCGTCTCGCCGATGAGGAGCTCCTCGTTGTATGCCGGAACAACCACGGCGATGCGGCGGTTCCGGTATCGTGGGGCTGATACGGCAGTAATTTCGTCGGCAGGGACAGTCTCAAAACCGATCTGCTCGGGTATCTCTTCATAGCGGGGGATGTGTATCGTCGGGTGGTATTCGGTGGCCCTGTCCCCCGCCTTCTCACTCTCCACCAGCCCTATCGCCGAGTTCGCCTGGATCGCCTCGCCGAAGCTCGAGTAGTGGGAGATCAAAGAGTCGATGCTGCTTGCGCATCTCCTTGATTCCGGGAAGTTTCCGGGCGATTCAGGGTGCTCATCGTACGACGTGGGACTTCCTCCTGGTGGACACAGTTTTTGGTCCGATAGACATTATTGACATATTCTGACTGTGGAAGGCGAAAACCCCTTTTTGCCTTCGATATTCCAATAACTGAATATGCATGATTCAATATAAAAAGGTTTGCCCTGTTTTTGGCAAAAAAGGGTATGAAAATGTTCGAAATGGTGATAGGAGTTCAGAGGAGGACAATTACGTGGATCAGGTGTGGAGGAGGCGAGACGTAGTGTGGGGTGAACGGGTATCCGGAGAAGAAAGGCATGAGTGAATGAGATGTGATGTGTGTTATGCAGGGTGAACGGATATCTGGAGATGAAGGCACCGGTGTGAATGATGCGATACGCGGTGTGGGGTGAACGGGTACATGGAGATGAAAGGCATGAGTGAATGAGATGTGATGTGTGTTGTGCAGTGTGAACGGATATCCGGAGAAGAAAGAACAGGTGTGGAGGAGGTGATACGTAGTGTGCAGTCTGGACGGATATCCGGAGATGAAAGGCATGAGTGAATGATGCGATGTGCGGCCTGGACGGGTATCCGGAGATGAGAGGCACAGAAGTGGAGGAGGCGATATGGGATGCTTGTTCTGGGATGGTGGATAATCCCATGTGGCAATTCTACCATTTCTTTGGGATATGAATAGCCCTCATCCCTCCATACTGGCATGAAGAAGCCAACAGATTTAATACTATTATGTTCAGATATACGAACATATGTTCGCTGATATGAACATAATCTCAAAAAATTCATTTATGCTTCTTCGTTTTCTGGGGCGACATTATCGGGAAAAATTCTATGTTCGCGAGATTGCCCGGGTTCTTGATATGGGGCTCGGAACTGCCAGTGAAACACTTGGTCGCCTCACCGATGCGGGTCTTTTACATCGTGAAAAGAGGGGCCGTCTTGTGATGTATCAAGCGGCGATGGAGAGCACTCTTCTTCGGGAGATGAAGATCTGTGCCACACTCATTGAATTAAATCCGCTGATTCTCCAATTGAATGGGATCGTAACTCGGGTGATACTTTTCGGGAGCACGGCAACCGGTGAAGATACACATGAGAGTGATATCGATCTGTTCGTCGAAACGATGGATACCTCTCGTGTCGATGAGGTCGTCACAGTGAGACAGGCTACGCTTGAACGGAAAATCTCGCCGATCATCATCACACCAGGAGAGTTTCGTTCATTGAAAACAACCGATCCGGCGCTTCATACGCGGATTCTTAGTGGAAAGCTGTTGATCGAGGAGTTGAGATGAAATATCAGTTTGAACAGTGCCTGAAACGGGGGAAGATCGTGCGTATTTCCATAGACGAAGAATTGATCAGAAAAGAATTGCGTGGAGCAGAAGAAGACCTCAATTCTGCAAAGCATTCCCTTGCCGAGCGAGATATGAAGTGGGCGATTATCCAGGGTTACTATGCACAGTTTCACAGCATTCGTGCCCTTGTTTTCGCCAAAGGATATCGTGAGAAGAGTCATGCGTGTCTCCGTTATGCCCTCGAAGCCCTTTATATCGATGAAATCGCCACAATTATGAAAAAAATAGGTTCTTCTCTACCTGGTGAGGGCAGGATTGATGAACCGGATACAAATTGTAGGGGCTACCCGCCCCCACATCCCCATGTGCGATGCCGTGCCGCCGCCCCCGAAAATACCGCGAGGCTTTTCGCCCTCGACCCGGGGTGACCTGCGGTCACCTTCAGATTCTTGAGCAATTGGGTATGAGGTATGTGAGGACGCCCCGGCGGCGGTTTAGTGACTGAAATAGTACTCAGATAACAATTCGATTCAGTCTCCCCAAAAAAACAGCGAGGAGCAATCCTGATGTACAAGGATGAGGTTGGAAGAGGAGATTGACCCTCTGGTCTGCTTCATCTCTATCCGTGATTATGGAGATTCCACGAGGCATTCCCTTCCAGGAACTCCTCGATCCCTGCCCGGAACAGGTCGAAATCGCCGAGATGAACCTGTAAGAGACGGTAGGCGATCGCATCGTCAATCGCCCCGTAGCGGTGGACCAGGATATTCCGGAACGCCTTCATACCCCTGATTTTCCCTGCCAGTTCAGGGGAAATGATCCCACTGGCCTGCAGGTGCAAAAGTATGTCCTCGTCCTCTCCCGGGACTCCGAGCATGAGATCGGAGT
>Ga0334888_1003557_pt1 | contig 15216 bp, 11 predicted proteins | sample GraSluR1_MG_FD_207227 | JGI IMG/M metagenome (GOLD analysis project Ga0334888, IMG submission 207227) | Sludge microbial communities from methane-producing bioreactor in Wageningen University, Netherlands - Granular Sludge_3_08-R1 | ecosystem: Engineered > Bioreactor > Anaerobic > Unclassified ...
TACGGTTTTGCCTGTACAGTTTCTTCTGCTAAAGTCCTTTCTTTCACAGTAGACAAGCCGGAGATCTTCTTCTCTAAAAATGAAGTGGTAATCGCTAAAGTCGAGACAATACCCTCTGGCGGCGGCAGCAGCGGCGGATGCAACGCCGGTTATGCCGGACTCCTGCTCCTGGCAGCAGTACCCTTCTTCTTCCGCAAAAAGTAAGCAAGAGCCAGCAAAGCCAATAAAAAGAGCCTCTTCCGGTTGGGAGAGGCTCTTTTTATTGCCTTTGCCTGGAGAATTTGCGAGGAGACCACTCGCGGAGAATTGCGGCAATAAAAACTGGCAAGCAATAGGCAAGCAATTGTAAGAACCCTAGGAACCGCCCCCCTCCGTCGTTCCCGAATGCTTAAATCGGGGAAGACGGTTTAAAAGACCTTGATACACCGCCGGATGGGTCTTCCGGCAAATTCTCCGCAACGCGAGCATCGCAATGCGTTGCAAATTCTCCAGCGGCCGAAGGTCGCGAATTCTCCGCGGCATGACCCACGCCGCAATCCCCCCAGCGGATGCGGTCTCCGCCCGCTTTTGACAACCGTTTGACTATTGTTTGACCACTGTTTGACTATTGTTTGACCGTCTTTTAAAACAACGGCTTCACAACCGTTTCACCACTGCTTCACGCGGCATTTCCACGCCGCAGCTTCACAATCGCAGTTTTCTCTTCTTGAAAATATTTAAGCAATTCAAGTAGATTAGATAGATCGGAGATGCTGACGACGCAATGCGAAGCGATGCTAGCTAAGGCGTATTGGCCATACGTCGAAGCGAAGGATCGTGAGTATTGTTAAGTCAGGGCTTCGAGATACTAATCTACTTGAATTGCTTCCCGTACGCGGTACTCCCCCGACAAATACTCAAGTATCCCATACACGCTCTTCCTTGTGACCACCGGCTGCCCATCGTCCCTTACATCCCTCATCAGCCTCTCCATAAGCGGGCCCAGTTCCTGATTGAGCCTTCTTGGGTTCAGCTCACCGATCAGGCTTTCAGGGGTCATCCAGGCACCGGGCATTACTCCTGCAAAAAGTCTGAATGTCGAGAGCAGTGTAAACTCCTGATCCCAATATGTGTTGCTCGGGTGACCAGCGTACCAGAAGGATAGCGGCAGGTGAAGCATCATCCCGGCGTCGGTGTAGCTTTTGCCGGGTGTGTCCCTGTCGGTATCAGTGAAGTAGAAGCCAACGTAGGCGTCGTTCCAGTTCCTTATCGCGTCGATCCTGTATCCCTTGTCGGAATCTATGAACTTACCGTATCTTGCTATTATGTCCGCATTGTATGTCGTATCGTGGTATCCGACCTCGGCCCAGTATCCCGAACGCCAGTCGTTCTTTCCATTGATAGGCAGGTAATAGGCTTTTCCGTTGTAGTAATCACGTCTGTATTCCGCAAGCTCTGCAAAGGAATTGAAATCCCTCTCCTTTACCACGGAGACCCTTCCGCCAATCCAGAAGGGAGAATCTTCAAGGAAATATCTGCCCCAGAAATTGCCGCCGAAGTAATTTTCATCAAGCCAGCCAACTTCTCCAACCGCCCATGCCCTTTCATCAAGCTTGTAAATGTAGCTCAGAACGCCCTTCCATATCCTTGTTTTGTCGTTCATCTCCGGCTGCCACCATATATCGATGTCGTTCTCTATCGGCTGCCTCACCTTGAGATATGCTTCCCATCCCCGGGATGAACGCAGACGGCCTATGTAATCTATGTCAAGCCTTCCCATATAGTCATTGTCCAGAGTCCTGTCTATCCTCGGTTCGTATGCAAGCGCGATCCGGATGTCGGCAGCTCCGTTCCTGATGCTCTCCCCCGGTCCTGCCATCACCTTCCACTCTTCTCCGGGAAGCGTTCCGTACTTCGTCTTCGGTGCCCATGCAGCGGCCTTCTCCTCAAGGTCATAGGCATTCAGCTTGTGCAGCCTTATCAGCGCCATCTTTTCCGTGTTGAGCTCTATCCGCGAAACAGGTGTTCCTCTAACCATTGATGAGATCGAGCAGGCTTCCGCATCCCAGGGTATCATGTGGGCGGTCAGGATGATCGCGCGTGCCGCGGCCTCCGCCTGTGATGAATACCCAATATTCTCATAAGCCACGTGCACCTTTTTGTCCCCTGCGAGGACCACCGTATTCCTAAGCCCGAAGCCCTTCTTGCCAAGTTCGGACTGTAGTTCCGATGCCATCTTTTCAATATCAGTCTCGTCCCAGTCAGTCAGCAGCGGTTCCGGCGTCTCAGCTTTGTTTTTCCCTCCAAATACTGGCTTTGAAAGGTCAAAGGCATAGCTGAGTCCGAAGCAGAACTCCTCGCCCCTCTGCCAGCTCAGGCTTCCGTTCAGTCCCCACTCGCTTTTCAGCACTATCCCAAAGTTGTATTTTTCCTTTGCGGGATCCGGATGGATCTTTTTGCCGCTCACCCTGTCCTGCGTATAATCGAGAGGTGAATACTCTGCTTTGAACTCCAGCCATTCAGCCGGTTCCCAGGATATGCCCCCGTAGAAGCCATTGTAGGCATCGGTCGCATAACCGAGAGTGACAGAAAGCTCCTTATGCCTCCAGGTTCCCGCCGCGAAATATGCCTTGCGGATCTCGGTTCCCATCATGTCAAGCGCTCCGACAGCAATGGCAGGTCTCGACCCCTTCTGGTCCATAAGCAGAAACTTGACGTCCATTGCCTTGTCTTTATAACGTCCGTAGCCGGGACTGATTATGTCTGCTGTCTCAAACTCCGTAAGCCGGATATTCATCTCAAGCCACGGAAAGAGCCCGATGCTGGCAGAACCGCTCCTGTAAGGATAAAAATCGCAGTAAGAGATCCACCCCATCCCATCCCCGGGCATGTCGGCAGTAGGATATTCCCAAAGCCCCGCCAGTCCCGAATTGGAAGGCGAAGCCGCAAAAGCAGTCAGTGCAGTAAGTAACAGAATAGTAAGTGAGTAAAAGAAAAGTCTGCATCTCTTCATCATAATTAAAAGCCCCCATGAATAAAGACAATAAGAAACGCTCACTATTATATAGGACGCACGCAGATTACGCGATAAAATAAGAATGCTTGCCTACACCAGCAGAAATACCTATAATAATGTGCGGTTGAGCGGTGGCTGAGCAGTTGCTGAGCAATTGCTGAGCGGTCGTAAGAACCAAAAGCACCGTCGTTCCCGAATGCTCTAATCTGGAATCTAGCGACTTGGAGCTTAGGGTCCATATACCTAGTCATAGTCAGGTTCTAGAGACACTGGATCCCCGATACTATCACTCGGGGATGACGTAAAACAAAATAGTTTCACCGACTGAATGTTTGACAGTAGTTTTTATATTTGACCATAATCTGACAGTAATTTCCCAACGGCTCAGCAACCGCTCAGCAATTGCTCAGCTATATTTTAAATAAGGTGGATATTCTTATGAATAATTGCAGTATTTTTCATTTCCAGAAACTTGAAATTTATCAATTAGCTAAAGAAATCACGAAGGACTGTTACATCCTGACTAAAAAGTTTCCTTCAGAAGAAAAATTCGCATTACTTTCGCAAGTATACAGGGCAGCAATTTCTGTTCCCTCAAACATAGCTGAAGGTTCATCAAGAAAGAGCAGAAAGGATCAATTGCACTTTTTGAATATTTCGTATGGATCACTTATGGAACTTGTATGCCAATTGGAATTATCTAAAGATATTGGATATATAGATGACAATGATTTAAGTTCTTTTACCCAGAAAGCTAACAATCTTGCAGTAAAAATGACAAATTACGCAAGATATTTAGAACGCACATCGTAAATATTGCTATATAATAATGCCTAAGCAACATCTCTGGCGCCCTAAGAGGTTTTAACAGTTGATTTAAACGGTTAATCGTCATATTTCACAATAGCTCAGCAACTTCTTAGCCAGAGCTCAGCTGAATTTCACAACCGCTCAGCAATTGCTCAGCAACCGCTCAGCCATCGCTCAGCCGCATTTTTTCATTCAATCGGAGGTCCTCACATAATGGGAAAAAATAAAAAAATCTCCCTCTTCATCCTCTCTCTCTACCTATTCTCAATATTTTCGCCGCTCACTGCTTACGCACAGCCTTCCGGATCGGCGGCTGCTGTTCAGGCGGCGGCGGAGGCTTTGAGCATGAACGGAGAGGGAAACGGAGTCGGATTTCCGGGAGACGGTGACGCGGACACCGGAATAAACGGCGATTCAGAGAGCACTGCAGACTTCCCGGATATAGAGGATCAGGCTTCTACTGAACCTATCGTCGTGGACGAGACTCTCAAAGATGAAGATAAACTTGGAACGACCTCCGCACCGGATGCTGCAGTAAAGACTTCCCCGCGCCTTGACCCAAGAGAGGTCAAGGGAAGCAGCATGTTCAACAACCTCCGTGACAGGCTCATGCGCTTCGGCTCGGATTTCTTCAGGACAAAAAGAACAGACACCCTTGCTTACGCTCCTGTAGGCCCCAATTATGTCGTGGCTCCCGGTGACGAGGTCAAGATCAACCTCTGGGGATACAGCGAGATCCGTGCAAACCTGGTCGTGGACAGGGACGGAAACCTAACTCTGCCCCAGGCCGGACCGGTAGCAGCCGCAGGGCTTACCTTCTCAGAACTTCAGCAGGCTGTTGATAATGCATATAGAAGGATACTCAACGACTTTGAACTTAACGTGACAATGGGCAAGCTCCATACGATAACCGTATACGTCACGGGACATGCGGCACGTCCCGGAGCCTACGCCATATCCTCAATGGCAACTCTTATAGATGTTCTCTCTCATGCCGGAGGCCCTTCTCTTTCCGGATCTATGAGGGCGATTGAGGTCAAGCGCGGCAACAAAAAAATAGCAACACTGGACGTCTATAACCTCCTGCTCAAAGGAGAGAGAAAGGGAGACACCAGGCTTGCTGAGGGAGATGTTATATTCATCCCGACAGTCGGACCCCTTGTCGCAGTCGCCGGAAATGTCAAAAGGCCGGCCATATATGAACTTAAAGGTAAGGAAAACAAACTCAGCGATGTCATTTCACTCGCGGGCGGACTCACGGCCGGAGCCTACAAAGGACGCATCCAGCTTGTCCGTGTTGAGCACAACACATACAGGACAGCTTTTGAATCAGACCTCAACTCCCCTACTGCCAATGTCCAGATACTTAAAGACGGCGACCTTCTTAAGATATTCGCTGTACCCGGCGGAGCATACAACGTCAGGATCGCCGGAGCCGTCATACAGCCGGGCGTCTACCCCATCGAACCCGGAGTGACCACTCTCACGGAAATACTCAACCGTGCAGGCGGACTTCTATACACCGCGGCAACAGAGGGAGAACTCACCAGAGTAGAGGTCAGCCCACAGGGTCCCGTAACCACAAGGATAAAGCTGAACCTCAAAGAGGCTGAAAAAGGAACTTCCCGATTCGTCCTCCACCGTGACGACTACCTCTTTGTCCGCACCGTTCCGGACTGGAACATCTACAGAAGCGCCAACATTACGGGAAGAGTCCTCTACCCCGGCAACTACGCCGTAAAGAGGGGCGAGCGTCTATCCTCACTGCTCGAAAGAGCCGGCGGTTACGCAGATGATGCATTCACCCGCGGAGCTGTCTTGCTCAGAGAAAGCGTCAGGGTGGAGCAGCAGAAACAGATAGACGACATGATCAAGACACTTGAAAGAGAGATCGTTTACGCGGGGAATCAGGCAGTCGCGACATCAACAGGAACCAGCGATGTGGCATACGCCAAAGAGAGCATGGCTATGAAAAACAGATACCTTGACGCCGTCAAGACCATAAAAGCATCGGGAAGGCTTGTCATCACGCTTCCCGAAGATTACAGATTGCTTAAGGGCAGCCCCTTCGACGTTACACTTGAAGAGGGTGACCGTCTCCACATTCCCGACAAACCGGGAACAGTCCAGGTCATCGGCTCCGTCCTTACACCTGCGGCATTCGTATACAGAGAAGGACAGCCCTTCAACGCCTACGTCAAAATGGCCGGGGGCTACAGCATCTCAGCCAACCCGAAGAGAACATACATAATGAAAGCCGACGGCTCCACAGTAAGGGCCCTGGCAGGCAACAAACCGCGCATAGTGGAAGAGGGCGATTTCATAGTAGTCCCCGAAAAGGTCAACTTCGTCCCCACCATGCGCAACACCATGAACATAGCCGACATCCTCTACAAGTTTGCACTGGGAGTAGCCGCCGTCAACAACATCACGAAGTGATAGCTAAGCGGTGGCTAAGCGGTAGCTGAGCAGTTGCTGAGCGATCGTAAGAACCGGAAATACAAAAGCGATAATAGCTAAGCAATAGCTAAGCAGTGGCTGAGCGGTTGCTAAGCGGTCGTCAGAACTGGAAAAATGAATAATGGCTAAGCTATTCTTAAGCATCTGCTTAGCTGCACTACCAGGTTTTTATAGGTTTTACAATTGCTTAGCGACTGCTTAGCTGCATTAAAAAGGTTTTGTAGGTTTTACAATTGCTTACCGATTGCTTAGCGATTGCTTAGCCATTGCTCAGCAACTGCTTAGCATCTTTAAAAGGTTTTGTAGTTTTTACAATTGCTTAGCGACTGCTCAGCCATTGCTCAGCGATCGCTTAGCTATATTTAAGATAAGGCGGATAAAATTATGGATAAATCCAGTATGTTCCATTTTCAGAAACTTGAAATCTACCGATTGGCGAAGGAAGTTGCAAAAGATTGTTACAGCATGACTCAGAAGTTTCCATCAGGGGAAAAGTTTGCCTTGATCCCGCAAGTTTACAGGGCTGCAATATCTGTACCATCTAACATTGCTGAAGGTGTCTCAAGAAAAGGGAAAAAGGATCAAATCCATTTTTTAAATATATCCTATGCCTCTCTGATGGAACTCGTTTGTCAGTTGGAAATATCACAAGAAATAGGTTATATAGATGATTGTGATCTAGCTTCATTTAAACAAAAAGCAAATAATCTTGCTGTTAAAATGAATAATTACACCAATTACGTTAAACGACTGGCGGAATGATTTTTAATAATAATTGCTAAGCTGTAGCTAAGCAGTGGCTAAGCGGTCGTGATATCTTAAGGTACTGGAAATGCAAAAGCGATAATAATTGCTAAGCTGCTTTAAAAGGTTTTGTAGATTTTACAATTGCTTAGCGACTGCTTAGCCATTGCTCAGCAACTGCTTAGCTATCACTGCCAATTCGAGCCGACAAAGGAGAAACACTATGGACAATATAAACGAACAGCCTAACACAAATAGCCATCCCGGCTCCGACGGGAACCTCTACGAGGTATCCTTGCTCGACTTGGCAGTGATTTTGGTGCGCCAGCGCTTCTTCATCATAAAATTCACCTCACTATTCGCGTTGCTGGCAATAATCTACTCTCTCCTGGCTACGCCGGTTTATAAGAGTACGCTGCAGATCATGCCTCCGGGGGTGGATGGACAATCCGGCGCTGCAGCAATGCTTGCGGCAACTGGGCTTGGGGAACTTGCAGGTGGCTTTGGGGGCACTCAGGGCGATACTGTTGTTGGGATAACCAAGAGCACTGTTGTGCTTGACAGGGTCATCGACAAGAACGGACTTTTGACGAGGGAACCGGAAGGCTTCAGTATTATCGGCGCTGTAAAGGGACTCTTCTCTTCTGAGGGAGAGAAGGAGCCTAAAATGCGCACATTAGTTCGAACATCTTTGTCTGATCAGATCCAGTCGGCGGCGGATAAGAAGAGCGGGATCATATCTGTATCCGTATCGGACACATCGCCGGAGATGGCAGTCCAGCTTGCCCAGTCTCTCTTTGACGAGACGCTTGACGTAATGCAGGATGTCGCTGTCACCCCCTCCGCAAAACAGAGGCTTTTTATTGAAGAACAATTGAAAGAGAACAACAAGGCCCTTATGAAAGCGGAAAACGACCTCTCTGCATTTTTGAAGGACACAGGCATGAGTTCTCCAAGCGGCACCCCCTCCGACATCGGATCACTGGGATCGCTCCAGGCCCGCATGGTCGCCAAGGAAATAGAGATAAAGGCGGCAAGAAGATTCGCCACAGACGCAAACCCAAAGCTAAAGCAGCTACAGGCTGAATACAACGCCATCAAAAAGCAGTTTGAGGCAAACAAAGGAATGCTCAATGCTTCATCGGGAACAGGGGAGATAAAAAACATCACCGAATCCTCGCTCCAGTATGCAACCCTCTTCCGTGAATACAAATTCAGGGAGAGCCTCGTAACTATACTCCTAAGACAGTATGAAACAGCCAAAATTAGGGAAGCTCAGGACCCCGTAGTGATCCAGCTGCTAAGCCCCCCGACCATCCCGGAGATAAGGTCAAAACCGCAGAGGAAAAAGATCGTAGTCCTGGCGACCTTATTAGGCGGCTTCCTCGCAGTCTTCGCTGCATTCACAAGACATTTCCTCTCCCTGTCGGCAAAGGATCCGGAAGTGGCATCAAAGTTGAAGTTTATAAAAAAATCAATAGTTGGTGATATGTTAAGATTAACCAAGAACAAACAATAACTTACAATTTATTATAAATACTTATAATCTTATTTTTAGATAAACCAAATAAATTATTTATCACAATGTCTTAATTATGGAGACAATAAAATGAAACTAACCGTATTAATTAAAGAGCTCTCTGCTTTTGGAAACTTCTACACAGGTGTACCGGACTCATTGCTATCCCCGCTTTGCGATCATCTCATGCAGACCTATGGAATATCTGAAAACCATATCATTTGCGCAAACGAAGGCAACTGCACCGCACTCGCTGCAGGTTACCACATGTCTACAGGAAAGGTCCCCGTCGTCTACCTGCAGAACAGCGGCATAGGCAACATTGTCAACCCATACACATCACTGCTCAACGACAAGGTATACGGGATCCCCTGCATCTTTGTTGTCGGCTGGAGAGGCGAACCGGGGCTTCATGATGAACCGCAGCACGTATTCCAGGGTGAAGTCACTGTCAATATCCTTGAAGATCTTGACATAAAAACCTATATCATCTCTAAGGAAACAACTGACGAAGAACTAAAGGCAGCGATGGAATCATTCCGGCCCTTGCTGGATGCCGGGAAAAGCGTCGCGCTTGTAGTCCGGAAAGGAGCACTTGAACCGGATAATAAAATGAAATACTCAAACAAGTATGAACTTGTACGCGAAGATGCCATAAAAAGGATCGCATCAATATCCTCTGAGGACATTATCGTCTCGACTACCGGCAAAACATCCCGTGAACTTTTTGAGATAAGAGAGGCGAACGGCCAGCCGCACAAATATGACTTCCTTACTGTTGGTTCTATGGGACACAGCTCGTCTATAGCGCTTGGCATAGCCATCCAGAAACCGAATACCAACGTCTGGTGCATTGACGGTGACGGCGCGGCCCTCATGCACATGGGGTCGATGGCGCTCATAGGCAATATATCCCCAAATAATCTCGTACACATTGTCATTAACAACCATGCCCATGAAAGCGTTGGAGGGGCTCCCACCCCGACCGATAAAATCGACCTTGTCAAAATCGCGGAAGCCTGCGGATATCCCGAAGCAGTCTCCGTTGAAGACATCAGATCGCTCGACAAAGCACTTAACATGGCAAGGGCTTCCGGCAGGCTCTCATTCATTGAAGTCAAGACTGCAATAGGCTCCCGGAGCGACCTTGGAAGACCCACAACGACAGCAAAAGAGAACAAGGAAAACTTTATGTCATACCTTAAGGAGTGCAGATGACCATGAAAGCTCTCATACTTAATTCAGGAATAGGCAAAAGGATGGATACTCTGGTCAAAGATCATCCAAAGTGCATGACCCCGATATCCCACAATGAGACCATCTTAAGCAGGCAGTTAAGGCAAATCGCCGATTGCGGCATTGAAGAAGTGATAATGACCACAGGACCATTCCACGACCTTCTGACCGATTACTGCGGATCGCTCGGCCTACCGCTCGACATAACCTTTGTAAATAACCCCAAATATGCTGATACAAACTACATCTACTCAATATACTGCGCAAGAGACCACTTAAGAGATGATGACATCTTAATGATGCACGGAGATCTCGTCTTTGAGGATATGATCCCTGACGCGATCACGGACTGCGAAGAGAGCTCTATGACCGTAAGCACCACGGCTCCCCTTCCGGAAAAAGACTTTAAAGCTGTCATAGCTGACGGTAAGATAAAAAAAGTGGGAATAGAATTTTTCGAAAACGCCGCATCGGCGCAGCCTCTCTATTATCTTTTGAAAAAGGACTGGAACCTTTGGCTCGATAAAATAATCGAATTCTGCGAGAATGGCAAGGTGGCCTGTTACGCAGAAAATGCGCTCAACGAGATTACAGATGCATGCCATATCTTTCCATTTGACGTAAAAGGTGCCCTTTGTGCGGAGATAGACGATCCGGAAGACCTGAAAGCAGTTTCTGCCAAACTGAAGGAAATTTCCAAGAGGACAGTCTATATGTCCTTTTCCACAGACATGATCCACTGCGGACATATATCAATAATTAAAAAGGCTTCAAAGCTTGGAAGACTTACCATAGGAGTGCTTTCAGACGAAGCCGTCGCAAGTTACAAGAGATTCCCCATACTTCCGGCGGAACAAAGAAAAAACATCCTTTCAAACATTTCAGGTGTACACAGGGTCGTTGACCAGGATACGCTGAGCTATGCGCAAAATTTAAGAAAATTCCGTCCGACATACCTTGTCCACGGTGATGACTGGAAAGAAGGCTTCCAGAAAACTGTCCGCGAAGAATCCCTGAACGTACTGAATGAATATGGCGGACAGCTGGTCGAATTCCCCTACTCAACAGATGAAAAATGCAAAAGCCTCGAAGACCATGCCAGAGCCCATCTTTCAATCCCCGACATCAGAAGGGGAAGGCTCCGCAAACTGCTTGGCATGAAGCCTCTTGTGTCAATAATAGAGGCACACAGCGGCATAACCGGGCTTATCGCAGAAAAAACGACCGTCTATCAGGACGGTAAAGCTTACCAGTTTGACGGCATGTGGGTATCTTCCCTCTGCGACTCAACTGCAAAAGGAAAACCGGACATAGAGCTTGTTGACATGTCTTCACGGCTCAGGACCATAGATGACATAATGGAAGTCACAACAAAGCCGATCATACTTGACGGAGATACGGGAGGACAGATCGAACACTTTGTATATAATGTAAGGACACTTGAAAGGATGGGCGTCTCTGCTGTAATAATCGAAGACAAGACAGGGCTCAAAAAGAATTCACTTTTTGGCTGTGATGTCGAACAGACACAGGACACCATAGAAAACTTCAGCGCCAAGATATTTGCAGGCAAAAAGGCCCAGAAGACAAAGGAATTCATGATCATAGCAAGGATCGAGAGCCTCATCCTGGAACAGGGAATGGAAGACGCCCTGAAGAGGGCCTTTGCATATGTCAAGGCAGGGGCTGACGGCATAATGATACACAGCCGCAAGAAAGACCCGGCTGAAATATTTGAGTTCATAGAGAAGTTCCGAAATGAAAACGCATCAACGCCGATAGTTGTGGTCCCGACCTCGTTCAACACTGTAACGGAAGAGGAGTTTGCAAAAAGGGGCGTCAATATCGTCATCTATGCAAACCAGCTTACAAGAAGCGGCTTCCCGGCCATGAAAAAGGCAGCAGAGACGATATTGGTCAACCACAGGGCAAAAGAAGCAGACGACATGTGTATGTCAATAAAAGAGATCCTTACCCTCATCCCGGAGGAATAAACGATGGAACAGACAATATTTGCTGGAAATGAGAGCTACAAAAAGATCGATGAAATTTTTGCAAAGCTATCCCCGAAAAAGATCTTCCTTGTGGGAAACGGCGCGGAAAGATTCAAACCAATAAAGAACATACTGGACAGCTCCGGAATTCCATATGTCGGCTTCAACGATTTCTGTCCCAACCCCAAATATGGGGATGTGCAAAAGGGGATCACGGCTTTTGTCGGATCCGGATGCGACACCATAATTGCCTTCGGAGGCGGCTCAACCATTGACGTCGCCAAATGCATAAAGCTTTTCAGCGCACTTGATCACGATAAAAATTATCTGGAACAGAAATATTCTGACACAAAAATACCTTTTATAGCCATTCCGGGTACTGCGGGAACGGGAAGTGAATCAACCTCTTTCGCTGTGCTTTACTACAATGGCGACAAGTATTCCGTAGCTCACCAAAGCCTGCTGCCAGATTATGCGATACTCTCACACGAAGTATTGAAGACACTCCCCTTATACCAGAAAAAATGCACTATTATGGACGCACTGTGCCAGGCTATCGAATCATGGTGGTCGGTCAACTCAACTGAGGAAAGCAGGGCTTACTCCAAAAAATCGGCCGATATGATAGTTCGGGAAATGGATGGGTATCTTTTTGAAGGTTCGGATGAGGCGGCAGAGATGGTAATGCTTGGTTCAAATTATGCAGGACGGGCCATAAACATAGCCAAGACTACCGCAGCACATGCCATGAGCTATAAAATTACCTCCATGTACGGTCTCCCTCATGGACATGCGGTTGCCATCTGCCTGCCTAAAGTCTGGAGTTACATGATATCCAACATTGATAAATGTTCTGATGAACGGGGAAAAGAATACCTGAATGGTATTTTTAGCGACATAGCACTTGCTCTGGGTTCATCTTCCCCCCAAAGGGCTGTTGCAAAATTTGAAGCCCTTCTTGCCAGGCTAGATCTGCCAAGCCTAAAGCTTAAAAACGAAGAGGATCTGAACTTCCTATTTGCATCGGTCAACGTTGAGAGGCTGAACAACAATCCAGTCTCAATTGACAAGGATTCTCTCTGCAAAATATATAAAAAAATACTTCCTTTTTGACATTTATAAAGCTATTTTTAATTTAAGCATTATTTTGCATATGCAGTAAAATCGTGGTGCGATTTACGTTTATCAATTGGGGGCAACTGCATATAGTCACCATAAATTTGCCGAAGTATTTTGTCGTATTCAAATGGTGCGTTATAGGATTCACCTTCAAATTCGAGTTTTACACATTTATCAAAGTAACTTTTTTTCATTATTTCGCGAATTCCGTATCCCCATACAAGACATGCGACTTCTGAGCTATTTTCAAAATCATACGAAAGGGCTTCGTTAATAATGGACGCTGTAATTTTTTTAGATTTGTAAAAATAGAAAATTATTTTTCCAATTAGTAATATAACATTTTTATATAACGATCTACGATCGTTATATTTTACTGATTTAATAGTATATATTGTTCTTATAATTTTAATTCTTCTTAAAAGACTCTTTTTTATCTTTTGAGATTCAGGTAATCCGTCCAAAGGAAAAACATCAATATTGACACCTAAATTATTAAAATTTATATCAGACAATTCTATGATTTTTGTCTTCTTATTTGAAATTTTTGCAAATGGTAATGCATAGTTTTCCTGTATTCTATTTTCAAATACCTCGTAATCTTCATGAAATCCATTGAAATTTTGTATTAATTTTTCATAATCGGGTCTTGGCATAGCGATATCAATATCATCATCCCATGGGATATAACCTTTGTGTCTTACCGCTCCAAGTAGAGTTCCATAGTACAAGCAATAATTTAAATTGTTTAAATTACAATATTCTGTGAATCTATTTAAAATATCAATTTGTATATTTCTAACTTCATTATATTCAAGTTTAACCATTAATATATCTCCACCAATCGTCTATGAGGGCATAGAAATAATTATTTTATTAATATAAATATATCATTCAATTTTTATTAGATATCAAATTAATTTTAAATAAAATTACCAATATGCTAGTGTCAAATTAAGTTCGCAATTTCATTAGGACTCCTGTTAACCTACGCAGCTCTTGATGATAATTTTTGGAGCGAGTCTTTATTAAAATATGCCCTGTTGGCTGACCAGTCTTCCGAGTATTTGATCAGGTAGATCGTTACCAGCCGTATATATGAATCAGCGTTAGGAAATATCCCAATCGGCCTTGTCCGCCTACGGATCTCTTTGTTAAGACGTCCCAGCATATTGGTTGAAGATATTTTCCTTGGATCTACGTTCCCCAATCCGTAGAAAGCCAGTGAATCATCAAGACCTTCTTCAAGTATCCTGACTGCCTTCGGAAAACGTCCGTCATATTTTTCTGTCAAACGTTCTGCCAGGCGGCGGGCATCCTCTTCTGTCGGGGCGGTCCATATTTCTTTGAGTTCAGATGCGAATACTTCTTTGGCATGATGCGGAATATTGACCAGAATGTTGCGCATGAAATTTACTTTGTACCTCTGCCGCGAAGCTCCCGGGAATTCTTCAGCTATTGCTGATTTCAGGCCGGAATGAGCATCTGATACTATCAGAACAGGTCCACGCAAGCCACGTCCCTTAAGGTTCCTGAAAAGCTGTGAATAGCTCTCCTTGGATTCTTCCATCATCGGTTCTAATGCCAGTATCTCTCTCTGTCCTTCTCTGTTTACTCCGCACACAATGAGTACGGCCATGCTTATTACTCTTCCGTCCACACGGACCTTCTCATAAAGAGCGTCTGTCCAGAGGATGGGATATGTCGTGCCTGAAAGATCCCTGGTGCAAAATGAGCTCACCTGGCTCTTTGATATGCTCTCAATGCCAAGGCTCTTGGCAAGCTTTTCCATACGTTTTGTTGAAACACCCTGGACAAAAGCCTCCTGTATCACATGGATCAATGCGTTCTAGCTGTGCTTGCGCTCCGTAATGAAGAAAGGGATAGAGCCGCCAGTCCTTAACTTGGTGACCATGAGATACATTGTTCCCATTCTCGTATCAAGTCTTCTGGGTCTATAGCCGCTCCTGTAGCCGGTACGCGCTTCAGAGTGTTCATTTTTGTCCGCTCCTGCCTTACCTGAGATCTCTGCTTCCATAAGTTTGCTGCAAAGCCAGTCCAGCATGGAAAGCATTTGGATTCTCCTTTTTGTAAGTGTCTCGAACACATTTAGTTTAAAGGAGCCTTAATGGCTTTGCTATATCTTTTCTTCAGCAAAATTGCGAACTTGATTTTACTCTATCGTAAGTAGATGATATCCCAATCACTTGTTAATAAACATACTCATTATTGATTAAAGCTTCTCTAAGTGTCAATAGCTGCTCGACTATATTTATAAATAATATTAATAGAACCCACTGCGCATCCTAATGTCCAGTAGGTCAGGTACCCAGACCCTG
>Ga0334888_1003562_pt1 | contig 15198 bp, 16 predicted proteins | sample GraSluR1_MG_FD_207227 | JGI IMG/M metagenome (GOLD analysis project Ga0334888, IMG submission 207227) | Sludge microbial communities from methane-producing bioreactor in Wageningen University, Netherlands - Granular Sludge_3_08-R1 | ecosystem: Engineered > Bioreactor > Anaerobic > Unclassified ...
CACGCCGAGGCGGTCGGCCAGGTCCTGCTGGGTCAGCCCGCCGCGTAGCAACCGGTGGTGTCTGACATGGCTGGTAATGTCCTGGCGGGGTTTCATGGCAGGAAGTGTATAGTTTATTTGTCGCTTGGTCAAGTTTAAATTACAAAAGGAGACTTCGGCGGCGCCCGCCGAGCCGAACACTGTGAATAACTGTATTCAAAACCTTGCGCTGGCACACCGGCAGAAATGCGCGCTCTACCGATGACCCGTGATGTCCCACTCGCCCCAGCGGCGCACGATCTGGCCGCGGCGGATCTCGATGATCTCGATGCCCGTGATGCGGGTCGACCGCTGCGTGGGGCCGATCCCGAGGTAGCGCTGCCGGTTAGTGCCGGCGGCGGACCAGCGAACCGCCACGCGCTGCGTCTGGGGATCGATCACCAGGTCGTCAACCTGGGTTGACAGGTCGGGAAACGCCGCCACGAACGCGGTGAGCGCGTCGGCAAAGGCCTGCTTCGTGGTCGGGCGGCCGGCCGACGAACAGTCCTCGAAATCCTCGGCGTGCAGCCGGTCGTAGCGCGGCCAGTCGACCGGCGCGGTCCACAGGGAAATCCATTGCCGGGCGATGTCCGCCAAGTCTTCGCGTCGATGCACGGTCACCTCGTTTCGTCAGGGACGGAGCGCTGCGTCGGCGGGCTAACCCGGATCATTCATGAAGGGCCGGCCGCGAAAGGCAAGTGTTGCCGTCCCTTGACAGCCCCGTCGACGCGTCTCACGATGGAAGGTGCGAGCCAGTACGCGACCACCCGCCACGTTTCCGGTGTCGCCGAGTTGCTGGACCGACGCGCGGCGCAAGCCGGCTTTACGTGCCGCGATCGTCCACGTCGAACTCAGGTGTCGCGCAAAGTATCGTCGCGAGAAAGCAGCCCCGCCATGCGCATCCGGAGGAAAACCGCCGCGCCGATCCTCGGCCTCTGGGTGATGCTGCATGTTGCCGCCGGCGCCCTCGCCCAGACCCCCGTGATCAACGAGTTCATGGCCGCCAACGCCACCACGATCCAGGATGACGATGGCGACTTCTCCGACTGGCTCGAGTTGTACAATCCGGGCCCGGCGGCTTTCGATCTGACGGGGTGCTACCTGAGCGACGACCCGGACAACCCCCTGCGCTGGCGTTTCCCGGCCGCGGCGCTCCCGGCGGACGGATTTCTGCTGATCTGGGCCTCGGGCAAGGACCGCGCCGATCCGTCGGGCGCGCTGCATACGAACTTCGCGATCAGCGCCGGCGGCGAGCCCCTCTTGCTCAGCGCTGCCGACGGGGCGACCCGACTCGACGAGGTCGCTCCGCAGGCGCTCGCGGCGGACCTCTCATTCGGCCGCCTGCCGGACGGCGGCGCCGGGTGGGTCGTCTTCGGCGTGCCGACGCCGGGCACGGCCAACGACGCGGGGCTGCAGTATCTGGCGGCGCCGATGTTCTCGCCGGCGCCCGGCTTCTTCGACGCGGCGATCACCCTTGCGCTGGCGGCGGCCGATCCCGAGGCCGAGATCCGCTACACCGTCGACGGCAGCGAACCGACCGCCTCGTCGTCGCTCTATACGGCGCCGCTTCCGCTGGCCAGCCGTGACGGCGATCCCAACATCTACTCGCTGATTCCCACCAACTTCGTCGAGGCCTCCAACCATTACGGCTGGCGGCCGCCGCGGGGCGAGGTCTTCAAGCTGAACATCGTGCGGGCGCGCGCTTTTCGCGCGGGCCATGTGCCGAGCGCCGTCGCGACGGGATCGTTCATCATCGATCCCGATCCGGCCGGCCGCTTGCGCCTGCCGGTGATCTCGCTGGCGACGTCGCCCGAGAACCTGTTCGACGACGAGATCGGCATCTACGTGCCCGGCAACACCTACATTCCCGGCGATCTCGGCAGCGGCAACTACTTCCACCGCGGGGACGAGTGGGAACGCCCCCTGCACGTCGAGTTCTTCGACCTGCAGGGCACCGCGCTTTTGGCGCAGGACGCCGGCGCGCGCATCTACGGCGGCTACTCGCGCCGATATCCCCAGAAATCCCTGCGCTTGATCGCCCGCGCCGAGTACGGTCCGACGCGTTTCGACGGCGTCCTGTTCGAAGACCTGCCCTATGATTCTTACAACTGCTTCTTGATCCGCAACGCCGGCAACGACTGGGGGCGGACGGGGTTCCGCGACCTCGCGCTGCAAACGATGTGCAAGGACATGGGCTTCGATACACAGGCCGGCCGGCCCGTCGTTCATTTCATCAACGGCGAATACTGGGGACTGGCCAACCTGCGCGAACGCTACGACCGCCACTACCTGGCCCGCGTGTACGGCGTGCCGGAAGAAGCCGTCGCGCTGCTGGTCGAGAATGCCGAGCTGGAAGAAGGACTGCCGTCCGACCGCGACGACTACCTGGCCCTGCGCAGCTTCGTGACCGACCACGACATGAACGAGCCTGCCAATCTCGCCTACGCCGCCGAACGCATGGACCTCGAGAACTTCACCGCGTACAACGTCGCCGAGATCTACATCGCCAACTATGATTGGCCCGGCGTCAATGTCCGCTACTGGCGCCGCACGCTGCCCGCCTACGACCCCGGCGCCCCGTACGGTCACGACGGCCGCTGGCGCTGGTTGATGTACGACGTGGACTGGACCTATGCCTTCGCGGCCTACGCCCATCAAACCCTGGCGCACGCCACCGCTCCCGCCTCGCCGGAATACTGGAACCCGCCCTGGTCCACGGCGTTCTTGCGGGGGCTGCTGCAGAGCGACCGCTTCCGCCGCGACTTCATCAATACGTTCGCCGACCACCTCAACAGCACGTTCGTACCGGCGCGGTTGATCGCGATCATCGATGAGTTCGCCGAACGGTACTGGCCGGCCATCGCCGACTGGCAGGATCGCTGGGACCTGGTCTACGACTGGGCCTACGACGTCGAAGACATGCGCCGCTTCGCCAACCGGCGTCCAGCCTACATGCGAACGGAGATCGTCGATCACTTCGGACTCGCCGGCACCTGCGAGCTGACCCTCGGCGTCAACAACCCCGCCTGGGGCAAACTGCAAATCAATCAGCTCGTGATCGACGCCGCCCTGCCCGGCCTCGCCGATCCCGCGGCGCCGTACCCCTGGACCGGCACTTACTTTCAGGGCGTCCCCGTCGCCGTGACCGCCCTGCCTGCGCCCGGACACCGCTTCCTCGCCTGGCAGCACGACGGCGGCATTGATCCGGTGCTCACGATCGTCCCCGGCGCCCAGCCGCTCGCGCTCATGGCTATCTTCGCGATCGATGCGAGCCAGCCCGTGGTGTTGCATGCCTGGCACTTCAACGATTTGCCCGCGGGCACGCTGACCGAGATCGCCGCCGACAGCTCGCTCGCCGGAGGCGCCGTGATCGCCTACCCGGGCACCGGCGCCGGCTTCCTGGACCGCGTCGACGACGGCACCGCGCTCGGCGCCCTGCCTGACGCGCCCGCCGGCTATGCGTTGCGGGTGCGCAATCCGTCCGCCACGCGGAACCTGGTCTTGGCCGCGCCCTCGAGCGGGTACGAAGCGCTGACCTTGAGCTACGCCGCCAAGCGCACCACCAACGGCGCCGAGGAACACTCGCTCTGGTGTCGGCTCACGACGGACGGACCGTGGCATCTGGTGGCCGAGAGTGTCGCCGTCGGCGAGGCGTACCAGCTCTGCGAGTACGATCTGTCCGCGAACGCCGGCACGGCGGACAACGCCGACCTGGTCTTGAGGTTCAGCTTCGGCGGCGCCAACGCAGGGGGAGACTCGGGCAACCAGCGCTTCGACAACCTGACGCTGCGGGGCTCGGTGCTCGCGGCCGTCAATCTGCCGCCGCAAGTGACCGGCCCCATCGGCACGCAACAGGCAAGTGAAGGCGGCGAGCCTCTGGTGCTGGACCTCGCCACGGTGTTCACCGACCCCGAGGGCGATCCTCTAATCTACACGGCCGCAAGCAGCGATCCGCTGGCGGCGGCCGTCGCGCTCGCGGGCAGCCAGTTGACCATCGCCCCGCTGGCCCGCGGCGAGGCGACGATCACCGTGACGGCGAGCGACGGCGCCAACGATCCGGTAGAACACCTCTTCCAGGTCGTGGTCCACGCCGCGACCGCGCCCACCGCCCTGCATGGCAACGCGCCCAACCCGTTCACGCAGGCAACCCACATCAGCTTCAGCGTGCGCAACGGCGACACGGGGCGCCTCGAGATCTTCGACAACCGCGGCCAGCGGGTTCGCTCGCTGGGCCGGTACACGGCGGGCATGCACCGGGTCGCGTGGGCGGGCGACGACGACCGCGGACGACGGTGCGCCAGCGGCGTGTATTATTACCGGTTGAGCACCGAGGACGGCCGCTGGACCAGGAAGATGATCGTCGTCAGGTGACCGCGCCGGATTAACCCTCCGCTCGGTACCGATACCGCCCCGTCACCTCGTACGCGAACAGCACGTCCTCCTCCAACGTCCCGCGCCCGATGTTGTGGATCACGAGCGGCACGCCCGCCTCGCTGGCGCGGTCCGACACGATCCCGATGTGCGGCACACCGGAGACCAGCCGCCAGGTCACGATGTCGCCGGGCGCGTAGTCCTGCGCGCGCCGGCTCGCTCCGAGCGCCTCGCCGTGCCGCGCGAAAAACGTCGCCAGGTTCGGCACGCGCCGGTGATCGATGTTGGGGTCTGGCCGGGACAGGTTCCATAACTGGGGATACGCGCCGAAGGCCGCCGCCATGTCCTCGTGCACGAGCACTTGCAGATCGACGCCCAGACGGCGGTAGGCCCGCACGAGGACATCGGTGCACACACCGCGCTCGAGCGCGATATCGCCGCCGGGGTAGTCGAGACGCTGGTAGGACGGGTCGTAGACGATCGTCACGCCGATCTGCTCGCGCGCAGCCGCAACCAGGCGCACGCCCGGATCGCCGGCGAGCGCGGGCCGGGCGGCCGCCAGGGTCGCGAGACATGCCGCGAACAGAAGCACAACAGGCGATCGCATGGCGGCATGATCCGACACCGGCGGTGTGCTTGGCAAGAGGTTCCGACGCCTCGCGGCTTGCTGTAACGGAACTGCCGAAGGCGCCGCCCTCATTGACCGCCACCACTCGGGGCTGTATCATTGAAACAGCGAATTCGGCGAGAAGGGAGAACCGACATGTCGATTCGTCGCCCACTCGATCAACGCCGGCTGTTCTGCGCGCTGGCCCTGGCCTGCGCCGGCGCTGCGGCGGCGCTGCTGCCGGCCTGCAGCGAAGACTCGCCCAAGAGCCCCGCGCGTCCTGGCAGCCCATCGCCCGCTGCGGGCAGCCTCGTGGCCGCCACCGACTGCAAGTCCGCCAAACTCGCCGTCGACGACGAGTACGGCCCCGATGTCGACTGTGTCGTGTGGACTTATGACGGCCAAGGCGCGCTTGCGATCAAGCACGTCAACGCGGGCTTGAACTGCTGCCCCGGCACGATCGCGGCCGACATCCAGATCTCAGGCGCCGAGATCGAGATCACCGCGCGCGAAGGCGACGACGCCGACCCCTGCGATTGCCTGTGCCTGTTCGATCTCGATTACGAGTTCACGGGCATTCCGGCGGGTCCGTGCACCCTGACCTTCCACGAAATTTATCTGCCGGCGGGCGCCGAGATACTCTCGGTCGTGATCGATCTCGCTGTCGAGCCCGAGGGGTCGTTCTGCGTCCCGCGGAGCACCTATCCGTGGGGTGGCTGACCGGCGGCGGCGGCCTGTTTTCTAGACTATTACAACAAGTGCGGGTTGAGCCGCCAGATTGCGAATGTCAGCGCCGCGGCGAAGCTGACCCAGGCCAGGTAGGGCAGCAGGAGCAGGCCGGCGAGACGCCGCAGGCGCCAAAAGACAAACGCCGTGGCGGCGATCAGACCCCACAGCACGAGAATCTCCACAAACGCCCATAAACCAAGGCGCCAGGCGAAGAACAGCCAGGTCCACAGAGCGTTCGCGACGAGCTGGGCAAGGAAGAGAGCGGCCGCCAGGCGCGCGTCGCCCCGGCCGTGGCGCAATCGCGCCAGCCAGGCGAACCAGGCGGCGAACGCCATCGTGAGGTACAGCACGATCCAGACGGGACCGAAGACACCGGCAGGCGGAGCCCAGGCGGGGCGCGCGAGCTCGCTGTAGAAGGAAGCGGACCGGACGGACGCGAGGCCGCCTATTGCGGCGGCGGCGAAGGTTGCGCCAAGACAGGCGGCGAGGGCCAGGGTCGGGCGGAGGATCGAGACAGTAGACATACGGCGACCTGAAATGGTTGAATCGTCCAGCCGGTGAATTCAGCGACAGCCTGACAGTACAACACAAGCCGATTCTCGTAAAACCGCACTACGGCGACCGCGTGTGATCTTGCCTCCTGACAGACGTTATCGACTGTGATAGGGTCGAGTTCGGCGCCGTCCGATGGTCCTTCGACTCGAGACAAGGGAGATCTGACATGAAGGCCAGCATGAGCATGAGGTTGTCGGTCATCATCTTGGCGATGGCGCTGGTCGTGGTGCTCGCGCCGCGGCCGGCGTCCGCCGACGAGATGGGCCTGAAGTTCCGGGTCGTCGTGGGCTCATTTGAGAACAAGGCCGACGCGGGTTGGTACCACGGGCCGGAGCCCGGCGACGGCATGGCCGACATGCTGATTACCGCGCTGATGAAGACGGGCAAGTTCCGCGTCTACGAGCGCGATGCGCTGGCGGAGATCCTCGCCGAGAAGAATCTCAGCATGTCCGACCTGGCCAACCCCGGTGTCACGGCCGCCCAGAAGCTGGAGATCGGCGACATCCTGGTGAAAGCGGCGATCACCGAGTTTGGCTACAAGGAGAGCAAGGCCGGCGGCGCCCTGAGCAAGGTGAGCAAATCGGCCAGCCTGGGATCTTACACCGGCCGGGTCGCGGTCGATTTGCGCCTGATCGACGTAGGCAGCGGCGAAGTGCTCTGGGCCGACTCGGTGGACAAGTCCGAGACCAGCCGCTCGATCGGCCTGGCCACCGAGAGCTTCAGCTTCGGCGACCAGAAATCGTTCGACGAACACGTCGTCGGCAAAGCGACGCGCAAGGTCGTCGACGGCGTGGTCGAGAAACTCGAGGAGCAGGTGGCCAAGCGCCCCTGGCAAGGGCTGCTGATCGCCGCCGACGAGTTCCTGTTCATCGACGGCGGCACCGAGCTGGGCATCAAGAACGGGATGGTCTTCGAGGTCAAGCGGCAGACCCAGGAGGTCAAACACCCCAAGACCGGCAAGGTGCTGAAGGTCCTGCACGAGACCGTGGGCGAGGTCAAGGCCGTCGAAGTCGAGGAAGGCGTGACCACGGTGCAGCGGATCAGCGGCTCCGGGTTCCAGACCGGTGACGTGGTGATGATCAAGAAGTAGGCTGCGTCCGCGGGGCGCGCTGCCACGGCGCGCCCCGACGGGCGGGGGCTTCGAACGTGCAGGTCTGGCCTGTGACCCGACAGTACTGATCAGTGTCGCGGCAGTTCGCCGGCGGCGTCTCCGACGATAGCATTCCCTCACGCCACGAACTTGTTCTGCCGGTGCCAATCCAGCGCGTCCTGATCCGGCCACAACCGCCGGTCGCGCGGCCGTGAGATCGTGCGGCCATGCCAACCGTAATAGACCTTCCCGTTGTCGTACTCGTCTTTGAGCCTGCGGCTCACGACGAAGCGCTGGTGTTCGTCGATCGTCACGTAGCCGGCGTCGAAGAGGCGATGGATGTCCGACCGCAGGCAGATCCCGTTGGCGACGTCGTGGCTGCCGCCCTCGGCAAAGGCGCGGATGTGCGCCGACTCGAGAACCGGCAGCGAGTGCTCAGTCGAGACGGCGCAGGCCCGACCGTAGGCGTCGAGCACGGCGATCCGGAACGACCCCTGGCCGAGGCGCGGCCTGACCAGCGTCTCATTGCCAAAGCGCGCGCCCGTCGCAACGTGTAGCGCATCCGCAACCTGGCTCGCGTCGTCCCTGCGGGCGGCGGCCAACAGGCGGCATTGCTCCCAGATCCGAGCGCCCTCGCCGACGGTCAGATCGTATCTCTTGCCTTGCACAATGTTGCGGGCGAAATCGTCCGGTACCCGCACCCAGTCGTGTTCGTCGAAGAATTTGCATCCAGTCAGAATGATGCAGCCGATGTCGTAGGATCCCGGTCGCGCACCGCCTGCCGGGCGGGCAGCTGTCGAGCGCCGCAGGCGCTCGATGTTACGGTACATCGCGGCGGCGTCCGGCGCTCCGTTTCCCGTTCCGAACGTCTCCCACGCCATCCACGCCGGCAGCGCCGAGTGGTGAACGAAGAACCCGAACCCGCCGATCGCATGGTGGGGCTGTTTCAACTTGAAGAAGAACGGCGACCCGGGCGGCACGGCCCGAAACCCCCGCCCGCCCGATGGCTGCCAGAAGTTGACCTCCTCGCTCCTCCGTTCCCGCAGGAACCGGAACCAAGCCGAGTCGGTGACGGCAACGAACCCGATCATCGGCGGCTCGTTCGCCAACGAGCCCGACCACCCTCCATCTTCCTCATCTTGTTACCCCTTTTCCCGCCGCGCCTGGCTGTACATGCCGCCGACCTCCCGCAACCGCTCCAGCACGGCATCGACCACTGCTTGCGGCTCGACCACCCGGCATAGGCTCCCGAAGCTCAGCACCCAGGAGACGACTTCAGGCACCGACGCGGCATCGTAGCTCAGTCGCAGCACGCCACCCGGACGCCACGCGAGCGTTTGCGCCGGCGACCACTCGCGCTCGGCCACGTAGTCGGCGGCCCAGCCCGTGAAATCGGCCATCACCCTGACACGCTCGCCGCCGCGCAGCAGGCCGAACTCGCGGTTCAAGGCGCGCTCGAAGTCGTAGTCGGCCGGCGGTTTGAACGTCACGTCGGTCAGGCGCACGCTGCGGAACCGCTGCAGCGCCCACAGCGGATCGTGGCCGGGGTCCTTGAACTTCTGGCCGGGCATCCCGGCGTACCGGCCGTGCACGTAGATGGTCTCGCGCCACGAGAACACCTTCAGCGGCTTGAAGCGGAACCGTTTCGACCGGCGCTCGCCCGGCTTGCGGTACTCTGCCTCGCAGACGCGGCAGGCCCGCATCGCCTCGGTCACGGTCTGCAAGAACCCGAGGAACGGCGTGTAGTCGATCGACCCCGGCCGGAAGACCCCGAAGCGCGCGGCGCCCAGTTCGCCGTCCTCGCCGCCGCCGCCGGCCAGCAACTGCGACGTCTTGGCGAGCGCGCGTTCGGCCTCGCCGTAGCCTTGCCGGCCCAGCAGGTGGCGCGTGAACGCGCGGCACATCAAGAGCGCGTCCATCTCCTGCGGCGTCAGCATCGCGGCGGGCTCGGCGGGCACGCTGCGGCGGATGCGCCAGTAACGGCGGCCGCCGCGCAGGTCGCTGTCGATCTTGACCCGGTAGCTGAGCGTGACGTCGTCGACCAGGCGCAGCACGGTCTGCTTGCTGCATTCCAACTCGCGCGCGAGATCGGCCAGCCCGTGCCACTCGCCGGAGAACAGCAGGCGCGCGAACAGCGCGACGATCTTCTGGCCGTACGTGGTGTCCGGACTGAGCTTGCGCGGCATGGCGGCCCCCTTGCACAGCGCGGCGCGGCCTACGCTCGGCGCCTGGCGCGGCTTGCGCCCGGCTCGCCGGCCCGGCGAGCGAACGGCCAAGCATACCACCCAACCGTTCCATCCTACGGAATGGTACAGTATCTCGCGTCCATGAAAAACCTGTTTCCTGTTCCGGGATATGGAACACCCGTCACCTACACTGCCATCGTTCGCGCTGAAGCATGCGCCACGATCTCACGGTGGGAAGGACAGGGAGACACCACACGCAGGAGAGAGGCCCAGGGAGGGGACACATGTCGAGGGGCCGGGCCGCTCGCGATGGTACTGAACGATATGGCGACTCGTATCGCTCGCGATAGGCCGATCCGATACCAACGGTCCGGTCCCTCGGCCGCAGCCCGCGACCGCGCGGGGCGGCGGCGGGCCGTTCACCCCAGATCGTCGACGATCGCCACCACGACCGACCGCACCGGCAGGTCGTCACCCGCGAGCACCTGCCGCGCGCCGTTGCCCTCGTCGAGCACGAGGACGGTCTCGCCCGCTCCCGCCCCCGCGGCGTCGACCGCGATCACGTAACCGCCGGTCGGGTTGCCTTCGGCATCCAGTTTGTCCACGACCAGCAGCTTGCGTCCGCTCATCGACGGGTGGTGAATCGTCGATACCAGGCGGCCCGCCACACGCCCGAGGATCATCGCCCGCCCTTCCTGCGGTGCGGCGCAACGCCTGTCGCACCCGCATCGATCTCTACGTCGTCCACGAGGCCGACGACAGCGTGGTCGACCGGCACGAAGCTCGGCTCGAGCGTGAGCGCTGCCTCGCGGCTCGCCTCCCAGTACACCGTCTCGCCCGGCCCGGCCATGCGCGTACCGTCGGCGCAGACGAACGGCGCGCCCGCGGGTCCGCCGAGCTTGTCCAGCGGCTGCACCCACAGCAGCGGCACGCCCTCGAGCCCCGGCGTGACCACCGCCGGCACCAACCGCCCGATCACGCGCCCGAGGAACACGGTCTAACCCTCCACCGTTTCGGCGCCCGCGGGCTGCCGCACCTGGCAGGCAGCGAAACGCGTGCCTTCGGCGAGCACGTCGCGCAGCGTCTCGTCGAGCCGCGGCAGGACGGTACCGCCCAGCCACACCGCGCGTTCGCCGCACCGTTCGCGCGCCACCGCGACCGCCTCCTGCACGTCGCTCAGCCGGCCCGTCACGACCGCGAGCGCCCGGCCGCCGAGATCGTCCGCTAACCGCACCTCCACGAGGTCGACCGGCACGGCCTTCAGCGCGGCATCGACCGCCCGCAGCAACCCGGGCGACGTGCCGACCTCGACCACGCCGAGCGCCTCGCCGGCAAGCGCGCGGCGTTCGCCGGCGAGCGCGCCCGCGAGCTGCGGATGCGGATCGGGCAGGCAGACGTCGTCGACCACGGCGTCGAGCGGCGCGGCCGCCGCGAGCCCCGCCGCGTGCGCCTCGGCGGTCGCCGCCACGGAGCCGCCGGCGAGCACGAGGTAGCGGCCGGGATGCACCGTGCCGCAGCGCAGCAGCGCCACCGGCGACATCTTGAGCAAGCGATCGACGGCCAGGATCCCCGCCGCCGCCCCCGAAAACTCCAACAATACCAGCGCTTGTTGCATGGCGTTACACGATCCGGAAGTGATCGACCATCACGCAGCGGCGCAGCCGCGAGAAGCTCACGGGCGAGGTCAGGCCCTCGCCCGTGGGGCTGGCGATGGTGAAGCTGGTGTATCCCTCGCCGCCGTGGCCGAGGCCGGCCACAATAGGGCCGTTCTTGACGAAAATGCTGGTGTTGATCTCGCGCGCCATGCGGCTGAGCGCAGTGATGTCGTGCGAGTGCATGCTGGCGGAGTGGCCGTACCCGTGCTCGGCCTCCTTCGCCAGGGCGATGCCGCGCATCACATGCGGCACGCGCACGACCGGCAGCACGGGCAGCAGTTGCTCGGTCCAGACCAGCGGATGGTCTTCCGAGACCTCGGCCGCGATGAGCCGGATCTCCGGGCCCGACCGCACGCCGATCAATCCAAGCAGGACGTCCGCGTTCTTGCCCACGCAGTCCTTGTTGATCACCGCGTGCGCGCGCGGCCCGTGAGTCTCCTTGAAGAGGTGGCTCTCGAGCCGGCGCAGCTCGGTCGCGCTGGCGATGAACGCGCCGGCCGCGCGCAGCGATTCCAACAAGAGGTCCACAGCCGTCACCGTCGCGAAGACCTCTTTCTCGTCCACGCAGATGATGTTGTTGTCGAAGCTCGCGCCGAAGACGATGTCGCGGCCCGCCTTGGCGAGGTCCGCCGTCTCGTCGACCACGACCGGCGGGTTGCCCGGACCGGCGCATATCGCCCGCTTGCCCGACTGCATCGCCGCCCGCACAACGCCCGGGCCGCCGGTGACGACCAACAGATCGATGTCCGCGTGGCGCATCAGCTCCGCGGCGGACTCGATGGTGGGCTCGGCCACCGCGACGGCCAGGTTGGGCGGTCCGCCAGCGGCCACCGCGGCGGCGTCGAGCCGGCGCACCGTCGACAGCGAGCAGCGGCGCGCTCCCGGATGCGCGTTGAAGACCACGGTGTTGCCGGCGGCGACCATGCCGATGGTGTTGCAGATGATCGTACTGGTGGGGTTGGTGGTCGGGGTGATCGCGCCAATCACCCCGAAGGGGGCCCGTTCCGTCAGCGTCAATCCGTTGTCGCCCGAAACGGCGACCGGCTGCAACGCCTCCGTGCCCGGTGTCTTTTCCGTGACCAGCCGGTTCTTCGCGACCTTGTCTTCGAGACGCCCGAGGCTGGTCTCCTGCCAGGCTTCGCGCGCCAGGTCGGCCCCCGCCGCCAGCATCGCCGCGCGGTAGGCGGCGATGATCTTCGTGCGCTTCGCGAGCGAACACTCCTGCAGTTCGTGAAACGCCCGCCGCGCCGCGGCGACGCACGCGTCGACTGAGGCGAAAACGCCACCGCCGAGAGCCGCCTCGCCGCTCGCCGTGCGCCGGCCCAAGCGGCCGGCCAGCCCGCGGGCGATCAGGTCTATTTGCTGATCGCTCAGCCGCGTCATGCCTCGTCGCCCTTGCGCCAGCGGACCTCGCCGTCGATGTCCCAGCTATCGACGATCGCCATCACCACCGCATCGACGGGCTTGCGGTCGGTGACCTGCGTCTGGCGCGCCGACGAGCCCGCGGCGTAGAGCACGAACTCGCCGGTGCCGGCGCCGACGGCGTCGACCGCGACCACGCTCTGCCCGCTGAGCTTGCCGTCCGGGCCGGCGACACCGAGCATCAGCAGCTTCAGCCCCTCGAGGCTCTGTTCCTTGCGGGTCGCTACCACGCGGCCCAGGACCTTCGCCAGGTTCATGGCGGCCTACGCCTCGGGCTGGCGGCCCAGCGGGATCACCGCGTCGACATTCGCATGCGGGCGCGCGATCACATGGACCGCCACGATCTCGCCCACGCGCGACGCGGCGTTGTGCCCGGCCTCGCACGCGGCCTTCACGGCGGCCACGTCCCCGCGCACGATCGCGGTCGTGTAGCCGCCGCCGGTCTTCTCGTAGCCGACGAGGTCGACCCGGGCGGCCTTGACCATCGCGTCGGCGGCCTCGACCGTCGCGGCGAAGCTCCTGCACTCGATCAATCCCAGCGCGTCTGCCATTGCGTTCCTCCTGCGTTCACCGGTTCAGGGTCCGACCAGTCAGGGATTCCAGCGCCGCGACCGCCGCGGGCCGCGCCACCTCGACGTCGCGCTCCTCGCCGCCGATGTAGACGCGCCCGAAGCTGCCGAACGCGCGCACTTCGAGGATGTTGATAAGGGCGGCCTTCTCGGCCTCGTTCGCCGCGAGCGCCGCGTAGGCGGCGGGCTCGCACTCCAGCACGAAGAGCGTCTGGCCCGCGAGAATCATGTTGCCGTGGCGCGAGCGGTTGATCAGCATGCACTGGTGGTCATCCAGGTGGCGCACCACCTGGCTTGAGACGATGCGCGGCTTGAGGCGCTGCTCCTCGCTCACCTCCAGCGCCGCGAGGATCGCCGCGCCGGCCTGGCGCACGTCGGCCTGGCTGTCCGAGTGCACTTCCAGCATGCCGAAGTGGCGTTCGACGATCTGCATGCCGGGCGTGACGTTCGTCGACTTCAGGGCGATGTCGGTCACGCGGTTGATCTCGATGCCCGGCGCGATCTCCACGAACAGGCTCGCCTGGCCGACCTTGGGCAGGAAGCCCTGGGCCACCGACGCCTGAAACGACGCGAACTGGGGCTGCAGACAGTCGATCACGCAGTAGGCTCTTAAATCGACCATCAGGTTGCTCCTTGGGTGGCGAGCGACCGCTGGGTTTCCTGCACGACCGCCACGCTGGCGCTCAGGCCCAGGCGCGTGGCGCCGGCTGCGATCATGCGGCGGGCGTCGTCGAGAGTGCGGATGCCGCCGGAGGCTTTCACTTCGAGGCCGGCCGGGCGCACCACCGAAACCATCAACGCCACGTCGGCGGCGGTGGCCCCGCCCGACGCGAAACCGGTCGAGGTCTTGACGAAGTCGGCCTGCGCGCGCCGGGCCAGCTCGCAGGCGCGCACCTTCTCGTCGTCGGACAGCAGGGCGGTCTCGATGATGACCTTGCTCGCAGCGCTGCCGTCGCGACAGGCCTCGACGACGGCCCGGATGTCCTTCAACACGAACGCGTCGTCGCCGCTCTTGAGCCGGCCGATATTGATCACCATGTCGATTTCGCGCGCGCCGTCGCGGATCGCCCGCCGCGCTTCCAGGCCCTTGACCTCGGGCATGTTCGCGCCCAGCGGAAAGCCCACGACCGCGCACGTGAGCACCCGCGTCCCGTGCAAACCGGCGGTCACGCGCGGCACCCAGCACGGGTTCACGCAGACCGAGCGGAAGCCGAACTGGCGCGCCTCGGCGATCACCTTGTCGACCATGGCCGCCGTCGCGTCAGGTTTGAGGATCGTGTGGTCGATGTAGCGGGCGAGGTCGCCGGGAACCGTTTCGGCAGCGCCGGCCGCCGTAGTCGCAACCGTCGCGGCGGTCGCGGCTGGGGAGTCGGACGCACCGCTCGGGCCGCCGGCGAGCAGTCGTTCGAGCTGCCGCGCGATGCGCGCGAGGTCCGCGTCGGTGATCCCTAGCACCGGCTGCGCGGCGGGTGCGATCGCGCCGCCGGTAGGCGCGGCCTCGATCATGGCGACCCGCCGCAGGTGGCGGGGCTCGGCGCAGACACTGGACAGGAACGCGTCCACGATCTGCACGGCCAGGTTGGGCCCGATCAACCCCGCGCCGAGCGTGAGCACGTTGGCGTCGTTGTGTTCGCGGGCGTTGCGCGCGCTGGACAGGTCGTAGGCCATCGCCGCGCGCACGCCCGGCACCTTGTTGGCGACCATCGACGAGCCGATGCCGGCGCCGTCGATCATGATGCCCCGCTCGACCTCGCCCCGCGCGACGGCGGTGGCCACCTTGCGGGCAAAGACCGGGTAGTCGACGGCTTCGGTCGATCCGGTCCCGAGGTCGCGCATGTCATGGCCGCGGCCGCGCAGGTGCTCGAGCAGCCGCTGCTTCAGGTCGAATCCGCCGTGGTCGGCGCCGATAGCGATCTTCATCTGTCACCTCGCAGCGAGGACCGCAGCCAGCGGGTCACCAGACCCGCGAGGGGTCGGCCGGCCGCCGCTTGTCGGC
>Ga0334888_1003570_pt1 | contig 15175 bp, 15 predicted proteins | sample GraSluR1_MG_FD_207227 | JGI IMG/M metagenome (GOLD analysis project Ga0334888, IMG submission 207227) | Sludge microbial communities from methane-producing bioreactor in Wageningen University, Netherlands - Granular Sludge_3_08-R1 | ecosystem: Engineered > Bioreactor > Anaerobic > Unclassified ...
AACCGAATAAAGTGACCTAACCCAAAATCAATTAGATTCTCCCTCGTGAAAGTGGTGCAGTGTTGCCGAAGATCGCTGGCACAGTGTGGGTGAATATGGGTGGAGCATTTACGTGTGAATATTGACAAATACACGACCACACCCCTACGGCTGGCTTTCGGAAGCCAGAAAGCAGGCAGTTTAACAGATATCCGATGTCATTCTTTAATGATACAAGTCTCAGGGAATCAGGTATCACAAATCTTTCTCAAAGGTCAAACACAAAAGTGATATTCTTAAACACACCAAACTCTTCCAAATGCAGATATAAATGTTTAGCATTTACCGGAACAACTCCAAAAAACGTAGAGATACTGGTTTCCCGGTTACACCAGGAAGAGTCCGAAGCAAACTGTGTCTTTCCATAGGCATCGAAAGAAACCTGGCGGTCCATAAAAGGCAAATCCGCCTCGCATCGGCCCAAATGGAAAGGATACGTGTTTCCCAAATCATCATAAACAACGATCGCGTTGGGTTTATACCGCAACACCTGGTTGCTGCCATTCCAGTTTTGCACCGTGAACGCGAAAGACAGTTGGTCATCGTATACTTTTATGTCGGGATCAACCACAATTTCCCAGTCGGCATAGGCTACTGCCTTGCCCGCTTTTTCTGCTGACGGCAGCGCATTCAACATGGCTGGCTTTTCAATCGCTTTCATTGATACGGAGGATGTGTTGGTAGAGCTGCTCAGCAATCCACCCAGCAAGGACAATATCACGCATCCCATTAAAGCGACACCCAAACCCAGCCATACCCACAAAGCAGTTTTCTTGCGCGGCTTTGAAACCACTGGCGCAAAAGAGACTTCAGCCGGTGGTGGAAACACCGCCACCGGCTCTATAACTTCCTCTGCTACCCAGTCGTCTTGATAATTACTGTCATAGTAAATAGCACCGCAGTGCTCGCAGATATATTTGCCCTTCGTACGGGTTTTGGTTAACGGCGCGGTGCAGCCTTCACATTGCGCGCGCACAAATGGATTGTTATTTTTTGTCATATCAATAAACTACCCCTGAGGTCAAAACTTTGTGTATTTTCTAAAGATCAATCACCACGTCCACCCCGCTGTACGGCCCAAAATCTTCAAAATGGATAATCAATTGCGAGGCTTCCAGGGGAATGACGCCATCAAAAATATTAATGCCTCTTGGACCCTTACAAACTCCACCAGATCCCGCCCGGAATTCAACACTCTTACCAGCGTCTACTTCCAGGTTTTTCACCTGATGATATATATCTTCACACAACCCAAAACTGGGGTCATAGACATTGCCCAGATCATCTTTGGCCGTAACCCCCGAATTTTTGAAGCGAAAAACACGTTTAGTATCGCCCTGGTTGCGGATGAAAATTATAGGGCCCCAATCATCTTCAGATGTATCAATGTGTATCTCTTTGCTAACTGTCAGAGACCACCCATCATAGACGATCGGCATTCCGGCAGCCACAGGGCCAGTCGGCAAACTTTCTACGGCAGGCTCTGCGATTTCCACTTCCGGTGCGGCATCGCTGGATGGCGGCGGAGGAGCATCCACACCACCAGCCTCCGCAGCAGGGCTTTCCGGCGCACTTGCAACAACACCTTGTTCCTTTAGAATCGCATTCTGAGTCTCCAGTGCACTCACCTGGTCTTTCAAAGCCTGGGCCTCGTCATCACTGCCGCCAAAAGAACAGGCAAGCAGTAAAATCATACCCAGAATAAGAATAAGGCTGGTTTGCAGTCTTGATCGTTTGTTAAACATTTGTTCCCTCCCATAAAATAGTTTATGTATTTTGACCATTAATCCTGTGATTAATGGATACAACCCATATCATCCTTCCTGCAATAGTTTTGATTACCCTTTATTAATTGTTTGGGGATCAAGGGTTTGTGAAGTATATTTGCTCTATCTTACTTGAAAACGAAGCATTATTTTTGTTTCAGCGTGGTATCCATCCCTTATCAAGTAAAACCTGATTTCATGATCGAACAAATGGTAATGCTCATTCGAAATTATATCTTGAACAGCTACAGATGCATGGATTTATCTACAGTTTCCTCGTAAATTTCTCATAAAAAATCACCCGCGAACAAATGTCCACGGGTGACAGTTGGGGATCACGGACAAGCTTCATCTTTTGAAGATGCTGGTGAGGATGTAGCCCACTATTACCCCAACAAACTCGGTTGCTCCGGCCCAGACTTCTTCCCACGCGGGGCCTGCTTGAATGTGCCGTGCTGGGGCGGCATTTGGACTTCAGCCCCCCGGAGCAACTCTTCGATGGTCAATATTTGAATGCGAGGGTATTTTTTATCCCAGGTGACCGATTCATAGAAGCCGGCGGTGGCCGCTTCCTTGGTCATGGCGCTGGTTGGTTCTTCGAGGGTGATGAAAACGCCAATGATGGCTTTTTCCCGGTTGAGGGTGCCGACCAGGTCGCGGATTTGGGCTGAACAGACGTGGCCGGATTTTACCTGGACGATGATCTTTTTAGGCTTGCTGGTATTGTCATCAATGATGTTGATGATGCCATCGATGCCGCGGTCAGCGCCTTTCTTGCCTTGTTTCGATCCACTTGTGCCGCCAGAGGGGCGGGCCTGGATGAGCGAAAGCGCCCACCATTCAAACTGGTGACGGTCGTCATTGGCAAGCTGCCGGGCGGCGGAGACGGTTTCAGGTTCGCCGATGATCTGGAATTGGGCATCGGGAAAAGCGTCCAGGAGGCGATATTTGATCAGGGCAACAGCCAGGTGGGTGATATCAATGCCGATCCATTGACGATCCAAAGCCTGGGCGGCAGCCACGGCAGTACCGCATCCACAAAAGGGGTCTAAAACTACGTCACCGGGGTTGGAGGAGGCCTGAATGATGCGTTCCAGAAGTTTTTGCGGTTTTTGGGTGGGATAGCCGAGACGTTCAGCAGCAGCCGATTGGAGAGGTGCAATATCTGTCCAAACATCAGAAGCCTTTCTTCCCTTTTGTTCGTTTAAGTAATGTTTTCGAGCTATGCGCCCGTTTGCATCTCTTGGAAAAGCTAATCGGCCCTCTTTATCAAGTTGTTGCATTATAGGTAGGCTTACACGCCACCCTTTAGCAGGTGGTTTAAATCCTTTGTAATCATAGGTTAAATTAGGGCGGGGGTTAGGGCTGTCTAAAGGCGCAAGGCGATAAAGCCCTTTTCCATCATTGTCATCTAGCCTAAATCGCCCTAAATATTCCTCGCTTGCTTCCAAATAAACAGGAGAAAAAGATGTATTTGTTGTTTTCGCATAAAACAAAACAATATCGTGGACAGCCCCAAACTTTTGGGTAGCGTCCCCTTTTGCTGCGGTTCTTTGCCAAGTAATCTCATTACGGAAATTTTCAATGCCAAAAATGGTATCCAAGATGATTTTCAAATAATGACTGGCGGTTGGATCACAGTGAAGGTAGAGGGAACCGGTGGACTTGAGTACTCGGTGAAGTTCCACCAGGCGGGCGGTCATCATCACCAGGTAGGCCATCATTTGATTGGGCCCGATGAAACCACGCAGGGCGGCGATCATATCAGACACTTCGGATGCGAGGTGGGTGTAGTTCTCCCCGGTGAGTAAATCGTTGTAGATTCGCTGGGTTTCATTGTCCCAATGCCAGGTATCGTCGAAGGCGGTCATCTGGGCCTGCGAGTCAGCGCCGGTTTCTTCCTTGAAGAGAACATTATAGGAGCGGTTGGAATTGAAGGGCGGATCCAGATAAATGAGATCCACCGATTCATCCGCGATGTAATCCCGCAGGATATTTAAGTTGTCACCATAGTAAAGAGTGTTCAAGATGGATACCTTCTTCGGTTATTCCAAATCCAGATCATGCAATAATTCTAACACTCACTATACCCGCAGGAGTAGCACTTCCGGCAGCCCTCCTCATTGACGAGGGAGGCGACGCCGCATTCGGGGCACAGGTCGCCGATCTTTTGCTCGAGGCCTTCCTTGGGTTTGGGCGTTTTGGGTGCCAGAGGCTCCACAGGCAGGGCAAGCTGGCCCATGTCCAGGCTGAAGGTGGCGCCGGTGGCGGCTGCGCCGCTGCTGGTGTTGGGTTCCGGCGCTTTGCGGTGGTCGCCGCCGGATTCACGGTCCTGCCACTGCTGGAGGTAGTCCTTGAGGATCTGGGCGATGCCGTCGGGCAGGGAGCGCACGCGGTTGGGGCCGAAGCCCATCGCGCGTCCGCCGCCGATGCCGGTCAACTGGCGGGTAACGTCGTGCAGGCGTTCGATCGGTAAAATCGGGGAAGACAGGCGCAGCACGTAGGAGATCAGGCGGCCGATGGCCTCGGAGACGGCGGCGGTGTCGGAGCCGGCCTTGGCGGTGTTGATGAAGACTTCAAAGGGCTGGCTGCCGCCGTTCTCATTGATGGTGATAAAGGCTTTGCCGAGCGGGGTGGGCACCTGGTAGGTATAGCCGACGAGGGAGCGCGGGCGGGGTTTCTTGGTCTCATGCCACAGGGTGACCATCTCCTCATCGGTGTAGGCCTCGGCGTGGGCAGCAACGGCGGCCACGGCGGCGGCGGTTTCGCTTTCGCCGTTCTTCTTTTCAGCGGTGGCTTTGGTTTCGAGGACGACGGTATCACGCGAGCCGGTCACGTAGACGGTGGTGCCGCGGCAGTTCAGTTTCCAGGCCTGCATGTACACATTGGCGACATCCTCTTCCGTGGCGCTGGCGGGGAAGTTGACCGTTTTGGAGAGGCTGTTATCGACGAAGGCCTGCAAAGCGGCCTGCATGTGAATATGTTCATCGGCAGTGATGTCGGAGGAAACCACGAAGGTGCGGCGCATGTCCTCTGGCAGGGCTTCGATGTTCTGGCAGGAGCCTTCGGACATGATCTGGTGGATGATCTCTTCTTTTGTTTCGGGTTCCAGGTCAAGGGCATCCAGTTGGGCAGCGAACTGCGGGCTGGTGTAGGTGAGGGTCAGGTCCTTGCCGTTGTCATTGACGTGGCGGATGTAGGCCAGGGCAAAGACCGGTTCGCAGCCGTAGCCTTCGCAGCCGGCGACGGTGGCAATGGTGCCGGTGGGGGCGACGGTCGTTTGGGCGGCGTTGCGGATGCCGTTTTCGCGGATGCCCTGTTTGACAGTATCCCAATCCAGGGCGGGGCGGCCCCAGGATTGCTGGAAAGGCTCGACCGGCTTCGGCGGTTCCCAGGTGAGGTTGGCGGGGTCGTAGATGCTGCCGGTGATGGTCTTGAATGTCCCGCGGGTTTTGGCCAGATCAATGCTGGCGCGCATGGCGTGGTAGCGGATGAATTCCATCACCTGGGCGGCAAATTCCTGGCCTTCGGGTGAGCCGTAGCGGATGCCGCTGTGGTACATCAGGTCAGCGAGGCCCATGATGCCCAGGCCGATGCGGCGCGAGTTCTTGGCGGCCTGCTCGATCTGCGGCACGGCGGGCACGTAGCGGTTGGCGTCGACGACGTCATCGAGGAAGCGGGTGGCCAGCGTCACGTTGTCGCGCAACTTGTCCCAATCCACGGTGCCTTCAGGGTCAATGAATTGCGACAGGTTGAGCGAACCGAGGCAGCAACTCTCGTACGGCCCGAGCCACTGCTCACCGCAGGGGTTGGTGGATTCAAGCTGGTAGAGGTGAGGCAGGGGGTTGGCGCGGTTGGCCGCGTCCAGGAAGAGCACGCCGGGTTCGCCGTTGTGGTGGGCGTGTGCGACGATCTTGTTAAATAATTCGCGGGCGGGCAGGCGTTTGTAGACGCGCAGGGGGATGCCCGCTGCTTGGGCGTCTTCGATCGTGCCATTGAAATCGCGGTAGTCGGGGTGATGCACGTCGGGGAAGCGCAGTTCCCACATCTCATCATTCTCGACGGCCAGCATGAAGGCATCGGTGATGCCGACCGAGATGTTGAAATTGGTGATGTGGTTTGCGTTGGCCTTGCAGGAGATGAAGTCCTCGATATCGGGATGGTCCACGCGGACGACGGCCATGTTTGCACCGCGGCGGGAACCGCCCTGGGCGACTTCGCCGAAGGCGTGGTCATAGACGCGCAGGAAACCGACCGGGCCGGTGGCCCTGCCGGCAGATGACTTGACCAGGGCACCGACCGGGCGCAGGCGGGAGAAGGAAAAGCCATTGCCGCCGCCGGTCTGCTGGATGAGGGCGGCGTCGCGCAGGGTCTGGAAGATACCCGTAGATGAGCGGCCCATGTCGTCCGAGATGGGCAGGACAAAGCAGGCGGCCAACTGACCGAGGGGGGTGCCCGCGCCGGTGAAGGTGGGCGAGTTGGGGAAGAACTGGCGCGTGACCATTAACGTGTAAAATTCACGCGCCAGGGCGATCACGTCCACGTCCCAGGCTTCCTCGACTTTGGCGATGTGGTAGGCCACCCGCCAGAACATTTCATCAATCGTCTCGATGGGGTTGCCATTTTCACCACGGCGCAGGTAGCGTTTTTCGAGCACCTTGCGCGAGTTGCCGGTCAACTCGATGGAGGGCAGATCGGTGGGCAGGGAAGGTGTGGGCAGTAAATTGCCGCGTGCTTTTTTTGATTTTGTGGACATGAAAGTACTCCTTAATCAATAAAAATTGATAATGGCTGGACAGGATAACGTTTATGTGGATGTCAGGATTCGAGCAGTCGGTCGATTTCGGTGCGCAGGGCCTGCAGATCATCCAGTTGAAGGTAGACGATGGCGTAGCGGATGTAGGCGATGTGGTCCAGTTCCTTGAGACCGGCGATGACCATGTCCCCGACAACCCGGGAGGAGACTTCGGAGCGGCCGAGGCGCTGCAGCGATGATTCAATTTCCCCCACGAGGCGTTCCATTTTATCCACCGAGACGGGGCGCTTGGCGCACGAGATGCGGATGCCGTGCATCAGCTTGTCGCGGCTGAACTCTTCACGCGTGCCGTCCTGCTTGATCAACAGGGGCGTTGCCAGGATCGGGCGTTCATAGGTGCTGAAGCGCTCGTGGCAGTTTTCACACTCCCGCCGCCGGCGGACGCCGCCGCGGTTGTCATGGGTGGTATCAAGGACCTTTGAACGATTATGTTGACAGTAAGGACAGTGCACTCAATCACTCCATTTCCTGGTTTTCAAAATCGCAGCGGCGCGGCAATGATGTTGGTGGATGATTGCCCCTGCTCGATACAATAACCCCCATATGTGGGGGTTATTGTCTGTATGCCCCGTATATTTAGTGGTGATGATGATTTTAGCACAACTGTAAAATGGATGCAAGGCGTTTTTGGAAACTTTAATCTTAAAGTTTGAATCGAACAAATTTTCTTTAAGGTTGGGATAATCTCTCCCCGTTTCACAGGAACTGCGCCTGCCACTTCGTGGCATCTCTCTTTCACGCGGGGGACAAAGCCAGGCTGCTGCGCAGGCGATGGGTTTTGGATCAGGCCATCGGGGATCGGATAAATCGTGATCCGTGATGGCAAGCAGATATAATAAGGGTATGACGAAACGTATTCTGATATGCCTTGTCCTGTGTCTGATTATGTCGGCGTGTAATTCTCCGCTTGGGGCGGAGTCGACGGCGCTGCCGACCGAGACGCCCCTCCCATCCAGTACGCCGGAGCCGACCTCCACCGCTACGGTCACGGCTACGCTTATCCCAATGCCGACCGAGACGCCAACGCCCACACCCACCCTGACGCCGACCTTCACGCCGGTGCCGACGTATGTGGTGCTGCGCGGCAAGGTGATTATCGCCCAGGCGGTGTGCCATTATGGGCCGGGCAAGCCGTATCTGTATAAGTACGGGGTGTACGAGGGCAGCAATCTGGAGATCATCAGCCGGGTGGTGGGCAGTAATTATGTGGAGATCCAGGCCATCGGCGGGAACAATCCCTGCTGGGTGCGGGAGGATTATTTCGAAATTAAGGGGGATTTGAAGGATGTGAAGCCGGTCAATGCTGAAGACGTGGCCCTGCCATGGTCACCCTATTATGGGCCGGTAGCGGTGCTTTCGGCTGAACGCAATGGAAATGAGGTGACGGTCGCCTGGAGTCCGTTGGTCTTGCGCGCCGGGGATGATTCGGAGCAGGTTCCGTATATTCTGGAAGCGTGGGTGTGCCGCGATGGGGAATTTATCTTCGATCCGGTGGGCTCCTATTTGACGAAGGTGACGATCATTGACGAGCCGGGCTGTGAAGAGACTTCACATGCGCGGGTGGTAGCGGCCGAAAAGCACGGCTATACCAGGCCGGTGGAGGTGCCCTGGCCGGCGGCGGGGGAATGATCTGTTCCTGGCAATCGCAGCCTGCTACTTCCTGGCTGAAAAGTGCTTTTTCCCGTTACAATCAAAAGAAGAGAACGGAGGCAGTTCATCCTGGTTATCGAAAGGCCATACAAAATGCGTGATCACAACCCAACCGTTTATTCTACCGAGTGGGGCAGGATGTGCCCCAAGTGCGGCAATCCTGTGGATGAATGTACCTGCAAACAGCAAAGCAACCGCCCACGCGGGGACGGGATCGTGCGCGTGTCGCGCTCGTCAAAGGGGCGCAAGGGCAAGACGGTCACGGTGGTGACGGGTGTGCCGCTGGACGATGATGGGTTGAAGGAACTGCTGAAGGATTTGAAGCGCCAGTGCGGTTCAGGCGGTACGGTCAAGGATGGGGTGATTGAGATCCAGGGCGATCATCGGGAGAAGGTGGCTGCGGTATTGCAGAAGAAGGAATTTAAGGTGAAGATGGCCGGGGGTTGATACGACACCCGCTTCGGCTTCGACAAGCTCAGCCTTCGCTGAAATGACTGCGTTCCAAATCCAGCAGCCACTGCTTGCGCCATTTGCCGCCGCCGTAGCCGCCGAGTTGGCCGTCTTTGGTGATGACGCGGTGGCAGGGGATGAGGATGGCGATGCGGTTCCAGCCGTTGGCGGTGCCGACAGCGCGCGAGGCTTTGGGGGAATCGATCTCCCGGGCGAGGTCTTCGTAGCAGCGGGTTTCACCGTAGGGGATGCGCTGCAACTGGTCCCAGACGCGTACCTGAAACTCACTGCCGGGGTAGACCAGAGGCACGGTGAAGGTGTGCAGGCTGCCAGCGAAATAGGCGGCCAGTTCTTGCTTGAGACGCTCCAGGTGCGGGTTATTGCCGGGGAGGATGGGCAGCGCAAAGCGGCGGCGCAGGACGTTGAACTGCTTGTCCAGACGGCGGCGTTCGCTGAATTCCAGCAGACAGATGCCGACCGAGGTGGCGCCGGCGATCAGGGGTCCAATGGGGGATTCAATCATTTCGGTGAAGATGCAGTCCATGTTTTCTGCCTTTCCGGGCGGGGTGTTGAAGGTGCGGCCAAAGGCGTCGCGGAATCCACTGTGGGACTCAAAGCCATTGCCCAGGGCTACTTCGTCCAGGGAATCACCCTCTCGGATCTGGGTCAGGGCTTTGCCCATGCGCCGGGCGCGGGAGTAAGCCTGAAAGGTGATGCCATAATGCTTGAGGAAGTAGCGCCGCGCGCGGGCGGGGTCGATGTTCATCTCGCGCAGTTCGTAGTCCGGGATGCGCCGGGCCGGGTCTGCTTCAACCCTGTCAATCAAGGTCTGCACCCAATCTGGCGGGGTGCCGTCCACAGCCAGCGGACGGCAGCGTTTGCAGGGGCGGTAGCCGGAGAAGATGGCGTCACGGGCGGTGGCATAGAAGGTGATGTTTTCTTCCTTCGGTTTGCGGGCAGGACAGGTGGGGCGGCAGAAGATGCCGGTGGTATGCACCGCCACGAAGAAGATGCCGTCATAGGAGGTATCGCGGTTGTAAAAAGCCTGCTTCATTTCATCCAGCGGGGGGAGGTTTTTGATGTTTTCCATGCATTCATTGTAATGGACTGCGGCGGGGATTTCCACCGAAAAATGGACTTTAAATTCGTCAATTCGTCAATCAGGTAATCAGGGATCAGGGAATTATGTCTATTGGTTAACCAGCCAATAAGGGGGTAGAAAAGGGGTTTCGTGAAGATGCCGTATGCTGGGCTTGTCGAAGCATACGGCATCGGGATTAATGATGTGCGAAGAAAAGGTTATTCGTTTTTCTTTTCAAGCTGGTCACAGTAACAGGTGATGGCTTTGAGCATGAATTCCGCCAGGTCGGGGTGGATCTTGTCGAAGGTTTTACGGAAGGCAGGGTCGTTGACATACATATCAGCCAGGCCGCGCAGGATTTCGATGGTGGGATCGTAAAAATAGTGCATGTGTTCGTGCCAGCGTTTTACCAATTCCTGTACTGTGGGGCTGTCAAAGCCCTTGTCCATGTTCTTGGCAATGTCGACGTAGTTCTGGTGGCCTTCGTTGATGATCTGCTGTTGTTTCTCTTTTGAGTAGCTCCCCCAGCGTTTTTGTGACACTTTCAACTCCTTGTCGCCATAGCGCTGGCGGATTTCTTCTTCATATTCTTTCTGTTTCTCTTCGTTAAAGGGTTCGAAGATTTCATCGGGTTTCATTTCAATTTCTCCTTTGATGTGCGAAATGGTATGGTCAATGGTTGCCAGCAGTTTCTCGAGATGGGCAAGCTGGCCGGTGAGGTTTTCCCGGTGTGTACTCAGGGCCTGGATCATATCAAATTGCGGCTGGTCTATGATTTGTTGAATATCGGCCAGGCTGAAGTCGAGCTCGCGGAAGAAGAGGATCTGCTGCAGGCGCAGCATGCTGGCTTCGTCATAATGACGGTAGCCATTACTGCTGACATAACTGGGTTTGAGCAGACCGATCTCATCGTAGTAGTGCAGGGTGCGCGGGCTGACGCCGGCGATTTTGGCAAGTTGTTTGACGGTATAGTCGATCATGGTTCACCTCGATGAAGAGTATAAACTATAACGTAACGTTAATGTCAAGGTGAAAGAATAATTCACGCAAAGCCGCACCCCTCCCTAACCCTCCCCAAGTTGCAAAAAGACGCAACTTAGGGAGGGCATCTGGTGAATTTATATGTGGTGATGATGATTTTTCGGCAAGTAAGATGGTGAGAATGATATGGACGCGAAGAAAAGACTTTATTTGATCTGAATATTTGTTACACTGAATGGGAAGAAGAAACGATGAGGAGGAAATTATGGACAAAGCATGTCTGGCAGAAATTGAATTGGTCAAGGATGCGCATTTCAGGCAGATTGTGGTGCTGGTGCGGGCATTGGCAGCGCAATGTGATGCTAATGTGCAGCGGGGGGTTTCTTTTGTGCAACAGACGCCTGTCGCTGGAGGTTTGGAATGAGCGCATCGGGTTCCGGCGTCCGCAGATGTTGATGGAGGGGGATGCGGTATGCGATCATTTTTATTATTTGAAGGGGCAGGGGAAGGTGATAAGCGATATGGGGATGGATGCGGACAGAGATGGCGGACTGGTCAGAGACCTGTCCCTACATTTTCCTGCTCGCTTGCAAGGGCAGGATCGGAGAGGGCCTATTTAACCAGCGTCTTTGAGGAGGGCATCCAGCAGGCCGGCGGGCAGTTTTTCCACTTTGGTGAAGCGCAGGCAGCTTTTGCCGCAGTTGAGTTTGTTCAGCTCATCACGGTGCAGGTCCATGACTTTGGGGTCAATATAGAGACTGATGTGATTTGCCTGGCTGGCAAGGTGGGCGACTGGCTTGCCATTGCGCCGGAAGGAGGGCATATTGTATTCGATGACTTCGTCGATATCCGGGTATAGCTTATGGACCAGGGTGCGAATTTTCAGCAGTTCTTCTTTGCGCTGCGGGGGGATTTTCTCAAGATATTCATCTATGGTTTTGGCTTCGATTTTCATTAGCGTCCCTCATTTCCTTTTCAAGTGATCAGAATATTATGCTAGCCAGGTCCTCGGCGATAATATCAGGCCGGGGACGCCAATTTTCAGCTTCTTCGCGGGTGGCGATGCCGGTCAGCACGAGGGCGGTGGGGCATCCGGCAGCCTGGCCAGCGGCGACATCGGTGTTCAAACGATCACCGACGACGAGGGCCTGCTCGGGTTGCATGCCGAGACGTTCGAGGGCCATTTCCATCATGGCGGGGTAGGGTTTGCCGATGATCTCCGGTTTCACGCCTGAGCAGGCTTCGAGGATGGCGAGCTGGCCGCCGGTGCCGATGGCCAGGCCGTTGGGGGTGGGGAAGGTCAGATCAGGGTTGGTGCCGATGAAGGGGGCGCCTTCGATAATCAGGCGGATGGCTTTGACAAACATATCGTAGGTGAAGTTTTTATCCAGCCCGGAGACAACGGCCAGCACGTCTTCATCGGCGTGGTAAAAGCCTTTGTCTTCCATCACTTTGCGCAGACCGACTTCGCCCAGCATGTGGATAGGACCGCCTTCGGGCCAGCGCTGGCTGAGGGCGCGGGCGGTGGCCAGCGGGGCGGTGATGAACTGCCATTCTTCCGATTGAACGCCAAAGCCGGCCAACCGGTCAACATATTGGGCCGGGGTGTGGAAGGTGTTGTTGGTGGCGTACATGACTTTCAATCCCAGCTCGTCCATACGGCGGAAGATGGCGGGCAGGTCACCGATGGCTTCGCTTGTACGGTAGAGGACGCCGTCCATGTCGAGGATGAGGGCTTGAATGGGGGAGGAAAGTTGAGAAAGCATGAAGGCTCCTTGTGTACGGATTTTGCTTCATTATAAACGACACTCTTCCTTCTCTTCTTCCAAAAAGCAGGTTTTGAATGAGGTATTTGCTGTCTTTGTTTGAGAAGAGGAAGTTGAATTCGATGGAAACTGGTGCTATACAGTTTGCGGGGTGAGAAGGATTAAGCAGGTATGGATAGCACCGGAAAAAAGAAAAATTTTGTGTGAAAAAGCGGTACAATAATTATCCAAATTACTCCTCCATTTTATGATAGTGCTCATGAGAAAGGCGGCAAAATGCGGAAGAAATTGATCCTTGTGGCGGGGAATATCGGCTCGGGAAAGACATCGTTAACAGAACGGATTGGGGAACGGCTGGGCTGGCGAACGGCTTATGAATCGGTTTCGGACAATCCCTATCTGCCCCATTTCTACAAGGATATGAAGGCCTGGTCTTTCCATTTGCAGGTGTTCTTCCTCGGGCATCGTGCCGAGCAGCACCTGGAGATGTGGAATGACCCGCGCTCGGCGATTATTGACCGCAGCATTTATGAGGATGCTTACATTTTTGCGCGAGCGCTGCATCATATGGGGAATATCAATGAGACGGATTATGAATCCTACCGGCGGATTTTCAACCTTGTGACGCGCAGCCTGCCCGCGCCTTCGCTGTTGATCTATCTGAAGGCGCCAGTGCCGGTGTTGATGGAGCGTATTCAGCAGCGCGCGCGGGACATGGAGACAGGGATCACCGTAGATTATCTTGCTCTGCTGGATTCATTCTATGATGACTGGATGGGTTCTTTTGACCTGTGTCCGGTGCTTACCATTCGTACGGATGATCTTGATTTTGTGCATCAGCGCCGGCATTTGAATATTGTGATCGACCGGATTAAGGATACGTTGTCGGGCAAGGAAGAGGTGGTGTTCGATTCGCTGGAATAGGTCTGTGTTTTGTGAAGGCCCTCTCTCTAAATCTACTCTTTGGAGCAATCTTTCATCTGCTGGCAAGCGGGAGAGAGACTTTAATTTGCGATGCTGATGCGGTTTGCGTAATAATGTGCTTTTTTACAGGCGAGCCATAATTGGAATATGACTGTACAAGGAAGGCCGGGCGTTATAATGGGGGAGAGATGGCTGTTGTCTGCTTTTTATCATGGATTTGAAGAGATTCGCGCGATTTGTGCAACCATTTTGAAAAACTTCCGTATATAAAGTAGAACAACAAAGGAGCAGAATTTTCTGTGAGCGACCTCGAAGCTGTTTGGATAGAACAAGCACTCAATGGCGATGACGACGCCTTTACCCAATTGGTAGAAACGTACCAAAAACCGGTATATAACCTGTGTTACCGGATGTTGGGTGAATCTCAGGAGGCGGAAGACGCAGCCCAGGAATCTTTCTGGCGGGCATATCAGGCACTTAACCGATATGACACCAAGCGGAAATTTTCGACGTGGCTGTTGTCCATTGCGGCACATTATTGTATCGACCAGCAGCGTAAACGGCACATTATCAACGTGCCGATGGACATTATTTTTGAGGAGACGTATTCGGATAATGCTCCAACCCCGGAGCGTGTCGTGGCGAATTCTGAAGAAGACCAGATGCTGCATAAACTGATGAATTCCCTGAATTCTCAAGACCGGGCTGCGTTGGTTCTACGTTATTGGTACGGATTTTCCGATGCCGAGATCAGTGAGGCACTTTCGCTCACTGTGAGTGCTGTAAAAAGCAGGCTTTACCGTGCCCGCCAGAGTCTGGCAGAAGATATACAGGCAGCCCGCCAGGAATCCTTAGCTGCAGAAAGGGAACAGTATGGTTCACCAGCCTATTGAAAAATGGATCATTGAAGAAACACCGTTGACAGCCGAGCAGAAGACCCAGCTTGAAGAACATCTGCGGATGTGCAAGCACTGCCGCGACCTGCAAAACAGTTTGCTGGAAGTGGATGACCTGCTGATGAAGGCGGAAATCGCTGCTCCGAATGCCGGATTTACCCAGCGTTTCCAGTCTACTTTGGCTCAACGCAAGGCTTTGAAAGAACGGCGTCAGGTAAGAAAATTCTTTTTGAGCTTGCTCGGTGCAGCCATGGTTACCCTGGGTGCAATGGGTTTGTATATCGCCATGACCAGTTCACCAGTTGAAATGGTCATCCGGCTTATGGAGAATTCAACACGAATTTTGATCAATCTTGATCGGTTTGAACGCTTTGTTACCATGATTTTTAATACCCTGCCTCCCTATTTTTCTGTGGGAATCTGGGCTATGGCTGCCAGTGGATTGTGTCTTTTCACATTGATCTGGGTCGGCGCGCTCTGGCGGACATCACTTCAAGGAGTATTTCACAAATGAAACCCATCTCTCGAATCTCTCTGGTTTTGATCACTCTGGTGATCCTTCTGGCAGCTTTCCCGGGCGCTGCGTATGCGCAGACAACGGGGGGCGATGAAGGGAAATTTGTCTTTGGCGGCAGTTATTCGCTGGACAGCGGCGATACCTTGTATGGCGGTTTGGTAGTGGTTGGCGGCAGTGCCGAGCTGGAAGAAGGTTCGCTGGTTGTCGGTGATGTCGTTGTCGTTGGCGGGCAGGTGGAAATTTACGGCGAAGTCGATGGCAATGTGATCGTAGTGGGCGGTCAGGCATA
>Ga0334888_1003574_pt1 | contig 15151 bp, 10 predicted proteins | sample GraSluR1_MG_FD_207227 | JGI IMG/M metagenome (GOLD analysis project Ga0334888, IMG submission 207227) | Sludge microbial communities from methane-producing bioreactor in Wageningen University, Netherlands - Granular Sludge_3_08-R1 | ecosystem: Engineered > Bioreactor > Anaerobic > Unclassified ...
TGCGTTGAGAGGCCGGCGGATGTGGTTAACCATCCGGGATTATTACGGCCTCTCAACGCACCCTACTTTTGGTTAATGGATGGACTGTAGCAGTAGTTATAGGGTGCGTTCACCTACGAACGCACCAAAACTTTTGGTGTTCACCATCCCGCACTCTTCGACAGGCTCGGCGTGCGGCACGACTTCGCCGCTTTGAAATGCCTCCCCTTGAAAGCTCCTGTCCTCCCCCCATGATTACAAACTGGCTCTCCTCGGCATCCCCCAGCTGTTCAGGCGCACCTCCCCGGGCTTATCCGTCCAGACACCGGCAATTTTTTCGCCGCACTTCGGGCATTTTCCTTCTGCCGTGAGATGATAACCGCTGATGCGGAATCCCTGCCGTGCCACCAGCAGCTGGCGGCAGTGCGGGCAGTAGGTGTTCTCCAGCGAACCGACCCTGCCCGGCAAATTACCGGCATACACATACCGCAGCCCGGCCTCCTCGCCAACCTCGGCGGCCTGTTGCAAAGAGGCCGAGGGGGTTGCATCGCGATCTGCCATCTTGTAATCCGGGTGAAAGGCGGTCACATGCCAGGGAATATCCCGCGAGACCGACGCCAGAAAACGGGAAGCCTCCCAGAGTTCCTCCGGTGTATCGTTAAAATCCGGGATGACCAGGGTCACCACTTCCACCCAGATGCCCATTTCCACTGCCTGGCGGATGGTATCCAGCACCACTTCCAGTTTGCCCCCCAGTTGGCGGTACTGCTCCGGCTGCATCGTCTTCAGGTCAATCTTCAACCCGTCCAGATACGGCTGCAGATAAGCCAGCGTCTCCGGGGTGCCATAACCATCGGAAACAAACCCGCATTTCAGGCCGGCTTCTTTCGCCAGCTTGAAAATGTCTGCCGCCCACTCTGTAGTGATCAGCGGCTCATTATAGGAGGACACCACCGCCTGGGCACCTGTCTTAATCGCATAGTCTACCATCTGCTGCGGGGTAGTCTGCTGCAAGTTGTAGGGGCTGAAACGAACTTCGGGGTCGCACAAGGCCTGCGAGCTGATCCAGTTTTGGCAAAAATCGCAGTGGAAATTACAGCCGACCATGCCAAAGGTGAGCGCATCGCTGCCTGGCAAAAAATGCGCAAAAGGTTTCTTCTCAATTGGGTCGGTCTGCGCCCCGGCCACATACCCCCACGGGACGTACAAGATCCCTTCCCGATTAAAGCGCACCTTGCAAATCCCGCGCTGACCAGGCTTTAAAACACAACGATGACCACATGCGTTGCAGCGCACTTTGTCATCGTCCAGTTTTTCAACCAGCGTGCCAGGGACAGTCAGTTTATCAATTACATCCACTAACGCAGTCATTGTTTATGCTCCTCACTACCATTGGATACCCCCACAATCCCCGCCAAAGCTGGCGCAATGGCAACCTTTTTCTTGCCTACCAGCACCGTCAAAGGCCCTTCAAAAGGGGCGACATCCTGGATGACGACCTCGCTGCCAGGAACCAGTCCCAGCGAACGCAGGTAGGTCAATCGTTTCTGGTCCACGGTTTCCAGTGCCTGTACCACCAACGCCTTGCCTACCGGCATCTCGGATAACATCCGGTAATGGCGCGGTTCAACCCGCCCATCGCGATTCGGGATCGGATTGCCTAACGGATCTACTTTGGGGAACCCCAGCATCTCTTCCAAACGGTTGACCAGATGATCGGACACGGCATGTTCCAGATTACACGCCTCTTGATACACCTCATCAATTTCGTACCCTACTTTTTCTACCAGAAAAGTGCTCACCAGGCGGTGTTTGCGCAAGATGTTCAGCGCCACCTTCCGGCCGGCGGGCGTCAGCACGACCCCTTCACGCCACTCATGGATCAAATACCCCTGTTCAGCCAGTGACTTGATCTTCTCGGAGACACTGGCCGGGCTGACCCCCAGCTCCGCCGCCAGCTTGCTGGTAGCCGCATACGATTCATGTTGTGTCAACCGATAGACTGCTTTCAAATACATCTCAGTCGATTCACTGAGCATTTTCTATCCTCCTGTTGGATAGCAGATCAAAAACAATAAGGATTTCCTATCAAAAATTTTAGGTTAACCTTATGTATAAAATTATATCATAAACCAAAACAAGGTAAAATAGAAGAGGAGATCTTCAGCCTGGCAAAGCTGCTCAAATCGGGCTGAAATGAGCAAGAAATGAAGATCAGTGTTATGACAAGATACAACGCAGTGGCAGATATCCATAATCAGAAAAATTAGAGGACTGCCGAAAATGCAATTTCCTGCAAACCCGATCGTTTTCTGGACACTCCTCACCGCAGCTGCCATTTGCAGCGTGCTGGGTTTCTTTTCGTTTAACAACCGTAAAACAGCGCACGTTCCTGCCCTTCCGGCTTTATTGATCACGACCGCCATCTGGAATCTTTCTGCCGCGGTGAGCTTGTTTGACCTGCCTGTGACGATAATGAATGCCGCCGAGGTGATGAAGCATCTCGCTGCAGCGGTAGCAGCGACCAATACACTGGCGTTTGGCCTGCAATATTTTGGCCGCTGGAAGCCCCGCGCGAGGCTTTACATCATCCTGTTAAGCTTCATGCCCCTCCTGCAGTTCCTCTTTATCCTCACCAATCCCCAGCACCAACTGGTGTGGAACACAAGCGTGCAGCAAAACCTGCATTTGGCGCCCTTCGGTCCCTGGCATTTTGCCCTGTACACCTTTAATTTTTCCCTGATCACAGGGACAACTGCCTTGCTGTTCCACACAGCCATTACCTGCCCGCCGATTTACCGCTGGCAGGCGCGTTTGGCCCTTTTCGGGATTGGCGCCCCCCTGCTGGCCTATTTGTTGAATTTCATTTACTGCGCGGATGGAATAGATAACTGCTTTTTCCTGCCCCTGTTAACTAGCGTCAGTGGTTTTGTGTGGTTTTTTGCCAGTTTCCGCATTCATGCCGCCCGCAATCAGGAAATCTGGGAATTCGATCTGTTATATAACCTCAAAGATGGCTTGTTGATCACCAATAGGGACGGCAGCATTCTTTACAGCAACCCTGCATTTTTGAAACAGTTCAGGAGGAAGGCACTGCAAACCCTGGGGGTTCATGCCGGAAAGCTGATTCCCGAAATCAGCAGCTTGCTGCTCCAGCCGCCGACTTTGCAGCCCACCATCCAGGAAATCACCTGGAAGGGAGCCTATTTTCAGGTACAGGTGCAGGATTTGATCACCCTGGAAAACGAACGGGAAGGCCAATTTGTCACCTTCACCGATATTACCAAACTACGGCAGACCGAGATTGCAGCAGATGTGCGTAAGATGAAATACCGCGACATCGTTGAATATCAAAAAGACCTGATTACCGTCTGGCAGCCCGACACGACCATCGATTTTGTCAATGAAGCGTATTGCCGCTATGTCAATAAGTCCGCGGAAGAAGTGATTGGAAAACAATTTTTTCAGAACCGCCCCCCCGAAACACAGGCCATCATTCGTGATGCCATTAACCGGCTGATGATGGGAGAAGATTCGGTGGTCACCGAAGAATACACCTTTTCTACTACCAACAAGAAACGCTGGACACAGTGGGCTTACCTGCCGATCCGGGAAGCCGACAAACTGGTCGCCATTCAATCCGTCGGGCGGGACATTACCGAGCGGAAGAGAATTGAAGAAGAACTTCGCACAAGCGAAAACCGCTACCGCGCTGTACTCGATCAGCAATCCGAAATCGTTTTTCGCTGGCAGCCTGACTTGAAGATCACCTTTGTTAACGAAGTTTTTTGTAAATTCTTTGGTCATTCGAAGGAAAACCTGATTGGGGAGAATTTACTGTCCGTGCTGCCGGCCGCCGACCGCCCGGACCTGTCACAACATTTACAAAAAATTAAGCAGGACGGCTTCTTGCAATTCGAGAGTCACGAAACCGATCATAACGGGAACAAGCTGTGGATATTGTGGAGTAATCGTGCCATCTATACCAAAAACCGAGAACTTATTGAAATTCAATCCGTAGGGCACGACATCACCGACCGCAAACGCGCCGAGCAGGGGGAACGCATCGCCCGTGAAATTGCCGAAACCCTGCGGATGATCAACACGGAATTATCCCGTTCACTGAAAACAGAGGAGATCCTGAACAATATTCTGGATCTGATTGCGCCGCTGATCCCGTATGACTCTGCCAATTTCCTGCAAGTCAAGGGCGATGTCGCGGTTACCACGCGCGGGCGAGGATATGAAAAATTTGGAGGACCCGCCGTATCAGCCGCCGAAGGCATTCAACTAAATATCAAGGATATCCACAATCTATCCTGGATGGTCGAGAACAAACAAGCCCTGTGCATCAATGACGTGCAAAACGCCTCCACCTGGACGAAAATGGATTCACTGGCCTACATTAAAAGCTGGCTGGGCGCGCCAATTTTCGTTCAGGATAAAATCGCCGGCTTTTTCAGCCTGGACAGTGCCCAGCCAAATTTCTTTACCGAAGATCACCTCCGCTATCTGAATATTTTTGCCGGCCAGGTTGGGCTGGCGCTTGAAAATGCACACCTGTATGAAACCGCCAGACAGCGCGCCAGGGAAGCGGAAACGCTGCAAAAAGTTGCCAGGGTGGTCAATACATCCTTAAATCAGCAGGAAATTTTCAAGATCATCCTTGAACAACTTGAACGGGTCATTGATTATGACAGCGCCTCGATTTTGCTTAAAAACGATAAGGGCAGTCAGGTCGTAGGCGGGCGCGGGTTTGGAGACCTGGACGCGGTACTTGGCATTCAATTCCCGCATGATGACACCACGCCCAACACCGTTGTCCTTGAAACCCGTGAGCCTTTCATTATGATCGACGCCCCGGCCCAATACGCTGCGTTCAACAAACCGCCCCACCGTGGTATTCATGGCTGGATGGGGGTGCCCCTCACTATTCAGGACCGGGTGATCGGCCTGCTGACGATAGACAGCAAACAGGTCGGGCATTTCAATGAAAAACATGCCCGCCTGGCTGCCGCCTTTGCCAGCCAGGTAGCCATCACCATCGAAAACGCCCGCCTCTTTCAGGAGACTCAGCGCCTGTCCATTACCGACCCGCTCACCAATTGCTACAATCGCCGCTTCTTCTTTGACCAGGCCGGCCGCGAAAGGGAACGCAGCAAACGCTTTGATCGCACCATGTCACTGATCATGCTCGATCTGGATCATTTCAAACAAGTCAATGATCGGTTTGGTCATCGCGCTGGCGACCAGGTACTGATCCATCTGGTTCAAACCATCCAATCCAGGCTGCGTACCATCGACGTTCTCGGACGCTATGGCGGTGAAGAATTTGTCATTCTTTTACTAGAATCCTCCAGTGAAAAAGCAATGGCTGCCGCTGAGCGTATCCGCCAAACCATTGAAACACGGGCTATTGAGATCGATCAAACCAATATCCACATCACCGCCAGCTTCGGGGTGGTCACCTACTCGCCAACCGAAGACCCCACCATTGACGAACTCCTCGACCGTGCTGACCAGGCCATGTATACCGCCAAACGCGCTGGCCGCAATCAGGTACAGCTCTGGAAAAAACCGGAATAAGAAGCGCAGCATCGCGCCCTCCGGGAACTTTTCTCCTCCGCCAAACGTCCAATCCACACAATATCATCGCACCTGGCTGCACCATCCGGCAGATTCAGGGCACGAAGGAGAATCTCCCTGGCCGAAAGGCCAACGAGGGACTCGCCCATCTGATGAATTTTTCCCGAATCAGTACAATTGCCTGACACATAACCGGGGAAACTATGTATAATGAAAGTACGATGATGACATCAGATCATACACATGGGGGTAACATCACGATGAGGTCGCTCGACTGAGTCGTTTTGCAACCCCCGCACATAATTGACGTATATAAGTATAGAAATGCCTGCCCCTGGTGTATGCCTGCACGCCGCTTGCACACCAGTATGGGGTCGTTGGATTGTTCTGGTATTTGTGTAGCACATTAAGGAGGTAGATCATGGCTGGTATTGTATATGTGACCATCGCACTGGTCAGCATCCTGTTCCTTGCCTTCAGCCTCGCCGGCTTAAGGTCAGAACAGTGACCGGTGCTCTGCAATGAATAACGATTGCGAACGACAATCTCATTTCCCCTCCCGGCAGCCGCAGGCAATCAACGATCCGCTGCCGGGAGTTTTGATTTAACCCAGGCACCTCTCAACCAACCTGCTGCGCCAGGATCATAATATGCTCATCGGGGAAGACCGCCTGGGACGCCTCAATATCCACCATCAGGTGCCATTTGGCTTCATTCACCGTCAGTTTGCGCAGCTCATGGATTACCAGCCCCTGCCGGTCAAAGGCAGCCCGCTGTTCTTCTTCGGTAAAATACTGATAACTCTCGAAACGCTCAGATTTCCACAGCCCTTTCCGCAGAAAAATGGACTTGGTGATGTAACGGGTGAAATGCCGTCGTGAGAGCATCACGCACAGAGGATCATCGGTTTGCTGATATTTGATCTTAAAGGGATGATACTCCTGCACGAAACGCTCAAAATCCTCCCGCACCCCGGCATCCTGAAAGCAGACACGCAGCATCTCGTGCGGGTCGCCGGGTGCTTCCAGACCATCAAACAAGACCAGCCACCCGCCAGGGGTCAGACAGCTCGCCGCGGCTCCCAGGGCCTGCTCCACGCGCTGCTTGCCCAGGGGCACGTCAATCTCATTCAACGCAGCAGAATAGGTATCCGAGAAGACTTCATGCAGGGCATTCACCAGCAGGACGATATCGAACGTCCCCAGCCGGGACAGCAAATCCGGGTCGGTGAAATCGCCTTCGATGCAGCGCATACCGGGGTAATCGCGATGACAGTTTGCCAGCGACTGCGCCTTGTAATCCACCCCCGTCGAAGTGCGCATGTCGCATACCGTCTCGTGCGCATCCAGCAGCGTCCCGATCACCTGGCCCTCGCCACAGCCCAGCTCCAGCAGGCGCAAAGGATGGTCAGCCCCCTGCGCCATGCGGCGGATCAGGGTGGAGGCAGCCAGAATAGACGCCCGCTTGCCGAGGTTTTCCAGCGGCAGCAGGCGCGTTTCCCAATAAAAATCCCAAAAGTCATTATTTTCTGGCACGGCATCTCTCGCAGGTTGGTTTACCCGGCATCGTGAAGATCACGTAATAACGACCTCAGTCGTTATCCTCCCTCATAAGCGCATGTCTTTGACGCATCCATTCGGTTCCGCAACAGATGTTCAGTGCGTATCTGCAACGCGGACAGCTTCTTTCTTCCTTCTTAATCCACTGCCCAGGGAAACTACCCCGCCTCCAGCCATCAAGCCTCCGCCGATCCATATCCAACTCATCAAAGGGAAAAATGTAATTCTAAATTCTGCAGCACGGGTACGTGAATCGGGAATCTCTTTTAACACAAATTGGATATCCTGGAGGAACTTTGCCACAATTGCCGGCTCGGCGTGCAGGGAACCAAATTTTGAGAGATGATTTATCGAAGTGACAAGGGATTGTTTTTTACCGTTGGGGTGGATCATCTCTACCGTTTCGTCAAAAATAACGTTCCCACCATCCGTAATGCTTTGGCTGCTGTCCACCAGCGAGATGGTAAATCCAGACAGGGTAACGGACTCGCCAGGGGCGATGGCAATGTCATAAGGCCTCGTCAGGGTTTCAACCCCCATGATCCCCACAGCCATCACCGCCAAACCCAGGTGAATAAGCAACATGCCCAAATGCTGGTTTTGGCCTGCGGTTTTGTTTTTGGTGAACATCCGGATCACGCGGGCAATGAACGCCTCCAGCCAGGAAAAAAGCAAAAAACCGGTCACCCAGAAACCAATGAAGCTTAAAAAGTTGATCTGCGCCAGAGTCAATACAACCATCGGCATACTGACGGCCAAAGAAGCCAACACCAGCATCTTCACCCAGAAATGCTTTCGGCTTGTCCGTGCAAGGTGCGCCTGTGGGCACAGTGCCGTGACCCCGCACAGCACAACCAGTAACGGCGCTGAAATTTGTTCGTACATTGCAGGTGTAAAGGAAGCAGCTTCCCCTTTCACAACTTGTGAGGTGAGCGGGAGCGTCTGGCCGAACAAATAGATCAACACCAGTCCCACAATGCAGGTATTGAACCAGTGAAACAGCTTCTCCTGAAATTCAATTTCGGCGGTTTGCCTGGGTTCGGTCAATAAACTCTTCCGTGAAAAGGAGAAGAAAAGAACGGTTCCAAGATGTCCCAGCACAAGAAGGGTCAAAACAGGCCCCATGGTGCCACTGGCATAGGCATGCACCGATTCAAGAATGCCGGAGCGCGTAATCAGGATGCCCAGCATGGTTAAAATCACGACTGCGAACGAAAAACCATATGCCCACCTGCGAAAGGGTTTGCCGCGCAGGAACAGACGCAACGAATGGGCCAGCCCAAAGGAGACCAGCCAGGGAAGCAGCCCGGAAATTTCAACCGCATCCCACCCCCAATACCCGCCCCACCCGAGAATGGTGTACGCCCACCAGGAGCCCAGAATCATGCCGACCGTGAGGAATACCCATGCGCTCAATGCCACCGGGAACAGCGGCTTTACCCAGGCATGATCCGCATCCCGGTTGATCAATCCAGCCAGGGCAAAGGCATAGGGAAGGAAGAAGCCTACCAACCCCAGATACAGCGTGGGGGGATGCAGCATCATCGCAATATGCCTTAATTGGGGATTCATTCCCTGTCCATCCACCGCCATGAGCAGCGCAGCACCATCCGGCGGGAAAATGGCCGTGGCAATCTCCCCGGCTGGCATCATCCACAGTTTTGCAAACGGATTCGAGATGAACACCACCGGAATGATAAAGAAAAGCAAAGTGCTTTCCAGGATCAAAACAACAGACTTTAAATATCCGCGGTGAGACAAACTTCTTGCCAGAGGAATGGAGAGAGATACTGCCGCCGACATGACCAGCGACCAGAAAAGGAGCGAGCTGGCCTGTCCTGACCACAATCCCCCCAGCCGCTCGACTCTTGTCATCCCGTTTTCAATGGTATTGAAAACCTGCTCATATTCAAATGCGCCTCTTTGCAGCAACAAAGCCAGAGACAGGAATGAGAAAGTTAATAAACCCGTTTGAAGATGCGCCAAAATTTTCAGCAGACCTTCCAGTGCATCATTCCTGCGGTAATGCAGGTACGCGCTGAACAGAACCAACAGGCTGCATACGAAAAACGCGCCGGTTAAACCCACGTATCCAATTGTTCCAGCCAAATCATTGATATTCATTTCACTTCCTCGATACATTAAACGCTTTGCCAGCCGAAAAGGGAATCGGCTGGCAAAGATATTCAGCTTTGATAATTATGCCATCTCATATTTTTCCGAGGCAATTTGACTCCCCTGGATACCGAGCGCCTTTAAATGCTCTTCCATAACGTCAATCATCAAAATCGGACCGCAAATGAAATAATAGAGTTCGCGCCAGTCCCCTGTCAAATCACGTTCAAGAATTTTCCGGGAAATAAAACCCGCATCGCTTTTCACCGTTTCTGACGGCACTTCAAGAACATGGGTTACGGACAGGTTCAATTGTTCTTTCAATTCATCGATCTCATCCAGGAAGGCAATATTGTTCTCGTCATAGTTACCGTAAAACAAAAAGACCGGGCGCTGATCTTTTCCATCTGCCAGGGTATGCAGGATACTCATCATCGGGGCAATGCCAATTCCGCCTGCCAACAACACCAGGCCTTTTTGGGTATGCGGATCATCCAGCGAAAACCGTCCATAAGGGCCGTCCACATAAGCCGTTTCTCCACCTTCCAGTTTCCCAATGGAGCCGGAAAAATCACCATTGCTTTTAATGGAAAAACGCAGCAAGTCGGGGCGGTGTGCACTGCCGGAAATTGAAAAAGGATTGCGGTGCAGGGTGAAGGGAGAGGTATTGATATTCAGCCAGGCGACCTGCCCGGCGTTAAAATTGAGACCAGCATGACCGTGTGGTTTCAGGAAAATGGACCAGGTGCCGGGGATTTCTGTAACGACCTTATCAACGATATAGGGCCGCTGCTGTATGGCTGCCGGTTTGAGGATGCGGACATAGATCGTGATCCCGATCCAGATGACCGCCTGAACGATCCAGCAAATTTGCATGGCAGGCATTGCCATATAATAGTTAACTTTCACCAGGTGGATCAGGGCAAAAACCGCAATACCGATTGCCAGGAGATCGTGAAGGACATGCCAGGAGTTATAGTCCAGTCTGATTTCTTTCCGCAGCACCGAGGTAATTGCGATCAAGACCAGGCCAAACAAACCGATAAGCCCGGCCTGCGCCCGCCAGGGCGCGGTGAAAGGATTCAACAGCAGCAAGGTGTACGGATTGTTCACCAATAGCAGGACGGGGTGCAGAAAAACCATCAGCACCGACAGCACCGACAACATATGGTGAGCTTTATAGACGCCATCCAGGTCAAAGGCATCCGACAAAAACGGGATGCGGGCAGTTGGCAGGAATTGTAATCCGGCGATCGACAACCCCACAAACCCCAGCATGACAGACAGGTCTCTCCACACTTCTCTTCGGGGCGGCATGGGAAAGACGAAAAACACAATCACCGGCAGGAAGATCAGAAGCAAATAGATGATCAATGCAAGGATACGCTTGGTATTCTTATTCATCCATGCCTCCTTATTCAGGGCGGATCAAACCGGGCGATTCGACATCAATCACTTCTGCCAGGTCTGCTATTGAATCGTTGAGCAACTGAAGGACATACTTTCCATTATGGACATACCCGGCCGGGTCTTTAAGGCTGTATTGCAGATTGAAACCAGCGCGCAGCAAACGCGGCGTAAAGATAACATACTGATTGGGGAACGAAGCTTCATCCCCTTCAATTTCACCATTTCCGTCCGTATCAATGAACAGGTAGGGGAATTGGTCTGCCCAGCCAATGGGAACGCCGATTTTTTCTGCTGCGTAGGTCTGAATGGATGAATGCAGGATTTCCTGAACACCCTGAATTTCATGGTAAATCCCCTCCACCTGCCCATCTGCATCGTAATCAATCCCATCCACAAATACATCACGGTAATCGGAATAATCGCTTACATTGGAATGGCAGGCAGCGCACAGGTCGGCATCGTCATAATCATCGCGCATGTGCAAGGAATGCGGTTCATGACAAGAAATACAGGTGTCTACGCCATCCGCATGGTCGAATTTACCAACGTAGGTTTTGCCCTCATATTGGTATCCACCCATTGCTTCCGCACCCAAATTTATGGAGGCGGCAAAAGCATAATGCGGGGTGATGAACTCTGCTTCCGGGATGACCTCATCATCATCGAACCCTTCCGATGATGAACGTACGCTCCCTCCTGCGGTTAGTCCGCTGTGGCAGGAACCGCACAGTGCATTTCCATTCCCCATTTCAATCTCGGCGCCCGATGGAAATTGAGCCAGGGTAAGGGCATCAGCGGCCTCATTGTGACAAACCTCGCAGCTGATAACGTCATTGATCACACCGGGGTTATCTACCTTCATGGCAGTCGTCCCATCCGCCCCAAGAAAATCAAGGAAGGCCTGCCCGCTGTGGCATTTTGCACAAAAGACGGGAATCTCGGCAGGATCATCATCATTCCAGTTGGTAAACGCTTCAGCACTGGCGTCAGCATGGGCTGAATTCCACCAATCCACACTCACCGTTTGAACGGACCGGGCCTGGCTGGCCTGGTTACTGACATAAATATACCAACCAGTCAGCGCAGCAACAATCGCCAATAAGCTGACCACAAAGACACGTTTATTCATATTTCACCTCACGGAATATCTCTATAGAAGACAACAAAATCTACATTATGGATCAATGAAGAAATCAATGGGGGATGTTAATAACTTCTTTTTTTACAGGAAATGTCAGAACGGATTTTAAATGCTCTTAAATAATTGTAACATAATAATAAATTTGATTATTACGCAAGGGCACAGTCATAGAGTGAATTATTGGCAGATCAATATAGCCTCAATTGCCTGATTTCTTCCTTCCTGCCTTATAATGGTACGGTTATGACCAACAAAAAACAACAGCGCATCCTCACCACGGCCTTCTATTATATTTCCTTCATCGGGCTGGGCCTGGCCTCCGGCGTTTTGGGGCCGTCCCTGCTGCGTCTGGCGGACAACACCAGCGCCACGATTGCCCAGGCCAGTTCCATCCTGCTCTTTCATGCGTTCGGCTATATGGTCGGCGCGGTGCTGGGTGGACGCAGTTATGACCGCGTGGCCGGAAACCCGGTCATGTCTGTCATGCTGGTGATCATCGCTGCCTCGCTCGCTTTTACGCCCGTCACCAACCTGTTATGGGTGCTGGTAGCCTTGATGTTTGTCCTGGGCGTATCGCAAGGTTCGCTGGATGTGGGCGGCAATACCCTGCTGGTGTGGGTACACGGCAATAAGGTCGGCCCGTTCATGAACGGACTGCATCTGTTCTTCGGCTTTGGCGCATTTGCGGCTCCGATTCTGGTTGCCCAGGCGATGCGCATCCAGGACAATCTCAACTGGGCTTATTGGGGCATGGCCCTGTTTATGTTGATCCCGGCTGCCGGGCTGGCGCTGGTGAAATCACCGCCCCGCAAGTCCGAGTCCGATGAGGTCGGGAAAACCGGCGGGCACAGTAACAAGCTTCTGTTGGGGATGATCGTCGTCTTTTACCTGTTCTATGTAGGGATGGAAGTCGGCTTCACCGGCTGGATCTTTACCTATGCCACCACCAGCAATTTGCTTGCTGAAGTTTCGGCGGCCTATGCTACCTCTCTCTTTTGGGGCACCTTCACCCTGGGGCGGCTGGTCTCTATCCCGATTGCGATGAAACTGCCCTCGCGGCAGGTGCTGACAATCGACCTGGCGGGCTGTTTTGCCAGCATCCTGATCCTGTTGATCTGGCCGGCTTCCGTGACCGCCCTGTGGATTTCCATCGCCGGGACGGGCCTCTTCGCGGCGTCCATTTTTCCCACGATGATCACCTTTGCCGAGAACCGCATGCACCTCACGGGCAAGACCACCTCGCTGTTCTTCGTAGGGGCCAGCACGGGCGGCATGTTCTTCCCCTGGCTGATCGGCCAATGCTACGCAAGCGTCGGCCCGCGCATGGTGCCGCTCACCATCATTTTCAGCACCGCCTTTTTGAGCCTCATCTTTGTGATCCTGGTCAAAAAATATCCGGGGAAAAGCGCAGCACACTAAAAAATTTGAGCCGCCGAACGCGGATTTTGCAGAGACCGGTTGAAACGCATCGTTTCAACCGGTCTCTGCTGCGAAGTTAAAAAAATTCTCGCAGATGGATCAAACCCCCTGTCTATTTTTCAATCCCGGCGATGAAGTAACTCACATTTTCCTGCACTTCGTCATCAATCGCCATCCCCTGCCTTTCCAGGGTTTTGAAAATTCTCTTACGGTTGTCGCCCAGTTTGTCGACCGTCCTGCCAATCAGACGCAGCTCCTCGATCCAGGTTTCCATCTCTGCGCGGGTGAGGGGCTGATCCGCATGGGCGGGAAAATAATATTGGGCGTCAAAAGCCAGCAGCCGATCCATCAAGGGGAAAAGCTTGCGGGTGGTGTAATAAGGCGGGTCTTCATAAATGGCGTAATACATGCAGTCGCCCAGGAAGACAACCCCATCCCCCGGCACGTAGGCCACCGACGAATCGCTGCTGTGGTCGCCGCCGACATGCACCAGTTCCACGATTAGACCGCCCAGGTCAATCGTCATCAGATCGGTAAAAGCAATTTCCGGCGGGCGGATTTCAAGGCGCCCGCGCATGGCGTTGGAGAACTCAACCTTCATCATGTCGCGGCAAAAGGCAATCTCGGTTCCTTCCGTAACACGCTGGTCCAGGGCTTTGTCCCGCCAGTTGAGCTTTGCCATATTCGTCACAATTTGGGCGGTCTCTTCTTGGGCCACAATCGGCACCGAAAGCGCCGAGCCGCCGAAAACATGATCCCAATGCCAGTGCGTTACAAAGGCAAACCTCAGGGGCGGTACCTTCATCGGGGCCAGAGAGGCCAGAAAAGCTTCCATATGAGCTGGTGAATTGCCGGCCTCAACGATCAGCGTACCCTTTTCGCCGGCAATAGCCGCCATCACGGGGCGATCCGTCTCTTCGAACGGCGGCGTCCAATACACGCGCGGTGTGATTTGATTCATGATAAGTGCCTCTGCAGCAGCACGCACCGTTTCACTTCGACGCGCCATTGACGACCTCGGCCATGATCGCGACATCAGGAGCATTTTTCCATTGACGCTTTACCCAGCAAGTTTCCGCAGAACGTTCCAACGCTGGAAGATATTTTTTAGGGAAAGTTTCATCTACCATTACTTTGACCTCGATACGCTCCACCATACTGGTTTCTGTATTGGCATGATAAATAACACGCATATCTTCAATTTTTAAATCGCGCTTTTCAATAAAAGATAACACTGCGCTGCCAGTGCAGGCCGCAATTGCGCCGAGGAAATAACTGCCGGGGGTCATGTATTCGCCCTGACCGCCTTTTTCGACTGCGGCGTCTGTGCAAAAAGTATGCGGACCATACTGCACGTCCACCCGATGCCCCACACCCGGGAAAGTAACTTTCATTTCAAATTGTGAATTCATGCGCAAACCTCTTTTCAATAAAATCAACTGCGGCTATCATCACCGCAGCTTTGGTGTATCCATAAAAACAAAACCCCGGTAAGTCTACCATGACATAGCTGCGTTTCGCCGGGAACTTTGCGGATTCCAGAGTTTTTGCAGGAATTGCATTCAAAGATTGAATGCAATTGATGGAGAGACTTTGGCTACCCTTGATGGTCACAATACGTGTGTGTCAGGAGTTGCTTTCTCACCGGATGGTCGCATTTTGGCTTCTGTGTCTGTGGGCAAAGGTGTTAGACAGTTTTCCGGAAAGGAAGGACTGCCGATGTCTTGCTTCCCCGGATTGGAAAAATCACGAAAGATGTATGAACAGGATGACATTTGGCATCTTTTGTTTCGTGATTGAATAAAATTCGGTAAATTCGATTTGCGCCTCGCCCTAATTTTCTTTATAATAAATAGTGTCGTCTTTCTTTTTGCTGTTATTCAATACCGGTTGAACCAATGTTGAATACAATGAATGGGCAAAATAATTTAGTCAGGGGTCA
>Ga0334888_1003577_pt1 | contig 15148 bp, 9 predicted proteins | sample GraSluR1_MG_FD_207227 | JGI IMG/M metagenome (GOLD analysis project Ga0334888, IMG submission 207227) | Sludge microbial communities from methane-producing bioreactor in Wageningen University, Netherlands - Granular Sludge_3_08-R1 | ecosystem: Engineered > Bioreactor > Anaerobic > Unclassified ...
ACAGGCTGTTGAAAAACTGGATCTGGCCGTGTTCGGAGCGCCGACCGGCCGGATCCGAGTCGCGACGACGACGCGATGCCGATGTGCATCGGGCAGGAGAAGCAACGAAGAAGACGGCCGGTCGGCGCTCCGAACACGGCCAGATCCAGTTTTTCAACAGCCTGTTAAGCCGGATTATTCATGGACACCCGCCGCCTCGCGGCCCGTGCACGCCACGAACTCGGCGTAGGATCCGTCGTAGACGAGCGGCGGCCGCGCTAGCTCGCCGTCCGGACCGGCGGGCCGCAATTCGAGGACGCGGTTGCTCAGCCCCCGCAGGAACGCGCGGTCGTGACTGACAAAAAGCATGGTGCCCTCGAAGTCGCGCAGTGCCGCGATGAGCATGTCTTTGGTCTCGAGATCGAGGTGGTTAGTGGGCTCGTCCAGGATCAGGAAGTTTGGCGGCTCGAAGAGCATCTGCGCTAGCGCCAGGCGCGAGCGCTCGCCGCCGGACAGGACGCGGATCGGCTTGTCGACGTCATCGCCGGAGAAATGGAACGCCCCGAGCAGACTGCGCAGCACGCCCTGGCCCGCCAAAGGGTAGACGTCCGCGAGCCACCCGAAGACCGTCGCTCCGGGGTCGAGCTGTTCGAGCGACTGCTGGGCGAAGTAGCCCGTCTTGAGCGCCGCCCCGAGACGCACCGACCCCTTGTCCGGCGCGAGCACACCGGCGACCAGTTTCAGCAGAGTCGTCTTGCCGGCGCCGTTGCACCCCATCACACACCAGCGCTCGCATCGGCGGATCTTGAGGCTGAAATCGTCATAGACTACGCGCGCGCCGTAGGCCTTGCGCACGCCCTTGAGCTCGACCACGTCATCGCCCGAGCGCGGCGGCTGCCGGAACTCGAAATCGACCACGCGGCGACGGCGCGGCGGCTGCAGCAACTCGAGCTTCTCGAGTTTCTTGACCCGGCTCTGCACTTGCGCTGCCTTGGCGACGTGCGTTTGGAAACGCTCGACGAACCGGCGTTCCTTGGCGAGCATAGCCTGCTGGCGCGCAAAGGCGGCTTCCTGGTTCGCTGCCACGATCGCGCGTTGGCGCACGAAATTGTCGTAATCGCCGGTGTAGGAGACGAACTCGCCGGCATCGATGTCGATGATCCGGCTGACGACGCGGTTCAAGAAATCCTTGTCGTGGCAGGTCAACAACACCCCGCCCGGGTAGTCCTTGATGAACCGCTCGAGCCAGAGGATCGATTCGAGATCGAGGTGGTTGGTCGGCTCGTCCATCAACAAGACGTCGGGTCGACCCAGCAGCACCCGCGCCATGCCGACGCGGATCTTCCAGCCGCCCGACAGAGCGCCGACATCGCCGTCGATCTGGTCGGGCGCAAATCCCAACCCCTGCAGGATCTCTCGCGCGCGCGCCTCGAGTTCGTAGCCGCCGCGGGTCTGGTAGGCGTCCTGGATCTCGGCGTAGCGGCGCAGGTTCGCCTCTTGCTCGCCGATCTGTTCGGGATCGGCCAGCGCTTGCGCCAGGTCTGCCAGTTCGTGGTGCAGCTCGCCGAGGTCGCCGCTGCCGGCGATGGTCTCGTCGAGCACCGAGCGGCCCGCTAGCTCGCCGATGTCCTGCCGGAAGTAGCCGATGGTGGTCCGCCGCGGCACGCTCACGGATCCTTCGTCGGGCTCCTCGTCGCCGTTGATCAACCGGAACAAGGTGGTCTTGCCGGCGCCGTTCGGCCCCACGAGGCCCACCTTCTCGCCTGGGTTGAGCTGGCACGAGGTCTCGACGAAGAGAATCTGCCGGCCGTAGCGCTTGGAGATGTTCGCGAGGGAGATCAAACGGAAACCGCCGGTGAGTCGTAGTCAGAGAAGCAGCGAAACACGGCAATATAGCCGCCAGCGCGCCGGCCTGGCAAGCGCGGCCGCGCCGGCCGCCGCGCTGGCCAGCGCCGACTTCTCAGACAATCCGCGCCGCCGCTCCAGTATTCTGCAACGAATGGCCTCCTACACCGTCGCGGCCCGCTTCTTCTGTGTAACGAGCGACACCACGACCAGGGCGATAAAACTCAGCGGTATCGAGATGATTCCCGGTTGACCCAACTGGTGCCACGCTTGAGCTTCGCTGAGTCCATACGGGCCGGCGAACATCTCCGGTCCGGTCAGGATGATGCCCAGAGCGGCCACAATGCCGACCGTGATCGAGGCGACGATTCCCGCCGACGTAGTCTTCTTCCAGAACAACAGCATCAGAATCGCCGGCAGGTTGGCGGAGGCCGCCACCGCGAAGGCCCAGCCCACCAGGAAGCTCACGTTCACGCCGCGGAAAACGATGCCGAGAATGATGGCGATGATGCCGACGCCGAAGGCGGCGATGCGACCGGCGAACACCTTCTTCTGCTCGGTCAGGTTCATGCGTCCGAAGCGGTCGAGCAGATCGTGGGCGACCGCACCCGAGGCCGCGACGATCAATCCAGACACGGTGCCCAGCACGGTGGCAAACGCGATGGCTGAGATGATCGCAAAGAGCAAGCCACCGTAAGACATCGCCAAGAGCGGCGCCGACATGTTGTTGTCCGCCGGATTGATCGTACCGTTCACGGCGGCGCCCAGACCCATGAACAATGTCAGAACGTAAAAGAACCCGATCGCGGCGATGGCGACGATGGTCGATTTGCGCGCGCAGGCCGGGCTCGGCACGGTGTAGTAGCGGATTAGAATGTGCGGCAGCGCCGCCGTCCCGAAGAACAGCGCAAGCATCAGCGAGACGAAGTTCAGCTTCTCGTTGAAGGTCCCGACCTTGAACTTCACACCCGGCGTCATGAGTTGCGTCCCGCTGACGACGTGCGGATGGTAAACCGTGTGCCAAACGCCGGCCTCGTCGACGAGCCGCGCGGTATGCCATTGCTCGATGCGGGTATCAGGGTGAGTCAGGCGCGCCAGGAATGCGACCGGCGAAACGGAACCCGTGCGTTGCTGCTCGGCTCCGGCCACGCTCCCGCCCAACTGTTTCGTCCGTCCGACCGGCAGCAACAAGCCGCCGGGTTCGCCGTTGGTGAGGTTGCCGCTGCGCCATTGCGTTTGCCAGAGCGTGCCGTCAGCGTCGCGCTTCCACCAGGTCGTTTGCTCGCCCCGCGTGTACTTCGCGAGGGAGCCGCTCTGGTGGGCGAGCTGATAGCCTTGCGCCGACAGCGCCGCCGGCGTCGATTGTTCCGGCACGAAAAGCAGCGAGCGCCCGTCGGGACCCGTGAGGCTGCTCGGCTGGGTATCCACGCCGCGCGCCAGCAGGAAGACGACCAGCAAGAACGAGAAGACAAGCAACAGTCCGCCCTTGAGAAACTGGACGTAGGTCGTCGAAGCCATACCGGCCGTGGCCACGATGACGATCACGGTCGCGCCGACGATGATTACACCGACCCAGTGAGGCAGTCCCAAGAGCGGTTCGACTAGTGAACCAGCGCCGTTCATCTGAGGCACCAGGTAGCAGATCGAAACGACGAGCGTCGAGATCGCCGCCGCCAGCTTGATACCGCGGCTGTCGAACTTGGCATCCAGGGCGTCGGTGAACGTGAACTTGCCCATCCGCTTCAACGGCTCGGCGACAACGAAGAGCGCGACAACCCAACCCGCCAGATAACCGATTGAATAGAGGAAACCATCGTAACCCAGGGTGGCGATCATGCCGCAGATCCCCAGGAATGACGCGGCCGACAGGTAATCGCCGGCGAAGCTGATCCCGTTGACCGCCCAGTGGATCTGGCCGCCAGCAGCGTAGTAACCGCTGGCGGATTTGGCCTTGCGGGCGAAGAAATGGCTGATGTAGAGAACAAATACGACAAACAACGCGAAAATGCCGATCGACAACGGCGTGCCCTGTAGGTTCATGGTTGGCCCTTCTCTCCATGTCGAGCGCTGCCGCCGAGTTCCGCTTCCTTTCGCGCGCAGAGGTAGTTGTAGATCAAGGCGAGAATGAGGGCGAAGATGATCAGACCCATGCCGTAGACGACCGCCAGGTTCAATCCCACCGCGACGATCGCCTGCATAGCCTTGCCCTCGGAAACGACATTCAGGAGCACAAACCCGGCGTACACGATACAGTAGATGATGAACATCACCACGCCGAGTCTGGCCTTGTAGCGGCTAGCGGGATCGGAGCCGGAGTGGCTCGCGGGTCCGTGCAGCATGGCGACCTCCGCGGTCGAGGGTTTGATGACGCCAGGCGCGCTCGCCTGGGCTGTGCACGAAGGTCAACAAGCTAACATGCCGCCCGGCGTCGACAAAGCGCAATGAACCGCGATCTCATATCTGATATTGCATTTCATTGTCGGACACTGGCCGTCCACACCCGCTCCACAACGCTTTGCCAGCGCGAAAAACTCCATTACAATCGTCTGATCGGCAGCAGTCGCTCGCGGCGTGCGGTCACGGCCGCGGACACGCAAACGACGGAGTTGTCATGCAGCGCCTCGTCGTCCGGACCGTTTTGCCCGCCTTGTTGGCCATTGTGCTGTTTTCGGGAGTTGTATTCTTCTATCTGCTGCCCTCGTTCAGCCGCGCCATCATGGACCAGAAACGATTGATGATCCGGGAGCTGACCGAATCTGCGTGCAATATCATCGCCAGGTTCGAGGCCGAAGAGGCAACTGGCCTGCTCGCGCGCAATGAGGCTCAGGCAGCGGCCATCGAACAAGTGCGCAGCCTGCATTACGGCCAGCAGAACAAGGACTACTTCTGGATCAACGACATGCAGCCGCGCATGATCGTCCATCCCTACCGGCCCGATCTCGAAGGCACAGATCTCTCCCAGTTCGCCGACCCGCACGGCAAATTGATCTTCCAAGAGATGGTGCGGGTGGTCGCCGCCGAGGGCGCCGGCTACGTCGCGTACATGTGGCAGTGGAAGGACGACCCCGACCGTGTCGTCCCCAAGATCTCGTACGTCAAGGGCTTCGCACCTTGGGGCTGGATCATCGGCACCGGCGTCTATACTCAAGATGTGGACGCCGAGGTGCGGACGATCACCGGGCGCCTGCAGGCTGCCGCATTTGCGATCCTGGCAGCGGTATCGTTGTTGCTATACGTGCTGTTGCGCACAAGCTGGCAGGCCGAGCACGGCCGCCAGCGCGCGCTGGCGGCCGTGCGGGCTTCAGAAGAGAAATATCGTTCGCTGGTCGAGGCGGCGGGCGAGTCGATCTTCATGGCGATCGGCGGCGAGAGGCTCTTCGCCAACGCTAGCATGCTGCGGTTGGTCGGCTACGAGCGAGATGATTTCGCGGCGCTGGACATCGCGGAGCTTGTGCGGCCGACTGCGCGTGAACTTGAAACCGGTCGCCGCCACTGGCAAGCCGTGATGGACGGCGTGGAAGCGCCCACCCGGTACGAGACCGAGTTACGCCACCGCGACGGCAGCATGGTGCGCGTCATGCTCAGCCTCTCGCGAATCGTCCTGCAGGGGCGCCTCGGTTTCATGGCGGTGGTAACCCGTCTGGCGAAGCCGCGCGAGCTGGATGCCGCCGCCGCCGAGACGACCGACGACCTGGCGAACGCCAGCCGCCGCACGGCGGTGCTGGCCAGTTTGATGATCAGCCACGGCGCCGATCCCTTGCAGGTCAGCCGCCTGCTCTCGACCAACGCCGACATCGTGGTGCGGCGCGCGGTCGAACTCGTCATCCGCGACATCGGACCGCCGCCGGTTCCTTTCGATTTCCTGGTCATGGGCAGCCTGGGCCGCGCCGAAGTGAGCCTCTTGGCCGATCAGGATCACGCAATCATCTATCCAGACGTCGCGCCGGCAGACCGCGACGCGGCGCAGAACTATTTCCTGCGACTTGGCCAGCGCGTATCGGAGATCCTCGCGGCGTCCGGATTCCCAATCTGCCTGGGCGGCATCATGGCCGGCCAACCTCGCTGCTGTCAGCCGCTCGGCGGCTGGCGCAAGACATTTACCGGCTGGGTCCGCACGCCGGACGCCGAGGAGTTGCTGCAGGCCAAGATCTTCTTCGATTTCCGCGGGCTGCACAACGAAGGGCGCCTGCTCGCCGATCTGCGCGAACATCTACGCGCCGAGATCGCGCGTGAACCGCGTTTCGTTCATCTTCTGGCTCGCAGTATCCTTCAGTTCGAACCGCCACTCGGGACCTTCGGCGGTTTCGTGCTAGAGGAGAAAGATGCGGCACGGGCGACCTTTGATGTCAAGGGCGTGTTGGCCCAGATCGTCGACTACGCTCGCCTGCGCGCGCTGCAACACGGGATCGACGCAGTCTCGACCGGCGAGCGGCTGGCGGCGCTGGTCGCGGCTGGGTCGCTGAAACCCCAGACTGCCGCGGACACCGAGCAAGCGTTCCGATTCCTTATGGAACTTCGTTTGCGCCACCAGGCGCGGCGGGTTCTCGATCACCTTGAACCGGACAACCGACTTGAACCAGCGGCGTTGTCGCCCGCGACCCGCAAACAGCTCAAACAGGTTTTAGCCCACCTCAAGGCATTACAGACCAATCTAAACCATGAATTCGCGGGAGCCTGAAGAGGTGACGCGCAGCGACGGCGATCCGCAAGAGATAGCTGCCGGAGTCGCGCCGGCGATTCTGCTTCTGAGCGACGTTCACGCCCATTACCACGTGATCGAGGCACAGATCGTGCACGCCGAGCGGAGCCTGCACTGCCCGGTGGCCGAGGTTGTCGTGCTGGGCGATTTCGGGATGTTCCGGCCGAACTTGTACGCGTATTTCCGGCGCGAGGGCCGCCGTTTTACGAGGCCGGTCAGCTTCCTGGAAGGCAACCACGAGGATTTCGGCGCGCTGCCCGACCTGGTGCGCGACTATGCCGACGTGGTGGTGTATCTGCCTCGCGCGTCCCTGCACCGATTCGGCGTCTGGCGCGCTCTTTGTCTGGGCGGCGCGAAGTACATGGATGCCTGGTCGACCCCACCGGGCTGTGAGATCCGCGACGCAGAAATCGCGGCTTGTCTGGCGCATCCCGCCGGAGCGGTGGATCTGATCCTGACCCACGATTGCCCAAGCGGGATCGGGATCGGCAACACGGCCGGCCTGGAGCACTACGGCCCGCCCGGAGTTGCTGGTCTGGCTGAGCTCTCGGCAGCGCTGCAGCCTCGTATGTGGTTCTTCGGCCACCATCACCGCTGGCACACCCACACCGAGGCGGCCACTCGCTACTATGGCTTGCCGGAGAGTTGGTTAGGCTTCGCGCTGTTGTTCCCCGACGGCGAAGTCCGATGCGTTCGGAATGAGGTCGCTTTGACGCCGAGCCCGCGCTGGTTCCGGTTCTTCGGTTTGAAATAGCAGCCGTCCCCTGCGCGGTCGCGCCGCGCCGTCAACGCGCGTGGTCGAAGACCATGGCTTGGACTTCGATGCCGGCGATGGCGGCAAGGCGCTGCTTCAACTCGGCGAAGATCTTCTCGCCTCCGTAGATCTCCAGCAGGATGATCCCGGCCGGCGAGCAACCCTGTGCGTTGGCTTCATGCAAGCCGATGCGGGTCTTGATGTTGCAGCCGAAATCGGTCAGGACCTTCTGCACGTCGCCGGCGTTGGCTAGACGATCGGTCACGTGAATTCCCACGACCACATGTTGACTCATCGTAGGCCGCCTCGTTGGAGAAGTATGGTGGACCGCATCCATCGGCCGTCGCCCGTTGGCCGCCGATTCGGCGCCGGCAATCAGTCACGAGTTATACCGGCCCGGCGGCGGCGCGGTCAAGCGCGGACCGCGACGCCGTCATGAAGAGCGGCGGTCCTTGCGGGACCGCCGCCGTTTCACCAGCGCTCGTCGCGGGACATGCGCCGGTTCTCTACTTGGCCAGCAGCATCTTGCCCACCTTGACGTCGCCGCCGAATCTGGTCTCCCAGAAATAGACGCCAGAGGCCGCCTGGCGGCCGCCGTCGGCGGTGCCGTCCCAGAGGATATCATGCGTGCCGGCGGGCAATACGCCGCGGACCAGCGTCTTGACCAGCTCGCCGCGCACGTTGAACACCTTCACAGAGACATCGCCGTCGCGCGGCACGTTCAGCCTGATCGTGGTCGCCGGGTTGAACGGGTTGGGGAAGTTGCTCACGGCCAGCGCCGCGTCCGGCGCGACGTTGGCAGGAGGGCCGGCGATCATCCCCAGCATATACAAGATGTCCTCCAAGATAATCCCGCGCACAAATTTGCCGGTCGCCCACGCGGGCGGAGTATAGCCGGGCACCGGCTGGATGTAGTCGAATGTGTGCGGCATCAACACGACCCTCGCGGCTACGCCGGCGTTGGTGTAATGGGAGGCCGCCGCATACGGATAGACGCCCCACTGGCCGAGCGGATTGCCGAACTCCGCCAGGCGCTGCGCGCCGTCGACGACCACGGCGTCGATCGCACCGATCGTCGGGCAGCCCGCGACCATACGCCACGTCGCCATCCTTTCGATGATCCCGTTGCCCGGGATCGCACGCACTAGCGGCGACACCTGATTGTTGATCAAGGGACGAATGTCGGCGGAGAACAGCGACACGCCGAAATAGGCGTCGACAAAAGCCTGTCCTGCGGCGCTGCCGTTCACCAGGCTGGACACCAGGTTGTCGCCCAACATGTACGCGCGCTTGTTGCCTGAACTGAACCAGGCGTCCAGCAGTCCGAGGTCGTCGCCAGGATCACCGCCGGGGCTGCCGTCCGACAGCGTGGCGTGCGTGAGCGTGCCGCTGGTATAGATCAGCACATCGTAATGGGCGACTTGCGGCGGGGTGGCGCGGCCGCCCAGGCCGTTGCCCACGCCGCTGGACGCCCCGCTGGTGTAGTAGAGATCAAACTGGGCGCCGAGTTGATAGCCGCCGTTGCTGAGGGCTAAGTGCCAATGGTCCAATCGCTGGCCGCCGGCGTCTTCCCAGAACAGCAGGCGCGGTTGATCGCCCGGCACGGCGCTGAACAAGGTCGGCAAGGCCCGGGTAACAAAAGGCTTGGGATACCTGAGCAGATTGTCGAAGACCCCGAAACCCTGCAGATCGGCGGGCAGCGTCGAGACACGGCCGAAGTTGTCCGTTGCCTTGAAGCAGTAGTGGATCACGTCGCCGGGGAAGAAGAAATCGTCGTCAGGCAGGTCGAAGTGCCAGCGATTGGGGATGACGGCGCCGCCGACGGTGTACGTCGAGTCGCCGTAGACCCAGCCCTCGATGAGGCCCCAGACGTCCGGATATTCTCCCGGCGTGTGCGTAAAGCCCGCGGGCAGTACGCGCACGCCGCTAAAAAGCGGATTCGCCTTCATCTTGATGTGCATCTGCGGGCGATCGGCCAGGATACCGCCGGTCCCCAAGGCCACCACGTCGACGATGAGGCTATCGCCAGGACGGTTGATCAAGTGCGCCGCCGGCGCGATGTTGGCCGCCATGTCGAAGCGGACCGCGTTGTTGGCCAGGTTGGCTTCGTCGAGGGTGCCGGAGGCCGGGAAGTTGTCCTGCGCGAGGTCGATCTCGCGCGCGGAGATCGCCGGTCCTGCATACGGGTAGGCCACCACGGCCACGTTGTCGAAGTAGGGGGCGGGAGTGCCGTCGTAGACCGGCGGCGCGAAAGGAATGACCATATGCTGCAGCCCCAGCGCGACCTGCAGATGGGTCACACCGGGGACCAGCAAGGTGCTCAACTCACGCTGACCGCGCGAGTAGAGAGGACCGCCGTAGTAGTCGAAGTTGTTGCTGCGCCAGGGCGCGAATTCGATGTCTTCGGCGCGGCCGGTGTTGACCGAACGCACGCGCCACTGGTCGAAGATCAGCGGCCAATTATCCCCCAGGAGCGTATGGCGGTAAGCATCATAGGCCAGGTAGGCGCCCTCGTAGCCCGGGCCGGGCCACGCCAACACGGGACTTTTGACGATGTTCCTGATGGTGTGCGGAAGCCCCAAGAGGCCGCCGGTGTTGTTGACAATGTAGCCGCCCGGGCCGTAGCACCAGGTGATGCACATGGTGCCGCCGGTGCCTGGCACCACGAGGCCGTCGTCGACGAAGGCGACCTGCGGCGAACGGTTCTCGTGGCAGGCATCGAGGTCGTTTAGGTTGGGCCACAGCGCGGCGAAGTCCCCCGCGCCCGGAGTCGGCAGCAGCAGCCAGTCGCCCATGGTACCCGATTCGAAGTCCTCCGCGTTGACCAGCACGCCGCCGACCGTGACCGAGATGTCGTCGATCTGGCAAGCGCCGCGTTCGGTCGGAAACAGGCCGTCCTCGTCGGACCAGGCGCTGTCCGAGACGAAGCGCACGCGCAGTTGGATCTGATCGCTATCCGGCCCGCCGTACTGTCCCGGCTGTACCTGGAAGCTCCGCGTGACGTCGCTGTAGCCGTTGCCGGAATAGCTGGCCAGCGTGATCCACTGGCCCGCGCGCTGCCATTCCAGGTACACGATGTCGTAACCGGGCTCGGTGTCGTAGCGCAGCTTCATGGTCCAGACCACGGCGCTCGTCACGGCGTTGTCCGGCACCGTGTGCGCGAATAGCAAGCGCTGATCCCAGTTGTTGCCGTAACCGAAGCCCGGTTGCGGCCCGGACCCGAGGTCGGGGTAATCGACGCCGCACCACAGAGAATAGGCGCCGCCGATGACAAGGTCGACCTCGTCGGTGACGGACCAGTGATCATCTCCGGCGCCGCTGACCGAGAGATCCGCGGACGTCCAGCCGTGCCAGGCCGGTTGGCCCGCGGCGTCCTGGAACTTGCCGTCCCAGCGGCCGGGTCCGCCCAGCAGGTAGACGGTGTCCACCTTGGCAGCGCGCATGGCTGGCGCGCCGTGCCACATGCCGGAACCGTCGCGGGTGACTTGGCGATCGCCGGCGGCAAACGCACCGATGGCGAACAGGAGAGCCAGGACGAAGGTCCCTGGCGCCAAGTACAAATGGAGTCTCATGACGCGCCCCCATTCCAGGATTCGAGTTAACGGCGGACCTCGCCGTTCCGGGTCGATCCTCATGCCATGAACGCAAGACCTCGTCGGCATTCAAGAATTCGCCTGGCAGAGACGCGCTTCAGGGGTTGACGAACGCGCCGCCGGCGAATCGCGCGGGGATCATCTCCGGCGCTGGATAATGATACGAAATCGACATTATCCACTCAATAACCCGACGCCGTTCGCTGTTGGGACCGGCGCGCGATCATGCTACCTTCTCCGTCAACCTGGAGGTACTGCATGCGCAGACATCTCGACCCGCCAGCCGCCGCGGCGGCGACGATCGCCTTCTGGGCGGCGTGCGCCTCCTGGACCGCGCCCGGGGCGCTCGTTCCCGCCGCCTGCGCTGGCCAGTTCCCCCCCGGGAGTATCGTGTTCGTCGAATCGGTGCCCATCGAGACCGATCTCGATCTGCCCGAGCTGCCGGACGCGGCCGGCGTCTGGCTCGACCTCGTCGAAAGCGCCGCGCAGACCTTGGACGTCTTCAGCTTCTACTTCTCACCCAACCCCGACGGCGTCTGCCGCCTGCAGCCGGTGCTGGCCGAGGTCCAGGACCGCGCGCGCGCCGGGGTCGCCGTCAGGCTGCTGAGCGACCGGAAGTTCTACGCGACGTACCCGCAGACCCACGACAGTCTCGGCGAGGTCACCGGCATCACCGCGCGCCTGCTCGACGCCGAGAGACTCTGGGGCGGGGTCCTGCACGCCAAGGGCATGCTGATCGATCGCGAGCGGTTCTTCCTGGGCAGCCAGAACTGGGACTGGCGCGCGCTCGAGCATATCCACGAACTCGGCGCGGTTGTGGCGCACAACGAACTCGCGGCCGACCTTGGACGAATCGTCGACCTCGACTGGGCCCTGGCCGGCGGCGAGCCGCCGCCGCCGCGGCGCAACCAGGTGCCGGCGGCGCCCCGGTGGGAGCCGGCGCGCAGGATCACGCTGCCGGACGGCCGCGTCTGCGAGGCGGTTTTGGCCGCCAGTCCGCCGCAGGCGTTGCCGGAGGGCATCTCCTGGGACTTGCCGCTCTTGGTCGACCAGATCGACCGCGCCGCGATCCGCGTGCGCCTACAGCTATTGAGCTACAATCCCGGCGACCGCGACGGAGGCTGGTGGCCCGATCTGGACGCGGCCTTGCGCCGCGCCGCCCTGCGCGGCTGCGACGTCCAGATCCTCTTGAGCAACTGGGCCAAACGCGCCTCCATGCTGCCGCACATCCAGAGCCTCGCGGTGTTGCCGGGCATCGAGATCCGTTTTGTGAATCTGCCGGAGTGGAGCGGCGGTTTCGTTCCCTTCGCGCGGACCGCGCACGCCAAGTATCTGACCTGCGACGACCGCGCGCTCTGGCTCGGCACAGGCAACGGATCGCACGGCGACTTTCACCGGTCGCGCAACATCAGCCTGTTTCTGCGTGGCGACGGTTGCGCCGAAGCGGCGGATCAGTTCTTCACCCGCGGTTGGACCAGCGCCTACGCGGAGACCGTCGACCCGTGCGGCCACTACACACCGCCGCGCCGCGAATAACAACAGGAGTCGCCATGATCCCCTTCCACGCCGTCCCCGACCGCCTCGAGAAGCATCGCCTCGCCCTGGTTGTCCTGGATATCCAGGAGCGTTTTCGCGATCTCGTCCACGCCCTGCCCATGCTCCTGAAAGGCAGCAGCCGCCTGATCCGCGCTTTTCGCACGCTGGACATGCCAATCCTGCTGACCGAGCACTACTCGCGCGGACTGGGCGTGACAGTCCCGGAGCTGCGCGGCCTGCTCGACGGGATCGCGCCGTTCGAGAAGATCACGTTCTCCTGTGACGGCGATCCCGGTTTCCGCGCCGCGTTGAACGCACTGAACCGCGACCAGATCGTTCTCTGCGGCATCGAGACTCACGTTTGCGTCTACCAGACCGCGCGCGATCTGATGGATCGCGGCAAGCAGGTGGCTGTCGCCGCCGACGCAGTGAGCAGCCGCTACGCCGCCGACCGCGACATCGGGTTGCAGCACATGCGCCGCATCGGCGTGCAGGTGATGAACGTCGAGATGATTCTCTTCGAGATGCTGCGCGAGGCGCAGACGCCGGACTTCAAGGCGATCGCGCCGTTCCTGAAAGACACCTGAGCAACGCCGCGGTCGCCCGGTCGGCTTGACGCCGGCCTTCGCTTGCGTGTACGCTCGCCAATCTTCTGACCCTGTCGCGTCCAACCGGGAGGTACCCCATGTCACCACGTTATAGCTTGTCGCTGGTGCTGGTCTTTCTGCTGGCCGTCCCCGCCGCAGCGCGGGTCGACGCCCTGACCGGCGAACCTATCCCGTATCCGGCGTCTGACGTGCCGAATCCTGCTTCGCCGCCGGCTGCGGCCGTCTTCGACGCCGGCCTCGAGTTAGTCCACCATCTGGCGGAGGGATCCTCGAAGAATGTGCGCATGCTGCCGGGCGACATCGCGGTTTGGCAGAACGGCGCCTGGCTCGAGGCGCACGACCTCTCCGATCCCGCCGCGCCGATCGCCCTGAGCCGCTACTTGCTGCCGGCGCAGCCGTCGGACATGAAGGTCGTCGGCGATCAATTGTATCTCGCCTTGCGGCTTAGCTACGGCCTGATGCGTCTCGATTACGCCAATCCAGCCGCGCCAGCCTTGGTCGGCCACCTGCCGGGCTACGATCTGCTGTCGGTGGATGTGGCCGGCAACTACGCCTACTGCGGGCGCGGCACCGCCGGCTTCATCGTCATCGATTTGACCGATCCGGCGAATCCGGCGGTCGTTGGCTCGCTCGCGACCCCCGGCTCGGCCAACGGTACGTCCTACGAGGACGGCATCCTGGCCGTCGCACAGGGCACAAGCGGGGTCGGCTTCTACGACGTCAGCAATCCCGCGAGCCCGACGAGCCTGGCCTCCCACGCGTCCAACGGATTCTGCACCTTCGTCCAACTCCGCAACGGCCTGGCCTACCTGGCTGACGCCGCAGGGCTGCGGATCATCGATGCCAGCACGCCCAGCGCGCCCGTCTTGTTGGGCGCGTTCGAAGCGGCCGGAGGCTCCTGTTACGAACTGGCCTTCGCGCCGGCGTCGAATCATGTCTACCTGGCCGGCCTCGGCGGCGTCTTCAAGCTCGACGTATCCAATCCGGCGGCGCCGACGGTGGCGGCCTCCGCCGCCATCGCCAACAGTTTCAGTTGCAACGGCAGCCCCGGCCGGGTCGTCGCCGCCGCGCGCTTCAGCGGCCTGCACGTCCTGAGCGAGAGCTTCGCGCCGGCGGCGCAGATCCCCAACGCCGGCTTCTCCATGAAGCTCAAATTCGACGGTACGACCCTCTACGTGGCCGACCTCGCCGGCGGCGTCAGGCTGTGGGACCTTGCCAATCCGGCGGCGCCGGTTTTCCTGGCCAAGGTCGACACTCATCCGAACTGCCAGAATCTTGCCGTCGAGGCCGATATCCTCTACGCGGTCAACAGCAACAATACCGGCGCCGGCCTGGTTTTGACCGATGTGGCCAATCCAGCGGCGCCGGCGCCGTTGTCGGTGTTCGATACGGGCAACGCCACCATGGACGTGGCGGTGAGCGGGACGCTGGCCGTGTTGGCCAATGGTTTCGGCGGCCTACGCACGGTCGACGTCGGCAACCCGCTCGCCCCGGCGCTGCTGGGCGACCTGGCGCTGGGTTCGAACATCTTCGGCGTCGCCGTGCAGAACCAGATCGCCTACGTCGCCAGCTTCGGCGGCGGCATGCTCGCGGTCGACGTCACCGATCCGGCCGCCATGGCAATTCTCAGCCAGCAACCCTGGGGCTTCTTGAACGCCATCGACGTCACCGACCAGATCGCCTGGGTGGCCGACGGACAAGCCGGTTTGCGGATCGTCGACATCAGCGATCCCGCCAATCTGGTCACACTGGCCACGCTGGCCACCGCCAGTCAGGCCCGCGACGTGGTGCGCTCCCGTTCGTTCACGCCGTTCGTCTACGTGGCCGACGACTTCTACGGATTGCGCCAGATCGACGTCAGCGATCCGGCCAATCCGCTGCTCTTCGGCAGCTATCCGTCGTCCGACCGCGGCGTGGGCGTGGCCGAGAACGGTCCGTTCGTGGTGCTGGCCGCCGGCGAGACCGGCGTCTACATCTACCGCAACTTGAGTGTCGTGCCGGCGCTGGCTGGCACGTTGACAGCGGCCTACGACGGCGGTCTGGTGACGCTCGACCTGTGGTTCAGCGTGCCGGATCTCGACCGACTCTCCGTGACGCGCACCACTGCGAACCCCGCCGAGACGCGAATGTTCGC
>Ga0334888_1003586_pt1 | contig 15114 bp, 16 predicted proteins | sample GraSluR1_MG_FD_207227 | JGI IMG/M metagenome (GOLD analysis project Ga0334888, IMG submission 207227) | Sludge microbial communities from methane-producing bioreactor in Wageningen University, Netherlands - Granular Sludge_3_08-R1 | ecosystem: Engineered > Bioreactor > Anaerobic > Unclassified ...
GCGGGGCAACATTGCCAATACTGTCGTGCTCCAGCACCTGTGGGGCGGTTGTCGGTGCGGATCATGCGTTGCTCGATCATGCCCGAGAGTTACTTGGCTGGGTGCCCAGGTGCTGCCAGCAGCGCGCAGGAGTCGTAGCACATCCTGGGCCTCTGCGCTGCTCGCAGCCCGGGAAGCAGCGAGTTGGCGGGCTACCTTGATCTCCACATCATCCGAATCGCCTCGTAGCGCAGCTCGCAGATGCGTGCGCAAGCGTTGCCCTTATCGCGGCCATCGATGCTGTGCCGTCCATGATCGCGGAATTATGCGGGCCATCTTCATCTGTTGGGCGATCTCGACCGCTCCGTGGGCGGTCTTCGGGACCGCGGTCGCGCGCCCGAGCACCGACCTGGCAGCGTTGACCGCGTCGAGCGTCGAATTCCCCGCGTCACAGCCTGGGGCCGGTCAGCCACCGAGGCCCGCGCGCTGACGCGCCGCGTCCACAACGCCGGAAAGGTGCAACACTCATCCCGCCAACAGGCCCCTGCCGCCTACTCCCCCAGGTACTCCCGCAACGCCCCACCCGCATCCCGCGGCACAAACCCAACAGACTTGATCTTGTCCAACTCCAGCCCGCTATGAACAGGACGCGGCGCCACGACCTTCCCCGCCCCAAACTCGGCCGTGCTCTGCGGAGCGACATCCGCCGGATCTCGCCCAGACAGCGCAAAGACATCACGCGCGATCTCGAACCATGACTTGACCGGTCCGTCATTCGTCAGGTTGTAGGTGCCGACCGCGGGCCTGACAGCCAGCAGATGCGCGATCCCAGCAGCCAAGTCAGCGGCGAACGTGAGCCGGCCAAACTGGTCGTTCACAACCCGGGGCGAGACTCCCCTGGCCGCGAGACTCTCCATCGTTCGCACGAAGTTCTTGCCATCGCCAATCACCCAGCTCGTACGCACGACGTAATAATCAGGCAGCGTCATCACCACCGAATCACCAGCCGCCTTAGTCGCCCCATAGACGCTCAAAGGGCTGAACGGCTCATCCTCGGCATGCATCTCCGCCACACCGTCAAACACATAGTCACTGGAGACCTGAACAAGCGTGATGCGGTTCCTGGCCGCAACATCGACGAGGTTCCTGACTCCATCAACGTTGACCGCCCAAGCCTTTCGACGCCCCTCGGCAGTCTCGGCAGCATCCACAGCTGTCCACGCAGCAGCGTTGACGATTGTCCCCACACCTTGCCAATCGAACGACTGAACCGCGGCACGATCAGTGATATCAAGCTCCGCACGGCTCAGCGCAATAGCACCCGGCAGAGCGTCCCGCAGCGCAAGGCCAAGCTGACCGCCCGCCCCCACAATCACCGTCCGACGTGGCTGCATCGGAACCACCGCCGCCAAACGCGGGTGCGCAAGATCCGCATCAGACAAGATCGCCTCCGACAGCGGAATCGGCCAGTCAATACCAACAGTCTCGTCAGCGAGATTCAGGTAGGTGTACGAAGCCCGAGCCTGTGGCGACCAGTGCTCATTGACCAGATAGGAATACGCCGTATCCGGTTCGAGCGCCTGGTAACCGTTGGCAACACCCCGCGGCACGAAAACCGCCTTCTCCGGGCCCATCTCCAAAGTGAAGGACGTCCCAAACGTCTCCCCCGGGCGAAGATCAACCCACGCACCAAAGATGCGGCCCTTGGCCAGACCAATCAGCTTGTCCCACGGCTCGGCATGAAGCCCACGGGTCACCCCCGCCTCGGCGTTGAACGACATGTTCTGCTGAACAGGCCGAAAATCCGGCAGTCCGAGGGCAACCATCTTGGCCCGCTGCCAATTCTCCTTGAACCAGCCACGACTGTCACCGTGCACCAGCAGATCAACAACAAGCAGGCCCGGGATGGGAGTGGTCTGAATCGCGAGATCACTCATGAATCTACTGACCTACCTTCGCGTACTTGGCTTCAGTAGCGGCCTTCATCGGACGCCACCAGTCTTCGTTGGCGCGATACCAGTCGATAGTGGCTGCCAGCCCGTCCTCGAAGGACGTGTACTGCGGAGCCCAGCCGAGCTCAGTCCGCAGCCGGCTCGCGTCAATCGCATAACGCATGTCATGACCCGGCCTGTCCACGACATGCTCATAGGCGCTCTCCGGTTGACCCATCAACCGCAAGATGGCCTCAATCACCGACTTGTTGTCCTTCTCGCCATTCGCACCGATCAGATAGGTCTCCCCCACTGTCCCGCGCTCAATGATCGCGAGCACGGCCGCGTTGTGGTCATCGACATGAATCCAGTCGCGGACGTTCAGACCGGCGCCATACAACTTCGGCCGCTGCCCATCGATCACGTTGGTGATCTGACGCGGAATGAACTTCTCGACGTGCTGGAAGGGGCCGTAGTTGTTCGAGCAGTTGCTGATGGTTGCCTGCACACCGAAACTCCGGACCCAGGCACGCACTAGGAGATCCGAGCCGGCCTTGGTGGACGAGTAGGGCGAGCTCGGGTTATAAGGGGTCGTCTCGCAGAACTTTTCGGGATCATCCAGCTCGAGATCCCCGTACACCTCGTCGGTCGAGACATGGTGGTAGCGGACGCCGTGGCGCCGCACAGCCTCCAACAAGGTGAAGGTGCCTACCAAGTTCGTCTGCACGAACGGTGTCGGATCGTTGAGCGAGTTGTCGTTGTGCGATTCGGCGGCAAAGTGGACGACCACGTCAGCGGTTTTCACCAACGAATCAACGAGCCCGGGATCGCAGATGTCACCCACCACGAGCCGAACCCGATGCATAGGTAGCCCAGCGAGCGATTCCCTCCGCCCGGCGTAGGTCAATCTGTCGAGGACGACAACGTCTGCGTTGCTATAGGCCAGAAGGTGACGCACAAAGTTGACGCCGATGAATCCGGCTCCGCCAGTGACGAGGTAGGTAGTGGGCATGCGGCCACACTAGTACGCCGCTCTGCTGCGGCCAGCACCCGCCTCGTGCCGGACCCCTCAAAGCCTGCGCAGCAGCGTATGACAGGATACGCACATGCGCGGAATCATACTGGCGGGCGGCGCAGGCACCCGCCTTCACCCCATCACGCAAGCAACTTCGAAGCAGCTGGTGCCTGTCTACGACAAGCCAATGATTTACTACCCCTTGTCAACGCTCATGATCGCCGGCATCAGAGAGGTGCTCGTGATCACGACCCCTCACGAAGCCGAAGCCTTCCGACGACTACTGCAGGACGGCTCGCAGTTCGGTATCTCCATCACGTATGCCACGCAACCTGAACCCAAGGGCCTAGCGCAAGCTTTCACCATCGGCGCTGACTTCGTGCGAGGGCACAAAAGTGCGCTTGTTCTCGGAGACAACATCTTCTACGGGCCTGGGCTCGGCCAGCAACTCACCAAATACCGCGACGTGGACGGTGCAGCGGTCTTCGCCTATTGGGTTGCCAATCCGACTGCCTACGGCGTCGTCCAGTTCGATCAAGACCATCGCGCTGTATCTCTTGAAGAGAAACCGAAGAGCCCTCGTTCAAACTACGCGATTCCAGGACTCTACTTCTATGACGAGCAAGTGGTCGAGATCGCCAGCGCCCTCGCGCCTTCTCCACGCGGCGAGTTCGAGATCACGGACGTTAACCGCGCCTACATGAACCAAGGACGCCTGCATGTCGAGGTTCTCCCTCGCGGCACAGCATGGCTAGACACGGGCACATTTGATGCGCTAAATGACGCGAACAACTTCGTGCGCACCATCCAGGCACGACAAGGCCTGCAGATCGGATGCCCTGAGGAAGTTGCGTGGCGGAAAGGCTTCCTCACAAGCCAGGATCTACGAACCCGGGCAGAACGGCTCAAGAGTTCCGGGTACGGCACCTATCTTCTTGGTCTACTGGAAAACACCGGATCTGACAGAACTGATCAATAGCAGAGTGCAGATCATCAGAGGTTCTGCGCTGAGGCCCTTGCACCGCACAGCAAGTCGGCTTTCGAATGAGGCTGTTTGCGGGCACTCGCGTTGACGGGCTCTGTTTAGGGGTCCCTGACGGCAACACATGGCTGGCATAGCGTCACGGTGCGAATGCCTCGCAATTGGGTGGGCAGCTAGCTGAGCTCACAGTGCGTGCAGCACCATCGCCTGCATCCCGTGATCCGTGACCAACGGTGTCGACGACAAACGGCAGTCGCCAAGAGTTCGTCTTTGCTGTGACGCGCGATCGCCGAAGGAGCAGATTTGGCTCAAGGAAGGCTCGAGAGGGGTCCTCACCCCGCGAGCTACTGCCGAATGTCGGAGATGTGCTCGTGATACCAATCCACTGTGCGCCGAACGCCCTCCTCCAAGGAGATCTGAGCAGTCCAGCCCTCGTTCTTCAGCTTGGACACATCCAGCAGCTTCTGCGGAGTCCCGTCAGGCTTGCTCGTATCCCACAAGGTCTCCCCCGTGAAGCCCGTGACCTGCGCGATCGTCTCAGCGATCTCACGGATAGTCACGTCACTCCCCGTACCAACGTTGACCTGCTGCGGGCCGTCGTAATGCTCCATCAGGTAGAAGCAGGCATCCGCCATGTCATCGGAATGCAGGAACTCACGCCGCGGCGTGCCGGTCCCCCAATTCGTCACCGACTCCGCACCGCTACGCGCTGCCTCGTCGTAGCGGCGGATCAACGCGGGCAGCACATGCGAGCCCTTGGGCGAGAAGTTGTCGTTCGGGCCATACAGGTTGGTCGGCATCGCACTGATCCACGGCAGCCCGTACTGCCGGCGCACCGCCTGCACCTGCAAGATGCCCGCGATCTTCGCAATCGCATACGCGTCATTCGTCGGCTCCAGATACCCAGTCAGCAGCGCATCTTCACGAATCGGCTGCTCGGCGAACTTCGGGTAGATGCACGACGACCCGAGGAACAACACCCGCTCCACGTCGTTGGCCAACGCCGCATCCAGCACATTCAACTGGATGCGCAGATTGTCCGACAGGAAGTCAACCGGGTACGTGCTGTTCGCCAGAATGCCACCCACCTTCGCGGCCGCAAGCACCACATAGCGCGGTTTCGTAGCAGCGAAGAACTCAAACACATTCTCGCGCTGCTTCAGATCAAGCTCCTTGGACGACCGGCCCACCAAGTTGTTGAACCCGGCACGCTCAAGCCTGCGCCAGATCGCCGAACCCACCAGCCCGCGATGCCCGGCCACGTAGAACGTGGCGTCCCGGTCGAGTTCTTCAGGCGTGTATGTCACGGAATCGGTCGTCATTATGCAGCCACCTGCCAAGAGGGAAGTGAAACCTTGTCAATCCACGCAGATCCCGCATGCTTCAACGCCTCAATGTCAGCATCGACCATCAGCCTCGCCAACTCCGGGCCGTGGATCGTCGCCTTCCAGCCGAGCAGATCATTAGCTTTCGACGGGTCGCCGATCAGAGCATCCACCTCGGTCGGACGCAGATAGCGCTCATCGAAACGCACGTGATCTTCCCAGTTCAGCCCCGCGTGACTGAAGGCAATCTCAATGAACTTCCGCACCGTGATGCCGGTCCCGGTAGCCAGGACGAAGTCCTCGGGAGTGTCGGCCTGGAGCATCCGCCACATGCCTTCGACGTACTCGGCGGCGTAACCCCAGTCCCTGATCGAGTCGATATTGCCCATGTAGACATAGTCCTGCTTGCCAGCAGCGATCGCCGCCACGGCACGCGTGATCTTACGCGTCACGAACGTCTCGCCACGCCGCGGAGACTCGTGGTTGAACAAGATGCCGTTGACGGCAAACAGGTCGTAAGCCTCGCGATAGTTCTTCGTGATCCAGTAGCTGTACAGCTTCGCTGCCGCGTAGGGGGAACGAGGGTAGAACGGCGTGGTCTCGCTCTGCGGCGGAGGTGTGGCTCCAAACAATTCCGAGGTAGATGCCTGGTAGAACCTGGTCTCGATCCCCGACAACCGCACGGCTTCAAGGAGACGCACGGTTCCGGTGCCAGTGGTGTCGGCAGTGTGCTCCGGCTCGTCGAAGGAGACCCGCACGTGCGACTGGGCCGCAAGGTTGTAGACCTCGTCGGGAGCGATATCCGAGAGGAGCGTGACCATGCGGGCGCCGTCGCTCAGATCGCCGTAGTGTAGGAAGAGTCGCGCATCCGCCTCGTGCGGATCAACGTAAAGATGATCAATTCGAGAAGTATTGAAGGTCGAGGCTCTCCGAATGAGCCCATGCACTTCGTAACCTTTGCCAAGCAGCAACTCGGCCAGATACGACCCATCTTGGCCTGTGATACCCGTAACCAAAGCACGTTTCGTCAAACTAGTTCTCCCTGCACATGTGGAATCGACAAACCACCGATTCCATCCATTGCCTGATGAGACGTTAACATGCTCCAGATTCCTGCTTGTGTTGGGCCCCAAGCGATGAGTCCCCAAGGCCGAGCAGGCGAAGCTCATCACGGGCGAGTTGACCGCCTCCGCTCCGGGATGAAGTACACAAAACGAGCGCAGTGCAGAGAGCGGCACCACTGAACAGTGACCCGCTGACCCAACAGGAACCCTGCTCCAGACCTTCCGGCCTACTTGTTGACGGCACTTTAATCTCCGGCACGGTGTTCCAGCAGACCACCGCCTGCCGGCGTCCGCCATGCAGGAACGCAACTACCGGTGGCGAAACGCGATCCCGAGTCTCCCTTAGTCGATCGATTCTCGAGAGCTTCCAAGATGCCTAGCCAAGCTAACATCCGCCCTGGACTGCGCGGCAGACGCCTCGACTTGACGCCGAGGCTTGAGGTTCATCGCGCGATCGACAAAATTGCCAGAAACCAGAGTATTCTGTCAGACTCTCAGCATGCACTCAGCTTCGTGATCCTGCGAAAGGAGTCTGAGATGTCTGCGCCGCCCCCAACCGACGGCCGGCGGGATGCCTGGCCTGAGCAGGCGCTGCCTGCGTTTGTGACTCGGGTCCTGCCAGTCGTAACCCGAGTGAGGCTCCACCATCGAGAGGACGTCTTCCTGACCGCGATCTCTCGATCATCATCCACAAGATCAGCATCTCCGCGTAGACGGGCGGCGCCGGCTTGTGTGCGCATTCTCAACACGGGCCTGCACGGCAGCTGGAAGATGTTGTGAGCGCTCCCCCCCGGAGGGTCACCCTGGTGACTCTCAACTATGAACCGGACAATACGGGCATAGCGGTATACACGACCGGTCTTGCCAAAGGACTTGCGACCCGCGGATTGATGGTGACTGTCGTCAGCGCAGCGCCTCACTATCCGGCATGGCGCACGGCTCCACGCTCGGAGTGGGCTTCCGATGAGGTCTCCGACGGTGTACATGTCCTGCGCTTCCAGTCGTATGTTCCATGTAGGCCGACCTTGACGAGGAGAGCACTCTTCGAATTGCTCTACGGTCTTCGATTCGTGAGTTCGCTTGCTGTGCGGCGTGAGCTTCGCGCGAGTGACTCGCTGGTCCTGGTCACACCAGCACTGCTCACCAGTGCCATCGTGCGGCTGTGGCTGTCGACGTGTAGGGCGAGGCCCCGCATTCTCTTGTGGGTTCAGGACCGCTATGGTCCCGGCTTACGCGAAGTGGGAGGACGAGCAGGCGTAGCCTCCCGAGTGATCGGCGCAGTCGAGGGTGCTTTGGCGCGCGCGTGCGACCAGATCGTCGTAATCCACGACCGCTGGCGCCGGGTCGTCAGCAAGGACCTTGGTGTCGATCAAGCGCGGGTTGCCACAGTCCGCAACTGGACTCACATCGTCCCGCATCCTAAGGTCGATTTCCTCGCAGTCCGACGGAGCTTTGGATGGGGCAACCCCGACGAAGAAGCGGTAGTCCTTCACGCGGGCAACATGGGGGCCAAGCAGGGTCTAGAAAACGTGGTGGCTGCTGCACGCTATGCTCAAGAGAACCGGCTGCCCCTGCGGTTCGTCCTACTTGGCGACGGAAGCCGGCGCAAGCAACTTGAGGCGGAGGCCCGGGGATGCGCCAACCTCCAATTCGTACGTCCCCTGCCCGACGACGAATACTTGGCGGTCCTAGGTGCTGCGGATGTCCTCCTGGTCAACGAAATCCCAGGCCTTGCTGAGACGGCGGTGCCGAGCAAGCTCACATCGTACTTCGCGACCGGGCGGCCCATACTCGCGGCGACGGAGGAAACCAGTGTGACAGCCGAGGAGATCCGCGCAAGCGGGGCGGGATGCATCGTGAATCCGGGTGAGCCGGAGGCTCTGGCAAATGGGGCCATGAAGCTGTCCCACAAGCGAGTCGACTCCCACGCAGGCCCGCGCTATGTCGAATGCTGCCTGTCGGAGGATACCGCACTGAGCCGCTTCCTCGACCTCGTCTCCCCTCAAGGCGCTTGCCTCAATTGTCTTGAAGATCAACCCCGGAGAGCAGCCTCGGCATGACGCCCCAACTCCCGGTGATCACCAAGATCAGAGACCAGAACTGCGTGCTAGCCCCGAGGTCTTTCCACCCCAACGAGATGCCAGACGCCTGGTGCACCTGTCGGAGCACTGCGACCGCCCGGTACAGACAGCCGCTGGCATCGTCGTCCACATACCCCTCCGCAAAATCGGCGAGGCGACTTCATAGGGTGCCGACCACACAAGGGTGCCCGCAGTGATACTTCTAGTCGGGTGGAATTCCTCGGGGACAACTGGGGCCGTAAACCTCAAACAGACTACCTGGATGCCGAAGACCCCCACGCGAGCAACCAGGAGGGACGCTTGCGTGGTGCCGCACGACAGGGTATTAACCCGTGAGTGAGGAAGCTATGCCCGATGTGCCTGTGATCGACCTCTCATCTGCACCCGGCGAGCACATCAGCTGGGATCGTCCCGTATGGGTCATCTACCTCTGGGGGCTGGCGGAATTGCTGTTTGTCACCAACCCGCTGCAAATCAGTTCACGCTTGCGAGTGCAAGTTCTCAGGCTGTTTGGCGCGGAAATTGGGCATGGGGTCGTCTTCCGACCGCGGACCCGGGTGCGCTTTCCGTGGAAGCTCCACGTGGGTTCCCGAAGCTGGATCGGTGAGGGCGTTTGGTTCCACAATCAGGATCATGTCACCCTCGGCGAGGACGTAGTTGTCTCACAGGAGACGCTCCTTACAACGGGAAGCCATGCTCATCGACGTGACATGCGCCTCATTACAAGGCCGATAACAATCGATGACGGCGCGTGGATCACTTCACGCTGCGTCTTGCTGGGGGGCACCACAATTGGGAAATCGGCCTTGGTATCCCCGTTGTCAGTGGTGTCGGGACAAGTCCCTGCCGGGACGGTCTTTGGCGGAAACCCAGCTACCCAGAAAGGATCTCGTTTTGAATGACACGCTGCGTGATATTGATTCCCTTCCGACTGCAATGCAACTTCAAACAAAGAACGAAGACGTCGGAATCACGGCCCGCATCCGCGCCTTGGACGACTCTTAACGGGTGATTGTGGCAGGCTTAAGCTCACACTCCGCAGATGAGGGTGGCGGATGAGGGTGCAAGTGGCTGGGCGCGTCGGTCACTGGATGAGCGTCGAGGTCTCCCGATGATGGAAGTTCTCGCACTGACCATCTGCCGAAAGACCTCGACGTGTCCTACGTTACTTTAGCGGCTCCTCGGACTTGAGCATGCGACGAGCCTAGATCGGCCAGTGGGCGTGTCGACTGTGTGCTAGGGGTCGAGGCCCTCAAGAATCGGGGCTACCACACCAACCGATTCAGAGAACCTCGACGGTGCCTGATTCTACTTCCTGCTGCCGTGCAGGGCCGTTACTGCCACCGTTGCGATGTTCTGGTGGGTTTGCCCGGGCTGCGCGTGATCGGGGTTCAGCGCGATGAGGTCGGGTTGAGGGTTGAGGTCGAGTCGGCTGGGCCGGATGTGATGGGCTGTCGGGCCTGCGGGTGATCGCGCAAGCGCATAGCCGTCAACCCGTCGAGTTGATCGCACCGCCGTGCTTCGCTACGGCGGTGCGAATGTGGCGGTGGAAGCGACGCTGGTTGTGCCGAACCCGCGTGCCCGGTGACGTCGTTCATGGATCAAGATCACGACGTGGCGCCGGCACGGGCGCTGCTGACGCGCCGGGCGACATCGTGGACGATCGGGCAGTTGCGGCGGGAGAGCGCCTCGGTTCAGGGGCTGGCCCCGCCAACTCGGCTGCACGTGGAAGGCGTTGTGGCGTGCTGTCAAGCCCGTTCTGGAGACTGCCGCGGCCGATGAGTCCCGGTTCGCCGGTGTCACCACTTTGGGCGTTGATGAACATGTGTGGCATCACGTGTCGACCAAGCCCATCGACCAGGGCGGGCGCGGACCCAAAGAGTTTCCCCGGCATGGTCGATCTCGGCCGTGGCAAGCATGGGCACGTCCGGGTCGGCACGGCGACCTCGTACTGGGACGGTCCGGGCAGGCGTACAAGACCTGGTTGACTGCCCGCGGCGACACGTTTCGCACCGGTATCACGGTCGCCACGCTGGACCCGTTCCACGGCCACAAGAACGCCATCGATGACGGCGAGAGCGGTCTGATCGCGGAGCTGACTCGGCTGGTGTTGGAGTCCGCGTTGGAGGCCGAGATCACCGATCATCTCGGCTATGACAAGTACGAGCGGGGTGGCTCGACGGATGGGAACGCTCGTAACGGCACCCGGGCTAAGACGGTGCTGAGCAAGGCCGGCCCGGTCCAGGTCGACGTCCCGCGTGACCGTGCCGACGCCTATTGAGCCGAAGACCGTCGCGAAGCGGCAGCGTCGGCCCGGGTCGATTGAAGTCATCGTGTTGTCGTTGTCGGCCCGCGGTATGACCCATGGCGATATCAGTGCGCATCTGGCCGATGTGTATAGCTCGGAGGTGTCGAGGACAACGGTCTCGACGATCACTGACAAGGTGCTCGAGGGGATGAACGAGTGGCAGAACCGGCCACTGGACCCGGCCCGGTCTATGCGGTGGTGTTCATTGACGCGATCCATGTCAAGGTCCGTGACAGGCAGGTCGCGAACCGGCCCACCTATATTGCTGTGGCGGTCGCTGTCGAGGGAACGGGACATCCTCAGCCTGTGGGCCGGGGGATGGCGGGGAAGGGGCGAAGTACTGGCTGCAGGTCCTGACCGAGATCAAGAAACTGCGGCGTCAATGACGTGCTGATGGTCGTGTGCGACGGCCTGTCTGGTCTGCCCGATGCCCTGAACACGGTCTGGACCGACATGATCGTGCAGACCTGCATCGTCCACTATGCCGATGCCGGCATAACGTCCATCTCATGTGGAACTCGTTCAAGTACTCCGCCCGCCAGGGCTGGGACGCGATCGCCCGCGGGTTGAAACTCGTTTACCAGGCCGCGACGCTCGCGGAGGCCGAGGAACGGTTCCTGGAGTTCGCCGAAGCGTGGGGAGCCAAGTATCCCGCGATCATCCGGCATAGGAGAACGTTTGGGCCGAGTTCGTGCCGTTCCTCGACTTCGATCGCGAGATCCGCCGGATCGTGTGCACCACGAACGCGATCTGGGTGTTTGACTTGTATCCGAAAAGCCGTCCGGGCCCGGGGCCACTTCCCCAACAAGCAGGCCGCGTTGAAGTGCGTGTACCTCGCCGTCATGGCGCCCGATCCCGCTGGCAAGGGCAGAGCCCGCTGGACCCAACGCTGGAAGCAAGCACTCAACGCATTCGACACCCGATAACAACACAACCCAACTACACCGTTAATTTCACAGACCCGAGATCTGCTCCAAAAGGGTGCGTGCTCTTCCCATGATTCCAATGCGATCTCGGTGGTCGCCAGCTTCTGCTCTGTTCTCGCGAGCTGTCGTCTCAGCCGGGCTATCTCGGCCTGATCACACTAGGGCCGGCCGATCGCCTCGTCCGGGTTCTTCCCATCCAGCAGACCCGCATCGCGCTGGCGCGCTCCGAAATCAACGATGAGCACAAGCACTCGCCACGCAGGTAGGCGTTGTCTTGACCGGTCTCGCATTCGGACAGATACTTCAACTTCTGGTAGGTGTGAACGAGCGGCGACGCGCACGACCAGCAGGACGCGACGAAGCAGACACAACCCCATCATCGGCAACCACAGCAACCGCAGCCAGAGGTTCGAACTCATCAGACTAAGTGACCCTTCAACTCGCACTGCAGGCGGACTTGCTATGAACCGGTGGGGTCCCCCAACCCTGACACGCAGGGAGGCCCATGGCTCTCATTGTCGTCGACGCTCATAAGGAGCCTTCGGCGCAGAGCCCGACATTCCTGCCACCTCCAGGACGATACAATTACCGCGTGAGTCCATCCCCGCCGTATCAACACTCGCCCGGCGAAGGTATGCCAGCACGAGTCTCCGTGTGGACTACAGGCCTACTGCCCGGATCGGAGACATTCATTCGCAATCAGACGAGCGCACTGCGGTCTTGGCAGGCCGCGCTGTATGGGCTGGTCAGAGTGGAATCTCCCTTGGCGCGCGAATCGGATACCGTACTGTACGGCCATAGTCCCCCTGAGAACGTCCGGCGACGGGTCGCGATGGTAACCGGTTTCTCACGGCGAGTGGGGCATACTATTGCGATATCCAAACCGGCGCTTGTGCATATTCACTTCGTCTCAGGATGCGCTTACCTAGTGTCGCGAGTTGCAGCCCGACGCGGCGTGCCCGTGGCGGTCACCGCTCATGGCTTCGATGTCACGTTGCCAACGCGCAAGGCTGGCCTAAGAGGCGTGTGGTCACGTGCCCGCATCCGTGCCACCCTTCGCCGCGCTTCACTCGTTGTTGCGGTCTCAGAGTTCATTCGGTTGAAGGTGCTAGAGCTCGGCGGTGATCCCGCGAAGGTCATCGTGCACCACATTGGGATTCCAGTACTGCCTCCGACGCCACCGGATGTCGAGAAGAGGTGGGATGTTGCATTCGTCGGGAGGTTCGTCGAGAAGAAGGGAATCTTTGACCTGGTGGCGGCACTCGGGCAGCTTCGCCCAGAACTCCAGCCCAGGTGCGTGTTTGTCGGGGATGGTCCGCTGTCAGGCCGGGTGCGGGAGGCCGTGCAGGAGGCGGGGATTGATGTGACGTTCCTTGGAGCCCAGCCGCCAGACATCGTCCAAGCGACCCTGAAGGCGGCGCGTGTCTTCGCCGCGCCGTCGCGAACCGCCGCTAACGGAGATTCGGAGGGATTCGGGATGGTGTTCCTTGAGGCGGCGGCCGCGGGCCTCCCGGTTGTGTCCACACGCCACGGCGGCATTCCCGAGGCGGTTCTGGACGGCGAAACAGGCTTGCTGTCATCGGAAGGCGATGTCGACGCGCTCGCAGAGAACCTGCGGTCTCTGCTTCTCTCCCCAGACCTGCGCGCGCGGCTCGGAGCCGCAGGGCGCCGGCGGGTCGAGAGCGAATTCGACATCGTCAAACAGACCGAGCTATTGGAGGAAATCTACGATTCCGTCTCACGCCGAATCCGGCCCGTACTGTGAGTTCGACATCACGGGGGGTAGCAATCTCGACCATCGGGAACCTTGTCCCGCCTGTCGTCGCGCTGATTACCCAGCCAATTCTGGCCCGGGGCCTCGGAGTCGCAGGGCGTGGGGAACTTGCGGCGGCGACCGCCCCTTTGTTGTTTGCCACGGCAATCCTGACGATCGGGCTCCCCGAGTCGCTCACATACCACCTTGCGCGCCAGACTGTAGGCATTGCCCGCCTGACCCGCCTCAGCGTGGGGGCCCTTTCGCTTGTGGGCCTTGCCGGGAGCGGCGTGGTCGCGCTCCTGGCCGGACCGCTGAGTGCAGGTAATCCCGCACTTGCACAGCTGATCATGATCGCGGGGATCGCGATCATTCCGACGCTGATCATCGCCGCATTAAGGGGCCTGGCGGCGGGCGCCCAGGCATGGCGACTCATAGCGGCCGAGCGCATCTTGAACGCGCTCCTGCGCTTGGCTGCGGTAGTGGCCCTCTACGCAGTAGGCGCTCTTACCCCGATGACCGCCACCATTGTGGTCGCGACGACTACCTTTATCGGCGGCGTGCTCTACCTATGCCTGCTGCCCGGCATCCGTGTCCCAGGTGTCACGGCCACGAGCAGCGCCGAACCGGCGCGTCTCTTCCGCTACGCCAGTCAGGTGTGGCTTGGGGCAGTCACAGGCGTGATGCTTTCGCGCTTCGACCAACTCTTGATGACTCCCCTTGCTGGGGTCGAGCAACTCGGCTATTACGCCGTGGCCGTGAGCGTGAGTGAGGTGATCCTCGTCTTCAACTCAGCAGTGCGAGATGTGATGTTTGCGGTCGAATCTCATGGGCCCAACTCCAACCGTGTCGTCCGCGCATCCCGACTGTCGACACTGATGACCCTTGCTGGTGCAGTCGCGATCGCTGCAGTCGCCCCTTGGGCGATCCCGTTCTTCTTCGGTTCGAGCTTCGCGGCCGCAACGCCCGTGACGCTGGTTCTCCTCTTCGGCGTTGTGGTCGGGAACCCAGGGTCGGTTGCGGGAGCGGCATTGAGTGGTCGCGGGCGGCCGGGCCTGAGGAGTCTCTCGCTCGTCATCGCCTCGACGGTCAACGCGATTTCGGTTTTCGTGCTGGTCCCACTGCTCGGCGCGATCGGTGCAGCAGTGGCTACGTTGATCGGCAACGTCGTGGCGGGGAACTTGAACATTGTGTGGCTGCGAGCCTTCTTCGGGATGCAAGCCCTCGACTTCTATAGCTTTCGCGCCTCTGATTTCAGCGATTTGTGGAGGCTTCTAAGGCGGGTCATCGCCCATCGGAGGTGACTGACGACCGCCATCTGTTTCTCCGGCGAGTTGTGCGTATCGGCGACAGTGAGTTGATTGAGCGTTCGTGTCCGGTTTGGGGCGGTGGATCAGACCATATCGGTATGGTCTTCGTGACACCTTGAGGGTGGTGTTTCTATGGTGGAGACAAGACCCCGGACGACAGGAAAGACAGTCATACCGGCCCCGGCGACCAATCCCGGCAACCGGGGTCACCTTGAAAGGTAATAGGTGTGTCGACGCCGCTTGAAAAATGAACAGTTTTGCCGGTGAAAAGTGGACACTCGACAACGATCGGAGAGTGATCACTTTGGAGGATTGGGGGCTCTTCACAATCGAGGGTGTAGGCGGGGTCTGAATCCTCCGGTTTCGAGTAGTGATCGGGCTATGTAGTGGGTGAGGTTCTGGAAGCCGAGGGCGGAGCCGCGGAGGTGTTCCAGTCTGCC
>Ga0334888_1003591_pt1 | contig 15106 bp, 13 predicted proteins | sample GraSluR1_MG_FD_207227 | JGI IMG/M metagenome (GOLD analysis project Ga0334888, IMG submission 207227) | Sludge microbial communities from methane-producing bioreactor in Wageningen University, Netherlands - Granular Sludge_3_08-R1 | ecosystem: Engineered > Bioreactor > Anaerobic > Unclassified ...
CGATCCCGGCATCAACGCCCTGCGCATGCGCCAGATGAAGAACGCCATGACCATGCTGCTCGTCAGCCAGGGCGTGCCCATGATCCTCATGGGCGACGAGATGGGCCGCACGCAGTACGGCAACAATAACACCTATTGCCACGACAACGAGCTGAACTGGCAGGACTGGACGTTGCTCGAGAAGAACGCCGAGTTGTTTCGCTACGTCAAGACCATGCTCGCTTTCCGCCACGCCCACCACGCGCTGCGCAATCGCTGGCACCTCACGGGCACAGACACAGTCGGCAGCGGCTACGCCGACATTACCTGGCACGGAACCCAAGCCTGGAATGCCGATTGGTCGGGCACGAGCCGCATCCTCGCCTTCATGCTCTGCGGCAAGCACGCCCACGGCGGGCAGCGCGAAGACGACTATATCTATGTCGCCATGAATATGCACTGGGAGAGCCACTGGTTTGAGCTGCCGGGTCTACCCAAGGGAACGCAGTGGCACGCGGCAGCCAACACAGGCGCCCCGCCCCCCGAAGACATCTGGCAGCCCGGCACGGAGCCGCTGTTGGAAAACCAAGCGGGCATATTGGTCGGCGACCGATCCGTCGTCGTCTTGGTCGGCAAGTAAACGGGGCGCCGCTTCAAGCGAACGCCTCATACACAGAAGCATGACTGAAAGGACACAGAGATGGCTTTTGACGTGAGTACGGAACAGGCCGGAGACATTGCGGTGATTACCCTCAGCGGCGAACTCGACGCAAACGCCGCCGGCAGTTTTCGTTCTGCTGTGGAGGAAGCTGCAGCTGCCGGCCCCAAGCGCGTGGTCCTCATCATGGACAAGCTTCAGTTCATGGCAAGCGCAGGCTTACGCGTCCTCGTCTTCGCCAAGCAGAAGATGGGAACCGGCGTCGATCTGTTCGTCGTCGGCGCCCGTGATGCCGTCCTCGAAACCATCGAAATGACCGGCTTCCATCACAGCGTGATCATGATGGACGAGTTCGACGCCTCGGAAATCGAGAATTATTGATCGCTCGCCGCCAGACCCAGACATCCTGGAACCTTTCATGGACTCTTTGACCGTACCTGGCAACTTGGATTCCCTGCAAGCCATCCGTGACTTCGTGCTGGCAGCCGCAGCGGAAGCCGGAATAGACGAACGGAGCGCCTACAAGCTGAGCATGGCAGTCGACGAGATCGCCACGAACATCATCACCTATGGCTATGGCGGCTCCGCCACGCCAGGCGACGTCGTAATTCAAGCCGGTACAGAGAACGGGCGGCTACAGGTCGTGCTGGAGGATACATCGCCGCCCTTCGACCCCTTCTCGCGCGATGAGCCGAGCGGCCTGGATGCGCCGCTGGAGGAGCGGGCTATCGGCGGGCTGGGGGTCTTTCTTGCCAAGCGCAGCGTGGATGAGTTCCGTTATGAATATGTAGACGGGCGCAACCGCAACATCTTCGTCGTGAATCGAACAACGACGTGACAGGGCGGGATCGCGCCGGCGAGCCGGCGTGCCGCACAGAACGCGAAGATTGTGCGCGGGCGAAGTCTGCACCTCGCACAATCTTCGTTCTATGCTACAATGCCCGTCTTCCGTTTATCAGGTCGCACAGCCGCAGGAGAATGCAGCCGGTTCATTCCGCAGCCATGCACCGAGAAGCTCATTACTTGACCGACAGGAGAAATCCGCATGTCTAAGATCGTGTCCGTACACTCGTTTCGCGGCGGGACGGGCAAGTCGAACACCACCGCGAACTTGGCCGCCCTACTTGCCGCACGCGGCTTGCGCGTCGGCGTCGTGGACACCGACATCATGTCGCCGGGCATCCATGTACTCTTCGGCGTAGACGAGAGCGAAATGGTGCACTCGCTAAACGACTACCTCTGGGGCGAATGCAATGTCGAAGATGCCGCCATCGACGTTACCGCGCGGCTCAACGGTTCGATCCCCGGCAAGATCTTCCTCATCCCGTCCAGCATGAAAACGGGCGATATCGCCCGTGTGCTGCGTGAAGGCTATGATGTAGGCTTGCTCAACGACGGCTATCAGCGCCTGATCCAAAAGCTGTCGCTCGACGCGCTGTTGATCGACACCCATCCCGGCCTTAATGAGGAAACGCTGCTCTCCATCGCTATTTCGGACGTGCTGGCGATCGTCATGCGTCCCGACTCACAGGATTACCAGGGCACGGCCGTTACAGTCGAAGTGGCGCGCAAGCTGGATGTCCCGCTGCTCCTTCTGATCGTGAACAAGACGCCCCAAGTATTCGACAGCCAAATGGTCAAGCAACGCGTGGAAAAGACCTTCGGATGCGAAGTCGCAGCCGTGCTTCCCCACAGTGACGAGATGATGACGCTCGCCAGCGAGGGCATCTTTGTTCTGCGCTACCCTGACCATCCCATGACAGGCATGTTGAAGCAAGTGGCCACGCGTGCATTACCCTAGAGGCTGATCCGAACACGCATGGCGGATGCGCGTATGAACCGTTCTCAACTCATTATCCAAGAAGTCAGCCGCTGCCCGGCGGTCGACGGCGCCACAATGGCTGACATCCTGGCGTTCTCAGAACCGCTGCGCCTGACCTTGAAACACGTGGTGCGTAATGGGCCGCTGCCAGTCGATCAGTTCGCAGAGCATCTTGACGTCGACCTAGACGCCGCTCATATCATTGTGCAACGATTACTGGAAAACGGGTATCTGGAAAAAGTCTATGCAGATGAAACCGGCAAAAATGCCGCTCCTATGTACCGCGTGGCGTTGGCGCCGCTGCGCGGCCGTCCGATCCCGGACGATCTCTAGCCGTGGATGGCGTCATGCCTGCCGTTAGAACAAGCAAGATGCCCAGCAAGATCGTCATTCACTCTTTTATGCGCGAGACGGGTAAGACCAACATCGCCGCCGGTCTCGCCCATCTCCTCGCCGCCTATGGCGAACGTGTCGGCATCATTGACGCCGACATCTCTGTGCCCGTCCTCCACAGCCGGCTGGGCGTCGATGCCGGGAGGCTGAAGTACGCTTTCAACCACTATCTGGTGGGCGACTGCGCCATTACCGACGCCGCCGTCGATCTTGCCTGGGACGACGCCTCACCACCAGCCGGCGCACTCGTCCTCGTCCCCGCCAGTACAGACCACAATGCGATCCGCGGCGTGCTCCACCAAGATATCGACGTGCGCCTTCTCAACGCGGGCATCGAAGACCTCGCCGCGGCGCACAACCTGGATGTCGTACTGCTCAACGCTCCGGCCGGGTTGGACGAGATCTCGCTCTCGTGCATGGCGCTGGCAGACGTCCTCTTGATCGTTTTACGCCTGGACAAAGAAGACTACCACGGGACAAGCGTGACAATCGACCTCGCCCGCAACCTCAAAGTCCCAAATATCCTATTGGCGGTCAACCGCGCAGGCTCAGAGTACGAACCGCTCGAGATTAGACGAAGTGTAGAGGAGACCTACGGGTGCGATGCGCCTGTCGTTCTCACCGCTGCAGACGAAGCGGCTGTGCTTTTCGCCGGCCATGCGTCTGTGCAAGAAAGGCTTGCCCATCCGCTCGCCGCGCTGCTTCGGGCGCTACGTCAGAAAGCGCCATAACGCCATGCGGAATCAAATGGTCCAGGCGTCATTGCGTCTCTTGAACCTGCGCGAAAACGAATGGCGTCTTGCTCTAGCTCTTCTCGCCGTGCTTGCTATCAACTCAATCGTGCTCGAATTGGCCGACGTTGTGGCAACGGCGGGCTTTGTCAGCAGCCTCGGCGCAGAAAAGGTCCCGTGGCTGTGGATCGCGGACATGATTGTGGCGCTGGTCGTAGCGGGCTTCTTCTCAGGCGCCATCGACCGCGCCCCCAAACTACAGGTGCTTAGTTGGCTCATCGGGACATTTGCCGCTGTCTACCTGGTTACGCTCATCATGTTTAGCGCCGGCCTCCCGGACTGGATCACCTATCCCCTGCTCTACATCGTATCGGACCAGCAATTTATGATCCTGCCGCTGGCCTTTTGGGCCTTGGTCAACGACATTTACACCATGTCCGAGGCGAAACGTCTGATCCCCGTCATCGCCGTCGGCACAGCCCTGGGCAGCGTCATCGGCAACAGCCTGCCCGCCCTTTCCGCACTGTACATTGCGCCTGAAGACGAGGGACGCCTCATCGTGCTTGCCGTGCTCCTTCTGCTGGGGAGTCTTGGTCTCCTGCAGATCACCTTTCGGGCGCGTGTCATTCGCGCCCGCAGCGCCAAGCCGGATTCCACCGGCTTGGTCGCCAACCTGCGCGTCGGCGCCGATTTCTTCGCTAACCTGCCGCTGTTCCGCTATCTGGCCGTAAGCATGCTCCTCGTCGGGCTGGCGCTGACCATCATCGAGTTCAACCTGCTCTCGATGTTGGAAAAGTCATTTGCCACGAGCCTCGCCTTTCAAGCCTTCTACGGCCTCTACAAAGCTGCTCTCATCGCCTGCCTAGTCGTCTTCCAGGGGCTAATCACCGGGCGTCTTCTACAACGCGTCGCCATGCGCAACGGCTATCTAGCGCTGCCTTCCGCTTTGCTCGCCGCTGGCGGCCTAGCCCTAATGGCCCCCGGACTGGCGGGCGCAGCCGGCGGTCGCTTCCTGGCCCGCTTTGTCGAACGCGCCTGGGATGAGCCGCTGCGCAAAGCCACGCTTGCCCTCGTCCCAGACGAGCGCCGCGGGCGTATCAGCGTCTTTCTCGACTCCTACTTCTTCACCGCGGCCACCATTGCCGGTTCGGTCTTGCTGTTGCTGCTCATCAGGCTGGATTTGAGTTCGGTATTCTCGGCGCGGATGGCGGCGCTGGTGATCGCGACTCTGGCGGCGGCAGGCGCAGTCTGGGCTGCCGTCCGTGCACGTTCGGCATACGACGCCAGCTTATTGAATTGGCGATTGGCCCGCTCGCGACGCAAAAGCGTGTTGGACGGAATTGATTTCTAGACGGACGAGCTGTCGGCCTGTCGCAGGCCGCAGCGCCGCCGCCCGGCGTCCGGGCAGCCGGGCCAACTATGTAGAAAGCGGGGAAACATGCGCTACCTTAGCCTTCGACTCAAGCTCCTCATCGGGTTCACCCTGGTCTTCAGCCTGACCTTTGCCGGCGCATTTCTCTGGTTCTTCAATTTCGCCACACAGCAAGCTCTTATGCGCATCACTGAGGACCTGGTCGATACGATGCATGCCGCTGTAGAAGGCATCGACGGCGACCAACTGGCGGAGTTGTACGCTGAGGGCGTTCCGCGCGCCGACGGCTACACCGACGATCCACGCTACTGGGAGCAGGTCGACTGGCTGGCGACCGTCCACGCCATTGAACCTCGCGCCATGCTCTACACCTACGTAGCGGGCGACGAGCCGAACGAACTGGTCTTTATCACCAGCAGCGGAGCTGTATTCGATCCTCCCTTCGGGGCCACCTTCCGCGAGTCTTGGATCACGGAACATGCGGGGCCGAACCTGGCCGGCCTGGCGAACCCTACCCTACAAACAGACAACCGGGAAGGATGCACCCACGGGCTAGAAGGCTGCAAACTGGCCCCGTATGAAGACGAGTGGGGGCAATGGGTCTCCGCCTTCTCGCCGGTTACCGATAGCCAGGGCGAGGTGGTCGCCGCCCTTGGCATAGACTTCCGCGCAGATTATGTTCGCCAGGTACAGGAATCGATCTTGCAACAGACGTTTCTGGCCTTTGTGATTACCTACGGCATCCTTTTCGCCCTCGTCCTTCTCCTGTCCAGTGTCTTCACGCGGCCCATCGTGGCGCTGACGCAGGCAGCGGAGCGGATCGGCGAAGGCGACTACGCGGGCAGCCTCGACCAACTCGCCGCCACTGGCCGCGCCCTCCTATTCGCCGATGAGACCACGCGGCTCTCCCAGGTGTTCCAGATTATGGTCGACAAGGTTTACCAACGTGAGCAGACGCTGCGAAAACAGGTTGAGGAACTGAAGATCGAGATCGACGAGGTGCGTCGCCGCAAGGACGTCGGCGATATCGTGGAAACCGATTTCTTCCGCGATCTGCAATCGAAGGCGCGTGAGATGCGCGAACGTCGCGACCTGCGGCGGCCGGATGGCGAGTTGTCGTCCGCCGGCAGCCAGAAGGCGGAGGGCTAGCTCGTGTCACATCTCCGCCAGGATATTCCGCTAGCCGTCGTCAGCAACTTCGCAGAGGCGCATAGAGATTTCCTTAACCGTTCGCCTGCCCCGGCGAACGGAGGCGCGCCGCTCGCCACGCAAGAGGCGTACCACGCCGACCGTACGCTGCTCTGGGCAGGCGACCCCAAGCTGGTCATCGTCAGCTACCCCATCCCTCATGCAGACTACCTGTGCGAGTTGCTTGGCTATGCGAGAACGTCTCACGCCGCACCGCAGAACCCAAGCGACTGCCTCAGCCGCGATATCCTGGACGACGAAGCCCTGTTACGCCGGCTGATTGCCCATGCCGGTCCGGACAAGATGCTCCAGCTTGTGCCCTATGCTGTGACGCCCGAATTCTGTGCGCTGGCGGAGGTCTTACACAGCGAACACGGGCTTCGCGTGCTCTTGCCGGAACACCCGCAACCCCATGCCATCTGGCTGCGCGACTTCATCGACACCAAGGCCGGCTTTCATCACCTAGCCGGCAGGTGGCTGCCTAACGCCGGCGACCTGCTGCCTGAAGCCCATTTCTGCAGCGATCCAGCCCAGGCGGCACGCATCGTGCGCTGGTTTACCCTCGAAGGCAAGGCGTGCATCGCCAAACCGGACACCGGCGAAAGCGGCATCGGCAGCGTCGTCGTCAAGCCGGGGGACATCGTCTCGGAACAGGAGGCGCTCGACCTGATCGAGCGCCAGCCCTACTGGGGGCGCGACCTGATCGTCGTCGAGGAGTATAGCGCCTCGGACCCGCCGGTCTCGCCTTCGGTCGAGGTGTTTGTGCCGCCTCTCCATGCCGGCGAACCGGCTGTCACCTACGTGTGCGAGCAGCTCTTTCGCGGCTTGGGAGAATTCAGCGGCGTGATCGTCAGCGCGGAACTGCGTGAACGTCCCTGGTATGAACCGTGTGTGGAAAATGCCCTGACGATTGCCCGGCAGTTGCAGCGCCGCGGCTATGCCGGACACTTTGACCTGGACGCTGTAGTCGACGAGGACGGGCGGCCGCGCCTACTGGAGATCAATGCACGGCGCACCGGCGGGACGCACGTTCACGACTTCGCCAACTTCGCCTTCGGCCCGGACTATACGGACAGCGTGGCCCTACTAAGTTGGGAGTCGATCGACAGCGGACGCATTACGACCTTCGACGCGTTGCGCTTGGCTCTAGAAGGCCTGCTCTACCCGATTGACGGCTCGCAACGCGGCATCATTATCACCATCACATCCAGCCTGCGACATCGTCAGTTCGGCGTGCTCATCGCCGGCAGAAATACAACAGATGCCGTATCTCTACAGAGCGCGCTGCTCCGGCGAGTGCAGGAGGCAACCAGTACGAGCAAGGCAGGCGCGCCGGCGTGCGTATAGCTGCGCTTCTGCTGCGACATGCGCCTCGATTCACCCGATTATGGACGGAGAACTCATGAGACTTTCGATCAACGATATCGTTGCAACGCTACGGAATGTAAGCATCTTCTCGGCGCTGCCTCAAAAACTGCTGGAGGAGATCGCCGCGCTTGCCGAAGAAGTCGCGGTTCCTGCCGGACAGACGATTATGTCCGAAGGCGAACCTGGCCGCGAGTTATACGTGATCGTCGAGGGGCGGGTGCATCTGGATAAGTCCAGCCGCTCGATGCGTGAGTTGGGCCCGAACCAGTTCTTCGGCGAAACGGCCATCCTCCAAAAGTCGGCGCGTACAGCCTCTGTTGCGGCGAGTGAAGACACGGTCCTCCTGCGCCTGGATGAAGGCCCATTCTTGGATCTGATACAACGCAGAGCCGAGACTATGCTGGGCGTCATCACCGATTACAACGCCCGCCTGTTGAAATACATGAACGATTTGGACACGCTGCACCACCAACTCGAGCATGTTATCCTTCCATTAGGCGTCACGCTTTCGACCGAAGAAGAACCAAGCGTATTGGTCGAAAAGATTTTGGTCGAAGCCATGCGCCTTTGCAACGCAGAATGCGGCACGATCTATCTGCGCATCGAAGACAACTATCTGCGACACGTCGCCATCCGCAACCGGCCGCGCAGCCGCGCCCTGGGCGGGACTACTGGCAAGCCGATCCCCTACGCCCCACTCAATCTGGCTGATCCGCTCAACGCCCGCAACATCGCCGTCTATGTGGCGCTCCAGGGAGCTACTGTCAATGTGGCGGACGTGTACGCGGCCGACGAATACGACTTCTCCGAAGTCAAAGCCCATGACGTCGAGCTGGGTTATCGATCCAAGTCGTGCCTAACTGTCGCGCTCAAAGACCAGGCAGGCAGCGCCATCGGCGTTCTCCAGTTGATCAACGCACAGGACCCTGAAAGTGCGAAAATCGTCTCTTTTGATGCATTCCAACAGCTTGTGATCGAGTCGCTCATGTCGCAGGCAGCGGTGGCGCTCAACACGCAAACCCTGCTGCATCGCCAAAAAGAGTTCGTCAAGCTGGAACAAGACATTCACGTAGCGCGCCGCATTCAGGCCGGCTTCCTGCCTCGCTCGCTGCCCGTATTGGACGGGTGGGAAATCGCCGCCAGCTTCCAGCCCGCCCGCGAGGTCGCCGGCGACTTCTACGACGCGTTCATGATGACCCAAAACCGCCGCATCGGGTTTGTTATCGCCGATGTGGTGGATAAGGGCGTGCCGGCCGCGCTCTTTATGGCCCTGGTGCGCAGCCTGACACGCGCCTTCGCCCAGCAGAACTACTCCGTCGACTGGACGAGCATGTTGGGCGAGGACACGCGACGACGCGCTAAACGCACGCGCGCCCTGCCATCCGCCGGCACCATGTCGCTGCTCAACGCCGTGCTGCTCACCAACAACTACATCGTCGACAACCACGCCGATGACAATATGTTCGCCACCCTCTTTTTCGGGATGTTGGATCCGGTCAGCGGGCAGTTAGCCTATATCAACGCTGGGCACAACCCGCCGCTGATCCTCGACGCCAATGGACAGGTCAAGCGCTCCCTCACCAATACCGGAGCCGCCGTCGGCATGTTCCGCGATATCGACTACAAAATCGAACAAGCTGTCCTCGAACCGGGCGACCTGCTCTTCACCTATACCGACGGCGTGACAGAAGCCCGCGACGCGGCGGGCGCATTCCTCACCGAGAAAGGCTTGCTGGACTTGCTCGACCGCCCCTGGGATTCCGCCGCCAATCTCCTCAACACGATCCAGGAACACCTGCGCGTCTTCATGAGCGGGGCTGTCCAGGCGGACGATATCACCATGCTGGGTGTGCGGCGAGTCCCCGGCTAGAGGCCCGTCCGCAGAATCGCCTCCTCGCTAGACTTTCGCCTCGCTCCTACCCTGCCAAGAAGCTGCGCGGCTTCTTGGCAGGGCCGCCGGCTTCACTTCCCAGCCCTGAGCCAAACCCGAAACCGTTTGCCCAGAAATATCCCGCCTGCTATACTTGCGACAGGATCAGCCGCCGCCTTTGGCTTCTCGCTATACAACTGGACACCGCATAGGACGGGCGTATGCGTCGCACACATTTATACGAGACCCATCTTCGCCTCGGCGGGCGCATGGTCGATTTCGCCGGCTGGGAACTCCCGGTCCAATACCCTGCCGGTCCCATCCAAGAACACCATGCCGTGCGCCAGGCTGCCGGCCTTTTCGACATCGACCACATGGGCCAGTTTGAGTTAACCGGCCCTGATGCCGAGCTATATCTCCAACTCATACAGACTGCGGACATCGCCAGTATGGACGTCATGGAGGCCCGCTACAGCCTTCTCACCTATGGCGACGGCACAGTCGTAGATGATATCTTCCTCTACCGCCTGCCCGAACGCTGGCTCATCGTCGTCAACGCAGCCAACCGCGACAAGGATTTCGCCTGGCTTTCGGCTCATCGCAACGGCTTCGACATCGCGTTATCGGATATCTCCGACGATCTATATATGATGGCCCTCCAAGGTCCGCTAGCTGAGACGATCTTGCAACCCCTTGTCGGCACGGACCTATCCGGCCTAGCCGCTCGCCGTGCCGTCGAGACAAGTGTTGAGGGAGCGCAGGCGTTGATCGGGCGCACAGGCTACACCGGCGAGGACGGCTTCGAGTTGTACTTGCCTGCCGGCCAGGCTGTCTCCGTCTGGGATGCGCTGCTCGCGGGCGGCCGCGACCGCGGCTTGTTGCCCTGTGGCCTCGCCGCCAGAGACAGCCTGCGCTTCGAGGCCTGTATGCCCCTTTACGGCCACGAGATCGATGCCACGACCACGCCGATTGAAGCGCGTCTCGGCTGGGCTATCCACTGGGATCACGACTTTATCGGGCGCACCGCGCTCCTCAAAGTCAAATTGGAGGGAAGCGCTCGCCGCCTCGTCGGCTTTGAGATGATCGACAGGGCCGTGCCGCGCGAGCATTACCCCATCACCTTCGACGGCGTCGCCATCGGCCACGTCACTTCCGGCATGAAAGCGCCGACCCTTGACCGCTTTCTCGGCATGGCTTACGTATCCGCTCCATACACCGCCATCGGCAGCGAGTTCGACGTCATGGTTAGGGGCCAGCCCAAAAAGGCGAAAGTCGTCAAACGGCCCTTTTATCGGCCTCGTTACAAATAGAACGGCGGCGGCGCTTGCGGCGGCCTGCCACGCGCCAATTGTTGATCACGGATCTACACGAATCAGGAGAACTCTCATGGCTGACTACAAACTTGACCAGAGTGTGAAATATGCCAAGACCCACGAGTGGGTGCGCATTGACGGCAACATCGCCATCGTCGGCATCAGCGACGCGGCCCAAGACATGCTCAGCGATGTTGTTTATGTCGAATTACCTAAAGTGGGAGCGGAGGTCAAGGCCGGCCAAGAAGTGGCGGTCGTCGAGTCGGTCAAAGCCGCTGAAGATGTCGTCGCGCCTGTGTCAGGCGTCGTTGTCGAGGTAAACGAGGAGTTGTCAGCCACGCCCGAAATCGTCAACGAGTCGCCCTATGAAGCCTGGTTCTTCAAGATCGAACCGGCCGACTCACTCGATGCAGACCTGGCGAATCTGATGACGCCAGAGGAGTACGACAGGTTCGTTGAGGATAACGGCGGTTAACCAGTCCCAGTTGATGCGGGGGTGACCATCAAACTGCCGGCGCTGCGACTCGTTGTACTGGCGTTTGCGGCCGCGTGGTTCAGCGCCTGTACAGCCCCCTTCTCCGGTCTCGACCTTGGACGATGGTGGAATGCTCAAGCGCAGGAAGATGTCGTTCCTGCGCTTGAAGTGTTTGCCTGGCCCGCCTCACCCTCTGACGATGCTGCGCTAGAGCAAATCCTCGCATCCATTGACGAACTCAACCCCGGCCTTGTCATCACCCTTACCCTTGCCGCCGACTACGAACCGACCCTCGCCGCCGCGCTCGTATCCGACTCTCCGCCGGACATTTTCCTAACAACCGCCGCTGCACTGCCCGAACTGGTCGATGCCGGCGTAGTTGCGCCGATCGGCCCAAACTGGCTCGATCCGCAGATCTACCAGCCTGTCGCACTGGAAGGCGTGTCACTGCGAGGCGTCCCTTATTGCTTTCCGCACACAGTCCACACCCTTGCCCTGGCTTATAACCCGGCCCTTTTCGATAGGGCGGAGCTGGCGCACCCCCACCAAAACTGGACCTGGCAGGACCTCGCCGCCGCGGCGGAAGCCGCCACCGACGCCAACAACGGTCTCTACGGCATGGTTCTCGCCCCCGACCTCTTGCGCTGGCTGCCGTTCTATCTGCAAGCGGGCGGCGCGCTGCCCGGCGACACGGGCGCCCTGCGCTTCCACGACGAACCGGCGCGACAAGCCGCAGAGTTGGTCGCCGGCCTCTTCGCCGAAGGCTATGCAGTCGAACCGATAGACATCGAATCGTCCTGGGCGGGCGAAGCCTTCGGTAAAGACCGGGCGGCCATGACCATCGAGGGCAGTTGGCTGGTTCCCTACCTTGCCTCTGCTTTCCCGCGATTCGACTACGGGCTGACCGATCTGCCTGCCGGCCCGTCAGGAAAGGCATCCGTTGCGCTCGTCACCTGCCTCGCCGTCAACCAGGACAGCCCGCGCCGCGATCTTGCCATGCAATTGACCGTTCAGCTAGCCGCCGCCGAGGTGCTGCCGCAATGGACAGGCGGCGAACAGCACATGCCGGTCTTCGCAGCCCAAGGCCAAGCTTGGTTAAGCCAACATCCGCAGGCAGCGCCCTTCTACCGTGGACTGACCTCGGCGCGCGTCTGGCGTTTCGGCCCTGGCGTGCGTGCCGATCTTGACGGTTTCTCTTCCGCCCTGCGCCTCGTCGCCGCCGGCGACCTGGAAGCCGCCGAATTCTGGCCCTACCTCGAACGCAACGGCATCGTCTCGCCGTTGCGCGCCGAACCGGAAGTCGTCCCAGTCACACGCGGCGATTGACGCCCCCCATGCCCTGCGCTACAATTGGCCCCCACGACCATGGACCATCATTTCCGGCGACAGGACATGTCTCTCGATCGGTTGATTTCCGCACTATCTGCACAGATACCGCCCGAACGCTTGCTGCAACAGCGTTCACAGATAGCGCCTTATGAATCAGACGCACTGACGTCGCTGCGAGAGCGGCCGGGGGCCGTGTTTCTTGCCGCTTCGCAGGAAGAAGTGATCGATGCCGTCCGTCTCTGTCACGCGCATCGGGTTCCGTTCGTCGCACGCGGCAGCGGAACAAGCCTATCCGGCGGTTCGCTGCCGATCGAGAACGGCATCGTCATCGCGCTCAACCGGCTCAACCGCATCATTATGCTAGACCCGCAACAGCGCCTCGCCGTCGTCGAACCGGGCGTCATCAACCTAGACGTGAGCCGCGCAGCCGCGCCCCACGGACTATACTACGCGCCCGACCCCTCCAGCCAACTCATCTGCACAATCGGCGGCAACGTCGCCTTCAACTCCGGCGGCGCCCATTGCCTCAAGTACGGCATGACGGCCAACCACGTCTTGGGCATCAAGGCCGTGCTGCCTGACGGTGAGGTCGTCCAACTTGGCGGCTTCAGTCTCGAATCGTCTGGCCCCGATCTCACCGGCTTTTTCGTCGGCAGCGAAGGTCTTTTCGGCATCGCCCTCGAGATCACGCTGCGCCTTCTGTCCAAGCCGGAAGCGTATCGAACGATCCTCGCTTCGTACGATAGCCTGGCTGCGGCCGGCCAAGCCGTGAGCGATGTAGTCGCCGCCGGCCTTCTGCCCGGGGCAATGGAGATCATGGACCGGTTAGCCATCGAAGCCGCCGAGGCTTCGGTCAACGCGGGCTATCCTCGCGATGCCGCAGCCCTCCTCATCGTCGAGTTGGAGGGCGAAGCCGTTGAGGTCGACGCCGAGTTCGCCCATCTGCGCAGGGTGATCGAGGGTTCGGGAGCGAGTGAAATACGCGTCGCCGCAGACGAGGCGGAGCGCGCTCGAATTTGGAAGGGACGCAAGGGCGCCTTTTCCGCCGTGGGTAGGCTCAGCCCCAACTACATCGTCCAAGACGGCGTTGTGCCGCGTAGCAAGCTGGGGGAAGCCCTCCAACGCATCGAAGCCCTCAGCGCCGCCTACGGCACGCGTGTCGCCAACGTCTTTCATGCCGGTGACGGCAATCTTCATCCACTTATCCTCTACGACGGGCGCGTGCCCGGCGCGCTCGAACGCGCCGAAGAACTCGCCGGTGAAATCATCCATATGTGCATCGAACTGGGTGGGTCCATCACCGGCGAACACGGCGTCGGCATGGAAAAACGCCATCACATGCCGGCCATGTTCTTGCCCGGCGACCTGGCGCTCATGTCCGCTGTGCGTCGCGCCGTCGATCCGCTTGAACTGGCAAACCGCGGCAAGATGTTCCCCGCTGCCCAGGCTCCGGTCACGGCAGGAGGGCAGGCGCACGCCCAATCGGTGACAGGCCATGGCTGATCGCCTCGCACCAATCGCCGTCGAGCATGCGGCCCAGGTCCAAGAAGCGGTCCGCGCCTTCGACCGCGTCACCGTGCGCGGCGGCGGCACGAAACCAGCCATGGCGCTAGCGCCGCTGCATTCCCCCGCGCAGCCGCTGGACTTACACGGGCTGCGCGGCATAATCGAGTACGAACCGCAGGAATACACCTTCACGGCGCGGGCCGGGACGCCACTGGCGGAGGTAAATGACCTGCTCGCCGCCAACGGGCAATACCTGCCTTTCGACCCCGTTCTCGTCGAGGCGGGCGCAACGCTCGGCGGCACAGTGGCGTCCGGCCTCAGCGGCTCGGGCCGGTTGCGCTATGGCGGCGTGCGTGACTTCATTCTCGGCGTGCGCTTCGTCGACGGGTCAGGCGCAATCGTGCAAGGCGGCGGCAAAGTCGTCAAGAACGCCGCAGGCTTCGACTTTCCAAAGCTGCTTACCGGAAGCATGGGTCGTCTGGGCGTCATCGTAGAGGTTTCCTTCAAGGTCTTTCCTGCGCCGCCCGCATACCGCTCGCTGTTCGTCCGCTATCCGAACATCCAGCCTGCACTCGAAGCCGTCTATGCGCTCACAACCCAGCCTGTAGACCTGGTTGCGCTGGATCTGCTGCCGGGCGGCGCGGGAGAAGGCTGGACGCTGGCGCTGCGCATTGGCGGCGCCGAGGCGTTGTTGGCATCGCGCCTAGACCGCCTACAACGCTTACTCACCGCCGGCGACGCTATGAGCAGCCTGGCAGGCGACGACGAAGCTCGCTTCTGGCGCGATGCAGCCGAGTTCACCTGGACGCCCGCCGGCTCAACCCTTATCAAAGTCCCGCTGACGCCCGCTCAGATTGCCGCTCTAGAATCCCGCCTTGCTGCAACGACGGCTCCGCGCCGCTATGCCGTCGCCGGCAACGTCCTGTGGATCGCCTGGCCACATACGCTGACAACTCTGGAGGCGGTGTTAATTGAGCTTGGCCTGGCAGGCGTCGTCGTGCGCGGTCAGGCAACCGTACCCTGGATCGGGCACGCGCCCGCATCCGCCTTCACACGGCGCATCAAAGCCGCACTCGACCCGCACGACAAATTCCCGCCATTC
>Ga0334888_1003592_pt1 | contig 15103 bp, 9 predicted proteins | sample GraSluR1_MG_FD_207227 | JGI IMG/M metagenome (GOLD analysis project Ga0334888, IMG submission 207227) | Sludge microbial communities from methane-producing bioreactor in Wageningen University, Netherlands - Granular Sludge_3_08-R1 | ecosystem: Engineered > Bioreactor > Anaerobic > Unclassified ...
GATCAGCAGCTTATTCTCAAAAGAGTTTGACAGCGCGATGGTGGAGAACGGGCAACCGCTCTGGGAAATGGGCGTGACGACGGTCACGTAGTGGTTGAGGTCGTAGGTCACGCCGTGGATGTCGATGATGTAGGCGCCGTCGTTGCGGCGGCTGCTGCTGAAGCCCTCGCCCTTCAAGCGGCTGCCGTTGCCGTCGACGATGCCGAAGACCACGGGCAGGTAGTGGCTACCTTTGCCGCTGAGCTTGTCGGCGTTGCGCGCCCAATAGGCATAGGGCACATAGAGCAGGGGCTGGCGCGGCGTCATCTCCGGGTCGTTGCGGACGCGCACGCCCAGCCACCGGCCTTCGCCGGTGAAGATCGTACTATCGGCTGTCCCGTCTTTGTTCACGTCCAACAACACGGTGAAATAGCCGTTGGTCACGGTAACGCCGGTGTTGGTGTTGGGGTTGAACTCCTGCTGCCAGAGGGGTTGGGTCGCGGTGGCGCTATTGTAGATGCTGAAAACCATGTAATAGCTGCCGTTCGGCACGGGCTGTCCCAGCGTGTCCAGCAACATGCCCTGGTAGGTGATGCGTTTGTCGGTGTCGTATGTCTCGTCGATGCTCAGAGGGCCGTTCAAGGAAGTGACAGTCAACTGTTCTTGGGCGTTGGCGCGCGGCGCCAGCGTCATGGCCGCGACGATCAGGCCGCCAATGACCACGCCGAATGCCTGGCGAATGATGGATTGCACGGTTGGCATAGATGTCTCCGCGGGTTGAAGGAAAATATGAGAGGTTCCATTCGAGGTAATCTTATTCTACCCGAAGCGCGACAAAATGCAAGCTATTGGGTCGCTCATAGTTCGGTGAGCAGCGCGGTGAGCAAGGCTGCACGGCCGGGCAGTTGGTCGATGACGATGTGCTCGTGGTCGGCGTGTGCGCCGTCGCCGGGCACGCCCAGTCCGTCGAGCGTGGGGATGCCAAGCGCGCCGGTGAAGTTGCCGTCGCTGCCGCCGCCTGTGCCGCCTTCTTTCAGGTCCAGCCCTATGGCGGCGCCGATCTGTTGGGCGCGGGCGAAGATGGCGGCGGTGGCCTTGCGCTCCAGCGGCGGGCGGTTCCATTCGCCCTCGACGCGTAGCTGCGCGCCGGGCGTGACGGGGGTCAGGCCGTAGATCGCCTGTGTGATGCGGTCGGCGTCTTCTTGCGTCCAGGCGCGGGCGTCGATCTCGGCGACGGCTTGGGCTGCGACGACGTTAGCCGCCGTGCCGCCGGAAACCATGCCGACGTTTACGCTGGCGCCGGTGGCGGGATTGGAGAGGCTGTGCAGCGCCAGGATTTGATGGGCTAATTCTTGAATGGCGCTGACGCCCTTTTCCGGTTCGGCCCCGGCATGCGCCGGTCGTCCGCTGACGGCGAGCGAGAAGCGTCCGACGCCCTTGCGCGTGGTCTTGAGCAGGCCGGGGGGAATGGGCGGCTCCATCACCAGTACATGCGCGGAGGCGAGGGCTTCTTCTTCGATCAAGCGGCGCGAAGTCTGGCTGCCGACTTCTTCGTCGGCGGTCAAAAGGATGGTGAGCGGACGAGAGAGGGTCAGCCCCAGTTCGCGCTGCGCAGCGAGGGCGAATTCGACGAGAACCAGGCTGGACTGCATGTCGAAGATGCCGGGGCCGTAGGCTTTGCCATCCTCGATGCGAAAAGGGTGGGTCGCCAAGCTGCCTACGTGCCATACGGTGTCCATATGGCAGAGGATCAGCGCGGGCTTGGCCTGTTCGCCGGCGGCGAAACGGGCGCGGACGTGGTTGCCGCGTTCTTGGACGGGGACGATCTCGACGCTGCCGCCCAATTGGGTTAGGCGTTCCGCCATGCGCTGGGCAAAGGCGTCGAGACGGGGCTTGTCATGGGTGGGCGTCTCCTCTTCGACCAGTTCGCGAATGCGGTCGAGCATGTCTTGCCGCTTGGCGTCGAAGTAGGCGAAGAGCGTCTGCGCTTCAATCATGGGCATTTCCTCCCTGGGGCGAGTTGTGTGACTGTGGCTTGTCTAGTTCTGTCTGCTGCTGTCTGTTCGAGGCGTTGTCCCGGCGACGTTTTGCCGGAATCTGCGGGCTTCCGGCAAGGCAGATAGCCCGTGGGAATGCAACCTCCTGCGCATAAGCCTACCACAAGATGGAGCGAAGGGGACAGATTCGCCTGGGCGCGTCCCGTTGCGAAATAGGGATTTGCCCGGCGCCGAAGAATTGCCTATAATGCCGCTACCGCACGAGCCGGAACCGCGTGATGTAGCATGTCGACGATGAACGGCGATGCGACCGATATTACGTATTACGCGACTATTACGCGACGTGAGAAGCCGGCGCCCCTTGCCGGCAGTTGAGGGGTTACCGAATGACACAGTTGGTTGAACAGGCGCAATCCATTCCGGTCGATTTGGAGAAGAAGCAAGCCGCTAACAAGAACCTCAAGTTCATCATCGGCGGCATGTTGGTGATTGCGCTAATCATCACCCTGATTGTCCAGGCCACTGTTTCTACGGGCGCGTACTATTTGACCGTGACGGAACTGGCGGAAAAGACGCCGGGCATCGTCGGCGAGCGCGTGCGCGTCAGCGGTGCGGTGGTGGATGACAGCGAGGATTGGAATCCCCAAGAGGTTACGCTGCGCTTTGCCATCAGTGATGAGGACGGAGCCCAACTTCCCATCGTCTTCTACGGCCCGCGGCCGGATAACTTCCAGCGAGCCGCATCCGCTATCGTCGAGGGCGAGTTGCTTCCCGACGGCACGTTCCAGGCCGAGACCTTGTTGCTCAAATGTCCGAGCCGGTATGAAGAAGAGCCGGAAGAGATCTTTGTCGAGTCAACGCGCTAGCCGGCCCCCGGCGCGCCCGCGCCTATTCTTTGCGCCGTTTCTTGCCGCGCCGGCTCGGGTTCCTCTCTTTTCACGCATCATATTCAGCCTCTAGAGGTCGCCCGCCATGCGATGTTGGCCGCGTATTGTCATAACTCCTCACCAGCGCAGCGGCGTCTTGTTGCCGGCCGTGAAACTCCTGAATGTGGCGAGTCTGTTCGTCGCGGCGGCGATCGTCGCCCTGGCGCACGTTTCGCCCCTATCCGCCCAAGAGCAGCGCCCCGATTTTGACATCGAGCAGGTAACGATCCCCGACAGCCCTCCGGCCGCCCGTCTAGGCATAGGTTCGTATCAGCAGAACTGCGCGCCCTGTCATGGGTTGTTGGGCATGGGCGACGGCCCGGCCGCAGCCGACTTGCCTGGGCCGCCCACTGCATTTGCCGATCCGGACGCGCTGTGGGAGCGCAGCCCGGCCGAGCTTTTCCACACGACGAAGTTCGGCTGGCTGGAGAGGCTGATGCCGCCGTGGCAGAACCAACTGACCGACGCCGAGATCTGGCACACGACGGCCTATGCCTGGAGTTTGCACACTGCCCAACAGGAGCACACGTTGGGCGCTGACCTCTACGCGGCGAGCTGTGCAAGCTGTCACGGCGAAAGTGGAGCCGGCGATGGGCCGGAAGCCGCGGAACGGCTGGTCGATTTTTCGGATGTCGTCTATGCTATGACGAAAAGCCAGGCGAATTGGATGGCGGGCTGGCAGGCGGCGCACCCGGAGATGGGCGAGGAGTGGTCGCTGGCCGAACAGCGCGCCGTGCTCGAGTACGTGCGCGCCTTCAGCTATGCGCCGGTCTGGGAGTCAGGTCTGCGCCCTGGCAACGGCGTGGTTCGCGGGACCGTCGTGCAGGGGACGGCGGGCGGGCCGGAAGTTGAGCGCGCCACTGTGACGCTGGAGGCGTTTGCCGATTTCCAACCGATGGCCGCTCTGACGACTACGGTCGGCGCAGACGGGCGATTCGAGTTTGGCGGATTGACCGTCGATCCGAACGTGGTCTATCTGGCGTCCGCTTCTGCTGCCGGGGTGCGCTATAGCAGCCCAATCGTGACCTTGACGGCGGAGCAGCCCGAAGCCGAGACGGTTGTCACTATCTACGAGACGACCGGCGATGCGAGCGGGGTTGCGCTGGACCGGGTGCACTGGATTCTCGATTCGCAGCCCGGCGCGTTGATCGTCTTGCAGGTGTTGGAATTCGGCAATAACGGCGACCGCACCTTTATAGGCGAGCAGGCGGCGGGCATCGACGAACCTGTAACGGTCGCCTTCCATGTGCCGGCGGAGGCTGTAGAGCTCAGTTTCGAGAACGGCGCGCTGGGCAGCCGTTTCAGGCAGGCCGGCGATCTGATCTACGATACGACCCCCCTTGTGCCCGGCCCCGCCACCAAGCAGATCGTCATGCAGTACGCGCTGCCCCACCAGGGCGACAGCATAACGCTGGAACAGGAATTTCTGTATCCGGTGGCCCTGCTTAATATGCTGGCCGCGGATTTGCCGGGGTTGACGATTGAAGCGCCCAATCTGACCAATACGGGTGTGCAGGACTTTCAGGGCGTCAGTTACCAACTGTGGCGGGGCGAGCAGCTTGCAGCCGGCCCAGTGGCTCTCAGCCTGTCCGGTCTGTTGCGCAGCGGCGATCTAGACCCGCGCGCGACGATTGGCGCGACGGCAGGCAGCGCTTCGGGTAGCGGCGCAGTGCGCGCTGTCGAACCTTTCGCGCCGTGGATGGCCTGGGCGATGGGGCTAGGGGTGAGTCTGGCGTTGGCGGGCGTCGTAGCCTGGTCATGGCGTGAAGGCCGCCTGGAGAGCGGCGACGCGCCGGAGAGTCTGCGTCGCCAGCGCGATGATCTGGTGCGGCGTGCGGCGCGGTTGGATGACCTGCACGCGTTGGGCGAGGTCGGCCCGGATGAATGGCGGGTGCGGCGGGCGCAGATCAAGACCAAGCTGATGGAGATCGACAGTCGTCTGGCCGCGCGCGGCCAGAAAAATCATGTTTGACACGTGTGGGAAAAGCGCTTACACTCCGTAAATCCAGACAGACGCGTAAGCGGTTCCTCTCGCAAGAATCTGTGGCCTGATTAGCCGTATAGGGGCCCCATCACATAGGCGACGGGTTGCCGTTTTGCACACTCCAAACGCCGGACAGCGCACAAAACCAATTCCAAATAAAGAAATGGCGAAGCGAGGAAAGAAGGGGGGCGGTATGAGGCGACTGGTCGCAATGGCGGCATTGCTAAGCGTCGTCCTAATGATAGGCGCCTGCGCCGGAATGGCGGGCCAGCCGGGTCCCAAAGGGGATCCGGGTCCGATCGGCCCGCCCGGCCCGACCGGACCGACCGGCCCAGCCGGCGAACCGGGGCCGGCAGGCCCCATCGGCCAGCCGGGGCGAGATTATCAGCCGCCAACCTATGTCGGGTCCGCGGCATGCAGCGAATGTCACGCGGACCTCTATGCTTCGTATAGGCAGACGGGCCACCCCCATCAGTTGAGCAAAGTGATCGACGGCCAGCCGCCGGAATACCCGTTTTCCGCAGTTTCCGCCCCGCCTGAAGGCTATACGTGGGACGACATTCTCTATGTAGTAGGCGGCTATGCCTTGAAAGCCCGCTTCGTCGACAAGCAGGGCTATCTCATAACCGGCGATGCGAACGCCAAGACCCAATTTAACTTCTTCAACCGGAGCGCGGGCATGGGCGACGAGTGGGTCGCCTACCATGCAGGCGAAGAGAAGCCCTATGACTGCGGCTCCTGCCATACGACCGGCTATGTCTCTGCGGGCAACCAGGATGGTCTGCCGGGCTTGATCGGCACATGGGCGGAGGACGGCGTCGGCTGTGAGGCGTGCCACGGGCCGGGCAACGACCACGTCAACAACCCCTACCGGATCGCCATGACCATCGACCGCGATCCAGAGTCGTGCAACCAGTGTCATTTGCTCGGACAAGCCGAGGATATTGTTGCCGGCGACGGCTTTATCCAACACCACGACAGCTACGGCGATCTGTTTCCCGGCAAGAAGAGCGTGATGCGCTGCGTCGATTGCCACAATCCGCATGCGCCGGTCAAGTACGAACGGGCGCCGGGCATCGAAGTCGGGTGCGAGAGCTGCCATTTCGAGGCTGCGCAGTACCAGAAGATCAGCGACCGGCGTCATGCCAGTTGCGTCGATTGTCACATGCCGGCCATCATCAAGAGCGCCACAGGCGACCCGGCGCAACATACGGGCGACGTGCGTACGCATATGACGGTTATTAATCCGCAGGCCATCTCCCAGTTCAGCGACGACGGCACGACTGTGCATCCCTATTTGACGCTGGATAGTTCATGCAAGGGCTGTCACACGGATCATGGTCGCGGCGGCGAACTGCCGGATGAGCAACTGATCGAGACGGCGACCGGCTACCATGATCGGGACCTGGCCGGCAGCCTGAATCGCCGGCGGTAGGCGGATGAGCGCGCATCCGCAGAAAGCGAATCGGTTCAACTACAGCGTCAGGGCCGGCCCAACAGCCCGGCGCTTCACAAACTCGAGCGGGCGAACTGGAGTGGGTGATTCAATGGATACATGCCGATGCGCCGGAATCTCGCGTGGTGCGCCCATCCTTATCGGCAAGTTGCTGCTTATTGTGGGAGCCGTTGTTGTGTGGAGTTGCCTGACGGCTGCTCCAGCGCAGGCGCAGGCCGCCGCGCCGCCCGACACAGCCTGCAAACTCTGCCATGTGGATAATGAAGGCGAGATCACGCTGCCATCGGGAGAGACGATTAAGCTGGGCGTCGACCTTGCCCCGCTGTCGGAGTCGGTGCATGGCGCGCACGCCGCCGAGTCAGTCTATTGCATGGATTGCCATGCGAGCCGCGATCGCTACCGCTTTCCGCACCAGCCCAACCCGGCCATAGACCGGGCGGAGTTCGAGGCGGATATCGCGCAGAACTGCGAGCGTTGCCACACGACGATAGAATCCCACAACCCCGGCCACTTGCTGGCAAAGGATAACCCCAATTTGCCCGGCTGTACGGATTGCCACGGAGGGCACGACGTCGCTCCTGTGGCGAGCATGGCCGCCGATCCGGTTGGAACTTGCCAGGGCTGCCACCAGACCTATGCCGACCCGGTCGTGCAGAAGACGCACGAACAGATCGCCGCTAATTTCTCCGCCGAACAAACCTGCCAGACCTGTCACAGCGATGTCGTTTTGGCCGAGGACGCGCTGTGCAAGACCTGCCATAGTCTGCTCGACGGCGAAGCCGTGCTGCCGTCCGGCGAAACGCTCCCTCTGCATGTGGACCCGCAGATAATCGTCGATTCGGTGCATGGGGACAGAGAGATTCAGGACGTGGCATATTCTCCGCTCCAGTGTACGGATTGCCATCGGGAGATTCAGGAGCAGGGCTTCCCGCACGACCCCCTGACGACGGGATCGCTGCGCGAATGGAAGCTCGAAAAAGCGGACTTGTGCGGCGCGTGCCATACGGATATCGCGGAGAAGCAGCCGCATGATATTCACTTCGCCAAGATCGCGGAGGGCAACCTCGACGCGGCAACGTGCACCGACTGCCACGGCTACCATGCGGTGCAGCCGCCCAACGAGCCGCGGCAGCGCATCTCGGAGACGTGCGGCGCTTGCCACTCGGCCATTAATGAGCAATATGCGCACAGCGTGCATGGGGCCGCTTTGTTGGGTGAAGACAACCCGGATGTGCCGGTTTGTATCGACTGTCACGGCGTCCACGGCATTGAAGACCCGCTGACCACACAATTCCGGCTCAATTCGCCGAACCTGTGCGCCGAATGCCATGCCGACGAGCAGTTGATGGCTCAATACGGCATTTCCACCGATGTGTTTGACACCTATGTGGCGGACTTCCACGGCACGACGGTGATGTTGTTTGAGAGGCAGTCGCCGGATCAGCCGGTCAATACCGCGGTCTGTTACGACTGTCACGGCGTACATAACATTCTGCCGGCGACCGAAGAGAATTCGCAGATCATGAAGGAGAACCTGTTGGCGACGTGCCAGCAGTGCCATCCGGATGCCACCGCCAATTTCTCCGATGCATGGACCAGCCATTACCGGCCCTCACTGGAGCACAACCCGCTGGTCTATCTGGTCGACCTGTTCTATATGATTGTCATCCCGGTCACGGTCGGGGGCTTCGCGCTCTTTATCGGCACGGATGTTTACCGGCAGTTGCGGGAGCGGCGCGGACGGAAGGAACGGGACTGAGAATGAGCAAACACGCGCGCGAGTATTTCCGCTTTAATGTCTCGCACCGGATCGAGCATATTTTGCTGCTGCTGACCTTTACGGTCCTGACGGTCACCGGCATCCCGCAGAAGTACGCGAGTGCGGCCTGGGCCAGCGGGGCCATCGGGCTAATGGGCGGCATCGAACTCACGCGCCAGATCCACCATGTCGCCGCGGTCTTGTTGATGCTGGCGGCCATCTATCATGGAGGCGCGGTGACCTATCGGGTCTTCGTGAAGCGGGTGCGGCTGACGATGATGCCGGGTTTGCAGGATGTGAAGGACGGCTTTCAGGCGATGGGTTATAACGTCGGCCTGGTGAAGACGCCGCCGCGCATGGGCCGCTATAACTTCGGCGAGAAGATCGAATACTGGGCGGTGATCTGGGGCACGGTGATCATGGTCATCACGGGCTTCATGTTGTGGAACCCGATTGCAACGACGAAGTTCTTGCCGGGGCAGGCCATCCCCGCGGCCAAAGCGGCGCATGGCGCAGAGGCCGTGCTCGCCGCGCTCTCGATCATCACATGGCATGCCTACCATGTGCACATCAAGTGGTTCAATAGGAGCATGTTCACGGGTTCGCTGACGCACGAGCAGATGGAAGAGGAACATGCGCTGGAATTGGAGGAGATCGAAGCGGGCGTCGAAGAGTCGCCTATCCCTCCCGCGGTGATGCGCCGGCGGCTGTTGGTCTTCTACCCGGCGGCGATCGTGATTTCCGTGACGCTGCTGGCTGCGGTCTATTGGTTTGTGACGCTGGAGGAGACGGCGATCACGACGATCCCGCGCCAAGACGCGCCGGTGTTCGTGCCGATCACGCCCACGCCGGAAGGCGGGCTGTGAGGGCTGCAGCGCTCGGTCTCCGCCTTATGAGTTTTGATTGATTCCAAATTTCCGGGCGATGGGGTTGTAATTATGGGGAAGTCATAGTAGGATAGAGACAAGTTCGAGTTGCTCGAACTGAAGGCGCCGTAGTTGCGCCGCCTCTGCAACAGCCGTGACAACAGCCGCACTTATTTGCGTTTTGCCGGCGCGTTTCGCCCGGCCTTCTCCCGGCGGTCCAATCCGTCGGGCGGGCAATTCCGGCGTATGGAATAAGGCAGTCTCGCCGCATTGCTCCTAAGGCTTGGGCGGTTCCCAAGCGTCACCGCCGGCGCATGGACCGGTTGCGGCTCTTGCCGGACCTGAGACGGCGCAGACTCCCCCGGCGGCGGTTCCGAAGAATTGTGCAGCAGACTTCGACATGCGTTTCTCACGCGGCCGCGGTGCTCAGGCCGGCTCCAGCCATTTGACATGGCTAGAGAGGAGGTCGTCCATCCAAAGAGACAAAGCCAACCGCACGGGCATCATGTATGAAGTCAGACTCTAATTGGGAGACAATCAGTTCATTGTGTAGTTCATCGTGCGGCAAGCGATGAGCCAAGTCTTTGGGGAGGAGGTTTTATGAGACGAAACCTCGTGTTCGTTTTCGCATGCCTGACTGCGGCATTGGGGTTGGCGTTGTTTGCCCAGCCCGTGGCCGCGCAGGAGGACATAGAAGATCCCACTATCAGTCCGACCATTCCGTTCCTCGAACAGTGGCAGTCTTCCGCCCATGCCGCTTTCGACACAGAGGCTTTTCGCCACTGGGATGGGGATGACCCGGCGGAAGTGCCGGCGAGTTGCGCCAAGTGCCATAGCTCGGCGGGTTATCAGGACTTCCTCGGCGTAGACGGCAGCGAGGCCGGCGTGGTGAACAGCCCGGCGCCCGTCAATACTGTGGTGGATTGCGTGGCCTGTCACAACAGCGTGACCGCCGTCAAAGACAGCGTCGTCATGCCCTCAGGCATTGAATTGACGGGGCTGGGCGGCGAAGCGCGCTGCATGGAATGCCACCAGGGGCGCGAGTCCAAAGTAAGCGTGGACGCCGCCATCGCCAACGCGGCGGTGGACGACGACGCGGTCAGCGAGGATCTCGGTTTCCGCAACATCCACTACTATGCCGCGGCGGCTACCAAGTACGGCACGCTGGCGCAGGGCGGATATGAGTACGAAGGCAACACGTATGACGCCGATTTCCAGCATGTGGAAGGCTATGAGACATGCGTCGGCTGTCACAGCCCGCACACGCTCGAAGTGAAGATCGAGGCCTGCGCCGAATGCCATGCGGGCGTGGAGACGGTCGAGGATCTGCGCGACGTGCGCATGGCCGGTTCTGAGGTCGATTATGACGGCGACGGCGATGTAGATGAGGGCATCTACTACGAGATTGCAGGGTTGCAGGAGGCGCTGTTCCAGAGCCTCCAGACCTACGCCGCCGATGTGGCGGGCGCTCCGATCGCGTACGACTCTCACAACTACCCGTACTTCGTGGGTGATCTCAACGGCAACGGCGAGGTCGACGAGGATGAGGTCGGCGGCGGCAATGCCTATCGCTCCTGGACGCCGCGTCTGCTGAGAGCGGCGTACAACTATCAGGTATCGGTCAAGGACCCGGGCCAGTACGCGCATGGCGGCAAGTACATTATTCAGCTTCTGCATGATTCGATTGCCGACCTGAACGAGGCTCTGGCGGCGCCTGTGGACATGACGGCTGCGCGGCGCATTGACGCCGGGCACTTCGCCGGTTCCGAAGAAGCGTTCCGCCACTGGGATGCGGAAGGCGTCGTGCCGGGCAGTTGCGCCAAGTGCCATACCGGCACGGGCTTGCCCATGTTCCTGGCGGAAGGCGTGACGATCTCGCAGCAGCCGACTGACGGGCTGCAATGCGCCACTTGCCACAACGACTTGCAGGAGTTCACCTTGCACGAAGTCGCGTCCGTCACCTTCCCCTCCGGCGCGGTGATCGACAGCGGCGACCCGGAATCTAATCTGTGTCTCAACTGCCACCAGGGACGCGAGTCGACGGTAAGCGTCAACCGCCTGATCGGCGACACGCCCGACGACGAAACGTCCGAGAGCTTGCGCTTCCTGAACGTGCATTACTTCGCGGCCGGCGCGACCCGCTTCGGGACCGAGGCCAAGGGCGCGTATGAATATGCCGGCAAGGAGTATGCGGGCTTCTTCAACCACTCCAGAATGGCGAACCAGTGCAATGACTGCCACGGCACGCACAGTCTGGAGGTCGATTACGTCTTGTGCGCCGACTGCCACGACGACATCGAAATCAATTCGGCGGAGGACCTGGCGAACATTCGCTACTACTTCGACGATTGGGATGGAGACGGCGATGCCGATGAAGGCTTGGCAGGCGAGGTGGACACGCTGATCGAGACGTTGTACGCGGTGATGCAGGCCTATGCGACCAGCCAGGCGGGCGTCGGCATCGTCTACGACTCGCACGCGTATCCGTACTTCTTCAACGACACGAACGGCAACGGCGTGGCCGATCCGGAAGAACTGCAGCGCACGAACGGCTTCAACTCATGGACGCCGCGCCTGCTGCGAGGCGCCTACAACTATCAGTACGCGTCGAAGGACCCAGGCGCCTATGCACATAATGGGCCGTACATCATCCAGGCGCTGCAAGACAGCATCGAGGATTTGGGCGGCGACGTGTCGGGCATGATCCGGCCGTAGGCGCTGCGTACAGCCCTACCAAGCAAGCAGACCAGGAGCGGGACGTCACCCGACGTCCCGCTTCGATTTTCCTGGTGCAGTGGGCGGGCTCGCTTAAGATTCCTCTAAGGGTTGGGGAGCGCGTCTTGTGCTATAATCATGCAACGCTTGCACCGGCAAGCCCAAGCGCTTGCCCGGCGGCGTTTCGCCCGCGTTTCCCCATAGGCCGCACCCACGGTGCGGAACAGGTTCTTGTTCGAGTTGCTGACTATGAAATTTAGGACAAAATCCAGGATGAACCGAATCGGCAGAGCGCTGTTTGCGCTGGCGGCCCTGATTTGCTTGGCGTGGCTGGGGTCCGGCGCCGTTGCAGCCCAGGACGCGCCCACCTCCGGACCGGTCGAAGAGGTGACGCTGAACGACGTGAACGAGGTTGCGCGCGATCTGTGGTGCCCGCTGTGCAGCGGCGTACGCCTGGACGCCTGCGAACTGAAGGCGTGCGATCAGATGAAAGACGTGATCGCCATCAAGTTGGCCGAAGGCGAGGACGCAGCGTCGATCAAGGACTATTTCATTGAGCAGTACGGGCCGCAGGTATTGGGCGAGCCGCCGCGCGAGGGGTTCAACTGGCTGGCATGGATACTGCCTTTTGTGGCGCTGGCGCTGGGCGGCGTCTTTCTGTGGCGACAGACGGCGCGTATGATGCGGCCGGCAGCGGAGACGTCTGCCGCAGACGCGGGGGTCGCACCTCCCGGCGCGCAGAAGCAGACGGAGGATGATTACGCGCGCAAGCTGGACGAGGAGTTGGCAAAGTATGGCTGATCTCTCCGACATTCGCTCCGAGACGCCTGACGCGCAGGCTCCAGCCCCGGCATCGGGCATGGTGGTCGTGTGGCGTGCGATCTTCGTCGGTATTCTGGTCCTGTTTGTCGTCCTGTTGGCCTGGCGTTTGTGGGATACCAATAAGTCCGAGCATCGCGCGTCGGGCATGGCGCCGCCGTTTACTTTTACCACCTTCGAGGGCGAGACGATCAGCCTGGACGACCTGCAAGGCCAGGGTGTCGTGGTGAACTTCTGGGCGAGTTGGTGCGATCCGTGTCGTGATGAGGCGGCGTTGTTGGAGCAGGCCTGGCGGCGTGAAAAAGACAACGGCATCGTCTTTATCGGCCTGGATTATCTGGACCAAGAGCCTGCGGCCAAAGCGTATTTAGCCGAGTTCGGCGTCACCTACCCGAACGGCCCGGATTTGCGCAGTGAAGCCGCGCGACGCTACGGCATCAAGGGCGTGCCTGAGACGTTTTTCATCAACTCGGCGGGCGAGATTGTACAGACAGTCATCGGCCCGATTGTGAACGAAGCCCAGATGGAGGCCTATCTGGCCGAGATCCGCCCCTAGGCTGCATTGCTTCGGCAGGCGACGAAAGGCGCGCCGCCTGTGCGCAAGTCGTGCGTTGATTCGTGTGCGTGTTGAGAGGAATTGCCATGATCTTTCATATCGGCTATCTCATCCTGATTACGGCTGCCGTTCTGGCGGTGTTCGGCATGATCGCCGGCTTTTGGGGGGGCAGGCAGCGCAATGTCAAGCTAGCCCTAAGCAGCTATCACGCTGTGTATGCGGTAGCCGGGCTGGTTTCGTTGGCCGCCGCCATCTTGTGGTATGCGCTGCTGACCGACCGGTTTGAGGTTGCTTATGTGTGGAATCACTCGGAGCGCGCCCTGCCCGTTTTCTACAAGTTCTCGGCGTTGTGGGGTGGACAGGCGGGCAGTCTGCTCTTCTGGCTGTTAATTCTGTCCGGCTTTGGCGCGGCCGCGGCCTTCGCCAACCGCCGCCGGCACTGGGCGCTGATGCCGTATGTCAATGCGGTCATGCTCGGCACGTCGCTCTTTTTCGCAATACTGCTCATCTTTGCCGCCAATCCGTTCCGGCTGGCGAGTTTCGTTCCCCAAGACGGCCAAGGCCTGAACCCGCTCTTACAGAACTACTGGATGGTGCTCCATCCTGTCATGCTCTATTTGGGGTATGTCGGGCTGGCCGTGCCCTTTGCCTTCGCCGTCGGCGCGCTGCTCAGCAAGCGGCTGGATAATGAGTGGGTGCGCACTGTGCGCCGCTGGACGCTGATCCCGTGGATGTTTCTCTCCGCGGGCATCCTGATGGGCAGCCAGTGGGCGTATATGGAACTGGGCTGGGGCGGCTATTGGGCGTGGGACCCGGTGGAGAACGCCAGCTTCCTGCCCTGGCTGACGGCGACGGCCTTCCTGCACAGCATCGTTGTTCAGGAGCAGCGCGGCATCCTCAAGGTGTGGAATGTGACGCTGATTTGGATGACCTATTTCCTGGTGATCCTGGGCACTTTTACCACGCGCAGCGGCGTGCTGGAGAGCGTACACAGCTTTGCCCGCAGCGATGTCGGGCCGTTCTTTCTCGTCTTTATGGTCATCATCCTGTTCGGCTTTCTGTGGCTGCTCTTCAAGCGGCTGCCGCTGCTGCGCGATGAGCAGGCGATTGAGTCGTATACCAGCCGCGAGGCCGCCTTCATGGCGAACAACTGGCTTTTCGCGGGCATCGCCTTTGCCACGTTGTGGGGCACGTTCTTCCCCATGTTCAGCGAGATCCTGACGGGCGACCGCATCAGTGTGGCGGCGCCGTTCTTCAACAAAGTCAACGGCCCGCTCTTCCTGCTGTTGATCCTCTTGATGGGGGCGGCGCCGCTATTGGGCTGGCGTCGCACCAGCCGCCAGGCCTTTCGCAAGCAGTTCACATGGCCGACGCTCATCGGCGCGGCGACGGGCGTCGCCATCTGGCTGCTGTATGACGCAGGCTATCCGGCCATTGGGCTGGCGGCCTGCGCCTTCGCCGCGGCGACCATCGTGCAGGAATACGTGCGCGGGGTGCAGGCCCGGCGCATCACCAGCGGCGAGAGCATACCGGCCGCGATGGGCAATTTGTGGCGGCGAAACGGGCGGCGCTATGGCGGGTATTTGGTTCACCTCGGCATCGTGCTGATCGCGACCGCGGTCATCGGCAATGAGTTCTTCCAGCAGAATACCAACGTGACGCTGGCGAACGGCGAGTCGGTGACTTTGGGCCGCTACGAGATCGCCTACACCGGGCTGGAGCCGAACCGAAAGGTGAACCATATCGAATACGGCGCCCGCCTGATGATATTTGATCAAAAGAGCGGCAAGACCCTCGGTTCCATCCTGCCGCGGCGCAATATCTATGACAAGACGCCCGAACAGCCGACCAGCGAGGTCGGTCTGCGCATGACGCTGCTCGAAGACGTGTACGTAGTGCTGAACGGGTGGGAGACCGGCGGTTCGACCGCCACCTTTACGATGTACGTCAACCCGTTGACGATCTGGATGTGGATCGGCGGCCTCGTGCTCGTTCTGGGCACGCTGGTTGCGTCCTGGCCGCATCCGGGCCGGCGACGTTCAGAGG
>Ga0334888_1003593_pt1 | contig 15098 bp, 11 predicted proteins | sample GraSluR1_MG_FD_207227 | JGI IMG/M metagenome (GOLD analysis project Ga0334888, IMG submission 207227) | Sludge microbial communities from methane-producing bioreactor in Wageningen University, Netherlands - Granular Sludge_3_08-R1 | ecosystem: Engineered > Bioreactor > Anaerobic > Unclassified ...
GGCTCATCTCCGCCCTCGAGATGATAAGATCCTCGGGGCTGGAGCTGGAGCTCGTCACCCCGAGGCCCGCCACCCTGGAGGAGGTGAGAGCGGTCCACTCCCCCGGATACATAGATCAGGTCAGGACGATCTCCGAGAGAGGAGGAGGATACCTGGACCTGGACACCGTCGTCTCCCGCCGATCCTATGAGGCGGCCCTCATGGCGGCGGGGGGGGTGATCACCGGCATAGAAAGGGTGAACGACGGCCTGGAGAACGCCTTCGCCCTGGTGAGGCCGCCAGGGCATCACGCCCTCCCCAACCGCGGGATGGGGTTCTGCATATTCAACAACGTCGCGATAGGGGCGAGGCACGCCCAGTGGATGGGGATGGAGAGGGTCCTGATCGTAGACTGGGACGTCCACCACGGGAACGGGACGAGCGCCATCTTCTACGACGACAGGTCGGTCTTGTACTTCTCCACCCACCAGTTCCCCCACTATCCCGGCACAGGCCGGGTAAAAGAGCTGGGGATGGACGGCGCCGAGGGGTTCACCGTGAACGTCCCCCTCCCTTGGGGGACGGGGGACTCGGGCTACTTCGCCGCCTTCGAGGAGATCTTAAAGCCGGTGGCGCTGGAGTTCGACCCCGACATCGTCCTCGTCTCGGCGGGGCAGGACCCCCACCAGGCAGACCCCCTCAGCGGCATGAACCTCACCTCCGGGGCCTTCGGATACATGGCGACGGCGGTGAAGGAGGTCGCCGACCGATGCTGCGGCGGCAGGCTCGTCGCCGCCCTCGAAGGGGGCTACAACCTCCCCGCCCTCGCCGAGTCGATCGTCGCCGTCCTGAGGGGCTTCTCGGGGGAGGATCCGGGCCAGATCGACGGCGAGGAGGACCCGAGGGCGGCGGAGAGGATAGAAGAGGTGAAGAGGGCGATGAGCCCCTACTGGAACTGCTTCCGATGAGGGCGGATGGTCATCAGCCGACCTTCTCTCGCGCCAAGAAGTACCTGGCGATGAAGATCCGAAACTCGGGGTCCCTCACCTCCAGGATCTCCTGGCCGACGTATATCTTGTAGCCACGCCTCAGGGAGGGGCCGAGGTGGCGCCCCAAGGAGAGGCCCGCCACCTGGGACCGGAGGAGGTCCTCGGCTCTGAGGAACTTCCGGGCCACCTCCACCACCACCCTCCCGCCCTCGATGTAAGGCCCCGATAGAGGGGCGGGGTGGCTTGCGACGAACCTCTTCGCGTGCTCCGCCTCCCAGGCCGGAGGGCCGACCCTCCTCTCGACCCGGGGGAGGAGGGCGACCTCCAGCTCGATAAGGATCCGAAGTACTCCGACGTCATCGGACGGACCGGGCCCCTCCGCCCCGTCATCGCGAACCGGGACGGCCCGGTGCCAGTCGGCGTCGGACCTGAGGAGGTAGAAGCCCCCCCTCTCCAGGAGAGCGCGGACCGACTGCTCCGCCTTTCTCAGCTGCGGGAAGACCACGTCCTCCACCAGGTCCGGGGCGGCGAACTCCAGGAGGATGAGGGTGCTCCTCCGCTCCGCGAGGGCCTCGCGGAGCTCTTCGTCGGGGAGGGGCGGAAGGTCCGGCGGGAAGAAGAACTCCGGGGAGGGCTCCCTCAGAAATAGACGGGACGCGGCGGCGAAGGCGAACATCCTGTCTAGGGTGAGGGCGGCGGCGACGTTCCTTCCGGGGTCGACGGGGTCGACGACCACCAGAGGATCCCCATGGGACCGGCTGGAATGGTCCTCCAGATCGACCACCTCCCCCGGCCGCCAGAGGGAGGACCCCTCCAGGACGCCGACGAACGAGCCGTACCGGATCACCAGAAGCTCCGCCAGGTATCCGGAGAAGCCGCCGACCCTCAGCTCCGACCCGTAGACCCCGACCCCCTTCATGAACTGCTTCAAGAGGAGGACCTCGTCCTCCAGCCCCCGTATCCTCGCCGAGACGTACCGGCTGTGGAAGGGGGTCCTGTCGACAGCGGATATGATCTCTGAGGCGTCCTCCACCAGATAGCACGGCACGATATCCACCTCAAACCCCTCGAAGAGGGCGTGGACGTAGGCGTGCTCGGCGTACCGCTCCTCGAATCTCGGGGCGACGAGCCTCGCCACCTCCAGGGCCGGGAGGAGGGAGGACCCCTCGGGGACGCCGATGAAGACGTCGAGGTCGTGGTCCCCTGAGAGCCAGGTCCCCCGGGCCGCGGACCCCACCAGGACCGCCTCGCCCCCGATCCCGGAGGCCCTCATCAGCTCCTCGATCCGGGATATGATCCTCCCCGCGACGGCCGCCAGCCTCTCACGCTCCTCGGAGGAGGGCCTCACCCTGGCGAGGACCCCCTCAGTCAGAGGAGAGAGGGAAGGATTCGAGATCCTCGTAGATGGGCCCTCCGGGGGTGAGGGTGCTCTTCTTGAGGGAAAACTCCTCGACTCGGAACTCGCCGAGGTCGATCTCCCTGAAGGGGGCGAGCCTCTCGGCGAGGAGGGCGGTCGTCTCGGGGCCGGGCCTCGCGACCCGGGCGATGGTGGCGTGGGATGTGAACCTCCGCCCCTCCCGGGGAAAGCCGAGGGGGACCAGAGCCTCCTCTATGGCGGAGAAGAGCCCCTCGAACTCGCCCTCGGCGCCGATCCAGACGACCCGGATGGACCGGCCGGGGAAGGCCCCCACGCCCCGCACCCGGGCGGTGAAGGGGGGGCGCCTCACCCTTCGGAGGGCCTCGGCCACCCTCCCCACCTTCGACGGTGGGACGTCCCCCAGGAACTTGAGGGTGATGTGGATGAGGCCGGGGTTGACGAGCCTCACCCCGGGGAGGGCGATCTCCGCCTGGACCCGGGCCATTCCGTCGCGGATCGGTCCGGGGAGGTCGACGGCGACGAAAGACCGGATCCCCCTCGGGGAGTTCCCCGCCTCCTGAGGCCTCGCGCCCTTAGGAGCCATCTCTCACCTACCTGAGAACTCCGCCCCGGCTCGCGGAGGTGACGGACCTGCTGTACCTCGCCAGCATCCCCTTCGCCACCTTCGGCTCCGGTGGCCTCCAGGCAGCCCTCCTCCCCTCGATGGTCCCGGCGTCGACCAGAAGGTCGATCCTCCGGGCGTCGATGTCGATTCTGATCTCGTCGCCGTCTTCGACGAGGGCGATCGGACCGCCGACGGCCGCCTCGGGGCATACGTGGCCGATGCAGGGGCCCCTCGTGCCGCCGGAGAACCTGCCGTCGGTGATCAGGGCGACGGAGTTTCCGAGGCCGATCCCCTGGATCGCCGAGGTCGGCGATAGCGTCTCCCTCATCCCGGGGCCGCCCTTGGGCCCCTCGTACCTGATGACGACGACGTTTCCTGCGACCACCTCACCGCCGACGATCCCCGCCAGGGCCTCCTCCTCGGAGTCGTAGACCTTGGCTTTGCCGGTGTGCTTTCTCATCTCCTGGGAGACCGCCGTCTGCTTGACGACCGACCCCTCAGGGGCGAGGGACCCCTTCAGGATGGCGATGCCGCCCTCGGGGTGGACCGGGCTCTCCAGGGTCCTGACGACCTTCGCGAAGGTCTCGGGGTTTGCGGGGGTGAAGGCCGCAATCTCCTCGCCTAGGGTCCTCCCCGTCACCGTCAGGACGTCCCGGTGGAGCTTCGACTGAAGCCGCTTCATGACGGCGGGGATCCCCCCGGCCCGCTCCAGGTCGAGGATGTGGTGGGGTCCCCCGGGGCGGAGGTTTACGAGGTGAGGGGTCTCCCGGCTCAACCGATCGAAGTCCTCAAGATCGATATCGATTTCAAACTCGGAGGCGACCGCCGGTATGTGGAGGGCGGTGTTGGTGGACCCGCCGATGGCCATGTCCATCCGGATGGCGTTCTCGATCGACCTTCGGGTCACGATCTTCCTTGCAGTGATCCCCCTCTCGATCAGCTCGACGATCTTGAGCCCCGATTTTTTCGCTATCCTCATCTTCTTGGCATCTGCGGCGTGGGCGGTCGCGCAGCCGGGGAGGCTCAGGCCGAGGGTCTCCGTCAGGCAGGCCATGGTGTTCGCGGTGAAGAGGCCGGCACAGGAGCCGGCCCCCGGACAGGCCAGGTTCTCCAGCACCTCCAGCACCTCGCCCCCCTTCTGCCACCCCTCGAAGACGTCGATCAGGTCCAGCTCTTGATCGCAGGCGAATCCGGGGTACATGGGGCCGCCGGTGACGGCTATCGCCGGAAGGTCGAGCCTCCCAGCCGCCATCAGATGGCCAGGGACGATCTTGTCGCAGGAGGAGATGAGGACCATCCCGTCGAGCTGGTGGGCCTCCACCATCACCTCGATGGTGTCCTCGATGATCTCCCGGCTGGGGAGGGAGTACTTCATCCCCCGGTGGCCCATGGCGATGCCGTCGCAGAGGCCTATGGTGTGAAACTCGAAGGGGACCGCCCCCGCCATCCTGATCCCGGCCTTGACCGCCTGGGCTATCTTGTCGAGGTGGATGTGGCCCGGTATGAACTCGTTCCAGGAGTTGACGACCGCGACGAAGGGGCGGTCCATCTCCTCGTCTATGAGGCCGGTGCCCTTGAGGAGGGCCCGGTGGGGCGCCCTCTCCGGCCCGACCTTGGTGATATCACTTCTCATGAGAAGAACCTCGGGAGAGACTTGAGCGCCGCATCCTTAAGTCTTCCGCGGGCCGAGGGGCGGTAAGGGGGCGAGACCATCCTCCTCCAAGAGGAGGTGCCTTCGGCCGTGGCCCAGAGAGATGAGATTCGGGGGGGGTAATCCGGCTAGAAAAATCGGAGATCTCATCCCTTATATATTCGCGATCCCTCTGGAGGAGGGGTGACAGAATGGATTCCTACCACCTCTTCCTCCTCCTTCTGGGGCTGTACATAGCAGCCCTCATCGCGATCGGCCTCCGGTCGTCCCGAGGGCAGAGGTCCGTCGAGGACTTCTGGCTGGCGGGGCGCGAGATCGGGGCTGCCAACATCGGCCTATCGGCCGCAGCCTCGTGGCTGACGGCGTCCGCCCTCCTCCTGGCGACCGGCCTCTTTCTTTACATAGGGGTTGGGTCGATCTGGGTCTGGGTCTTCCCCAACGTCGCGGGGCTTCTGATCATCGCAGGGATTGCGAAGAGGGTCAGGAGGATCCCCGCCATGACCCAGCCGGAGCTTCTGGAGATCAGGTACCACCCCATCGTCCGGGCCCCGGTGGCGGTGGCGATAGCCATCACCATGGTCCTCTTCGCGGTGACCGACTTCATAGGGTTCAAGCTCGTCCTCGCGACCTTCTTCGGGGTTCCGCCTCTATACGCGGTCCTGCTGATGGCCGTCGCGGTATCGATATACGTCAGCCTCGGCGGCTTCCGGGCCGTCGTCTGGACCGACGCCGTCCAGTTCCTATTCCTGGCGGGGGTCGCCGTAGGCGTTGCCATCCTCGCGACGAGGGCGTCGGTGGCGGGGGGGATCACCCTCGCCGCCGCCTCCGCCTCCCTCGGGTCCGACTGGTGGAACCTCTTCATCCTGGGGGGGGTCACCGGAGCCCTCGTCCTCCAGCTAGCCCTCCTCCCCGGCTGGGTCGCCGAGCAGGACCCCTGGCAGAAGATCTGGGCCTCCCGGGACGATAGGGCCGCCAGGCGCGGCCTCATCCTGGGGGCCATCCTTCTCGCGGTCGTCTACCTCGCCTGCCTCGTCGCCGCCGTCGCCCTCCGGGGGATCTATCCCCTCCCCGCCGGCGAGATCGAGGCCGAGATGCTCTACCTCACCTTCATCCAGGAGAGCCTCCCCGGCGGCCTCGTCGCCCTCTTCGCTATAGGGTTTGCCGCCGCCTCCATGTCCTGCGCCGACACCTTCGCCACCTCCGGTGCCTCCTGCATCTCCCGGGACATCGTCCAGAGGCACATCAGGCCCCAGGCGAGCATGAAGGAGATGCTGGTGATCAACAGGGCCCTCGTCATCGTCATGATCGCCATCGCCGCAGCCGTGGCCCTCCACGTCGAGAGCATCGTCGAGGCGGTGATCATCGCGACGGTGATCGGGACCACCTCCTACTTCTTTCCGATCATCGGCGGCCTCTTCTGGAAGCGGGCGACTCGATGGGGGGCCCTGGCGGCGGTGATCGTCGGTGGAGGAACCCAGATAGGCCTCATATCCTACGAGAAGCTCGTCCTGAAGGCGCCCCTGGAGGCGGCGTTCCCCGATATCGCCGCAAGCGGCATCCTGGCAGAGCACGGCGTCCTCATAGGCCTCTCCCTCAGCGCCCTCGTCTTCGTCGGGGTCTCTCTCGCGACGGCGAGGCCCGAGGCGGCGAGGCTTGCGCCGTTCTTCGAGGACGTCGGGTGGGAGGTCTACGGCGACGGAGCCCTCGCCGCCGACCGGACCGATCCGGAGTACGGAAAGATCGCTAAGAAGATCGAGGAGAAGGTCTCGGGGGAGAGGGCCCACCTCCACCTCCGCCTAGACCTCGCGCCGATCCTCGCCGACGGCGGCAGGATCGAGGAGAGGCTCGATTGGAGCGAGTTTCTGGGGCGGCTGGAGGCAGAGCACCAGGCATGGCATGAGCTCACCGGCAAGGACACCATCTACAGGCTCACCCAGCCGGACATGCTCGCCTCGGTGAAGATGGTCCGGGGAGACCGGCTCTCGATCTGGCTCTCGGCGGAGCCGAAGAGGGAGATGATCGAGAGGCAGAAGGACGAGATCTACCTCTCTTACCAGGAGATCCAGAAGACCCTCCTGGAGCTCGGCCTCTCGGCGACCCCCGTCGGGTGATGGAGATGGCTGGCGGCCTGGATGAGGTCGAGGTGGCGGTGGTGGGGGCGGGGCCGGCGGGCTCCGTCGCCGCGGAGACGGCGGCGCGGCTGGGGGCCGAGGTCGTCCTGATCGAGAGGAAGAGGGAGATAGGATCCCCAGTCCAGTGCGGCGGCTTCCTCCCCGAGATAGAGGAGCTGGAGGGCCTCCTACCGAAAGCAAAGATCCCCGAGGCCCTGGCCGACCTCCCCGAGGGGCTCGTCCTCCACCGGACCCGGGTCCAGAGGATCTGCTCCCCCTCGGGGAGGTCGAAGGAGTTCCCCGTCCTCGGGAGGGTGATCGACAGGAGGTCCTTCGATCGCCACCTGGCGTGGCGGGCGGCGAGGGCCGGAGCCCGGGTCCTCGTCGGCGTCAGGGCGGAGCTTAGGGGGGGGAGGCTCCACCTCTCGGGTAGGGCCTCCGGAACGGTGAAGGCGAAGGTGGTGATCGGAGCCGACGGCCCCGGCTCCGCCACCGCCCGGGGCGCGGGGTTGGCCTCGAGGGGGGAGGTGGGGGTCTGTCTCGAGTACGAGATGGCGGGGGTGGATATCGACCCTGCCGCCGCCGAGATGTACTTCGGGACGGCGTCCGCCCCCGGAGGGTACGCCTGGATCATACCCCTGGGAGAGGACGTCGCGAACGTGGGGGTCGGGACGAGGCCCCCCTACCTTCGGGGGCGGGGGCTTCACGAAGTCCTCGACTCCTTCATCTCAGAGCACCCGGTAGCGAAAGAGAAGCTCCGGGAGGGGTCCGTCACGGCGGTGATGCGGGGGCTCGTCCCCGCCGGGGGGATGCCCCCCGCGATCCAGAGGGGGAACGTCCTCCTGGCGGGGGACGCCGCGGGGATGGTGATGGCCACCTCCGGCGGCGGCATCCCCCTGGCGATGGTGGGGGGGCGGGCGGCGGGAGAGGTGGCGGCCCGCTACATCGGGGGCGAGGCCGCCCTCCAGGAGTACCCGGAATGGATCGCGGAGGAGATGGGGCGGGAGCTGGCCAACTCCGTCAGGATCCGGGAGGTCGTCGATGGGATGATGAAGAGCGACCGGCTGATGGACGCCCTCTTCGGCATCCTTCCCCCCGACCAGATGAAGGCGATCATGAGGGGACAGATACCGAAAGCCCTGGAGAGGGTCGGAGACCTGATGGCGAGCCGATGAGACTCCCCAACTCCGGCGCCCTTTCCACCCCCCTTTCCTTGCCCGTTCCTCGTCCTCTCCTTGCCCTTTTTTGTCCTTTCTTGTCCATTTCTCCTCCACCTCGGGACCCATCAGGCCGAGACGACGGCCATGGTCACGAGGATTAGAGACGCCGTCCCGAGGACGTCCATCATGCTCGTGATGGTGGGTATCGTCACGTTGTCGGGATCGACACCGATCTTGACGAAGAAGTAAGTAAAGTAGTAGGTGACGAAGATGGCGAGGAGGGTGGTGAAGAGCCCGGCCAAAAGGCAGATCATCAGGAGGTCCCCGAAGCCGAGGGCGTCCATCCCGGAGGCCCTGGATACGACGAAGGCGAGGAGGCCGAGGGTGGGAAAGAGGAAGGCAGAGAGGACGAGGGTGCAGCCGAAGTTTATCTTCGTCTCCCCCTCGAGCCTCCCATCCATCTTGATCAGACCCAGATGATATGCCGAGGTGAGCCGGGAGGAGAGGATGCCCCCGAGGTTCCCGCCGACGGCGTTGAAGACCGGTATCAGCAAGAGTATCGTCGAGAAGGCAAGGAGCATCTCCTCGTAGACCCCCATGAAGAGCCCCGCCACGGTGCTGAAGAGGGTCGCGATCATGAGGACCGGCATCGACTGTCTCACTATCCTCGCCATCAGCTGATGGTTTGAGCCGATGCTGTAAACCGCGGCGGCGGTAGAGATGAAGAGGAAGAGGAGGGTCCCAGCCCCGGTGAAGGGCTGGCCGAGGGAGGTGACGAAGATGGCCGTCCCGAAGAGGATGGGTATAGTTATCACGTCCCCAGCGACGGTGATGAAGGGGACGGAGATGTTGTCGGGGTCCCAACCCCTCCTGAAGCTCTTCTCTATCACCAGGAGGGTGAATCCCAGGAGGATCAGGCCGGAGAAGATGCTGCTCAATACCGATATGAGGACGAGGTCATAGATGCTCAGGGTATCGAGGCCGACGGCGAGGCCCAGTCCCTTCACCACCAGGGCGAGGATCAAGGAGACCGAGAGGACTTGGACCGCAACCCCCCCCACCTGCTGGCGGAGGGGCTCGGACCTCGCGAGGGGTGGAGATATCTCGCCGGTGTGGAGGCTGGTCCCGAGCCTCGCCCCGAAGGTCCCGAAGATCGTCCCCCGCATGTCTATGGCTCCTGGGATCAGAATTATCAGGCCGGGGTAGAGGGCCAAAAGATGGGACATCTTGGCGAGGGAGAAGCCTGCCACCATGGAGGTGACGGAGCAGATGACCAGGGCGAAGAAGCTCTGCTTTACGATCTTGGAGATCCTACCCAGGGCCGGAACCAAGCCGCCGCCGACCCTCAGATCCGACGGCATGGCCACTAAAACCGAACTCTCCAGAGCTGCCCTGGAGAGGAGCGACCCCTCCTCCTTCGCCTCGACCTCGACCATGAGTCGAACCTCGCAGAGGTTTAGGCGGGGGTTCTGGCTGATGGGCCTCTTCTGCCATAATCAAGTCCTCCATCATCCCCATCTGAAGCCGTAAAGGGAGCCTTTAGCTTCGTGGTGGGCCGTTACCCCGGCCCCAAAAGGATGCCGATCGCCCCGCGGCCGCCAGCTTACCGGACCGGGGGTCCTTTGGAAGAAAGGCATCTTTTCAGGGCCTCGTCGGCTCATTCCGAGGGGGAGACGCCCAGGAGCTCTTCCACCGGCTTTGCGCCCCGTTCGGCGATTTTGACGTTGATCTGGCCTACGTCCGCCGAGATGTCGCGGCCGTGGACGGACTTCCTCCTCCTCCGCCCCTTCTCCGAGGGATTGTATCCTGTGCCGCCGGCGATCAGGACCTTCCTCCTCTTGGAGCCGGGAAGGTCGCGACGGAGGGGGAACCCCTCACGATCGCTTCCGCCGGTGATCTCTATTGAATAGCCGGGCATCCCCACGGCGTCTCCATCGATCACGTCGCCGACCTTTCGGCCGAGAAACTTGTTGGCGGCGGCGTCCTTCGCCTCCACCTGGTAAGCTTTCCCGCTCTGGGGATCACAGATAACGACTCTGAAGTCCATTTTTTTCTCCTCGCAACTGAACAGGCCACCACTACGCCCCATCCACATATAAAACCTTATCCGGGGTCCGAATCCGGAGAGGGGTTTTTACCATCGGGGGGCTTCTGGGGCTTCCCCTTCCCCGTCACCGGCCCGACCTCCGAGATGGCCCGGTGGGGCGGGATCTCCTCCAGGTAAGCCCCCTCGGGGAGGGGCCTGTCCACCACCACCGCGTATATCCTGTAGACCGTCCCCTCCTCGACGTCGCACCGGGTGGACCAGCGACCGTCGCGGTTCGGCTCCACCCTCCTCCTCACCTGGAGGTGCTCGTCGTCGTACCTGACCAGGACGTAGACCTGCCTCTTGGAGCCGCGGATCCGGCTCGCCTGACCCTCCACCAGGCCTGCCCACCGGTCCTCGCCGTCGCGGGGGAAGCTAATCCTGATGGAGGTGGTGAGCCTCGACCTCGCCCAGCTGGCTATGCTCCCCGATCCGATCAGGAAGGAGAGGAGGGCCACGACTATCAGGAGCTTCCTGTAGTTCGCCTCCAGAAAGTCCGCCTCATCGGGGAGCAGCGGCCTCAACTCCAGGGAGCCGTTCTCCCCTGCCGCGGGGTTTGCCGCCTCCAGGGCCGAGAGGTTTTGGGCCGCCTCCACCTCCTCCGTCCCATTGGACGCCGGCTCCTGGGGGGTGAGGGTGATGGGAACAGTCCCCGTAGAGGGGGTGAACTCGATGACGTTGAACCAGTTCCAATAGCCTTCGCGGTAGGCCTCCACCAGGTGGCTCTCCGGCTCCACCGTCGCGATGAAGGGGGTGACGCCGCTATAGATCCCGTCGATGTAGACCTCCGCACCGGAGGGGTCGGAGACGACGGGAACCCTCACATAGGGGGGCTTCTCATCGCCGATCCTGGCCGCAGCTGAGGAGGTGGTGGCGCCAGATCCTCCGTCGGATGCGAGCTGCGGCGGACTTGCTCCGCCCACCTCTGATGGAGGGTCGAACTCCGGAGCCTCCAGAGGTGAGGACGGCGAAAGTGACAACGAATCTGAGGAGAGGCCTGAGGGGGGTGTATCGCCCGCCCCCTTCGCGACGCTGATATGGGCCTGCTCGATCAGCTCGTCGATGCCGACGGAGCCATCCCCAGAGTATCCGATCCTGTAGATGGGACGGGGGCCTGATCCAAGGTGGACTACGTCGGAGCTTTCGGACGGGTCGCCTGTGGCGACGGCCATAAAAGTGGCGACGAGGGCCGCCGAGATCAGGAGCGGAGCCATCAGAATTCGGGCTTCGCGAATCAAAATCCCCACAAGAGACCCTCGTCACCGCAGATCTTATACCCTGTGGTCAGCCTCAGCGGAGCTCTTTCATCCTGCCGTACTCCTGGATGGAGGAGATGGGCGTCGTCCTGATCTCAGCCCCCAGCTCCTCCGCCGCCAGGACGGCGTTGACCCCGGCGCATAGGGCGATCCCCACCTTCCCGGCCCCTACGGGACACCCCATATTCGGCTCCCCCGGCTCGCTGATCCTCATCACCCCGTCGATCCCGGCCCCCTTCGCCCTCTCCAGCAACTCCCGGGCCTGTCCGATGGCGGCGACCGGGATCTCCCTCAGGTTGGCCAAAAGGCCGCCGTTCCCTGTCTTGACCGCCCCGGTGATCCGGGCGGCCTTCCTGGACATCAGAACCCTGATGGGATCGAGGGACGACCCGGCATAGGCGAGGAGGTCGGTGAACTGGTAGAGGGAACCCTCCCTCACATCCACGACCCCCGCAAAGGTGGTATTCACCGGGATCCCTCCCCGGAGGAGCATCCCGTCGACGGTGATGCTGCAGACGGTCGAGATCCCCAGGAAACCTCGGGGGACCGCCGCCCCCCCCATCTCCTCCCCCTCGTCCTGGATCAGAACCCTCCTGCTGACGGCAAAGCCCGCATCGAAGACCGCCTTCATCGCTGCCAGGGCCCTCTCCGAGTCCCTCTTATCCAGGAGGCTGGTGTTGACGACCACCCTGTTGTCCTCAGAGCCGGGATCGAAGCTCGACCGGTACATGTACTCCTCGATCCTGGCGTTGACGAAGCCGACCCTGTCGTCGACGAGGGCATCGGAGAGCTCCCGGCGCCCCAGGGGGGTGAGGACGCGGCCGCTGTAACCCTCCTTCTTCGTGAACCCCAGCTCATCCATGATCTTCAGGTTGTACCGGACGGCCCGCTCCCCGACCTCGTAGCCCCTGCTGGATAGCTCGTCGGAGATGGCCCTCGCGCCGATCGGCTTCTCCGCCGCGTTTATCACCCTCAGGATCTCTATCAGCCTCCGCTGGCTAGAATGGGGCTTGGTGATCAGCTTCATCTCCGGATCCCTGGCGGGGAAGCGGATATATATCTTATGCAGATAGATCTCCCCGCGGGGGCTGCAAGCCCGAGGGCGGCCGAGGAGTCCCGTGGGGTAGTGGTCAATCCTGCAGGCCTTTGGAGCCTGGGACGGTGGTTCGAATCCGCCCGGGACTATAAAATTCCGCCCTCGGGGCCCCCGCAGCCTATCGGGTCGGAGATGAGAAACGTAGATATAGAGGGCCAAAGTCTGGAAGATGGGCACCCGGCCGCCTCAGGGTGGATCGGACCCGAAGATCGAGCGCTCCGGTAGTGTAGTCCGGCCAATCATTCCGGCCTTTCGAGCCGAAGACCCGGGTTCAAATCCCGGCCGGAGCATCTTTCCGGCCCCGGGCAGCCCCTTTCATGGAGGCTGCCGCGCCTAAGGGCCGCGTCGCCACCACTCTTGAGAGCCTCCGCCCCTAGTAGATCCGCCGGATGGCGTTCCCGCCGACGAGTAGGCCATGATGAAGTTAATATTCTATTGACGTTTCCCAACGGCTGGACGAAAAAGTATAACTACTTGAATGCGAAAGCAGGTTCCATGTCACTCCGCTGAGACGACAGAACCCGTTTCGGTGGGTGAGATCTGAGCGGGCCGCTCTGCCGGCAAGATCCGGGAGGAGAGGCCAGCAAATTACCGATCAACAGTATAGGTGGGAGAACAACGAGGAGAGAACTAGCTATTTTGTTGGTAGCCTGTATCGCCCTGGTGGGGATGTCCTGCGCTGCCAACTACATGTACGAGAAGGCCAACGTCAAGGGCGTTGGCTACAAGAACGTAGAGATCATCATTCAGACTCAGCCCGGCCTCAACGGAAACAAGCTGGTCGAGAAGGAGTCTGGAAGCGGAAACGTCATCACCGAGAGGACCGAGATCGAGGCCGAGAGGGACCCCTATGGACCCTGGTGCTGCGGGACCGAGTGTGGATCTCCATATGGATCAGATCCATCTGACCCCTGCATCATCGAGGGCTATAATGACGGTTGCTGCTGCGTCGACTACATCAACTTCAACAAGGAGGCCGAGTTTGAGTACATGCCTGTGAGCTACCAGACCGGCACCTACGACCAGAAGTGGATCGAAAAGCTCTGCGTCCAGAACTACTACATCGGAGCCGTAGTCGTCGAGATGTACACCCACGCCGAGCACCTCCAGAAGAACACCGAGGTCAAGACCAGGCGCGACTGTAGTGGATGGGATCCGGATAACTGCGGCGCTGATGGCTGCTTCGGCTGCGGCAACTGCACCGGCGCCCTGGAGGCGAACTTCAACTCCAACGTCATCGGTGTAGCCCACATCGGCTGGCTCTCCAAGGACGTCATGGTCAACTGCAAGGGCAGGCACTACGAGTGGGGCCGCTCCGTTGAGGACCTGACGGGTGTCTTCTCCATCGAGAAGTTCATCCAGCTCTGGGGCAACGGTACCTGCGGCGAAGTCCAGGTCGACTGGCTCCCCTGCATCTGAGCACGGAAGTTCCCGCTTCCACTTTTTTTTCTGGCTTCATTCCAGGGCCGCCTTTATTGAGCGGCTTTAACGCCTCTCTGATATCCCGTCCGCCTCATGGTCCTGGTGACGGAAACCGGCCTTCTAATCTCGAGCCCGGGGACCGCTGTGATGACCAGCGTCGTGGGAAATTGGGGGAAGGGCTCGATAGATTTATATGCCATCAACCTGAAGAAGAGGATGTGCCTGGCCGAAAGAACTTTGATACGATTGAAGCTCTCGGAGCAGGCTTGAAGCTCCAAGGGGGGGGTGGTGCAGCTTCTGCTGGAGTATCCCGGCTTGGCGGGACTGATGCCTCCGCGGTTTTTGCGAGGATCTGGGACCCGTGCATCCAGGCGAAAACTCTGAGGAGCGAAGTTGTCCTCCATCTAGGGGCCGCCTTTGCGGCCAGAAGTGGTGGCGGACGAACGAGGGTATAGAATGAAGAACGGAGGTGGGAACTGAATGAAGAGAGAACTGGCTATTTTACTAGTCATCGGAGTCGCCCTGGTGGGCATGGCTGGCGCTGCCAACTACATGTACGAGAAGGCCAACATCAAGGGCGTCGGCTACAAAAATGTAGAGACCATCATTCAGACTCAGCCCGGCCTGAACGGAAACAAGCTGGTCGAGAAGGAGTCTGGAAGCGGAAACGTCATCACCGAGAGGACCGAGATCGAGGCCGAGAGGGACCCCTATGGACCCTGGTGCTGCGGGACAGAGTGTGGATCTCCCTATGAATCCACCACACCTGGCCCCTGTATCATCGAGGGCTGGAACGATCCCTGCTGCTGCGTCGACTACATCAACTTCAACAAGGAGGCCGAGTTTGAGTACATGCCTGTGAGCTACCAGACCGGCACCTACGACCAGAAGTGGATCGAGAAGCTCTGCGTCCAGAACTACTACATCGGAGCTGTAGTCGTCGAGATGTACACCCACGCCGAGCACCTCCAGAAGAACACCGAGGTCAAGACCAGACGCGACTGTGGTGTGTGGGACCCAGAGGGCTGCGGCTCTGACGGCTGCTTCGGCTGCGGCAACTGCACCGGCGCCCTCGAGGCGAACTTCAACTCCAACGTCATCGGTGTAGCCCACATCGGCTGGCTCTCCAAGGACGTCATGGTCAACTGCAAGGGCAGGCACTACGAGTGGGGCCGCTCCGTTGAGGACCTGACGGGTGTCTTCTCCATCGAGAAGTTCATCCAGCTCTGGGGCAACGGTACCTGCGGCGAAGTCCAGGTCGACTGGCTCCCCTGCATCTGAGCGGTGACGCGGGATTCGGATGCTATGCGTCCGAATCGACCCTACTTTTTTATTTTCCATCTCCTTAGGAGCATCTTTGGACCAA
>Ga0334888_1003596_pt1 | contig 15085 bp, 13 predicted proteins | sample GraSluR1_MG_FD_207227 | JGI IMG/M metagenome (GOLD analysis project Ga0334888, IMG submission 207227) | Sludge microbial communities from methane-producing bioreactor in Wageningen University, Netherlands - Granular Sludge_3_08-R1 | ecosystem: Engineered > Bioreactor > Anaerobic > Unclassified ...
ATACGACCCTGGGCGAGCTTTCCGACCGTTTTGCCCAGACGCACCGGCACGGCTTTCCCATCTTGGACAGGCAGGGCAAGCTGTGCGGCATCGTCACTATTTCAGACCTGGACCGCGCCATCGCCGCTCACCTGCCCGAAAATACGACGGCGTTGGAGATCGGAATGCGCCGCGCGGACCTGCTCGTCGCCGCCCCGAATGAGAACGTCGGCGTCGCCCTGGCGCGCATGGGCATGCGCGGGCTGGGCCGCTTGCCTGTGGTAGCCGAGGACGACCCCGACCGTCTCTTGGGGCTGATCCGGCGGGCGGACATTATCCGCGCCTATGATATCGCGCTCTCGCGCCGCGCCGACGTGCAGAACCGGACGAAGCGCATGGCGCTGCGCAATATCGACGGCACGGTCTTTTCCGAGATCACGTTACGGCCCGGAGACCCAGCCGTGGGCAAGCGACTGGCGCAACTCTCGCCCGCCTTTCCCAAAGAATGCATCCTCGTCTCTGTGCGCCGCCAGGGTCGCATGCTCATCCCGCACGGGGACACGGTGTTTCAGGCCGGCGACCAGGTGACCCTGTTCGTCAGTGCTGCCGACCTCGAAGCCATTCAGAATTGCCTTCACGGCAGCGACCAATAGACTTAACGGAGCCATACGTCATGCCAAGACCGCAATATTCGACGACAATGGGCGACGCCCTGCGTCTCGTGCAGAAACGCCATAACGATGTGGGCTTCTTCTCCGGCAAGCGCGACCGGGCGGACGATCTGGAGAGCGCCATCCGCATTTTCTTGGAATTCCTGCACGGCTATGAATCGCTGGAGGTCGACCGCCCGTGCGTGACGATCTTCGGTTCGGCGCGATTTGCCCCCGACCATCCTTACTGCCGGATGGCCGAAGAACTGGGCGGGCGCCTGGCGCGGGCAGGCTACGCGGTCATGACCGGCGGCGGGCCGGGCATCATGGAGGCCGCCAATCGCGGGGCCTACGAAGCGGGCGGCCTCAGCATCGGCTGCAGCATCAACCTGGACTTCGAGCAAGGGCCAAACCCCTATCTCAGCCGCTATGTCGAGTTCGATCATTTCTTCGTGCGCAAAGCCATGATGGTCAAGTACTCCTGCGCCTTTGTGGTGATGCCGGGCGGCTACGGCACGCTCGACGAGGTGTTCGAGACCCTGACCCTGATTCAAACGGGAAAAATTCAGAACTTCCCGGTGATCGCAGTGTGCAGCGCATTTTGGCGCCAACTGCAAGACTTCCTGCAGCGCTCGCTCATCCCGGAAGGCGCCATCAGCCCGCAGGAGATGGGGCTCTTTACTGTGACCGACGAGTTGGAGGAAGTGATGTCGATCATCCGCCGCCACTGTCCCGCCCCGCTCCAGCCCCCGACGCGGGGCGACTAGGCGCGGCCGCCGCTCCCTAGCGCCTCGGCAAGGATCTACAACAGGTCCCGTCCGACGCCTTTCTCGATTTGCGAGTATCTTCGGGCTTGCGTCTGCGTCACTAATTAGCAGATGGCCTCTTTCGTGCAGCCCGGATTGCCTCTTTTGGCAATACAATTGCCGCTTCCGCCAAACAAGGCTATGGCAAATGTCGGCCGAAAGTTCGGTCGTCCGAACGTTGCGCATGGGTTGCAGCCAATACATACTGCCTATAGCGGCTACTAGACAGAGCCGGCCATGATCCGATCATCATACCGACGCCGTACGCCACACCGCGCCACAGCAGGCCCGTTGGGGGGACTGCACCCATCTATGAACGACGAGATCAAGATTGCGCTGCTGACGAACGTTCTCCGCACCTTTGGGTTGCCGGATCAAGCGATTGGCGAATTGGTTTCGTATGTCGAAGACCTCTATGCCGAGGCCGAGCCTGCCACAGATAGCCCGGAGCCGTTCCGGCTGCGCGAGCATTTTCTCTCGGCAGCCGAGCATCGTCTCTACCTGGTGTTGCGCGAGGCAACGCAAGGGTGGGCGCAGATCTACCCGAAGGTCGGGCTGGGCAGCCTTTTTTACGCCGCGTGCGGAGGCTATAGCCAGTATTTGGCCGATACCCACCGCATCAACTACAACCATGTCGACTTTCTGCTCTGCCGGCCTGATTCACTTCGGCCCGCGCTGGGCATTATGTTGGATGCGCAGCGCGAACGCAGCGCCGGCAGGCGGCAGGCGGACGGGTTCGTCGCCGCGGTCTTCGCCGCGGCCGGGCTGCCCCTGATCCACATCCCGGTGCAGCACGCCTATAACGCCCAAGAGCTTGCCGAGCAATTGAGTCGGGAGGCCAAATTGTCTCGGCTCGACGCCGGCGCGCAGTCTGCTGCGGCGCCGCCTTGTTGCCCTCGCTGCGGCAGCGAGATGGAGTTGGGCGTAGAGAGGGGCGGCATCCTAGTGTGGATGTGCACGAACTTCCCGTGTTGCCGCGCTGTCCAGCCCTACGAACCCGCGGCGCGGCGGGCGCGCGCCTAATCCGCTATCCGCCGGCCGATGAGCTAAACGCTCGCATGCGCTTGCAGCGGGCGGATGCCCAGCTCAATCGCCAGTTGATCCAGTTCCGCCACTCCTGTATCGGGCAATACCACGCCGGAGCGGGCGCTTTCTTCAGCCTGCTCAAATTCGATCTCACCAGGCAAGTAGATGCGGTCCGCGCCGGGCATTCTGGGCTGACAGCGCACTTCGCGGACGAACTGATCCATGCGCGACTCGAAGTCCCCGGCGGGCAAGAAACTGCTGGGGTCCAGTGTCACAAAGAAGTGTCCCAGATTTTGCGTAAGTTTGCCCTCGTCGTAAAGGTTGATAATATGCAAGCCAAAGGCCGCACCGGTTAGTACGCCGCTCAACACGTCAACCAGCAGCGCTAGACCTGAGCCCTTGTAGCCGCCGAAGGGCAGTACTGCGCCGGCCAGGGCCGCGGCGGCGTCCGTGGTGGGTTGTCCGTCTACGTCAATGGCCCAGCCGGGCGGGATCGGCTCGCCCTTCTTCTGTGCCATCACGATCTTGCCGCGCGCCACCACGCTCGTCGACATGTCCAGGATAACGGGGCGCTCTTGCCCACAGGGGATGCCTACTGCGATTGGGTTGGTGCCAAAATACGGGGTGCGCCCGCCCCACGGCGGCATGTTGGAAGGCGCATTGGTCAAGGCCACACCGATCATGTTGTCGGCCACGGCCTGCTCCACAAACATAGCTCCATAGCCGAAGTGTGAGCTGTTGCGCACTCCCACAACGCCCGCGCCCATCTCCCGCGCCAGGTTGATAGCTGTGCGCATGGCAAACGCGCCGGTCACCTGCCCCATGCCTGCATCGCCATCGACCACTGTCACGGCCCCGCGCTGCCGTTCGATGCAAATTCGAGGACGGGCGCGCGTTGTCCCTGCGCGCAGCCGCCGCGTATAGACGGGCAGCAATCGCACGACGCCATGGCTGCTCAACCCGCGTGCGTCCGCCTGCGTCAGCGAATCCGCAACCAGTCGGGCGTCTTCAGGCGACACGTCAGCGGCTTGCAAGGCGTCACAGCAGAACGAATGAAGTGCGGAAACGGAAATGCGCAGGTCGCTCATCCCTATGCTTTCTGAGAGGTTGGTAAGTAGATACCCCAGGCCGGGCTATGCTTCGACAGGCCCTTACGGTCAGGGCACGATCACTGCCTTGAGCACCTCCTGGCGCTCCGCCGCGATCAGCGCATCATTGATCTCATCCAAGCCGAAGCGGTGGGTGACCAGCTTTTCTACCGCAATCCTGCCCAGCAAGGTTAGCCCGCGTAAAAAGTGCTTGTTGCTGGCGGACCACACGCCCTTGATCGAGATTTGCTTCTTGTTGATCACATGCGGGTTGAGCGGCACGGTTCCGGCATCACCATAATGTCCGGCGATTAGATAGCTGCCGTTGATGCGCACCATCTCCAACCCTTCGGGCACGGCCGCCGGCACGCCGGCGCATTCAAAAACCGCGTCGGCCCCGCGACCATCAGTCATGTCCATGACTGCGGCGATGCGCTCGGCTGCAGTCATCTCGGCGATGTCGAGGGTCGCATATGCGCCGAATTCGCGCGCCAACGCCAGGCGACCTGCCGGCCCGCCGATCAGAATGACCTTGCCTGCCCCGGCGTCTTTGGCCAAGATCATCCCCATCATTCCCACGGGGCCGGCCCCTTGCACCACCACCGTGTCGCCATACTCCAGCCCGCCCAGACAGTCCAATGCATGTACCATGATACGCAGCGCATCGCCCAACACCACTCCTTCGAGCGAAACCTCCGGCGGGATAACCACGAAGTCGCTGCCGGGCAGCACCCAGGAAACTTCGGCAAAGCCGCCCACAAAATACGGGTGCTGATCCGCAGGCACGACCCATCCGCCATAGCCGACGCGGTTTGTGCACTTGGACTGGTCGTTCAGGATCGTGCAATTGTAGCAGCGCATGCATGACTTGGGCAACCATGTCACGGTATCGCCGATCTGTAGCGTTTTGCCGGTGATGTCCTTGATAGGCGCGTCGCCGCCGATAGCCTCGACGCGGCCTGCGTTCTCGTGACCTAGCACTGCAGGCAGCCGCACCGGCACCTTGCCATGCAAAATGTGAACATCTGTCCCACAGACGCCGGCCATCAGGTTCTTGACGAGTACGGCGCCCTCGACTAGCGGCGGAATCTCACGCGTCTGGATCTGGAACGGTCGCTCCTTCGGCGCGCGGATCTCGGGCAATACGGCGATTCTTGCTGTGGTCATAGCGGCTGTCCGTTCAATGATCGGGATCAATACTCAGAATCAGCTCTTGCGATCCTTTAATACTTCCTCCGCAGCCCATACTTCGAGCGCGTGGAGTTTCTGCACCCGGCGTCGAAAATCCGGGTCGGTGCTGAATTCCGCCTTCAGGAAGGCGTCGATGATCTCCTCTGCCACCTTGATGCCCACGATCCAAGCTCCGAGCGCCAGTAAGTTGACATCATCGTGTTCGACGCTCTGATGTGCGGAGTAGACGTCATGGCATACTGCGGCGCGGATGCCCGGATTTTTGTTGGCGGCAATAGCGGCGCCCACTCCTGTGCCGCAGACCAGGATGCCTCGCTCCGCCTCGCCGCTGCGCACGGCGGCGCACACCTTGGCGGCGATATCCGGAAAATCCACCGGATCGAGGCTGTACGTTCCGTAGTCCGTCACCTCATGCCCTTTGGCCTTGAGCAACTCGATGACAGGACCCTTCATGGGAAAGCCGGCGTGGTCGCCGCCGATGGCAAGCTTCATGTCATTCCGTCCCCTTCTAGTCTATGCGCTCTTTACGCGCTTGCAATTTGTGAGCGTGTATCAACGGCGCTGCACCTACATAGTGTTCTCTGCGTTCTTTGCGGTCCGCTTTGTGGGGCCTGTGCGGTGACTGTTTGCGCTATGCAGCATTAACGCCCGGCGATGCCGGTCATGACTACGCCGCGGATGAAGTAGCGCTGCCCCACGAAGAACAGAATGGTGATGGGGATCACCAGGTACATGCTGGCGGCCATGCTGATGTGCCACGAGGCGTCGGTCGGGTTGATGAAGGCGCGCAACCCCAGCGCCAGCGTCTTGTTCTTCTCGCTGAACAGGAAGATCAGCGGATTCATAAAATCGTTCCAGTGAAAGACGAAGGAGAAGATGCCGATGGCGATGAGCACAGGCCTAGAGAGCGGCACCAGAATGCGCCACCAGATCGCCCAGTTAGAAGCGCCGTCGATGCGGGCCGCTTCGTCAAAGTCCTTGGGAATGGTCAAATAGAACTGCCGCACCAAGAAGATGTTGAAGGCGCCGCCGCCAAAGAACGTCGGAACGATCATGGGCCAAGGCGTGTCCAGCCATCCCCACCATTTGAACATGATGAAGCGCGGGATCAGCGTCACCACCTGGGGCAGCATCATCGTGCTGAGCAGCAAGATGAAGAGGATCCGTCTGCCCGGAAAGCGTAAGCGCGCGAAGCCAAAGGCGACCATCGAGCTGCTAATCACGGTGCCGACAATGGATAGAAGCGTGATAAAAGTGGTATTCCACAACCAACGCAACAGCGGCGCCCGTTGCAACGCCTCGATGTAGTTGAACCAGACGATAGGCTCAGGGATCCATATTGGGGGATAGGCGAAAACCTGTCCCTGGGTTTTCAGTGAACTCGAAACGATCCAGACAAGGGGCACCATGAAGACGACGCTGAGCGCTGCCATGACGATATATTGGATCAGCCGCCGGATATAGAAGCGGGCAGACTTGCGCCGCCGCTGCTGACGCGCCTGGCTGCTTGCCAGCGATTGCGCTTGACTAGTTGCGTTGCTAGCCATCAGCCTTCACCTCCCTCATAGTACACCCAGGTGTCGGACAGCCGCAGTTGGACCAGCGTGAATACCAGAATAATGGCGAAGAGCAGCCAGGCCAAAGCCGAGGCGAAGCCCATCTTGAACTGCTCGAAGCCCAAACGGTATAGGTACAACACGGTGAAGAGTGTGGAATGCTGCGGCCCGCCATTGGTCATCAAGAACGCATTGGTGAAGATCTGGAACGATCCGATGATGCCGAGCACTAGATTAAAGAGAATGACAGGCGAGAGCATGGGCAGCGTGACAGCCCGGAAACGCTGCCAGCCGTTCGCCCCGTCGATCTCAGCCGCGTCGTAGAGTGACTGGGGAATGCCCTGCAGGCCGGCCAGGAAGATCACCATGGTATTGCCAATGCCCCACAAGCTCATCAGCACAAAGGTAGGCTTCGACGACGTGGGGCTCCACAGCCACTGGGACTCAGGGAGACCTAACATGCGCAGCAGAGCGTTTGCTAGGCCCACGTCGGGGTTGAGAATCCAGAACCAGAGCACGGCATTGGCCACGGCGGGCATGACTGCGGGCAAGTAGAAGAAGGTGCGAAAGGCAGACTGCCCACGCAGCGGCAGGTTAAGCATCATGGCTGTACCGAGGGCCACCATCAGGGTAAGCGGCACGCTCAGAAACGTGTAATACGCAGTGTTCCAGAGCGATTTCCAAACCAAATCCGTTTGGCCTAGTTGGACGAAGTTCGCCGCGCCCACCCATGTAGGCGGGCTGAACAGGTCCCATTCCATAAAGGAGAGCACGATTGATGCGATCATCGGGCCTGCCACCCACAGGACGAACCCGATCAGCCAGGGCATAATGAACAAGTAGCCGTCGATCGCTTCCCTGCGCTCAAGCTTCGACAATCCACGCACAGCCATATGTAGCGCTCCCTTCGCGCGGTAGACAGTTCCACTGCCGTACAGGCAGCGCGCAGCCTACCCTCTGCGCGCTGCCTGTACGCCAAGCTTACGTCCAGTTCAACTCAGACAGCAGGGCGTCGACTTGCTCTTTCGTGTTGGCCGCGGCCGTCGCAATATCGCCGCCGCCACAGGTGAAGATCGGGTCAAACTCCTCTGCATAGATCTCCCTGATGCGAGACTGTTGCGGCGGGAACTTGAACGAGATCACCTCGACAGACGTTTCGCCCTTGAACGGGTCCGTGTGTACCATGGCGAAGTGATCGGGAATGCCGTCGTCCGGCTCAATCGTGCCTACGGCTTCCCTCAGCGATACGCCCCAGCGCTTCTGCTGGCCGATATATTCCTGCACGGGTTTGCTGGTCAGATACTTAACCAGTTCCCAACCTTCTTCCTTGAACTTAGCATCGGCGGGCACGGCCCAACCGCTGCAGCCCACTACTGAATACTGGCCGCCAGGACCGCTGGGGATAAACGTGACGTCGTACTGGAACCTCACGTTCTCCTGTTTGGAGAAGAACGTGTTCTGGTGGAAGTCGACCGTCATAGCGGTCAGGCCGGAGCGGAACGGGCTGCCCTGGCCCAGCGCCTGCGCCGGCGTGGGAATGCAGTTCTCGGTGCAGCGCATATCTGCGAACATCTTGAAGTGGTCCAGCACCGGCTGATCCGTGATCAGCGTCTGCGTGTAGGCCTCGTCGTACCAATCCCCGCCGAATGCCTTCACAAACCCACGCGCACTTTCGGTGAAGGTAGGCGTCACTTCATTCCACCAGGTGAAGCCCCACTGCTCAATGTTTCCAGCGTCAAAGTTCGGGTCGGTGGCAGGCCGTCCTTCAGCGTCCAAGGTCAATGCCAGAGCATTGTTATGGAAGTCCTCCAACGTCCAGTTGTCGGCAGGGTAGGATAGACCGGCTGCGTCGAACATGTCTTTGTTGTAGTAGACGCCCCAAGCCGCGCTATCCTTGGGAATGCCGTACGTCTTGCCAACGTGGCTGAAGGCGTCAAACAGCGCGGGGATGTAGTCCTCCGACTTAACGTTGTCGCGCTCCATCCATGGCACCAAATCAGACAAGGCGCCGCGGTAGGCATAGTCCTGCACAATACTCATGTGCTGGTGGATCATGTCGGGAATGACGCCGCCGGCTAGCAATGTGGGCAGCTTCGTCATATAGTCATTCCACGCCTCGAAGGACACATTGACCTTGATGGACGGGTTTTCGTCCATGAACTTCAGCACGAAGTTCTCATACATGGTTCGTTCCAGACCCAGTGCGCCCGGAGTGATGAACTCAATGGTGGTCACTTCCTGGGCTGGAGCGGCGCCCGGGGCTCCTGCCGGCACGGGGGCGGTGCAGGCCGCAAGCACAGGCAGCGCACTGAGTGCGGCGAGTCCCCTCAAGACGCTACGGCGTGAGATCTTTGTCTCGTTGTTCATCCATTTCCTCCTCATTGAAAGAACCGGTTTTGCTACAACACGCCAGTCGCTTCAAACGCCACAACTGCATTGCCGCTTGCTATTCTCGAAATCTCCAGGCCTCCTTTCCCGCCGGTGGGAGTACGGATTTGCCGCCCTCCCACACTAAACCTTGCCGGTTGCCGACTATGACTATAGGGAAACGGAATACGCCTCTACCGTCTCCCTATCCGCGATGTCGTCTCTCTCCGCTCTCACTTCAGAGTTGAGGCTTCACTAAAGTTGAGGCTTCACCATACGCTTGCAAGGGCCGGCGGAATGGCTCGGATCAGATGCGCCTATAACAGGTCCTTGAAGTACTCTGCGGCAGCCTCCCAGTCGACAGTCTCATCCGGCTCTTTGCCGAGCTTGTCATAGAGTCTGCGGCGAGCCTTTTTGTCGTCAATCGCAATGCGCGCCGCGAACACGAGAACGTCTTCAGCGACTTCAATGGGTACGACGACAACCCCATCCCAATCGCAGCCCACAATGTCACCCGGTCGAACGAATACTCCGCCGCAGGACACAGGCACCTCAACGGCCTCAAGTTCCGTCCGTCCGGGGATAATCGGACGGCCGATGCCGGCGCAGGCGACCGGAGTGCGCTGCAGTATTACTTCGTCGGTATCACGGCAATATCCGTCCGTCACGATGCCGGCGGCGCCAAGCGCATGCATCTCCATAGAATTCATCGATCCCCACCAGCCGCATTCCCTCGCTCCGCCGGTGGATGTGACGATGACGTAGCCCTCCTTGCCTTCTACATCCAGGCGGGCGCGCCATCCGCCCATCTCTCCCCAGATGGCATGCTGCCGCAATGCATCTTCTTTCTTGAGCGGGAACGGCATGTGACGATTGGCGGGTACGACCTGCATCGTCACCGCCGGTCCCCAGAAGCGCATGCCGAGCCACAATGGGCGGACTTTATTGGACATCAGAGTTAGGTCGTTGAGACCTACCGCGTCCAGGCCATCCGTGACGTCGGTCACTCGAAGGTAGTGTCGGAAGCGCTCTGCAAGCTTGTACGGGTCTGGACTGCTACTCATGGATTAGCTCCTTATCGAACTGTGAAGAAAGAAAAGATTGGTTTGCCGCCTGCCCACGAACTGGACAGGCCCACAGATAGATTCCTTTGACATGGGGCTAGGTCAGGGGGACAGGCCGCATCCGTTCCCACTCCTGGCGTAGGACAAGCCGGTTCGGCAGGACAACATGGTCGTTGGTAAACGTCAAATCGTCCTCTAGGCGGCTCACCAATAGTTCGACCGCTTTGCGACCCATCTCTCGCGTAGGCTGCTCTACCAGCGTGAGGGGCGGACGGTAGAAGTTGCCCAGAGCAGACGCGCCGAACCCTGCTACATCCACATCTTCAGGCCATCGAAGCCCCAACTCTTGCAGAGCAATGACGGCGCCCTGAACCATCAGGTTATTAAAGGCGAAGACGCCATCCGGCGGATCGCCGCTTCGCAGGAGGCGCAGCGTCGCGGCATATCCGCCTTCCAATGTGGCAAGCCCATCAGCTTCATATTCCGTCAAACGCGGCAGACCCGCATCGCCCAGTGCACGTCGATAGCCGCTGAGCCGCTCCTCGGTGGTAAATGTAGTCGGCAACCCCTTGATAGCCGCAATGCGGCGCTTGCCCTCGCCGATTAACGTCGTCACGCACTGGTACGCCACCTCCTCGTCGTCCGCCGTAATTGAAGGCAGCGCCAGACCGTTCAGCCTGCGGTTGACCAGGACGATCGGAATGTCACGTCGGGCATAGTCCGCCAAATGCGCTTCTGGTCCAGGGGCGGGGGCCAAGATAATGCCGGCGACCAATTGTCGGTCCAATATCCGCAGGTAAACCTTCTCCTGCTCCGGATCCTCGTTAGTGTTGCAGACAATCAGGTTATAATCTCGCTCGTGAGCTGCTTGTTCGGCAGCGTGCGCCACTTCTGTGAAAAAGCGGTTCTCAATAGTCGAGACCACCAAGCCGATCAAGTTGGAACGCCGCCGCCGAAGCGAGCGGGCGACCTGATCGGGCCGATAATCGAGCCGCCTTACCGCCTCCATCACTCGCTCGCGCGTCTCGGGCGCCACGCGTGGACTCCCGGAAAGCGTACGACTGACTGTAGCGACAGAGACGCCAGCTACGCGGGCGACATCAGTGATCTTCGTCATGGGTCACGGCAACAGATTAGGTGCGATGGGTCATTGGCATGTAATCGATTACATGTTCGGAGGGGAGCAACAACTGCCAAGCAGCGGTCGCATGTAATCGATTACACGGGCTCAGAGCTAGTTTAGTCGATTTTGTGCATGCTGTCAATGGGTCAAATCTTAAAATTTCGTGCCTTTTTCGCGATGCAGGCGCAGCCGTCATCGCTCGCCGCCAAGCGCTTGCGGGCAAAAACCCGCAAAGCTTCCCCGAAAATTCCCGGCTTGCCGCTTCTTGGCTTATCCTTTACGCTGTGTTGTGTTGAGCGACGGGGCGCGGCGGCGACAGGCCAAGCCGAAGCCCGTGTGGGGAAAGGAGGGGACAGGAGGTGACGATGAAGCCGTACCTGGTCCATGAAGGAAAGATGTGGTTCGTCATTGCCGGCTGTCGCATTGTGGCGATTGTGGATACGAAGGCCGAAGGCATGGAGCGCATTCGCTCTCTGCCGCCGTGGCCCGACAGGGCAGCCATCAGCGCCAACGGCGCCGCGCCGGAAGAAACCGAAGCTTAAGCCGCGGGCGCACCCCGACTCGCGGCTGCTCCCATGGCCGCGCCAACGAGCAGCCGTTCCCTCTCCGTGTTGTGCTGTATTGTGTTGCCCCTCTCTGTGCAACTGGACATCAGCGTAGTCGCCGCCGGCCTGCGCGGGCCGGCGACTCTACTTGCTTGCCCCGCCGGGATTGATGATCGGCACGGTTCGCCGGCCCGCAGCGAGCGCGAAGGGTCAAGGCGGGGGTTTGGTCGTGCGGCGCTGCCCCCCGCGTCGCTGTGCTATGGGGCCCATACTAGAGGTGCAGGAAACCGCGCGCCAGCAGGTAATTGATGATCGCCTGGGCGTTTTCTTCCGGCGAGCGTTCGACGGTATCGAGTCGTATTTCAGGATGAAGCGGCGGCTCGTAGGGATCGCTGATGCCCGTGAAATCCTCGATCTCGCCGCGGCGCGCTTTGGCGTACAGCCCCTTCAAGTCGCGCTGTTCGCAGACTTCCAGCGGCGTATCGACGTATACCTCGACGTAGTGTTCCGTGCCGATCATGCTGCGCACATGGTTGCGCGTCGCCCGGTAGGGGCTGACTGCGGCACAGATCACGACTCCGCCGTGGCGCACGATCTCCGATGCCACGAAACCCATGCGCCGGATGTTGGCGTCGCGGTCTTCTTTGCTGAAGCCCAGCCCGCGCGAAAGGTGCGTGCGCACCACGTCACCGTCCAACTGGGTCACTTGGCGGCCATGTTGCTGCAAGAGCACCGTCAGCACTTCGGCGGTAGTCGACTTACCGGAGCCGCTTAGGCCGGTGAACCAGATGCAAACGCCTTGCTTGTGGCGCGGAGGGTAGCTGTCGGCCAGGATTTCGGCCACCTCCGGCCGCGTGAACCAGGGCGGCAGCTTTTTGCCGTTGTTCAGGTAATCTTCGCGCACCTGCGTGCCGGAGATGGAGGCCGTCTGCGCCGTTTCCGGCACCTTGCCCATCTCTTCGTAGCGGTTTTCGTCGGGTAGGTAGACCAGCATCTTGAAGGGGACGGGTCTGACGCCCAACTCGTCGCCGTAGTGCGCCGCCATCTCCTGGGCGTCGTAGGGGCCATAGAAGGGCTTGCCTTCCGAATCGTTGCCCGGCCCGGCGTGGTCGCGGCCGACGATGAGGTGGTTCGCCCCGTAGTTGCGCCGGATCAGCATGTGCCACACCGCCTCGCGTGGGCCGGCCAGACGCATCGCCAACGGCAGCAACGCCAGCAGCACGCGGTCCGGGTCGTAGTAGTTCTCGGTGAGGGCGCGATAGGTGCGCACGCGCGTGTAATGATCCACGTCACCCGGCTTAGTCAGCCCGACGACGGGGTGCAGGAGCAGCGCGCCGTCCAGTTCTTGCACCGCACGCTTGGTCAACTCCTCGTGCACGCGGTGCAAGGGGTTGCGCGTCTGGAAGGCGACGACGTTGTGATGCCCCATGACGGCGAGCCGGGCGCGGGTCTCCGCAGGCGTCAGACGCAGTTCGCGAAAGTCATAGTGCGGCGGAAGCTGCAAAACGCGCAGCCGTCCGGAGACGTTGGCGGGATCGTAGCGGCTCATCTCTGCCACCATCGGATGCCGCGGGTCGCGGCTGCCGAACACCTTGTCGGCCATTTCGCCGGGGTCCCAGGGATAGATCTCCTCGATCACCATCAACGCCAGCACGTTGTTTTTGGCGTCGCGCAGCGCGATCTCCTGGCCCAGGCGGATGTCCGGGCCGGGATCGACGGGCAGCGTCACGGGGATGGGAAAGAGATGCCCGTTGGCGAGGCGCATGGCGTCGAGGACGGCCTGGTAGTCGCGCCGTCCCATAAAGCGGTCGAGGGGCGAGAAGGCGCCGACCGCCAACATTTCCAGGTCGCAGATGGCGCGTTCGGAGATCTGGATGGACGGCAGGCGGGCGGCGTAGGCCATCGCCTCGGCGCGTTCATCCTCGGGCATGAGCAGATTGACCAGAGCGCCGCCGCAGGGCGGGATCAGTTCGACGGCGCGATCGGCTGGGGCAGAGGCGTTCATCGCATCACGTCCTTATCAAATTCGCCTAAGATTCCAATGACAGCATAGGCTTCTGGGCTTACGTTTCCCAATGTTCTCGGATGGAGGCGGGATTTGTCAACTCACGATCTGCCCTCGGGTGAAACTCACGTCGGGGGCGACAGCAGCCGCGTGAGAGGCTTCGCTTCCCATGACATAGGCCAGAAACGGAGTTTCTGCGCAGAAGCTCCGTTTCTTTTAGCATGACAGCTTGGCCCATATCCGAGATGCGCCCCTCGTTTCCTAATCGAACGCGCCGGTCACGAAGCGCCGCGCGGTTTCGGCCAGCACCGCCGCGCCGATGGGCATGACCGCTTCGTCGATGGCGAAGCCGGGGGTATGGTGGCCTCCGCCGCCTTCGATCTTGGCCCCCAGGTTGAACATCGCGCCGGGCGCGGCTTGCGTCATGTAGGCGAAGTCCTCCGCGCCCATGCCGAACGCCTCGTCAACGATGGCCTCTGCGCCTGCCAGGTCGCGCGTCACGGTCCGCATCCAGTCGTTGACCGCGGCATCGTTGACGAGAGACGGATAGCCCTTGTGCAGCCGGAACTCATAGCTGCCGCCCAGGCTTTCGGCCAGCTTGAAGCAACTTTCCAACTCGGCCCAGAGCCGTTGGCGCGTGGCGGACGACAGGCTGCGGATCGTGCCCTGCACATAGATTTCGGTGGGGATGACGTTGGGCGCGGAGCCGCCGCGAATCTCGCCCAGGCTGATGACGCACGGTTCCAGCGGGTCGATGCGGCGCGAGGGGATGCCGTAGATGCGCGGCAGGATCGTGCTGAGGATGTAGAGCGGATCGCTGCCTTCGTGCGGGTAGGCGCCGTGCCCGCCGTCGCCGCGCACCCACGCCTCAAAGCTGTCGACCGCGGCTAGGCTGGGGCCGTCGTGGAAGTAGAGCTTGCCGGCCTCGCTGGTCGAGATCACATGCAAGGCGATCACCTTATCCACGCCGACCAGGGCGTCGTCCTCGATCATGGCCGTGGCGCCGCTGATGCCCTCGGCGTCGAATGCCTCTTCCGAGGGCTGGAAGAGCAGGCGCACGTTGCCTTTCCACGCCTCTTTTTCCGCGGCGTAGCTCTGGGCCAACAGGTGCGCCGCGCCCAATAGCATGGCCGTGTGCGCATCGTGACCGCAGGCATGCATCACCCCGTCGCAGCCGGATTTGAAGGGCGCGTCGACCTGTTCATGGATGGGCAAGGCGTCCATGTCGGCGCGGATGCCGATGGTGGGCCCGCTTCCCGGCCCGATCTGGGCGACCACGCCCGTGCGACCGACGCCGGTCTTGATGTCGGTGTAACCGATCTCGGCCAGGGTATCGGCAACCAGCCGGGCCGTGCGCACCTCTTGAAAGCTCAGTTCCGGGTGCTGGTGTATGTCGCGGCGCAAGCGCACCATCTCGGCTTGCAGCGCCTTGGCGCGTTCTAGCATATTTTGGCGATCCTTTCGTTTCTGTTGTATTTCCAACGGGTATGACGCCGGTCTTTTTTTGGGAAGCATCGGGGAAGTTGCGCGCTTCCCGGCTGATGCAAACCTGAACCGTGCGCCTTACAGCCCTTCTATGCCCAACGCTGCCAGCAGGGCGCGCACCGCGGGCAGCGGGTAGAACATCATCCACAGCATGAAGAGAAACGCGCCCGCAGCCACGGCGTAGTCGAGAGGGCGGGCGC
>Ga0334888_1003609_pt1 | contig 15044 bp, 13 predicted proteins | sample GraSluR1_MG_FD_207227 | JGI IMG/M metagenome (GOLD analysis project Ga0334888, IMG submission 207227) | Sludge microbial communities from methane-producing bioreactor in Wageningen University, Netherlands - Granular Sludge_3_08-R1 | ecosystem: Engineered > Bioreactor > Anaerobic > Unclassified ...
AGAACAGAATATCGTAACCGGTTTCCATCATGGTGGTGGGGTAGAAGTAATTAAGATCGGGGGTTTCATCAGGCCATCCCAGGGTTGAAAATGGCCAAAGCCCGGAAGAGAACCAGGTATCCAGCACATCAGTATCCTGGGTCAGGCGGGTACTGCCGCATTTGGGGCATTGGGTGGGGTCCTCGCGCGAGACAATTACTTCGCCACAATCGGCGCAGTACCACACCGGGATACGGTGTCCCCACCACAATTGACGGCTGATGCACCAATCTTCAATGTTTTCCAGCCAGTTGTAATAGACTTTCGTAAAGCGGTCGGGGATGATTCTGATGCGGCCGTCACGCACGGCGTCTAGGGCTTTTTCAGCAAGAGGCTGGATGCGCACAAACCACTGGGTTGAAACCATTGGCTCGATGATTTCGCCTCCGCGCTGCGAGCGGGGGACGTTGAGTTGGTAAGGTTCTTCTTTGATCACCAACCCGGCAGCGCGCATATCTCCCCATAATTTTTGGCGGCATTCAAAACGATCCAGCCCTTCATACTGGCCGCCCCTATTATTGATCCGGGCGGCTTCATCGAGGATGCTGATCACTTCAAGGTTAAATTTTTGCCCAATGGCATAATCGTTCGGATCATGTCCGGGGGTGATTTTCAAAGCGCCGGTGCCAAATTCGCGATCGACATATTCATCGGCAATTACAGGAATCTCACGCCCTAAAATTGGAACGATCACTTTTCGACCAATCAGATGCTGATAACGTTCATCTTCCGGGTGAACCGCAACAGCGGTATCGCCCAGGATGGTTTCAGGGCGTGTGGTAGCCACCGGGATGTATAGGTCGCTTTCGCCGGCGAGCATGTATTTGAAATAATACAAGAATCCAGGTTCTTGTGAGTATTCCACTTCCAGATCGGAAACGGCAGTGCGCAGACCCGGCGACCAGTTGATCAGGCGGGGGCCGCGGTAGATCAATCCTTTTTCGTATAGGCGCACAAAGGCTTCTCGAACGGCGCGAGAAAGACCGGCGTCGAGGGTGAAGCGTTCACGATCCCAGTCGCACGATGCACCCAGGCGACGAATCTGGCGGGTGATCATGCCGCCGTATTTTTCTTTCCAGGCCCAGGTGCGGCGAACAAATTCATCACGGCCAATTTGTTCTCGGGTCAGGCCTTCACTGGCAAGTGCTTTTTCAACCTGAAGCTGCGTGGCGATGCCGGCATGATCTGAGCCGGGCACCCACAGGGTTGGCGTGCCTTTCATGCGGTTGTAACGAATCATCAAATCTTCCATGGAAACAAACATGGCATGACCCAGGTGCAATCCACCGGTGACATTGGGTGGAGGGATGGATATGACATAGGGTTTCTTGGATGGATCTATTTTGGGTTTGAAATAACCCGCATTTTCCCAATGTTGATAAAGACGTTGTTCAACTGCTGAAAAATCGTATGTTTTTGGCAGGGTTTCTTTTGCCATAGTTATCCTCCACTCTCAATAATTTCAGGGTTAAAAAATAAAAAACCTTTCGTCCATGAGGACGAAAGGTTAACCTTCCGCGGTACCACCTCAGTTCGCCCAGAACGTGGGCACACTTTACTGGAATAGTCCAGATAGCTGTAACAGGCTTACCTGTGCCGGTCTAATCTTCAATGATCTTGAATTTCTTCGGCATTTTGGCTAAACGACTTGGGTCGTGGTTGATCTGGGGAGGCTTTCAGCCGGGGCTCTCCGTTTCTGTCAGCAACCAGTAACTTACTATTTTTAGCTGCATGTTATTATATTATGAGGATTATACAGAGAACAGTCGGTAGTGTCAATTCAAATTTCCATTGTTTTTCGTTCTCGGGGAAAAAACGGGAAAAAAGCGGTAAAATCGGATACCAAACACTTTGGTGCAAACAGTTTCTGATGCAAACAAAAAAGAAAGCGGGCTATGAGTAATTCACCCAAATGGCTGGAATGGGCACAACGGTTGCAGGCGTTATCACAAAGCGGATTGACCTATTCGACCAATCCATTTGAAATCGAACGCTATCACGCCATTAGTGATATTGCGGCAGAAATTTCTGCATGCGGTTGTGATGCTCCATTTGAAGTAATAAAGACTGTTTTTGACCAACAAAGCGGTTATGCCACACCCAAAGTGGATGTGCGCGGAGTGGTTTTCAAGGGAGAAAAAATTCTTTTGGTGAAAGAAGCCGCAGATGGCTTGTGGACACTGCCGGGCGGGTGGGTTGATGTGGATGAACCTCCCAGTGAGGCTGTGGAACGTGAAGTGCGTGAAGAATCAGGGTATATAGTGAAGGCGCGAAAATTGTTAGCAGTCCTGGATCGCCGTCGGCATGGACATCCCGCATATATTTTTCATATCTACCGTATGTATTTTTTGTGTGATTGGATTGGTGGTGAACCTGCAACGAGCATTGAAACACAGGGCGCTGAATACTTCGGCGAAAACGAAATTCCAGAATTATCACTTGCCAGAACCACACCGGAAGTGCTTGCCATTCTTTTTCGACATTTTAATGAACCCGACCGACCGACTGACTTTGATTGATTAGAAGTTTTGGTTTATCTGTAATTGGAGGATCGATGTACATTGCCAGATTGCGATTGTTGGGAATTGCCATAATTATTGTTGTTCTGGCATTTCTGTCGGCATGCCAGCCGGTTGCAGATGCCGCAATTACACCCACCAGCACTACCGTACCCAACAGTAATCCCTTGAAGTTGAATCCCACAGAATCAAATCCTGTTTCGACCCCCAATAAAACCGTTCCGATTACTGTCAATCATGGTGATTTGGACGGCGTGAAAATAAAGATGTGGCACCCGTGGACTGGCGCAACACTTTCAGTCCTAAGAACGCTTGTCGATCAGTTTAACCAGCAAAATGAATGGGGTATTCATGTCATGGAGGCATCGCAGGGCAGCAGTGGAAGCCTTTATTCAACCCTAAAAACATCCATAGATCAAGATGAGGATATTCCCAACCTGATTGTCGCGCCCATAGATCAAGTGCTGGCTTTGCAACAGGATGGATTGCAAGTGGTCAATCTTCATGATTATGTGTATAACAGTCAATGGGGTTTGACCGCTGAAGAGTTGGCGGATATTCCAACGAATTTTTTAAACCAGGATTTTATTGAAGACATTCAACTGGCTTTGCCTGCCCAGCGAAATGCTGCCGTACTTTTTTATAACCAGAGCTGGGCACGGGAATTGGGTTTTCCAAATCCGCCTGAAACGATGGATGATTTTAAGCAACAATCCTGTGCAGCAGCAAAAGCATTAATGCATGATGCTGACAAGCAAAATGATGGGTTGGGGGGATGGATTGTTAACAATGAGGCGCTGACAATTTTGAGTTGGATGAAAGTCTTTGGCGTCAGCAAATTGCCTGATGTGGATATTTCCGATTACCAGTTTCAATCTGCGCCGGCTCGCAACATGTTTAAGTATTTCGGCCAACTTTTTGATGAAGGATGTATTTGGAATAGCCGCAATCCGGAACCCTATGAATATTTTGCCAGGCGCCAGGCTTTGTTCTATTCAGCCACTGTGCAAGATGTGATCATTCAGGCTGAGAAAAACAGGCTTTTACAAATTGATGATGAATGGACTATTTTAGCATACCCGGTTTCAGAGAAAAAACCGGTTGTACTGATGAGTGGGCCTTCTTATGCCGTTGCTGAATCAACGCCGGAGCAGCAATTGGCCAGTTGGATTTTTGTGCGTTGGATGCTGAGACCAGATAATCAGACCAGGATTGTAATGAGCAGCGCTTCAATTCCTGTAAGTGCAACAGCCGTCAACCAGTTATCGACTTTTGGTCAAAAATATCCCGCATGGCAGCAGGCAATCAGTTGGATTCCAATTGCGCAATCATCACCGCGAAGTGCTGACTGGCGATTGGCGCGTGGAGTTCTTGAGGATTCTTTCTGGCAATACTTGCAACCTCAACCAACTCCACAAAGCAGGGCAAACCCGTTGCCTGATGTGGATCAGACGATCAAAGAAATTCTGGGAAAAAAAAACCATGAATGATTCAAAAATGAGAGCAACCGTCTACACTGATGGTTCCTGTGAACCCAATCCGGGACCGGGTGGATGGGCAGCCTTGATTCGCTATTCTGACGGCAAGGAAATTAGGCTGAGCGGCGGGGAAAAAAACAGTACGAATAACCGCATGGAATTAACCGCAGCTCTAGAAGCATTGCGTACCATTAAAGAATCAGTGGATGTTGTTATTTACACCGATTCTCAATATTTGCAAAAGGGGATTACAGAATGGCTGCCCGGTTGGAAAATGCGCAACTGGAAACGAAAAGGCGGATCGCTGGCCAACCAGGAATTGTGGATGAGCCTGGATAAAGAAATTTCCCGCCATAACATATTATGGAAATGGGTAAAGGGACATGCCGGTAATGTTGGCAACCAAATTGTTGACCAACTGGCAAGAACAGCCATGGCTAAATACCGCTAATTTGGAAGTTTAAATTGCAATAGCGGGAACTTAAAAAATTTATTCAATGGTCTGTAAAAATTGCAAAGCAATTTCTTGCACTTGCCCATCGGTGTTAATACCGTGCCAGGGGTCGCCAGGTTGAACCAGGTTGGCAACAACAATGTTGGCGCCGTTAAAAATGGCGCTGCGCGCTTCACGCAAATCGACGCCGCCGGCCACAGAAATTAAAACATCATATTTGCTGCGAATCCTGTTAATCTGGCGGTATTGGATCACCTTGCCCTTGGATGATTCTTCATCCCTTCCGCGGTGAATAATGACCACATTCGGAGGCTGCGCCAGGGGCCTGAGAACCTTCATTGGGTCATCCACCGCAATCATATCCACCATGGAAATCATACCAAGCTGGTTGCAAAGTCCAATGAAGATGTCAAGTGTTTCAGTGGGAGCGCCGCCTAAAACAGTGGCAGCTGTGGCGCCAGCCATGTGAGCAATTTGAACCTCGCCGACGGCGCCATCAGCTACTTTTAAATCAGCGACCACATCACCATACCAGTATCGACGAATACCAGAAATTGCCGCCATCCCTTCTCGTTTGATAAAGGGTGTACCGGCTTCAATCAGTATACGTTCATTATAAATAATGGTAGGCAATACATCCCGTACCAGGCGCAGGTCATAATTGAATGCAATTTGCAAGTAGCGAGCATTTGAGCGCAGCATAATTATCTTGGTTGCGATTTTGGTGTAATAAGGGTTTTTGCAACATCACCCAAATCGGACGGCATGAAGATGACAATTTTTTCCGATGGATCAGCAGCAATGTCGCGGATGGTTTGCAGAGTGCGTAAGTGCAATGCGCCCGGGTGCTTTGCAAGGTTTTCGGCTGCCTGGCTTAAATTATCTGAGGCGGTTAATTCACCTTGCGAGGCAATGATGACCGCACGACGTTCGCGTTCGGCTTCAGCCTGTTTTGCCATAGCCCGTTTCATTTCGGCAGGCAGTTCGATTTCTTGAATTTTGATCGATTCCACATCCACACCCCAGGTGCTGGTTTCCGAATCGACAATATCTTTGATACTGTTGGCTATTGATTCGCGCTCAGTAAGCACCAGGTCCATTTCGTTGTTGCCAATCACATCGCGCAAGGCTGCCTGGGTGTATTGACGAATGGCGAAAATGTGATCTTCGATTTTAATAATCACAGTTTCGGGATCTACAACCCTGAAATAAACCACCGCATTGACCAGCATGGGGATGTTGTCTTTGGTCATGACTTCCTGGCGGGGAATTTCAGCGGTTTTGAGGCGCATGTCGACTTTGCGCAAGGATTGAATAATGGGGATGATGATGGTGAGGCCGGGGTTGCGTGTGCCGCCGTATTTTCCAAGCGTGAAAATAACGCCTCTTTCGTATTGGTAAATGATCCGAATGCCGCGGGTGAGAATAACCAGGATGATAATCAGCGCAAACGATACCAGACAACTGCCGAAGGCAAAAACACCACCAAATTCTTCCATTTTTATTTCTCCATGGCTAGAAAACAAAAACAATATTGATTGATGCTTTCGATTACCCAGACTGATGTGTTGATTTCATCTTAGCAAAAAAATGAAAAAAAGGCAATGTCGCCTGATTGAAAAATCATTAAGTGCCTGGCTTGTTGTTCTTGAATAAAAAAAGCCATTACAATTCATTGGACAGTTGAAGCAACTTCATTGCGGTATCGGTGATCAATTTACTTGCGAATAATCCTTCACGCCATTCTGGCGGAATATTCTGAAAACCGTAAAATGAACCTGCAATTTGACCATAAACAGCACCCGTTGTATCAGCATCATCTCCCAAATTGACTGCTTTCAGACAGCCATGTTCAAAATCAGTAGTGTGGTAGAAAGCCCACAGTGCAGCTTCAAGGCAATCAGTGGCATAAGTAGTCCCAATGATATCTGGTGGGTTCTTTTTTTTAAATGAACCTGCTGCAATTGCTTGAATACTTGCTGATAGGGGCTCATCGTTGGATTTTTCCAATAATGGAAAAAAGTTTTTTGAGAGAAGAAATTCTTTCTTTTCTCCATTTATCGCGCCCCACATGAGTGCACCTAAATATCTACAGGCATCCACCGAATCTTTAGCTGGATGCGTGGTTTTTGAACTTAATCCGCAAAAGTGGATTGCGGTTTGTGGGTTCTGCCGAAATGCCAAGACAACCGGCGCCAGACGCATGATCGAACCATTACTCGCTTTGGGAAGTGATGCAGCATCTCGATAAGGTTGCCGTGTAGATTCAAATTCTTTTAACGCTGCTTCAGTAGTTGTTCCAATATCAAAACAATGCCCGGTACTGCTCATGTAACCTTCACGATACCATTTCACATACCGTTCCAATTGATCAATCGGGTCGAAAGCGGCTTTTTCCAACAGGCTGGCAGCCAGACAAAGCGCCATGGATGTGTCATCTGTCCATTGGCCGGCTGACAAATTAAAACTGCCCCCGCTTTCAAAAGTTGAAACCGGTTTAAATTCACCGGCTTTTTTAAATTCAACTGGTGCGCCTAACGCATCTCCGATCGCCAAGCCAATCAAGCAGCCATTGTAACGGTCTAATAAGGATGTCATGATCGAAAAACCTCAACAAGCTGGATAAGATTATTGATATCTTGAATGGATGGAGGGATGCTGGCAGCTCCTTTCCGTTGAATGTTAGCCGTTCCGGAAGCCACCCCCCAGCTAACTGTTTTTTCCCATGTCCAATTTTTTACCAAACCATAGATAATGCCTGCCTTGAGTGCGTCACCTGCGCCGGTTGTATCGATTACTTTCACTTCAGGTGGTTTCACCCAAAATTCATCTCCTTCTGGAGTCAGCACATGTACAGGTTTTTTTCCATCTGTCGTGATAATAGCGCTGCCGGAAGCATTGTGCAGGGAGCGAGCGTGTTTTAATATGTTGGTTTCCGGGTATTGGTGGCGAATTAATGCGGCTGAATTTGTGATTATTCTGCAATAAGGCAAAATTGGATGATCTAACCGCATTACGTCACCAACAACCGTTACACATTTTTGTCTGAGCGCTAATTCAGCTGTTTCCACTCGTTCAGGGCCATTCAAGTCCAATGCAACAATTTTTACGTTTTCAAACATACCTGGGTGAGGAGATGTCATTTCCATGTGCTGGGCGTTGTAAAAAAGAATGGAGCGATCTCCATCTGGACGAACAATTATCCTGCAGAATGGTGATTGTAAACCTGGTTTTATTTTGATATTTGATAAGTCGAGATGTGGATGCTGTTTTAAAAATTTCATCATCTCCAGCCCATAGAAATCATCTCCAAGAAAGTTTCCAGATAGGCCAACATCAATTTCCCAATGAGCAAGGAAAACCGCAACATTTGAGGCAGCTCCGCCAACTTCATAGGAATCTGAAATGACTCCTGCGTCTTTACCTGGTGAAGGGAAAAATGGAACCAGAATTATATTATCCAGACCTATCTCGCCATAGATGAAAACTTGATTCATTCTTTACCTGTACTAAACGGCTATTATTATTGAAAAATTCTGCAACAAAAAAAAGCTACAGTATTTTGCTTAGAAAGAGTTTCGTACGTTCATGCCTGGGTGATTTGAAAAAGGCTTCACTGCTTGCTTCTTCAATTATTTTGCCTTCATCCATGAAAATAATTCGATCAGCCACTTCGCGCGCAAATGACATTTCATGCGTAACAACCACCATGGTCATGCCAGATGCTGCCAGGTCTTTCATTACATCCAATACTTCTTTGATCATCTCAGGATCAAGTGCGGAGGTTGGTTCATCGAAAAGCATTAATTGAGGATCAAGCGCCAGTGCTCTGGCAATTGCGACACGCTGTTGTTGCCCCCCAGACAACTCTGAGGGGTATGAATTGGCTTTCTCAGGCAACCCAACCCTTTCCAAAAGATGCATGGCACGTTTGTTTGCTTCTTCTGGAGATTGCTTAAGCACTTTTATCGGTGAAATGGATATATTTTCTATCGCAGTTTTATGCTGAAATAAATTAAATTGTTGAAAAACCATGCCAATTTTTTGACGGAATAAATGCTGCTTATTTTGTGGAATGTCGTGTACAGAAGTATCGCCAAACCAAATTTTGCCTTTTTGAATTGGTTCCAGGGCATTGATACAACGCAGCATGGTGCTTTTACCTGAACCACTTGGACCAATTATGACCAGCACTTCACCGGGATCAATTTCGAGGTTGATGTCATCCAGGACATGAAAATCACCGAACCATTTGTGGGTTGATTCAAATTTGACCACTGCGCGCTCCCTTCTTTTCAATAATGCTTACGGCCTGTGAGAGCGTGTAGGCAATGATGAAGTAGACAAATGCAATAAAAATATTGGGTACAAGCGCGCGGAAGGTTGCAGCAGTTACCCGATTGGCGGCATGTGTTAATTCAGCAAAACCAAAAACAGAAACCAGCGACGAATCTTTGATTAGCGAAATGAATTGACCGGCTAAAGCAGGCAGAATTCGCCTCACTGCCTGGGGGAGGATTATTAGAGTCATTGCTTGAAAATAAGTCATCCCTACAGAAAGAGCGGCTTCCATTTGACCACGCGAGACTGATTGAATGCCAGCCCGGACAATTTCAGCCACATAGGCTCCCGTGAAAATCCCAAGCCCTAAAACCAGCGGAATGGACTGGTTGTTATTAAAAAGCGGTCCTAATCCAAAATAAAAGATGATTAATTGAACCAGCAAAGGCGTATTCCGAATGACTTCTATATATGCTTTGGCAACTCCATTGATTGCCCAGGATTTCGACACGCGCATAACTCCGGTTATGATTCCAAGAATAAATGCCAAGATCAACGCCTGCATGGAAATCCAAAAAGTATTTTGCATCCCTTTAACAAAGGTAGGAAAATAGGCAACAACAGTGCGCTCCCAGATTAGTGGGTCGAATAATTCTCGAATGATATATTCCATTAAATGGCCTCTTTCAAATAACAGGTCAGGTGATACTGGTTTCATTAACCAGTATCACCTATTGGACATTTTATGTAAAAATTGATTATTCGGTGGGCATTTCTACGGTTTCCAACCAGGTGGGATCTTCAAACCAGCGATTAAATGAAGCCTCGTACTTGTCGGAACCAAGGTAGGAATCCAGGTATGTGTTAACCCACTGGAGCAAATCAGTCTGCCCGGCGCGCACGGCAATACCAAAGTTTTCGGCTGTAAAGGGCTCCAGCAATGGATAGACACAATCAGTATATTGCATAGCTTGAATAGCGATAAATGGCTGATCGTAAACAAATGCATCTGATGTGCCGTTGCAAACATCCAATGTGGCTTCATTGCCGCCTTTCATCGGGCGAATGTTGGCACTGGTGAAAAGTTTTTGAGCGGCCACGTCGCCGGTGGTTCCTTGTTCAGTTACGATGGTGTACTTTGCATCGTTCAACTGCATTGCGTCGGTTATGGTGCCTTTATGTTTGCTATTGATCAATACTGCTTGACCGGCTGAGAAATAAGGTTGGCTCCAATTAACAACCAACGCACGTTCGGGGGTAATGGTCATTCCAGCAATGATCATATCGATCTGACCTGACCCAAGAGCAGGGAGAATGGCATCAAAGTCTTTGAAGTCAACCACTTCAAGCTTAACACCCAGTGCATCAGCCATACCCTGAGCAATATCCATATCGAAGCCTACCATATTGCCTTCCTTGTCAATCATTTCGAAAGGATAGTAACCGGCTCCCGTACCAACTTTTAAAACCTTGGCTTCCTGGATGCGCCGAATGTTGGAATAAGGGTCCTGCTGAACACTGTTGGTTGCAGGCGCACTTGAACATGCTGATAGCGATAGGGCAATGATGGCGACAATGCACATGATCCAAACAAACTTGAATTTTTTCATCTTTCTCTCCTTTTGGCGATTATGAAGATATCAGGACGGTTTATAAATCGTCCCGTTTTAAAAAGGCGGTCATACAGTGAATTGAACCGGCGCCTTTCATCAACTCACTGAGGTCCACCTGAATGACCTCTACTCCGGCCGATTGCATCAACTTTAGGGTAGATGTGTTGTTTCCCTTGGGTGCAACGATTCTACCGGGTTCCAGCGCAACAAAATTGAGCGCCATACCATTACGAACCTCATCTTCGGAAGTTACTTCTAAGATGCGAAAACCGTGGCGGCGCAATGCTTCAACCGCTGGATAAACAATTTGAGAAGAATAAACAATTGCCAGGTCGCGATCCAAAATTGCCATCATTCCATCAAAATGTGCTTCAGACCAGGCAACCTGAATATTTACAATATCTCCCACACCCATTCGTTCCAATTCAAATTTAACCTGACGCCCACCTTCCAGGTTACTTCGACGACTATTTCCAATGAAAGCCAGGTCGCGATTTGCCCACATTAGATCAGCGCATTCAAATGTGCCGGTTCCAGTGATTGTTCGGACAATGGGCACGCCCAAGTTCGCCAGAGCTTTGGCGGCATAACGTGCTTCACCTCGGCGGACGGAAGTTCCGGGGCGGGCAACAATGGCGCCTTCAGGCGTCATGGCTACGAGGTCGCGACAAAACATGCCGTTCGGTTCATTTTGCGGCATTTCTTCCGCGTAATAAACCTGAACACCATTTTGGCGATAAATTTCGGCCATGGCGTCGTGTTGTTCACGGGCTTTAATAGGATCCATTCGGTCGGCAAATAATACCGCGGCCGGGTCTGGAATGTTCTCGATCTCTGGTCCGGGTCGATGAAGGAGTACGGCACGAAGTCGCCCAATTTCTGAATTACAACCCCAGTCTCCCCACAGGGCGGGCATTTGTCCTGCAAAATCGGTCTGGTCGGTCAACGACCATTCATTTGCTGCGATTGGCATAATTTACCTCACAATTAAATTATTTTTCTGACTGACTAATTCAACAACAATTACTTCATAAGGTTGCAAACCCAAAACGTTGGGGGTAATAATAGAATCATTGTGTTGTGTTGTTGAAAACAAACACTTCCATTTCCCTGGAATTCTCAAATTAATATCAAGAGGCTGGTCACTCATATTAAATACAACCATGCAGGTTTCTTCATCGCCTTTGCGAAAGAAAGCAAAGCATGATGGTTGATCCAATTTCAGCTCTTCATATTCTCCGAAAATTAATACAGGCATTTTTTTTCGTAATTGAATAAGACTCTGATACATGTGCCATAAAGAATTTGGTTGATTTTGTTGCGTTTCAACGTTCGTGTTTTGAATATAATCAGGATTTGGAGGGAGCCAGGGTAGAACTCCGGCAGGGCAAAAACCAGCATTGGGTTGGCGATTCCACTGCATCGGCGTCCGACATTTATCACGACCATAAATCACCGCTGCATCGAAGGCTTTGGCTAGCGACGCATTAAACATGTTGATTTCAGTTTGATACATCCAAAGAGCCAACTGATCTTTAAACTCTTCCAGACTGATAAGGGTATTATCCGTCATGCCAATTTCTTCGCCGTAATACAGGAACGGAATACCCGGCAACAATAAAGTAATGGCTGCCAATAACGGTAGAATAGCCTGGTTATTGGCAGCAAATCGACTGGCCACCCTTGAGGAATCATGGTTACCGAACGTGTTACATAACCATGAACCATGGGGAAGTTTTTTCCATTGTTCATAATGGTTTTGATGTATCCACTTTGTTGTAAGGTTACTGGTGCGCATGAGTTGAAAATTGAACGTTAAATGCAATTCGTCAGAACCATTTCCCAAGAAACTTACATCATCCGTTTCACCGATTAAAACACGGTTGGGATATTGCTCAATCATCACCCTAAGTTCTTTTAATAATTGATGAGCTTCAGGCAGAATTTGCTGGCGAGCAAACATGCGTTGTCGTTGCTCTGCAAGATATGGATCGTCAGGCAATTCAGGGTAGGTCTTCATACTTTTGTGATACAACTCAGAATGGGATAAGAGTGCATCGTGGTCACGGAATTCTGGGTCTTCGAATAGGGTGTCCACTGCATCCAATCGAAAACCATCAACGCCCAAATCCAGCCAAAATTGCATAGCGTGGAATATGGCCTTTTTTACTTCAGGATTGCGCCAGTTCAAATCGGGTTGAGTATGAAAGAAGAAATGGTAATAGTATTGGTCGGTGAGCGGATCGTATTCCCATGCAGATGATTCGAAGTCGGCACACCAATTATTGGGAGGCCCCCCAAAGCGCCCGTCTCTCCATATATACCAATCGCGTTTAGGATTGTCACGCGATGAACGAGATTCGATAAACCAGGGATGTAGATTTGACGTGTGATTGAGAACGAAATCGGTTACCACACGAATGTCTCTTTTGTGGGCTTCAGTTAAAAAGTTTTTAAAATCTTCAATAGTGCCATATTCAGGAGCAACGTTTAAATAGTCGATAACATCATACCCGCAATCAAATAACGGAGAGGGATAATGTGGAGACAACCAGATGGCATTGATACCCAGTTTTTTTAAGTAATCCAATTTTTGAATAATTCCGACCAGGTCACCTATGCCATCATCGTTGCTATCAGCAAAGCTACGCGGATAGATCTGATAAAAAACAGCTGACTGCCACCATTTCATATGAGGCACAAATATCATCCTCTCAATTGATAAAAATAGATTCGCTCTAAATTAGTTTAAGAAATTTGCAAGAAATTCCAATCGGATGAACGCCATAAATCCCTTCAGGTATTTACCTGAAGGGATTTATGGGGAGATATGCTTTTGTCATTCGTTGGAGTCAATCATCCCGGTGTTGATTGCATACCGAACTAGCCCGGCCACATTGTGAATATCCAGTTTATTCATTAACTGAGTGCGATGAGTTTCTACTGATTTGATGCTTATTTGTAGTACTGATGCAATTTGTTTTGTGGTTTGTCCACGTGCAATTAGTTTTAAGACTTCCTTTTGACGGGGAGTAAGAAAGATGTGCGTTGAAGAAATTTTTGTGCCTGTGCGATTCACATAACTGCTGATTACATGGTGAGAAACTGAAGGACTTAAATACGTTCCTCCATCACGGACGGATTGCAGCGCAAGTTCCAACTCTATTGTCGAAGCATCTTTTAGGAGATAACCTGATGCGCCTGCGCTTAATGCTTGTAATATATACTCTTCGTTATTATGCATCGACAAAATGATTATACTAATATTGGGATATTGACCGCAGACTTGTTCGGCTACCTCCAATCCGCTTAATCCGGGCATAGCAATGTCCAACAGAACAATATCGGGTTGATGCTGCATAATAAGCTCAAGAGTTTCATTCCCATTGCTCGCTTCGGCAATAACTTCAATCCATTCAATATTCCTTAATAGTGCACAAATCCCTGCTCGCACAAGGCTATGATCTTCAGCCAGTAGGACCCGCGTTTTTATGAGTTCCACAATTAAACCTCTGTTGATTATTAGTTAATCAATAAACCGTATACAAATAACCGATCCCTGCCCGGGAATTGAATGAATATCAATTTCTCCACCAGCTAAATAAACACGTTCGCGCATTCCTAATAAGCCCAAGCTTGATCCTTTGGCCGCTTTTTCAAGTGCTTCCTGTACATCATACCCTTTACCATCATCTTGTATGGTCAGTTCCAGCCCATTTTTTCCATTGAAAAATGTCCCAAGGTTAACCCAGATATTTCTGGCTTTGGCGTGCCGGATAATATTGGTAATCGCTTCCTGTGTCACTCTAAAACAAGTCGTTTCAATATGTTCAGGAAAGCGCTTCTCGCCAATTTCGATTTTTGAATGGACTTGAATATTTGATCTTTGTGCGGTGCGGTCTAAAAACCAGCGTAATGTTGCCACCAATCCCAAATCATCCAACATGGTAGGGCGAAGATCAAGAGACAAACTACGCACTTGTTGTAAAACATCTTCAATAATTTTAATTGTTTCATTAATACGGTTTTCTGATTCGGGTGTTTTCCTGATCCCAAGCAGACCAATTTTTAATGCAGTCAATGATTGCCCGATTTCGTCGTGGAGTTCGTGGGCTATTTTTCGGCGCTCATTTTCCTGAATTTGAACAAGTTGTTGAGATAGTATTTGAGAGCGTTTGCTTGAATCGCTGATTGCCTGGTAAAGGCGGTTTTGCCGTACATTTATGGATAATGAAGAGACGATTTCATAAGCAATATCAACATGGATTGGGGCTAGTTGGTAGAGTTGATGCGTACAAATTACCAGCATTCCAAGAATTTCACTGGAGCTAACCAGGGGAACAACAATTAGAGATTTAATTTCTTTGTTAGCATGATTAATTAATACTTTTTCAATCCAGGTACACCATGTTGGGTCATCAATAATTAATTTCCCCTGACGATTATGGATAAACCAATCACCATTTCGTGATAAAAAATTGGTATCTTCTTTTGTAAGTAATTTTTGATGGCCATCATTGAAATTGGTTACTGCCTCGCCTGGAAAATTCTTATAGAGTATCAGGCAAGCGTGGTCAAAGGGAATAAGACGTTGAAGGTGACGCAAAGCGATTTGGGCGACTTCTTTTGGAATGCGCGCTTCAAGGATGTTGCGATCAAT
>Ga0334888_1003611_pt1 | contig 15039 bp, 10 predicted proteins | sample GraSluR1_MG_FD_207227 | JGI IMG/M metagenome (GOLD analysis project Ga0334888, IMG submission 207227) | Sludge microbial communities from methane-producing bioreactor in Wageningen University, Netherlands - Granular Sludge_3_08-R1 | ecosystem: Engineered > Bioreactor > Anaerobic > Unclassified ...
GCCGTTCAACCTTCGTCGATCGCTTCAAAGGGCGCCCGATTACAGCGCCCCAATGCGCTCCTGCCCGCCCAGGTACGGCCGCAGCCGCGCCGGAATCGTCACGCTCCCATCCGCGTTCTGATTCAACTCCAGCAGCGGAATGAGAATCCGCGGCGAGGCCACCACCGTGTTGTTCAGCGTGTGGCAGAACTCCGGCTTGCCGCTCCGCTCATCCCGGTAGCGCAGGTTCAGCCGGCGCGCCTGGAAGTCATGAAAACGGCTGGCCGAGTGCGTCTCGCTGAAACACTCCCGGCTCGGCATCCACGTCTCCAGGTCGAACATCCGCACCTTGCCCTGCCCCATGTCGCCGGTGCACACCTCGACCACCCGGTACGGCAGCTCCAGCGCCTGCAGCACCGCCTCCGAGTTCGCGATGATCACGTCATGCCAGTAGGCCGACTCCTGCGCATCCGCCCGGCACACCACCACCTGCTCGATCTTGTCGAAGTAGTGGATCCGGTACAACCCGCGCGTATCCTTCCCCCCCGCCCCAGCCTCCCGCCGAAAGCAGGTCGTCCGCGCGAAGTACAGCTTCGGCAGCTCAACCGCATCCAGAATCTCGTCGCTGTGCAGCCCCGTCACCGGCACCTCCGCCGTGCCCACCAGGCTCTGCTCGTCACGCTCGCACAGGTACACCTCGTCCCGATGCAGCGGGAAGAACCCCGTGCCGTACATCAGCCGATCGCTCACCAGCGGCGGAACCGTCAGCGGCACAAAGCCGACCTCCTGCCCCGCCGTGCCCGGCCGGCCGAAACGCCGCCCCAGCATGATGTCCCACGCCAGGTGCAGCACCGCCTCGTGCAGCCGCGCCCCCTCCCCCACCAGCACGTAGTTGCGCGACCCGGCGATCCGCACCCCGCGCTCCACGTCCACCAGCCCCAGCGCCTCCCCTAACTCCATATGATCCTTGAACTTAAATCCGAAATCCGCCAGCCGCTTCGGCTCCCCAACGCGCCGCACCTCGACGTTACCACTCTCATCGAGTCCCACCGGTGCCGCCGGATCGGGAATCTGCGGCACCAGCAGCATCAGCTCCTGCAATTCGGCGTCAACCCCGCCGCGCTCCTCGTCGATCTCCTTCAGCCGCGCCTTGAGCTTGCCCATGGCCTTGCTCAACTCGGCTTTCTCCGCCGCCGGCGCCTGGGCAATCCGCTCGCCCGTCGTCTTCTGCTCGTGGCGCAGCTCATTAAATTCGGTCTCCAGCGCCCGCCGCCGCGCATCGACCGCCAGCAGATGATCTATGTCAACGGTCATGTTCTTGTTCCGGACCGCCTGCTTGACCAGCTCCGGGTTATCGCGAATCACCTTGATGTCAATCATGCATCCATCCAGACGTAACCAGCGGCCTCCCCGTTAACCAGGCGGCATTATAGGCTCGGCATCACTCATGGCGAGCCCGACGCCGGCTGCGTCGCCGCCGCGCCCGGCCAAGCCCACGGATTCAACACCCCGCCCGCCAACCACGCCCCGATGCTCTCCGCACTATCCAGGCCGATCAGGTGCTCGAGCGGCCCCCGCGGCGCCGCCCCGGCCCGCCAATTCCCCAACGCGTCCGCCTCGTCCCCGTCAAACGCCGCCCAGCTCTCGCCCACCGCCGCCCGCACCGCCGCCACGTCAACGTCTCCCACCACCACGATACGCACCCCCCGCGCCACCTGCCCCGCCTCCGCCAGCGTCGTGAGCAACACGCCCTGCAACTCGACCATCTGCGGCGCCCACTCGCCGACGCCTTTTGATGCCAGACCGCCAATGCTCCCCGGCGCATCGCCCTCCCCACCACACGCCGCCAGGTCCAGCCCACGATACGAAAGGTAATCCTCCAACGTTGCCCGCGGCCACTCCCCGCCGCCCTCTTCGGCCAACCGCCGCAAAGCCTCCTCCGGCGCTCCACCCCGCCAACCAACCAGCGTCCGCACGCTGGCCAACGACAGCCCGGGGATCGGACACATGATCAACTCGACCCCCGACTGCGGCCGCTCCTGAACAACCTGCCCCGCCGCCCGAGAATCGCCCAGCTCACCAACGCCCAATCCCGCGACTGCCGCCGGCCCGCTCGTCGCCGTCGACCCGCCCGCTTCCACATCATCTGCAGGCGTCAGCAGCACCATCCGCCCCTGCCGCAACAGTGCGGCAGCCGCTTGCAGGTCAGCCACCCCAACGCTGGCAAGCTCGCCCCGTTCGTACTGAAGCAAACGCGCATCCCCCCCTACCACTTCTTTCCGGCCCCAGCCCAGGGCGCGCGCCCCGAACCGCTCGTACCGGTCCAGCCACGCCCGCTCCGCCAGCGCCCGGGCACGATTAAGCGCCAGCGGCGTCGGCACCCCCCGCGCCACTTCCTCCAATGCCGCCACGACCGCCTGCTCAACCGCCTTGGCATCATCCTCGCGCAGCTTCACCGCCGCCCCACTCTCCGCATCCGCCGCCCGGATCTCCAGCGCGGCCACCCCCGCCCCCCGCCACACCCCGCGCCAGAGCGGCCGCACCGTCAGCCCCATACCCGCCAGCCGCCCGGACAGCACGCCGTCAACCCGGTTGCCGAGGCGCTGCATGAGAACGTCGATGGCCCGGTTCTCAAACCGCCGCACCCCCGGCGTCGCCCACGCGACGACCAGCGTCCCCGGCTCCGACCCCGGCTCAATCACCCGCCCCGTCAGCGCCGCGTCCGTCACCCAGGGTCGCTCCGGCGGCTGAGCCCACGGCAACTCCCCCGCCGGCCCACGCGCCAACTCCAGAACCTCCTCCGCCTCCACGTCACCCACAATCATCAACACCGCATTCGCCGGCACGAACCAGCGCTCAACAAACCGCTGCAACTCCGCCGGCGTCATGCTCGCGAGCGCCGCCGCGTCGAACTGCCCCACGCGTCCATACGTCTCCTCCCCGAACAGGGCCCGCAGCAGCCGCCGTTCTACCGGCCGACCCCAGCCACGCGAACACTGCACCAGCCCGGACGCTCCATCGGCGCGCTTCGCCGCCACCAAGGCCGCCGCCACGTTCGCATCCGTCAACACCAATGGCCGCAGATGCTCCAACTGCTCGGCAATCAGCAGACCCACGGTCTTGGGCAGCCCTATCGCGGCAAAGTAGCACGCCCCGGGCAATGCCCCCGTCACCCGCTGTGCCCCATACGCCGCCTCCCCGTGCAGTTTGATGACGCGCTGCTCCAGCACCTCCCGCACCAGCTCACACAGCCCGGCCTGACCCGCCGGGTCGTCCGCCGCGCCCACGCCATACCACGTTTGCACGCTCACCAGCGGCAACGTGCGGTCCGCAACAACCACAACCCGCAAGCCGTTATCGAGTTGCTCAACGCGCACCACCGGCTCGGCCGCCAACACCGGCCACGCCAGGAGCAGCGCCGTACTCGCCGACCACCGCTGCCACGCGCACCCGCGCATCCGCAAACCACCTGTAATCCGCAATCCTCTCCGGCCCAACACGCATTCACTCCCGCACCCAGCCGCACTTCACGACACCGCCGGCCCGAAAAACACTTGATCGCCCGTAAACATCCCCTATCGTACCAGTCAACACGTAAGCCCGGCGAGCAGCGGCGTGGCAACTTCGGGCGCCGGCCCTATGCTGAGACTGCCGGCGGGCTCCTGGCCACGCGACCCTTTGGGCCTGTTCGGGGCAAGTATATGAAAGTCGCCCTCGTATCAACGCATACCCATCCCATCGCGCTCGGCATGCGCTACGTCTCCGCCTATCTCAAGGCCGCCGGCTGCGACGTCCAGGCCATCTTCATGTGCTCGCGGCGCGACACGACCAGCCCGGACTGGAGCGCCCCCGCCGTCGCCGCCCTCATCGAGGAGCTGCGCGACTGCGATCTCATCGGCATGAGCCTGCTCACCAACACGTTTCGCCGCGCCTCCACGCTCGTGGAACGCATCCGTTCAGCCGGCATCTCCACGCCCATCATCTGGGGCGGCACCCACCCCACCGTCGCCCCGGACGAGTCCCTCACCGTCGCCGACATCATCTGCATCGGCGAGGGCGAACGCGCCCTGCTCGAACTCGTCCGCCGCATGGAAGCGGGCGCCGATCCAACCGACATCCCCGGCCTGGCCTTCCGCGCCGGCGGCCGGTTCGGCAACCAGCAGGAGATCCGCAACCCCATCGCGCCCCTCGAACAGAACCTCGACGACTACCCCTTCCCGGATTGGGACCTCCCCTCGCAGTGGATCCCCGGGCGCGACGGCCTCGTCCGCCCCCGGCCGGATCTGCTGCGCGGCGCCCTGGACACCTTGCGCCTCGAGAGCAGCCGCGGCTGCCCCTATCACTGCACCTTCTGCAACAACGCCGCCTTGCAGCAGTTGCACCGCGGCCTGGGCCGCTGGACGCGCCTGCGCTCAATCGAGAACGTCATCGCCGAGGTCGAGCACGTGCGGCAGCGCTACCCCGGCATCCGCGTCGTGAACTTCGTGGACGACCTGTTCTTCGTCCGCCCCGAAGAGGAAATCGAGCGCTTCGCCGCCATGTGGAACGCCCGCGTCGGCCTGCCGCTCGAGCTGGACGCCTTCCCCAACACCGTCACCGAGCGCAAGGTGCGTGCCCTGTCCAAGGTCCCGCTGCAACTGATCAGCATGGGCATCGAGAGCGCCAGCCAGGACACGCTCGACAACATCTACGATCGCCACACACCGCTCAAACGCATCGCCGACGCCATCGCCACCTTCAAGAAGTACAACATCCGGGCGGAATATCACTACATCGTCAGCAATCCCTACGAGCCGGACCGCAACGTCATTGAGACCATGCGCTTCATCGCCGACCACCATCGCGGACCGGCCGTCCTCAAGGTCTTCCCCCTCATGTTCTACCCCGGCACGCCGCTCTACGAACGCGCCCGCCGGGACGGCCTGATCTCCGCCCACAACGACGTGGCCTACGACTACATGGGCACCGGCGCCCTCCAATTCGCCAAGCACGACTACCTCGCCGTCTGGCTGCGCTTCGTGCTGAACCTGCGCAACATCGGCCTGCCGAGCTGGCTGGCTCACCGCATCATCGACTTCGCCGTCAACCCCGCCACGCGCGCCGTGCTCGACCGCAAGTGGTTCTGCCCGACCGTCTACGCCTGCTACCTCGTGGGTCGCAAGCTCTGGAAGAACTTCATCTACCAGCCGTTCATAAAGCCGCTAAAGTACTTGCGCCGCCAACCACCGGCCGCCCGCCCGCTCGCGCAACCCGCCTGAGTCGGCCACAGGGAATCGCGCTTCCGCTACAGCCGTACGTGGCTATACTGCACTTGGCTTGGCATCTGGTGGGCATTCACGGCTGCGCGTCCGTGTCCTCGTGCCGACCGGGGCGAGTGCCGCTGATGCCGGCATGTCTTACAGCGAGAGGATTACATGAGCGCCACAACCACCCGCAGCCTGATCGTACCGGCCGCATTACTGGTCCTTGTTTGCAGCCCGATTGCGTGGGCCCAGGCCCATCCACCCCGCTACATCGTGCAAGTTCTGGATTCTCTTGAAGGCGGCTACACGTTCGCGCACGCCCTGAATGATGTCGGGCAGTCTACCGGCTGTTCCGGCAGCTACATCGACAGCCGCCATGCCTTTCTGGCCCAGCCCGATGGAACGATCGTGAACATCGAGTCGCTGCCCTGCGACGAAAGCGCCGGCCTGACGATCAACAACAGCGGCCAGGTTGCCGGCGTGCTACTGACTCATCCGCAAGCCGGCGCCAGCTTCACTCGCCCGTTCCGCTATACGCCCGGAGTCGGCATGATCGAGCTGGGCGCGCCGGAATACCAGACTCACTACCTCTCCGTAGCCGTGAACATCGATGAGGCCGGCAACGTCATCGGTCACTGGACCATGCCCGCGCCACCGCCCTTCGAGCACCACGCCTACATGTACACGGATGCCGGGGGCTTCGTGGACGTCGGCGACTTCGGCTATCCCCGCACCCACCTCAGCGACTCCGATTCCACGGAACAGGCCGTGGGCTACTCACACGTCGATGTCGGACACGCGCACGCCTGCCTCTGGTCGGGCGGGGCACTGCAAGACCTCGGCACGCTCGGCGGTAACAACAGCGAGGCGCTGGCCCTCAATCAATACGGCACGGTCGTAGGTTCCTCCGCCACCGGGGACGGCTCCTGGCGGGCCTTCCACCGCACGGTCTGGGGCGGCCTGCAACCCCTGCCCGAGCCACCGGACGCCGTGCACAGTTCGGCCGATTTCGTCACTGACACAGGCGTAATAGTCGGTAGCTGGACCTCTCCGGACTTCAACACACGTACGTTCTACTACACGAGTTCAACCGGCACGGTCGACGTCGACCCGTACCTGGGCGATCCCGCATACACCATGCCCCTGGCCGTCAACGATGCGGGCGAGATCATAATCCAGGTGGCGGGCTGCGACCCGACCGAGTTCCTGTACTACTTCTCACCAGACGCGGGCGGCCATACGCTGCGCTCACTCCTCTCCGAGCACTTCCCCGGCCGATTCGCCGGCTGCGCCGGCCTGAACAACAGCGGCCAGATCCTCGTCAACTGTGACTTCGGTTCAGCATCCACGACTTTCGCGGCCCTGTTGTCACCTGTGCAGGCCGGCGACATCAACTGTGACGGTGCCATCAACACCTTCGACATCGACCCGTTCGTGCTCGCGATGACGAACCCCACTGCATACGCAACGGAGTACCCGCTCTGTGATTACTTGCTGGCCGACATCACGGGAGACGGCAACGTAACGGCATTCGATATCGACCCATTCGTGCAGCTCTTGACTGCCGCCGACTGATCCACGGCCGGACCGGCCGTACGTGAGGACGACCATCGCACGTGGCACGCTCAGGCGACTCACTGCTCGCCGTCGACCTCGGCGTCAAGACCGGCCTGGCACGCTACTCCCAGACCGGCCGCCTGCTCAGCTACGGCTCCCGCAACTTCGGCACCACCGCCCGATTACGCCGCGCCGCCGGCCAGTTGCTCGCCGAAGACCCCGGCGTGACCTGCCTGGTCCTCGAGGGCGGCGGCCCGCTTGCTGACATCTGGCAACACGCCGCCGAGCACCTGCACATCCCCGTCCGCATCGTCACCGCCGAACGCTGGCGCCGCCTCCTCCTGTACCCCCGCCAGCAGCGCAACGGCCGCCAGGCCAAGCTCCAGGCCGGCCGCCTGGCCCACCGCGTAATATCCTGGTCCGGCGCACCCCGGCCCACCTCCCTCCGCCACGACGCCGCCGAGGCCATCCTGCTCGGCCTGTGGGCCGTACTGGAGCTCGGCTGGCTGCCCGCCCTCCCCGCCGAACTGCGTCCATAGCCCGCCGCTCCCCCGCCACCGGCCGTCCGGCTAGAATCAGACTCCCGACCAGCTTTGGAGACCCGATGCCCCCGCGCCGCAACACTCGCCAGGTGACCGCAGGAAGTGTCAGAATCGGCGGTAACGCGCCCATCGCACTTCAAACAATGACCTCCGGCTACACCTACGACGTCGACAACTGCATCGCCGAGATACAGAAGCTGGCCCGCGCCGGCGCCGACCTCGTCCGCGTCGCCGTCCCCAACCGGCAGGACACCGCCGCCCTGCCCCAAATCCTCGCCGCCGCCCCCGTCCCCATCATCGCCGACGTGCACTTCCACTTCGAACGCGCCCTCGAAGCCATCGCCGCCGGCGTCCACAAAATCCGCCTCAACCCCGGCAACATCCAGGACCGCGCCAAGGTCAACCGCGTCATCGCCGCCTGCAAGGAACGCGGCATCCCCATCCGCGTCGGCGTCAACGAAGGCAGCATCGTCGAACGCCGCGACAAGGACCTGCGCGCCCGCGAAAAGCACGCCCTCGACCAGGACTACCGCGGCACGCTCATCCGCCTCATGCTCGACAAGCTCGCCGACTACCTCCGCATCTTCGAGGACAACGACTTCCACGACGTCGTCATCTCCGCCAAATCCATCGACGCCCGCCTCGTCATCGACCTCTACACCGCCATCAGCCAACGCTGGGACTACCCCCTGCACCTCGGCGTCACGCACGCCGGCCCACCAGAGACCGGCCGCATCCGCTCCATCACCGCCCTCGGCACGCTCCTGGCCAACGGCATCGGCGACACCATCCGCATCTCCTACGCCGCCGACCCCATCCACGAGGTCGAGGACGGCCACGAGCTGCTTTGCACGCTCGGCCTGCGCGCCCGCACACAACCCGAGCTGATCGCCTGCCCCACCTGCGGCCGCATCCAGGTTGACCTGTTCAAGCTGGTCACCGACGTCCGCCGAAAACTCACCGAAATCGACGTGCCCATGAAGGTCGCGGTTATGGGCTGTGTCGTGAACGGTCCCGGCGAATGCGAGGGCGCCGACGTGGCAATCTTCGCCGGCAACGGCCGCGGCATCATCTACGTCCAGGGGCAGCAGACCCAAACTGTGGACGAAAGTCACATGCTCGATGCCCTGCTCGCCGAGTGCCGCCAACTGGCCGACCGCGTCAAACGCGGCACCGCCCAACTGACCGGCACCGCCCCGATAATCGACCCGGCCTCCGGCTAGCCCGACCCGCTCCGCACGCCCTCCAACCAGACCTTCTACCGGACCGCCACCCCCCTCACAACCCAGCCGCCCCCCCTGCTAAGTAGCGCAGCGACCGGCTGGTTACTGACGTTGCGACCGCGGACCCGCCGCTTCGTGCAGACCGGGCGTCCATCAGCCGATGCATCCTGCTGAGCAGACCTGTCAGCCAGGCTACCCAGCCGGGAGGATCACGTGAGCGCTGCGTCAGCAACCCAATCCGAGGACGTCACTCTGCGAACCTTCCCGGTCGCGGTCGAGATGCTCGCCACGGGCCCGCTGGAGATGGACCTCTACGTCAAGCCGGCGCGCGACGCCCAGCCCATCCTCTTCCGAGCGGTCGGCGAACAGTTCACCGCCGACGACCGGCAGCAGTTGACGGACCAGAACATCAGCTTCGTCTACGTCCCCTTCGCCCAGCACGCCGCCTACCGCCGCGGCTTGCTCAACCAGCTCGAACAGGAATTCTTCGACCCCGAGAAGGACCGCCAGGAACGCGTGGACACCGTCCGCCGGGCGTGCTCCAAGATGATCGAGCAGGCCCTGCTGTTCCCCAACCAGCCCGGCAGCATCGAGGCCGTCGCCGACATCTCCCGCCGGTTCACCGAGTGGTCGGCTCGGCACAACGACGAGTTCTCCTACCTGATGGACATGTCTGCCCACGACTACTACACCGTCACGCACATGGTCAACGTCGGCTTCGGCTGCGGCCTGCTCGCCCGCGAGCTCTTCCCGGGCGACGACGACTTCCAGGCCACGGTCATCCAGGGCGGCATGTTGCACGACCTCGGCAAACGCGAAATCCCCATCGAGATTCTTAACAAGGAAGGCGGCCTCGAGCCCCACGAGTGGAAGATCCTCAGCCGCCACCCACTGGTCGGCTACGAAATCCTCAAGGCCAACCGCGCCATCCCGGCCACCGTCCTCGAAATGGTGCGCGACCACCACGAACGCCCCGACGGCAAGGGCTACCCCCACAAATGCTCCGGCGACAACCTCGGCATTCCCGCCCGCATCTGCTCCGTCGTCGACGTCTTCGACGCCATCTCCGCCGCCCGCTCCTACCGCGGCCCGACGCCGCCCCCCGAGACACTCCGCCTTATGAACGAAGGCGCCGGCACCCAGTTCGACGCCGACATCCTGAGCCACTGGGCCCGCCTCGTCACCGGCCTCATCGAGCGCGACCCGGAACGGGCCGTCGCCAACGTGCCCGTCGATCTCAGCCTCACCCTGACGGCCTTCATGCCCGGCAATCCCAATCGCACCGTCGTCACTACGCCCCGCGGCGCCGCCAACATCTGGGATAGCGAGCGCCGCCGCCACAAGCGACACGATTGCAGCATCGTCATCCGCGCCGTCTTCATCCGCCAGGGCAAGGAATGCCCCGTCCCGCTCGGCTCCGCCGTCCCCGTTCGCATGACCGACGTCAGCCAGGGCGGTCTCCAGCTCGAAACCAAATGGCCCCTCACGATCGACGATATCCTCGAGGTCGAGCTGCCCCTCGCCGGCGGTCGCAAGGCTATGCATCGCGCCCGCGTCGTCCGCGTCCGCGGCAAGCGCGATGTCTGGCTCGCCGGTCTCTGCTTCATCAGCGACGAGTAACATCCGAGAATCCTCCGCCGAAGCAGCGTGCGCCCCGAGCCTGCCCGCCGGGCCCAGTCCGCAAGCCCCGAGTGACGCCCCGAATCCGCCCTTGACAAGTGCCGGACGTCCTGTCACGCTACACGAGCTTCTTGCCATCGGGGCAAGGGCTTGATCGAGTGGAAGCGAACTTTGGAGACTGACTATGTGGACTTGGTTCGTCGACTTTCTCATCGCTGCGGCTGCGGCTTTTGTTGGCGTGTGGAGCTACTACAGCTTCTTCGGCGCCTAAGCCGCCTAAGTTGGCAAGTACTGCTCGCTTCGGCCTTGACGGCCGAACAACGCACGAGAACCTGGGAAGGTTTTCGTGCGATCTTTTTTCAGCGGCCTGCCCTGCACGCCATGGACCGCCCCGCCCGACGAAACTATCACCCGCCCCGGGCACTCTCGCCCGTGCCGCTAGGTCGAAAACGCGCCACCACCGCGGCTAGCCAACCGCGCCCCCAAGAACCCCGGCCACGGCAGCACCCTGGCAAAGTCGTCCAGCGCCGGAGCTTAGCGCTTAGTGCCGACCGATTTTTCTACTGCGGCAAGTCGGGCGTCGAGCGCCTCGACAACGGCGAAAAGGGCGTCAATCACCTGTATAGCTACAGGTCCGTTCGCGCTCGTCAGACAGGCCTTCCCCTGATTGTCGGCGAGGTGCTGTCGCTGCTTTTCGATGATCTCTTTTGCTTGCTTCAGGTCCATTTGGAACCCCTGATCTGATTACCTTGCCCCTCTCAGTCGGGGGCTTGCGGGCAATCCTACCGCGCCGCGACTCAGACGGCAAAACTCTGCGTGGCCGCGTCGATCTGGCCGCCCAGCGCTCACTCATGCACCTCGCCAGTGTCCAGTGCCAATACCGCACGATCGCCCTGGGAAGGCCGCCGGGCCGCCCGCTCCGAAATCACACTTCGCCACGCGCCGCCGTACAATGCGGCGCATGGACACGACGCCCAAGCTCGTGGTCGGCACCGCCGGCCACATCGACCACGGCAAAAGCCGACTCGTGCTGGCGCTCACCGGCACCGATCCCGACCGCTTGCCCGAGGAGAAGGCCCGCGGCATGACGATCGACCTCGGCTTTGCCCACACCCAGATCGACGGCTGCGACATCTACTTCGTGGACGTCCCCGGCCACGAGCGCTTCATCCGCAACATGGTGGCCGGCGCCACCGGCATCGACGTCGCCGTGCTCGTCGTCGCCGCCGACGACTCCGTCATGCCCCAGACGCGCGAGCACGCCGAGGTCCTCAGCCTGCTCGGCATCAACCGCTGCGTCGCCGTGTTGACCAAGATGGACCTCGTCGATGATGAGTGGGCGGCGGCCGTTGAAGATGAAGTTCGCGGGCTGTTGGAGAGCCTGGCCATCCAGCCGATTGGCTGCGTCTGGACCTCCGCCGAAACCGACCGCGGCATCGACGATCTCCGCCAACTGCTAGCCCGCCTGGCACAGGAGCAAAGCCGCCACGCCGACCCCTACCGCTGGTTCTGCCTCCCCATCGACCGCGCGTTCGTCATCGCCGGCCGCGGCACCGTCGTCACCGGTTCAGTGGCGCACGGAGGCGTAACACGCGACGAGGAGCTCGAGCTCTGGCCCGCCGGCCAGCGCGTCCGCGTCCGCGACCTGCAAACGCATTACGACGGCCTCGACCACGCCGCCGGGCGACGCCGCCTGGCCCTCAACCTCGCCGGCCTGTCGCGCGACGAGGTCGCCCGCGGCTGCACGCTCGCCACGCCCGGATACCTCGAACCCACGCGCTGGCTCGATGTCTGGGTCGCCGCCCTGCGCATGCCCGGCAAGGAACGGCGCCAGACACTGCGGATACGACTCCACATCTCCACCACTGAAGTCCTCGCCGAGCTGCACCTGCGCGAAAAACCCACCGAAGACCCCCTCCGAGACCTCTTCGCCCAAATCAAAGTCGCCGAGCCCATCGTCACCACCTGGGGCCGGCGCTTCATCCTGCGCGACGAAAGCGGCAACCGCACCCTCGGCGGCGGATGCATCCTCCGCCCCGTCGCCCGCCCCTGGACCGCCAAACGCCCCGCCCACCTCCCCGGTCTGGCAACCCTCCGCGCCGGCTCACCAATCGAACGACTCGAGGAGGTCATACGCGCCGCCGAATGGCAGCCCCTGACCGACAAGCAACTCGCCCTCCGCGCCGGACTGCCCGACGACCAGGACGCCGCCGAAACCTGCCGCCGCCTCACCGGCGCCGGCAAGATCCGCATCATCGAAGCCGCCTCCCTGCGCCTGCGCGCCCACAACGCACACCTGGCCACCCTCTCCCAGGACCTCGACCGCCGGCTCAAAACCCTGCTTAAGGACAACCCCCGCCTGCCCGGCCTCCCGCTGTCGCAGGTGCCCGGCTGGATGCCCAGCGCCTGCCCCGCCCGCCTGCGGCCCGCCCTGGCCGACTGGTGGGTCCAGCACGGACCCGTCGCCCTTGAGCACGACCACATCGTCCCGGCCGGCCAGCGCCAGCAGATGTCCGCCGCCGACCAGGCCCTCTTCGACGAGATCCTCCGCGAGCTGGACGAAGCCGCCTTTCAGCCGCCCGGCCCCGCCGGCCTGCGCTGCTGCACGCCCCGCAACGAGAAGCGCATTCGCCAACTCATCGACCTCGCCCTCACCCAGCGCAAGCTCGTCCGCATCGCCAACGACCTCTGGCTCCACGAACGCCGCTGGCAGGAGCTCGTCCAACTAGTCGCCGACGCCATCAAGAAACAGGGCGGCATCACCGTCGCCGACATCCGCACCCTGCTGAATTCCTCCCGCAAGTACGTCGTCCCCATCGTCGAAGCCCTCGACGCCGCCGGCATCACCCGCCGCAGCGGCGACCTCCGCCAACTCGGCCCCAAGGCCCCCGCCCAGCCCAACCAGTAGCGCCGACCCTGCCCCCGTGCCTCAGCCGCGACCACGTGCCAGCAACTCTCGTGCGCCAGCCGGCGCCAGCTCCTCCGCTAACCGCGCCAAGTACCGCCAACTTGCCGCAAACGCTCTGTCCCTTCAGCCAGCATACGCTTGCCGGAAACGGCCCTCTCCAATAGGATAGTCAGACTGTGCCCCGGCCCGGCCGCACACGCGCCGCCGCCGGCCGGCGATTGTCTGGAGAGGTGTCCGAGCGGCTGAAGGAGCTGGTTTCGAAAACCAGTGTGCGGGTAACCGTACCGCGGGTTCGAATCCCGCCCTCTCCGATCCGAAAAGCCCTGCAACAGCACCACAGCCCATCCCAACCCCCCTCCCCCAGGGAGGGGTCAGGGGAGGGTCAGAGCCCGCGCGAGGGGTTAAGGGAGCGTCAAACCCCGCGGGAGACCTCCGGCGAGCTTCTACAGCCGCGAGGGTCCACGCGAGGGTTCAAAGCCGCGGGAAAGGTCCGGGGAGGGTCGAACCCTGCACGTGTGCCACTGCTCTGTGAGCAGTGTCTTCATCTGTCGGCACGCCCAGACCCATGCAATCCTACCGTGGTCGCCCTACCACTCCCGGGCCCATTCCGGCGCGCTCACTTCCTCGAACTGGTTCGCGTTGAAGTCCGCGAGCTGCCGCTCACCCAAGGTCCCGTCCGCCTGCATCTCCGCCACAAGAATCGCGCCGCCGCGCGCCAGAACCAGTCGACCAGTGTGATCCCAATCCGCCCAGTCGGCGTCGAATTGCACGCGCTCGCCGTCCGCCGTAGCCAGCTCGAATCCGAGTTTGCGCGGGACATCGCGCGCACTTATGTGCATCCACAACTCGGCTGTCGGCCCGTCCTGCGTATCCAGGTCTTGCTGCTGTCGGCAGCGCGGACGAACCCGCCGCCACGTCATTGGCGCGTGGGTTCGATAGCCCCGCCGCCCCGCGAATTCGACATCGCCAGGACTGACTTGCTCCCAGCCGCTTAGCCCGAGTCGGCGAAACCAGATGGGCTCCGCGCCATCGCCGCACTCCGCACGCACACCAAACCATGCGGGCAACGACGTATCGGGATCCAGCTTCGCCTCCTCCGGCGGGTGGTTCAGCCATAGCTCGCTGCGGCTCTCGAACACGCCTCCCCCATCAGACGAGAAGGCTTTGAACCAGAGGGCGAGCGCGGTGAGATACGGCGGCCGGCTGATCGCGGTCCAAGGGTACGGCCGTCGCCCGTACTTGGCGGCAAAGTAGACCAAGTACCGGCCATCGGGCGAGAGATCGGCACGGTAATCGTAGATTACACCCTTGAACCACTGCCCCGCCTCGAAACGGTCCGTGTCGGTCTGCCACTTGATGACCTGGACCAGCCGGCGCGGTCCGCGGCGAAAGACGACACCGACGGGCGCTTCGCGCGCCAGGATCACATTAAGCCGCGCCACGCTCTGCCGAGCTTCCATCGTCACACACCCGTTCCCATTCCAGGACGCTACGCGCCAGTGACCGCCAGTCAAGCCCCAGCGGGGCGAAAGCCTGTAGCTCGGCGGCGCAAGCCCCGGGGATGCGCCACACACACAGCCCCGACAACCAAGCCCCAACGGGGCGACACTGTTTTTCGACTGCCAGAATCCACCACCCCGCAACAGCCACCGCTAGCTACCAACAACCCCGCCCCAACACTTTGACCCCACCCCATTCACGCGCCATATATCAATTGCTCACGCAGTGCCCGGAACGCCTTGGCGAACCCGTCGGCCCCAGCGCCAAATCGCGCCGGAAAAGCTGACCGTCCCGTGACACGGCGCGCTTCGTCGTCCGGCAACAGCGGGCCCTGTCGGTCGCAGACCGCCGTGCCGGCTGTCGGGTACAGCGAACCGAGTACGCGGATCTCGCCGTTCAGCGTCCCGCAGACCCATGCGTTCGCATACAGCCGCTCGGTCGTTCCGCCACCCAGATCCCCGCCAATC
>Ga0334888_1003621_pt1 | contig 15006 bp, 12 predicted proteins | sample GraSluR1_MG_FD_207227 | JGI IMG/M metagenome (GOLD analysis project Ga0334888, IMG submission 207227) | Sludge microbial communities from methane-producing bioreactor in Wageningen University, Netherlands - Granular Sludge_3_08-R1 | ecosystem: Engineered > Bioreactor > Anaerobic > Unclassified ...
ACCACTGGGAGGCTTGCTAGATGATTATCAGGATGACTTTTGTGGGCACGCCGGGCGTTTGAGCCCACTTGCGGACAGTCGCCCGTGTCGCGCGAGAGTGCCATCGTCGGGCACTCGCATTCCCAACTGTCTCCGCCCGACAATCCCCTCCATTCTACTCGTCCCGCTCTTCCGCCCAGCCGTCCGAAGGGCGCGTCCCGGCGAGCCGGGGCCGCCCATCCCCTTCCGGCCAGGGACAAACCGCTCCCCCGAAGTGTACCACACACCGCCGCACGCCCAAAGCCGAAAGCCCAGCCGGTCCGCCAATCCAACCGAGTGATTTCCCCTACGTACTCCCGTAGCCGGCGACTGAACGCAACCTGCCCCGCGCAGATGCAGAGCAAGGGATGATCTCGTGCTTCACCTCCGCGGTCTTCAGTCGTCCCTCGCGGGACTTGGGTGTGGGGAGGCCGAGCGAAACCGGCCTTCAAAGGCTGGTCTATCCTCGCGTCGGCCCGGCGGCCGGGAGAAGCGTCATCGAACCGGAAGCCCGTTGGAAACGGGCTGCGGTGGGGAGGGACAGAAGGGTGGTGTGCGTGGGGGCACGTCAACCGGCCCTCGAAGGGCCGGCCTACGAGCCCGCCGCGGCGGGCAAGGCCCGTCAACGGGCCTGAACCCAACGTGGGGGACTCATCCTGTCCCTGCGGGACGGAAAGAAGATTGGGGGTGTTGTGCGGCGAACCCGGCCTTGAAAGGCCGGGCTATCCTCGCCCCGGCTCTCGGCCGCTGTGTCTGCGTCTCCGGCCGCCGCAGGCGAATCACTTCGCCCCTCCGTCGTGGAGCTTGCCCGCCGCGGCGGGTCGCAGAGCCTGCCCCGGCGCGCCGGGGTCGTTTGGGTTGCGGGCGCAGCCCGCGGTGCGGTTCGCGTTCCCCAATCGAGCCGATTGCGGTAGATTGCACCCTGTCGCGGCGCCGGTAATTGCAGTGGTCCTTGAGGGAGCCTCATCATGACTCGGGTCTGGACGGCGGATGCGTTGATGGACCTGATGCGCGGGTCCCAGCCGGCGTGCGTGCTGGCCGCGGGGGCGGAACTGGGCGTGTTTGACGCGCTGGCCGACGGACCCGCATCGGCCGCGGACGTGGCGAGCCGAACCAGTGCCGATCCACGAGCCGCCATCGTGCTGCTCGATGCCCTGGCGGCGCTGGATCTGCTGGTGAAGCAGGGCAACACGTACGCCGTTCCGCCGGCCCTGGTCGATCTGCTGACCGATCGCGGGCAACGGCCGGAAGTGCTCGCCATGGTGCGGCACCAGGCCAATTGCCTGCGCCGCTGGTCGCAACTGGGCCGGGTGGTCCAGTCCGGCGAGCCGGCCGAGCGAGTGGCGAGCGTACGCGGCCCCGACGCCGACCAGGCGGCCTTCATCCAGGCCATGCACGCCGCGTCGGCCGGCGCCGCCGCGATCGTGGCCGACATCGGCCCGCCGGCGTTTCGACACCTTCTGGACGTGGGTGGCGCGTCCGGCACGTGGACGATGGCATTCCTGCGGGCCGTGCCGGATACGAAGGCCACGCTCTTCGACCTGCCGCCGGCCATCGGCCACGCCCGGCGGCGGCTCGGCGAGGCCGGACTGATCCACCGTGTGACCCTGGCGCCCGGCGACTTCTACGCCGATCCGCTGCCCGCGGGGGCGGACCTGGCCTGGGTCAGCGCCATCATCCACCAGAACAGCCGCGAGCAGAACCGAGACCTTTTCCGCAAGGTGGCGGATGCGCTGGAACCGGGCGGCCGAATTCTGATTCGCGACATCGTGATGGACGAAACGCGAACCCGGCCCGTGGCCGGCGCCCTGTTCGCCGTCAACATGCTGACGGGGACGCCGCGCGGCGGCACGTTCACCCTGCGGGAGATCGACGAGGACCTCCGGCGGGCGGGCTTTTCCGACGCAGCCCTTTGTCGCCGCGACGAGTGGATGAACTCGGTGGTCCAGGCCGTCAAACGGACGTGAAACCGTGACCGACACCCGCCGGATCTCTGCCGACCGACTGGCCTTCGGGCTGGTCGTGCTGGCGTGGGGCGTGCAGGCCATCGTGGCCCAGTCGCTGCTGCTGCGGGAGGCGCTGGTCCTGATGTACGGCAGCGAGTTTGCGTGGGGCGTTGTGCTTTTTGCGTGGCTGCTGGGAGTGGCCGTCGGCGGGTTGATCGGGGGGCGGCTGGCCCAATGTCTGCGCCGGCCGGATGCCGGGCTTGTCGTTGTCCTGGTGTTGCTGAGCCTGGCGGTCTGCGTGGAGATCTGGGTGTTCCGCGGGGCGCGGGCATGGCTCGGCACGCGGCCGGGCGAACTGCTGCCTCTGCCGCGCACGGCGCTGGCCGCCATGCTGTTCGTCTCGCCGGCGAGCGCCCTGGTGGGGCTCTCGTTTCCGTTTGCCTGTCGGCTGGTGGCGGAGCGGGGATGGTCGGGGGGCGCGGGGTCGCTCGGCAGCGTGTATGCGTGGGAGTCGGCGGGCAGCCTGGTGGGCGGAGCGGCGTTCAGCTTCTGGGCCGTGGATCGCCTGGCGCCGATCGAGACGGCCCTGGCCGGCGGCACGCTGGTCACGGCGGCGCTTTTGGCGTGGATGATCGCGAGCCGGCGACGGTGGGCCGCCACTCTTCTGGGCATCCTGGCGGGGGCGGGGCTGGTGTGCGTGATCTGGGCGGGCGACGCGTGGGACCGCGCGCTGGTGCATCGGCGATGGAATACGCTGGCCCCCGGCTATGCGCTCCGCGCGGAGGCGGAGTCACGCTACCAGAACCTCACCGTGGGGCAGCGGGCCGACCAGTACACTCTGTACTGCGACGGCCAGATCGCGGCAGACTTTCCCGACCCCTACTCCTTCGCGCCGCTGGCTCACTTCTGGATGTGCCAGCATCCGGCGCCCCGCAACGTGCTCGTGCTGGGCGGCGGGGCGGAGGGTCTGCTGTCCGAAGTGCTCAAGCACCCGGTTCAACACGTGGACTTCGTGGAGCCGGACCCGCGGCAGATCGACATCGTCGAGCCGTTCCTGCCGGAGGCGGACCGGGCCGCCCTGCGGGACCCGCGCGGGGTCGTGCATCACGTGGACGCGCGGTACTTCATCAAGACCCAGCGTGGTCGCTTTGACCTGGTGCTCGCTCGATTGCCCGAACCGACGTCCGCCCTGCGGACCCGCCTGTACACGACGGAATTCTTCGGTGAGCTTCGCCGGGCGATGACGGGTGAGGCCGTCCTGTGCCTTTCGGCAGCCGCCATGCCAGGCGAGTTGTCCCCGCTGTCAGCAGAGTACCTGGCGTCGATCCGGGCGACGGTCGCGCAACACTTTCCGGCCGTGACGATCACATGGGGCGACCCGGCCCACGTGTTGGCGGCCACGCGGCCGGGGCTGACTGCAACGACGTTCCAGGCGCTGGAGCAACGATTCGCACAGCGCGATGTGAACGCGGCCCACTTCCATCCGCTGCTGTTTGAGGAGCCGCTCGATCCGGACAAGATCGCCCGGCGGACGGCCGAGCTGGACGCCGTGCCTCACCCTGCCGTCAGCACCGATCTTCGCCCGCGGCTGTACCTGCTGCGACTCGATCTCTGGGACCGAATGACCGGCGGCCTGGACCGCGCCGGCGGGCGCGTCTTCGAGCGGCTGCGCCACGTCCGCCGGACGGACGCGGTCCTCGTGCTCGCCGTTGCCGCCGCACTGACGTTGGCCGGTGGCTGGGCCGGGGCGCGGCGACAGGCGGGCCGGCGGCTGGGGTTGCGATGGGGGGCTGTCCTGCTTTCCGTCTGGACGACCGGCTTCGCGACCATGGCCTTGAGCCTCGTGTGGCTGTTTGCGTTCCAGACTCTCTACGGCTACGTGTACCAGCGGATCGGCTGGATCATCGCCGTCTTCATGGGCGGGCTGGTTATCGGCTGCGCCGTCGCGGCCAGGCGCCTGCCGGCAGCAAGCCCGACGATCCGCCTGGGACGTCGGCTGGTGGTCGTGGACGTGATGCTGGCCGGCCTTGCCGTGGCTGTTCCCGTCGTGTTGCCGTGGCTCGGTCGGATGCAGGCCGTCTCCGGGGCGTTTGTGTGGGTGGAATGGGTGGTCATGCTCATGGTCGCGGGCACGGGCGTGTTGGGGGGGGCGGCGTTTGCCCTGGCGGGCGGGTTGCGCATGGTCGGCGGCGGTCCGGCCGCCCCGGCCGCGGGCGCCATCGTGGGCGCCGACCACGCCGGCGCCTGCCTGGGCGCCCTCATGACGGGCATCCTCCTGGTTCCGGCGTTTGGCATTCCCTTCGCGGCCGTCCTTCTGGCCGGCGTCAAGCTCACGTCCGCCGTCCTGCTGTGGGCGACAGGGCGACAAACCCGAACGGCAAGCGCCGGCGCGTGTCAGTGAGCGTGTTCGCCGGGCGCGGGGTCCGGCCGGCAGCGAACGGCCTTCTCGCCAGGTCGCCGACATCAACCGCGACTGAAGTCATCTGCTGGAATGGCGGTGGCGTCCGCGTGGCCGAGAACGGAGCGGCGGTAGACGGCGATGCCCAGGCAGGTGAGGGGAATGGCCAGCACCAGACCCAGAAAGCCGAGCAGTTTTCCCCAGACGAAGACGCTCAGCAAAATGATGGCCGGGCGCAGGCCGGTTTGCTTGCCCATGATCCGCGGCACCAGGACGCCGTCCTGAATGAGTTGGATGATCCCGAAGATGGCGAGCACCAGTGCGACCGACCAGAAGACGCTGCCGCCTCTCTCCACGGCTCGCAGGACGGCCAGCATCAGGGCGGGCACCATGCCGACAATCTGCAGATAGGGGACGATGTTCAGCAGCCCGATGAAGAGGCCGAGCAGGATTCCCATGCGAAGGCCGATCAGCCAGAAGGCGATCGCGAACAGCACGCCCACCGTCAGGGCAATGAGAATCTGCCCCCGGAAGTAGCGGCTCATGGCGAACGAGAATTCGTCGAGGAATCCGACGATCCGTTCTCGGTGTTGCGGCGGCAGGTACGTTTTCCAGCCGCCCGCGATGCGGCCGTAGTCAATGGAGACAAACACCACGTACAGCAGGACGATGAGCAGCACGCTCAGCCCGACCACGAAACTGAGTGTCCCGCTGACCACGCTCAGGACGCCGGGCGCCAGCTTCCGGCCGAGGTTCACGGCGTATTGCTCCACGCGCTCCTGGGTCAGGGCGTCCCGCAGTTCCTTTCGTACGACCTCCAGCGCGTGCCGAACGGTCTCATTCTTCTGCGCCGCGATGTAATCGTCGATTCGCTCGCGGAGGGGTCTGGCTTCCTGGAACGCGGCGGCGTCCTCCCCGAATCCGCTGATGACGGTGGTAAAATCGGCGAGCTGCCCGGCCGCGATGGGAATGGCGATCACCACCAGGGCGCTGAGAACCACCAGGCAGCCGAGCACGGTGAGCAGCGTGGCCGCAACCCGGTTCCTCAGCCGTGTCTCCAGGGCGCTGACCACCGGGTTGATCAGGTACGCCAGCAGAATGCCCAGGGCAAACGGGATGAGCACGTCCGACAGGTACCGAAGCAGCCAGATGAGACAGAACGCGCCCAGGGCGCCGAGCGCCAGCCGCACGACGCGGTCCAGATCATACCGTTGTGATGGCGGCGTGGCGGGGGACATTGGGTACGATTGGACCCCAGACCGGTCGGCGTGGCAACTCAGAAAACACGCGGATTGCGGGAAGGGGGCCGAAGAGGGGTTCCGGTCCGCGTCTAGTGGTCGATGGTGGTCAGCACACGCCGGATGACGCGCTCCAGGTCATCCGCTCGGAACGGCTTGGATACGAATCCGTTTGCGCCGGCGGCTCGAAGCTCCTCGGAGTGCTCGTCCAGCGGATAGCCGCTGATCAGGAGCACGGGCAGCGCCTGCTTGACCTGCCTCAGCGCGGCTACGACCGGGGGCGCGCCTTGGTCCCCGATCGTCAGATCAACGATGGCCAGGTCCACGTCCTCCACCTGCTCCCGGAGGACGCGGACCGCCTCGTCGGCGTTCGATGCGCACGCCACGCGGTAGCCGGCCGATTCGAGCGTGCGGCGAATGGTGGACAGAACCATCGGTTCGTCATCGACAATCAGAATGGTGGATGAGCGCGATTGCCCGGACCCGGTGTTGTTATGCCCAGCCGTCACAAATGCCTCCCAACTCGTTTCTGGCAAAGCAGTTATGGAGCTGCTTGGACTCGGACAGGCCCGGAACGAGCCACTACGAGGGCTTCATTATAGAAGTGAAGATAGGACAATTCAAGCTTGTGTTCAACAAGCGACATCGGATTCCATGAAGTGATTCTGTCTGCCCTCTCCGGACGACGGGACTCCGCGGAGCCTCGGACGGTTCTGCTCCGATGGGCTGTTGGAGGTTCGTGCGGGCGGTCGACGCGGGGCGATTCGGGTTCCGGCGAGCGCGACGGTGGGCGTGGGGCTGCGTGGTTCTGCGCGAGCCGGCCGTGGGCTTTCCCTCGCTTGACCACGGTCATCGCCATCGCTACCTTCGCTGCCGGCCAGGCTGGGCGGAGTCTTGTGCGCAGACGCAACGGCTTCGCCCGTGAAATACCGGCTGCCTGGGTTGCCCCTTCCAGCAGATTGGATTCAACGCAGCCGCATGGCACGCGCATTGCAGCGGAACGCGGAAGCCCGCCGTCCGGCCGGGCAAGCGCATGGACCCTACTTACGGAGCGGTTCTTCGATGATCATCGGCATCCCCAAGGAAGTGAAGAAGCACGAGTATCGAGTGAGCATGACACCGGCGGGCGTGGAGGAGTTGACCCGGCACGGCCACTCCGTTCTGGTCGAGACGCAGGCAGGTGCGGAGTCCGGCCTGACGGACGAAGAGTACGTCTCGGCGGGAGGGAGCATCGTTCCCACCGCGAAAGACGTGTTCGGCCGGGCAGACATGATCATCAAGGTCAAGGAGCCGCAGGCCTCGGAATGGCCTCTGATGAAGGAGGGGCAGGTGATGTTCACCTACTTCCACTTCGCGGCCAGCCGGGAATTGACGGAGGGATGCCTCCAGACGAAGTCGGTGTGCATCGCGTACGAGACGATTCAGGACGCCCACGGTCGGCTGCCCTTACTGACGCCCATGAGCGAAGTGGCGGGCAAGATGAGCATCCAGGAAGGCGCGAAGTACCTGGAGAAGCCGATGACAGGGCGCGGCATTTTGCTGGGCGGGGTGCCGGGCGTGGAGCCGGCGGAGGTCATGATCATCGGCGGCGGCGTGGTCGGCACGTGTGCGGCCAAGATCGCGGCGGGCATGGGCGCCCACGTTTTTATCCTGGACATCGACCTGGACCGGTTGCGCTACCTGGACGATGTGATGCCGGACAACGTGGATACGATCTACAGCAACCAGTACAACATCCGCAAAGGGCTGCGCACGGCGGACCTGGTGGTCGGGGCCGTGCTGATTCCCGGCGCCCGCTGTCCGGTGCTGATCCCCCGGGAGTACCTGTCCCTCATGAAGCCGGGATCGGTGATCGTGGACGTGGGTGTGGATCAGGGCGGGTGTTGTGAAACCATCCGGCCGACCACGCACGACGATCCGGTGTACGTCGTGGACGGCGTCGTGCATTACGGTGTGGCAAACATGCCGGGCGCCTGCTGCCGGACCTCAACCATCGCCCTGACCAACGCCACTCTGCCGTACACCATTCAGCTCGCCAACTTGGGCTATAAGAAGGCGTGCGCGGCAGACTGCGGCCTGGCCAAGGGCGTGGACATGGAGTTGGGCAAGTTGACGAACCAGGCCGTCGCAGAATACTTCAAGATGCCCTGCACTCCGGCCTCGGTCATGGGGTAGACGGCGGTCCCAAGGGCCGACATCCACGGGGCGCGGCGCGACGGGGCGGGTTTGCGCCTACATGGCGCGATGGGCAATGTCGCGGCGGCAGTAAGCCCCTTCGAACTGAATTCGATCCACCGCCTCGTACGCGCGGTCACGAGCGGCGCGGATGGTCTCGCCCAGCGCCGTCACGCCGAGCACTCGGCCGCCGGCCGTCACGATCTGATCCCCCACCGTCTTTGTCCCGGCGTGGAATACGGTGACATCCGGCAGTGCGCCCGCCTCCGCCAGGCCCGTGATGACCTTGCCCTTCTCATAGCTGCCCGGGTACCCGCCGGCCGCCATCACCACGCACACGGCGGGGCGCGGGTCCCACCGCAACTCGATCTTGTCCAGCCGGCCGTCCAGAACGGCCTCCACCGCCTCGATCAGGTCGGATTGCAGCCGCGGCAGAATCGCCTGCGTCTCCGGATCGCCGAACCGGCAGTTGAACTCCAGCACCTTCGGCCCGGCCGGTGTAAGCATGATCCCGGCGTACAGCACGCCGCGATACGGATTGCCGTCTCGCTGCAACACGTCAATCATGGGAACCAGCACGTCGCCCTGGACTACGCTCATCACCTTGTCGCCCGCGATGGCCGTCGGGCTGTAGGCGCCCATGCCCCCGGTGTTCGGGCCGGTGTCGCCTTCGCCGATCGGCTTGTGATCCTGGGCGGAGTCCAGCACATAAATGGTCCGGCCATCCACCAGGGCCAGCACGGACAGCTCCGGCCCCTCCAGCCGCTCCTCGACGAGCACCGTGTCGCCGGCGTCCCCGAAGATGCGGTCCTCCATGATCCTCTCGAGGGCCAGGACCGCCTGGGCCGGCTCGTCGCAGACAATGACGCCCTTGCCCGCGGCCAGCCCGGCCGCTTTGACCACCAGGGCGCAGTCGCGGGTGAGGGTGTACTCGCGCGCATCGCGGAATCGGTGGAAGATGCGAGCGGAGGCCGTCGGAACGCCGGCCGCCCGCATCAGCTCCTTGGCATACGCCTTGTCGCCCTCGATCCGGGCGGCGGCGGCCGTCGGGCCGAAGACGCGCAGGCCGGCCTGCTCGAACCGGTCCACGATCCCGGCGCAGAGCGGCGCCTCCGGCCCGACGATCGTCAGGTCCACCTGGCGCTCGCGGGCCAGGGCCAGCAGCCCATTGATATCCTCCGCGGCGACCGGCACGTTTTCACCCAGCAGCGCCGTCCCGGCATTGCCCGGAGCGCAGATCAGCGCCGACACCCGCGCCGACGCCGCCACCTTCACTGCCAAGGCATGCTCCCGCCCGCCACCACCGACCAAAAGAACCTTCATCACGCCTACCCTGTCATCCACTGCTTCATCCAGGACCGCGCCGCCGAACGATGGCGAATGCGAACCAGACGCCGATCAGGACGCCATTCTGTATACGTGCCCCCGCCTGCGGTGGCAACCCGGACGCGGCTGGAGGATGGAAGAACGCCACCCATGAAGGTATGCTTATTGGACGAATCAGGCTGAGCCCCCTGAGAGGCAGTCGCCGGAGGCAGGCACAGTTCAGCAGCGCCGCACGCATGAGAAGGACCCACCGACCATGGCAAGCCCATTAAGCAAGCTCAGCATTCATGGCTTCAAATCCATCGAAGCACTCGATGACTTCGACATGGGGAGCCTGAACGTGCTCATCGGGGGCAACGGCGCCGGCAAGAGCAACTTCGTGGATTTCTTCCGCATGTTGCGGGCAATGACCGATGCGGCGCTCCAGCAGTTTGTACAGCGGTTCGGCGGGGGTGACGGCTTTCTGTTCATGGGACCCAAACGAACCCGCCAGATCAAAGCTCACCTGGAGTTTGGCAAGAACGCATACGAATTCGATCTTGAGCCGACGGCGGACGGCGGGCTGCAGATCCTGGACGAACGCGTTCAGTACACGGGCGGCCGGGGACTTGGGGGGTTGAAGTCGCTCGGCCGGGGCAACCGAGAGTCACAGTTGAAGGCTCACCAATCCGATTCCGCGTCCTCCGGGCAGGGGCTGGGGGTCCCGTATTACGTGTTTGAATCCGTGTCGAAATGGACGGTTTACCACTTCCATGACACCAGTCTGGAGGCCGGCATGCGGCGGGAGCACCCGGCCATCGACCAGGAGGAATTGCACGCGGACGGATCGAATATCGCACCGTTTCTGCTGTACCTGCAAACCAGGAGCGCGAGCACGTATGACCTGATTCGCGACACGGTCCGGCTGATCGCGCCATTCTTCGATGATTTCCGCCTCAAGCCACAGACCAAGGGGGGCGAAGAGAAGCTCCGGCTCGATTGGCGTCAGAAGGGCGGCCGCTACCCATTCAGCGTTATTCATCTTTCGGATGGGATGATCCGGTTCGTTTGCCTCGCCACGGCGTTGCTGCAGCCTAATCCCCCCGCGACGATCGTCATCGACGAACCGGAACTGGGGCTCCACCCGTTCGCGATCAACATCCTTGCCGATCTGGTTCAGTCCGCCGCCGAGCGCACGCAAGTCATCGTCTCCACGCAATCGCCCGCTCTTCTGGACCACGTCAACGCCGACGATGTGATCGTGGTCAACCGCCGGAAAGGGGGGTCTGAGTTCACCCGCCTGGACCCAGCGGAGCTGAAGAACTGGCTGGAAGAGTACTCCATCGGCGAGCTCTGGCAGAAGAACGTCGTCCAGGGAGGCCCTGGCCATGAATGAAATCGTGGCGATCGTCGAGGGCCAGACGGAGCAGACGTTTGTGAGAGATGTGCTCGCGGAACACCTCGGGGGGCGAGGGATGAGCATCTGGGCCGTCCTGCCCGGCCGCAGTCGAAGGAAGGGCGGTGTGAAAAAGTGGAAGACTGCCCGTGGCGACATCATCCGCACTCTTCGGGAAGGACGGTACTGCACCACGATGTTCGATTTCTACGCGCTGCCCGACGATTGGCCGGGCAGGAAGGAGGCGGCAACCCTTCCGTGGGAAGAGCGAGGCGAGCACGTTGAACAGGCAATCTCGAACGACATCGCGGCGGCATGCGGAGAGAGCTTCGATCGACGGCAGTTCGTTCCATACGTGCAGGTCCACGAGTTCGAAGCACTGCTCTTCTCGAACATAACCGAGCTTGCCCGGTCATGCGAGGCCGTCTCTGATCACCCATCCGAAACTCTGAGGCAGAGACTCCAGGCGGTCCTCGACGAGGCCGCAAACCCGGAAGCGATTGACGATGGGCATGATACGTGCCCGTCTCGCCGCATCCTGCGAGTGGTGCGAGGGTATCGGAAGGCGACGCTCGGGCCGATCATCGCCGGGCGCATCGGCATCGAAACCCTCAGAGGAGCTTGTCTTCACTTCGCATCCTGGCTGGAGCGGCTTGAGAAGGTGGCACCGACTTCGTGACGCGACCACCACTCGTTCCACCGACCGAGGGGCGGTGGCCGCCGCCCTTGACCCGGCCCCTCGGGAGGCTAAGGTAGATTCAGAGTAGAGCGGCGTAGCTCAGTTGGTTTAGAGCATGGGATTCATAAACCCAAGGTCGTGGGTTCGACCCCCACCGCCGCTAGTGATGTAACTTCAGACAGGCCAGCCGGTTGGGGCTGGCCTTTGTCATGCGCGGGTGGGGCGTACAATGGTGGCCGGAGGGTCCTCGTCGTGAAGACAATGCCACTGTTGAGCCTGATTCTGCTGCTGCCGGCGGCCGGCTGCGCGCCGGAGGTCGTCGATGTCAACGCGTATCTGGGGGACCAGCCGTTTCCGGCCCCCTCGCGGCAGGTGACGGTTTTTGTGGAATGCCACCCGGGTGACCAGCCGATGCTGCTGGCGCGTGGGGCGGCCCGGGCCGTCGAGGCGGAGTTGGATCGCCGGGGGTACGCCGTCGTGGAGAAACCGGATGAGGCGGACTATGTACTGACCTGCCTCATCCGCGTGGGCGGCGGCCGGGTCGTCACGCAGGCCGTCCCCCGCTACGCCGACCTGTACGCCGCGCCGTGCTGCGCCGGCGGATATGGTGGATGGCACCGATCCCGCATGTACGGCTACGGCTACGCCACCCCGTACGTCGAGGAATCATGGCGGGAGTTCGACCGGCAGCTTCACGCCACTTTGCTGGATCGTCCGCGCTTCGACAGCGCCCCCGAGAACGCCCGCCACCAGGCCATTGTCTGGCAGGCTACCGCGGTCAGCACCGGCACCGACCGCGACCTGCGGGCCGTGCTCCCATATCTTCTGGCCGGGCTGTTTGAGCACTTTGGCGAGGACACGGGCAGGCTCCGCCACTACCAATACACGTCGCATAGTGACGAGGTGGAGCGGTTTCTGAACGACCACGACCGGATGGAGACCGGAAGACCGGCTGGAAAGCCGGTCCCACAGGGAAGACCGGCTGGAAAGCCGGTCCCACAGGGAGGAAGACCGGCTGGAAAGCCGGTCCCACAGGGAAAGGAGACCGGCGGAGAGGCTGGTTCCACAAGGAAGGAGACCGGCTGGAAAGCCGGTCCCACAGGGAGGGAGACTGGCTGGAAAGCCGGTCCCACACCAGAGGCTGGTCCCACACCGGCGGCGGGTCCCACAGGGAAGGTGACGAGGTGGAGCGATTCCTGGACGAGCGCGACTGAGTGCCGCCCCGCGCCCGATAAGCGGCAGACTGTGTGCCGGCTTGTCCTCGACGCCGCCCGCCAGAGCCCGTTTTATCGGCCACTCGAATCCGCAGACTCCCCCGCCTGCCCACTCCACACGCCAGGAAAATGTATCGTATGTTTCCAAAACAGCGGATGGGGCCCGTTCGCCGGGGCCGGTGTAAACAGACTCACCCGTGAAAGGGGTAAGTTGCCATGAACGATTGGCAGAGGAGATTTACCAGCAAGCTGGAGACGGTCCGCGGGGCCTCGAGCGATCGCTTCGAGGAGACGGTGGAACGCTGCGTGGGCCCGGTGTATGAGGAGTTCCAGAAGTTCACGGCCCAGCAGGGTTTCACGGCGTCGGCCCCGCTGTCCAAGGCGGGCATTCGCACGTTCAAATTCTCGCTTACCGAGAATGCGTACGTGCTGATGACGTTCCGGCTGAACAACCTGGAAAACTGCGAGTTGCTCAGCGAGTTCGTCATCCCAAACCGAGGCAAGCTGCCGCCGATCAACCAGCACGTGGAGCTGTCCGAGGTGAACGAAGCCTGGGCGCGCCGCGCGTTTGAGCAGGCGCTGGACCACTTTGTCGACGCCTACGCGGACGCCGTGGGCGGCGGCTCGAAGCAGAAACAGCCGCAGCCGGTGCCGGTCTGATCTGCCGATCCCGGCCATCAGGCCAGTGAGCAGAGAACTTCGCAGCCGGCCGCCAGGCGGTCGTCAGACACCGCATAGCTGATGCGGAAGTGGGTGTCCCGGCCGCCGAACGCGCAGCCGGGGATGACCAGCACGTTTTTCTCGATGGCCGCCTCCACGAAGGCCGTCGCGTTCGGGAATCGCTGCGGCACGCGGGGGAACACGTAGAACCCGCCCGTCGGCCGGACGAACTCAAACCGCTCGCGCAGGGCGTTCACGACCAGGTCGCGCTTGGCCCGGTACGCGGTCACCTGGGCGGATACGTCCGTCTCGAGGGCCGTCAGGCACGCCCATTGGGCGGGCTGCGGTGCGCAGACAAACGTAAACTGCTGCAGCTTGGCCATCTCCTGGATGATCGCCGCGGGGCCGGCTGCGTACCCCATCCGCCAGCCCGTCATTCCGTAGTCCTTTCCGAATCCGCGAAGCAGAAGCGTTCGCTCCGGGGCGAACGTCACGGGGCTGGCCGCCGGACCGTCGTAACACAGACCCGCATAGATCTCGTCGCTGAGGATCAACAGGTTGTGCCGGCGGGCCAGCTCGCACAGCGAGCGGATCTCCTGCTCGGAGTACACGATGCCCGTCGGGTTGCCCGGCGAATTGACGATCAGGGCCCGCGTGCGCGGCGTGACCGCCGCCACGAAACGCTCCGGATGCAGGGACAGGTCGTCGTACGTATCCACGGACACCGGCACCCCGCCGGCCAGGCGAACCAGCGTGCGGTAGGAGACGAAACACGGGTCGGCCACCAGCACTTCGTCGCCCGGGTTGACGCACGCCATCAGGGCCAGCGTCAGTCCGCCCGAAACGCCGCAGGTGATCAGCACGGCGGGGTCCCAGCCGAATTCCTCGCGCATGGCCTGCCCGATACGCTCCCGCAGGGGCACGATCCCGTGCGTCACGGTGTATTTGTTGCGCCCTTCCCGAATGGCCGAAATCGCCGCGGTTTTCACCGGTTCCGGCACGTCAAAATCCGGCTGCCCCATGGAGAAGTCGATGGGGTCCTTCATCGCGGCGGCCAGGTCGAAAATCCGCCGGATGCCGGACGAACCGATGGACGCCATCCGCTGGGCCACAAACTCGCTGCCGGACATGAGAGGCCTCCGTTCGCCCGTACACTGGCCAATGCGACCGCACACCCTGCCGATCCCGCGGTCTGACGTGCCGATAACGAAATCCGCCGCCCGGACCGAACCGAGCAGCGGATGTCATTGTACGCGGAATCCCCAGGGGGGGTACCCGCCGGTGGATTACTTCTTGGCCGGAGCCGCCGGCGTGGCCGCAGCGCCTTCCTCGCCCTCGGCCTTGCCCTTCTTCTTCACCTTGCCGCCCACCGCCGCCTTGCGGTGAGCGACTTTGGGCAGGCCGAACGGGGACCGGCCTTCCTCCCAGCGGGCCTCGTCGCGCATGCGGGCGATCCGCTCCGCCCGACTGAGCACATTCCGGTGGCGGACGAGGGCCGCCTTGGTTTTCAGAGACTTATCCATCGACATCGTGTTCGTACTCCCTACCAGTGATCCTGGGTCAACTTTTTCGGATACCCTTCGAGTTTGTACTGACCGCCGCCCTTGTAATACGTTTGGCCGGCCGCCTGAATGCGCCGGTGGTACCGATGAAAGCGGTCACGGTCCGCCGGATCGTCCCAGTTGAAGCCCTCCGTGGCCACCAGGAGGTACCGACCCCCCGAGGCCTCCACCGAGGTCTCGATCCCCAGTTGCTGGAGGAACACCTGGGCCCGAACGGCGTCGTCCCGAGCGGACCCCGCGAAATTCTGGACGACCACGTAGGTCAGCCCCGGCGTCCAGCCGCCCGACGAAGTCCGTTGGGCTGCGTCATCCCGCGACGTCAGCGTGGTGGACGGCGGCGCCACTTTCGTGGACTCGGCGGGCCCTTCTGCGGGAAGCAACGGTGAAGGCCCCAGACCCTGCGTCACATCAGGCC
>Ga0334888_1003633_pt1 | contig 14941 bp, 16 predicted proteins | sample GraSluR1_MG_FD_207227 | JGI IMG/M metagenome (GOLD analysis project Ga0334888, IMG submission 207227) | Sludge microbial communities from methane-producing bioreactor in Wageningen University, Netherlands - Granular Sludge_3_08-R1 | ecosystem: Engineered > Bioreactor > Anaerobic > Unclassified ...
ACCAGTTGTTCGAGGAGGGGCTCAAACCCGAAGTACTGAAAACCTTTCTCGGCCACAGCTGTCTTCAGGTTCTTGCCGGAATCATCCTGGGCCTGGGAGTCGCCCTTTTTTCATATCTGGTCTGGCCCGGCTAGCGCCTGCTCTTCAGTATGCCGCCGGTGTCTGGGGAACACCGACGATCCAGAGGGCGTTGCGGCGAATTTCAATTGTTACCGGAGTTTCACCGATGGTCTCACCGTCCATCTGAAGCCTCATCGGAGGCGTGGAGGCAACTTTCATGTTGCTCACCTGGCGGTAGGCCAGCCGATGCAGCCGGTATCTTCTTCTTAGCAGTTTTCCAGCGAGAAGCCCCAGAATGTCGAAGAAGCTTCCCTTTCGATTCACCAGTACATCCATTCTGCCGTCAAAGGGGTTGATGGACAACGGCAGCGCCTTTCCTCCGGGAATGGTGGCTCCGAAATTAAGAACGACCATGGCGTTGCTCTTCCAGCGCCGGCTTTCACCGTCCATCTCCATCCTCAGCTTGTACCAGGTGCCCCGGAAAAGCACCGGTACTCCGTGATACACATACGCCAGCCAGCCCAGAAGCCGTTTGGCGATGCGGGAGGTGTCATCCACGATGTCCGCGTGGAGACCGCCGGAAACGCTGATCAGGAAGTAACGATCGTATTCGGGAATGTAGCCGATGTCGCAGTTCATGGGCTCCTGTTCCCATATCCAGGAAATCACATCTGAGGATTGATCCGGATATCCAAGCTCACCCGCCAGAAAGTTGGATGAACCCCGGGGGAAGACCGCCAGGGGAATGGATGAACCCGCCCTGACCATGCCGTCCGCCACCGCGATTACGGTTCCATCGCCTCCGGATGCGATGATCAGGTCGAATCCCTCGCGTTCCGCTTCAGAGGTCCATTCCCTGGGGCCGTTCCCGTCCCTCCATTCCCGAAGCTCATACTCTCTGCCATCCATTGCCGCGATAAGCTTCTCCCGTTCGGCGCCCGACGCATACCTGCCGGACACGGGGTTCCAGATGATAAGCACCTTCCGGTATTCAGGCACTGCGGACAACCCCGGCCAACGCACGCGTCCGACTCATCGGACGCCGCATTCATGTTTGCAGGCATGCTTTGCCATTGTTTTCATCTCCTCCGGCACTGGATGTGCGGTCAATGGAATCTTATACGACGCTCCCGGACCGACGGCAAGCGGATGGGGCCCGTCGATACCCCACAGGTCCCTGTTGAGGAGCGGGAGTGTATGTTTGCTCCTGCGGGATAACCAGGGTAGTGCTCAGACTGGGGGAACAATGGAAAAGCAGGTTTTACCGGGATGTTTCCGAGGGGTCCTGGCTGCAACGCTTCTGTTGGTCACTCACCCGCGGGCGCTGTCCCCGGATTCCCTGGATTACTCCTCCGGGAAGCAGGGCACCTTCTCATGCATTCCATATCTTGCCCTTTCACTTGGCGTTTCGGCATTCCTCGACAGCCCGGTTCACAACCACTTCCAGGATACCGGGGCTTCATGGACCGGGTTCGCCTCGGTATCCGATCTTGCCGGAGAGAAAGCGGTTCTTCTTCCTGCAGTGGTTCTCGCCTACGGAGCCGGACGTTACCTGTTCCGCGACGAAGGCCTTCAGGCAGCCTCCCTGGCTTCGGCTAAGGCTCTTGCGATATCCTTCGCAGCCGTGGAAGGCATCAAGCAGCTTGCGGGCAGGGCCCGTCCTTTCACCGGTGAGGGAAGCGCTTCCTTTCAGCCCTTTCCCGGTCGGGATGATCGTTACAGATCACTTCCCTCCGGCCATACCGCAGCGGCGTTCGCGGCGGTCACCCCCTTCGCGGAGCGGTACTCCCGCTGGCTTTATCTTGTCCCTGCCGCCGTCGCGGTGGGCAGGGTGGCCCAGGACAGGCACTGGGTGACGGATGTGGTTCTGGGCGGCGGCATCGGTTTCATCAGCGGCAGGCTCTTCACCAATGAACTGAGGCTTTTCCCCGGAGGCGTTGAGATCCTGTTCTGACAGTGTTCATCGAACGCGAGGCTGCTGCTTCGCCCGGAAACGCCAGGGAAGGTCAACAGCCCTGCTGATCCCCACCCTGGTCGTTCTGATGGCTTCCAGCGGCTTATGTGGCGTTGGAACAACCAGTGTGAGCGGCGGTTCTGCCAGGTCGTGGCCGTCAAGGGTTCTGTCCACTGCCAGTGCGGCGCAAAGGTTGCCCGGCCCCTCCGTGAGTTTTGTATCATGGGCGCCACGACGATTCCTTCGAATGATCCCAATACCCTCCAGGGGTTTCAAGGCACGAACAAGCACAGCCTCGCCGGTTCCCTCCGGGCCGGAAGTGATGTTGAGACAGTGGTGCATACCGTAGGATCGGTACACATAGCAGTAAAAGGGAGGCAGAAACATTGACGCATTCCGGGGTGTTCTGCCCTTGAAGGAGTGGCTGGCGGGGTCGTCGCGGGTGTAGGCTTCGGTCTCGATGATGATGCCGGACAGAACGCCTTCAGGAGTTTCTCTTCGGATGATGCATCCCAGAAGGCTTTCCGCCAGCAGAAGGGTATCGGTGGGGAGGGGGAAACCGGTCTTCACCGTTCCGATTCCGCGGTTTCAACCCTTTCAGCGGGGGCGGGCTTGAAAGGTGACGCCTTCAAAGCGGGCTTGATCAGCTTCACCCAGGTAAGCCTCCAGAGCACCGCCAGAAAGACAAGGAATCCCAGTCCCCCCAGCACCTCGTTGCTGGCGAACCAGTTGAAAGCCCCGTGGAACAGAATCGAAGCCAGCAGGCCGCCGGATACCATCAGTATCTGTGTCAGGGGTTTTCTGCCCTTGGAGAAGCCCAGGGCCGCCCCCCACCAGGCGCTGAACAGGGCGTGACCGGGAACGCTCATAACCGTTCGGGAGATCAGGGTGAACATCCCGGCCAGGGGGTTTATCTCGAACCAGCCGCCGGCCACATACATGATGTTCTCCACCGCGGCAAAACCCAGGGCGGCGGATACGGCGTAGATGATGCCGTCGAAGGGCTCGTTGAAATTGCGGTTGTTGTATACCGTCCACCGTACCGCCAGAAACTTCGCCGGCTCCTCCACCAGGGGGGCGAATATCACCGCCGCCCACATGTACGGCCCCCAGGGGTAATCAAGACCGGAGTACACGGTACCCATGGCCAGGGCCACCAGCATGCCCACCAGAAATGTGCGCACCACCAGTCTCACCGGCTCCCGTTCATAGCGGTCGCACCGGTAGAAATACACAAGCCAGGCGATTCCCGGCAAGAAGGCCGCCAGGGACACTGCGAAGTATCGCATCAGAGAAGAGAGCCAATGAAGCGGCCGAACGCAGCGGGGTCCTCGGGTCGAAGGCCGCTGATCACCCTGGCCAGTTCCAGAACCATTTCCACTTGTTCGGTGATGTCCTCGCCGGTGCGCATCTTCGCGTCAAGGGATACGGTCATGGGATGCGAGGGGTTGATTTCAAGGATACGTTTCACTTCCGGAACATCGTGTTTCATGGCCCTCATCATCATTCTGTAGGTTTCGCCAGGGTCGTCTGCTCCGGACACAAGAATGCACGGGGTGGCGGTAAGCTTCGGAGAGAAGCGGACGGCTGCGACTCTGTCTCCAAGGATTTCCCTGAACCTGGTGACAAGCTCGTTGTACTTCTTCTCCGCCTCCGCCCTTTTCTCGCGGTCTTCCGGTGTGAGTTCCTTCTCCGCGCCTTCCGTCGCCAGGTTCAGCAGAGCGCGGCCCTTAAACTCACGGAGGGATTCCATGACCAGGGGGTCAAGCGGGGAATCGAGAAGCAGCACCTCGCCCTCTCTGGACTCAAGAAGGGGGGAACGGCGCAGTTCGTGCATGTCCGTCCCTGCGATGTAGGGTAGAGGCTTTTTCTCCGGAAGCCTCTCCGCAACCTTCTTGAAGGGCTCCGGCGCTTCGGCGCCGGTGGTGGCCACCAGCATCAGTTCCGCAAGCTCGGTTCGGCGCTCTGCATGGGTGCATATTCCTTCCCGGATAAAGTCGCCCATGTTCGCGAAAAATTTACCGTAGGCTTCCGGTTCCTCCTCCATAATCTCCGCCAGCCTGGCCATGATCTTCTTGGTGAGGGAACGGTTGATCCGCTCCAGTTCCCGGTCATGCTGCACCGTTTCCCGGGAGATGTTGAGGCTCAGCCCCTCCGCTTCAACAATTCCCCTCACGAATCTGAGGTAGGGGGGAAGAAGGCTGTCCGCCTCCTTCTGTATCATCACCCTTCTCACATACAGGCTTACCCCGGGCCTGTTGTCGGGCATAAGCATCTCGAAGGGTTTTTCCGAAGGGATGAAGAGCAGAGCCCGGAATTCAGTGATTCCCTCTCCCCGGAATACGATTCGGGCCAGGGGCTTCCCGTCGTCGTGGGTGAGGTGGGTGTAGAAGCGCTGGTACTCCTCCTCTTCCACCTCCTCCTCTCCCCTGAGCCAGATGGGGGTTCCGGTGTTGACCCTGTCCTCCTTGCCGTCCTTTGTGTGGAGTATCACCGGATGGCTCACGAAATCGCTGTAATCCGAAACCAGTGAACGAAGACGCCAGGCGTCGAGATACTCCTTGTAATCATCCTTCAGGTGAAGAATCACCGAAGTGCCCACCGGAACATCCTTCTCTTCGGCAATGGTGTAGGTTTCCCCGCCGTCGCTCTCCCATTTCCAGCCGGTTTCATCTCCGGCTCTGCGGGTTTTTACCGTAACCCTGTCCGCCACCATGAATGCGCTGTAAAAACCCACACCGAACTTCCCGATGAGCTCCGGGGCGTTCTCGGCGGTGGCGACCTCCGCTGCGAACTTCAGGGTGCCCGAGGAAGCGATGGTGCCCAGGTTGTCCGTAAGGTCATCCCTGTTCATGCCGATGCCGTTGTCGGTCACGGTCAGGGTTCGGGTGTTGTCGTCGGGAACAACATGGATCCCCGGTTCATGGTCACCGGGGAGAAGCTCTTCCCGGGTGAGAGCCTGGAACCGAAGCCTGTCAAGGGCGTCGGAACCGTTGGAAATAAGTTCCCTGAGAAAAATCTCCCTGTGGGAGTAAAGGCTGTTGATGACTATATCCAGCACTCTGCGGGTTTCAGCCTTGAACTTGAGTTTGCTTTCCTTTGTCATGTCTACCTGATACTCCCTTCCAGGAAAGGCACCGCGAACACCTTCTCGTGGAACACAGGGCCGTGACCGAAGTAGCCCCCTTCGCCGAAAAGCTCGCCGTGATCAGAGGTGACGGTGATCCATGTGTTCTTTGGAACAATGTCGAAAAGTCTTTCGAAAACCTTGTCCAGCCACTCCACAGCCCGTACCTGCCGGGCTCTGAGGGCAATCATCTGCCCCTGGTCGAAGAAAGCTTCTTCCTTCCCGGGGCTGTCACCGGGCAGGGCGTGATCGTCCAGGTGTTTGAAAACCCCGTGAACCCCGCTTATCCTGGGCCACTCATTCTCGGGTTCATCAGGAGTCGCGTAGGGATAGTGGGTTTCGCCGGTGTTGAGAAGATAGAAGCTGGGCCTGTCCCCGGGAAAAGTCATCACGTCCAGCATGGCGTTCATGTCATTGTGCCTGTCCATGAGCCGGAAAGAATCGAAACCCCGGTTCAGGGGGGTGAAGGAGTTCAGCACCGGAAGGGAAACCATGGCATGGGTTCTGTAGCCCAGGGTGTCCCTCAGGTAGTCAGGCAGGTACAGCCTGGGAACGAGGCTTTTAAACTCGATCTCCCGGGCGCCAAGCCTCTGGTTGAACTTTACGAAATCCCTCTTGTAGTACTCGCTGGCGAAAACCCCGGGAGGGCTCGTATGGGGCATCAGGCCCATCAGCATATTGTAGTGGGAGGGCGCCGTCCATGAAGCGTAGCTGTAGCGGGATTCCGGGGTTCCCAGGCGCATGATGGTGCGGGGAGATGCTTCCATGAATGTATCGAACCGGCAGCTGTCCAGAACGACAATGATGAAGTTGCCCAGTTCGCCATAGGGAGGAGCGGGCCTGGCATGAGGCGTCTCAACGGTTTTACCCGTTTTTCTTCGAAAGAGGCCCAAGGTTTACCTCCTGGGAAGCAGGGCGCTGATTATGTCGCTTCGGGCGGTCTCGCTCCAGATTTCTCCCAGTATGTTGAGCTGGGTCACCATTTCCGCCACACCCACATTGCTCATGAGCCTGGTGAGGCGGTAGTTCCTGTGGAACTGCACCGTGGTGCCCCGGTCGCCAAGAAGGGTAACATCGATGTCGAGAACGGCGGTCCATAAACCCTCTGTGTTCCGGGTTGCTCCGAACTCCCTCACGAAACCCTCCACCACCAGCTGGTCCTGAATTCCGGTGGCATAGGTGAACACAGCGGGAAAAACCTCGGCGGCTGCGAAATCCCGGGCGAAAATCTCAGCCAGCATCAGCGGCAGCCTTGAAGCCCACCTGTCGCCCGAAGGCTCGGCGAGTGTGCCATCTTCGTAGCGAAGCGTCATGGATGAGAGGGCGTAGTCGGAAGAGGCTCCGAACTCCTTAACCCTGAGGGTACCGGAAAGGCTGGGGCCGGAGGGTTCAGGCAGCCTCCAGGAAAGGAACCATCGGGTTACCGGCTCGCCGTCATTTCCTCCGATGGGAACATTCACCGTGATGCAGGAAACCGCCAGCAGACATAAGAACGAAATCAAAACTCCCGATTGCTTCATCTTCACCAGACTACCTCTCTTACCGGGGGAGAAAGAAAACTGCCCAGTCCTTCACGCAAAACGGGCAGCAACTCCCTGGCTTCGCCGGCAAAGCCGGTTATTGGTTCCAGGGAAGCTTCGGCCTTCAGAGTCAACACCCGCAGAACCTCAGTGAACTCATTCAGGCCTTCTATCAGCCGTTCCGCATCGGATGCCATTTCCGGCAGTTCAATCCGAATCTGGGTTACAAGCAGATCAACATTTCTTCCAAGCCTGGTGTAGGACACCATCAGGGAATCCAGGTTTCTGGAGTTGGAAACCAGGCATTCCATAAGGATCTCCACCTCGGCCGCGTCAAGAAGCCTGTTGATGTTCACCAGCATGCTTATCAACTCATCGTTGAGCTGATGAAAGTCTATCAGGTCCATGATTTCAACCAGTCTTTCAGCGCCGTGGGAAAGAAGCTGCATGGTGCCAGGGGTCACGGGAATCACAGGAGCCGGCGGTGTGAAACCGAGATCCTCAGCCCTGTTCAGCTGGTCATCACCCTCCTCCGCGCGGCTGAGGTCGATCTTCTGGCTTCCGGTTATACCCGAGGCCAGAAGGCAGGCGGTGATTTCGTCGTCCACAACGAATGACGGCTCCACATCCATGAACACCTGAACAAGCCTGCCGTCCGGGGCAATGGAAATGCTTCTGACCTGGCCCACCATCACACCGTTGTACATCACTTCGCTTCCAAGGCTGAGGCCGCTTACGGACCAGTCGAAGTAGCACACATATTGCGTCATCTTCTTGCCGCTGAAACCACCGGTGAGCCAGATCATCACCGCCAGGAAGAACGTCATGGTTACAACGAAGAAGATGCCCAGCCTGAACTTGTTGGCCTTCATCATGATATGTTCGACACAGCCTTTCTGCCGAAAAAGGCTTCCACTCGTGGGTCATCGTGGAGATCGCTGAGTTGTTTCGGGCTGCCCATTGCGATTATTCCTTTCTCCTCGCTGTCCAGCATGATGACTCTGTCGCCTATGGCGAAGATGCTGTCAAGCTCATGGGTGACCACCACAAGTGTTGTTCCGAGGTTTTTATTGATGGACAGCATGAGTTCATCAAGTGCATGGGAAGTGACAGGGTCAAGGCCGGCTGAAGGTTCATCGAAAAAGAGAACCTCGGGATCGAGGGCCATAGCCCGGGCCAGACCCGCCCTTTTCTGCATGCCTCCGGAAAGCTCAAGTGGATAATAATGCGCGAAGTCCGCAAGGCCAACTATGTCCAGCTTGTGAAGGGCGGTGATTCGCTTTTCGTCTGAGTTGAGGGTGGTGAACTCATGAAGGGGCAGCATCACATTCTCGATGGCAGTGTAGCTCCCCAGCAAAGCGCCGGACTGGAAGAGAACCCCCCATTTTTTTCTGGCCTGAACCAATCGCTCGGGACTTTCCCATATATCCTCGCCCCGGTACTCCACAAAACCCTTCCAGGGCTTGAGGAGCCCCAGGAGGTGGTTCATCAACGTGCTCTTGCCGCAGCCGGATCTCCCGACGATAACCAGCACTTCTCCGCAGTTCACCTCCATGCTCACATCGTCGAGCACCAGTTCATCATCGTATCCGCCGACCAGGTTCCTTGTGCTCATGAGAACAGGCCTTTCGATCATATCACCGGAGGCCTTATCTCAGCCAGCACCAGCGAAAGCAGGGCATCAGCCAGGATAACCTGGAAGATGCCGCTGACCACAGCACTTGTGGTGGCACGACCCACCGCGGCGGCGCCGCCCCGGACACGGATTCCCATGAAGCAACCGGTGATGGCGATGATTCCCGCATAGAAGAGAGCCTTGATCATTCCCCAGTACACATCAAGGGGGATCAGCGCGGATCGAACCTCCTGCACAAACACCCTGGCGGGAATGTCAAGAAACATTTCGCCGGCAAGCAGGGCGCCGAACAGGCCGCTGAAATTGGAGAGAAGAACGAGAAACGGCATTACGGCATAAAGGGCAAGCACTTTCGGAGCCACGATGTAACCGCAGAGGTTGAAACCCATCACTTCAAGGGCGTCAACCTCCTGACGCACCTTCATGGTGCCGATCTCAGCCGCAAACGCCGACCCCGACCTTCCCGCGACAAGCACAGCGGTGAGCATCGGGCCGATTTCCCAGAAGATGGAATACGCAAGTATCCTGGGCATGAACTGGGCGGCGCCAAGGGTTCCCATCTGAATTCCCGCCTGGTAACCGAGAATGAAACCCAGAAGGATCTGCAGCGCGACAATAATGGGAATCGCCATCACCCCGGCCTGTTCCATGTAGTATGCAACAAGGGTCCATCGGATTTTGTGGGGACGGATCAGAGCATCGAGAATCGAGAATGTGGAGTTGACGGAGAACTTTACCAGCCCTCCGGCGCTTTCGATTCCCTGGGCAACTTTTTCTCCGATGTCGGAAAACTGCCGGGGCAGCCAGTCATCCTTTGCTTCCTGAAGTTCACGGGAGTCGAGGTTGGTGTAGTCCGTAAGCAGCTTAAGGTATTCGGGGGAAAGCCCGTCAACACGAACCTTGACGCCCCGTTTCTCGAGAGAACGGATTTCGTTCCAGATTCTGGCGGCAACCACTCCATCGAAACCCCGGCATTGCCCGAAATCGAGGTCAACTTCATCAGCGGCTTTCAGTTCGGCGAAGGTGCGGCTCAGGTCGCGCAGACCCTCAATGGTTATCAATCCGCTGAACACGGCTTTCGAGCCACTCAGAACCTTCATGGTCGAGCCGGGCGCAATTTTCAAAACCACCGCCGTTTCTCCGGGCAGGAAGGTGACAATACCATTGTAATCCCCTATACTGCACACAAGTTACCGCAACCGTCAAACAGGGGAGGAAAACACCATGGGTTCACTGGTATTCATTATTCTGCGTTTCGGTTTCGGCATAAACAGTTACGGCGACGGGCAGACCCTTGCCACTCTTGTTTCACTGGACACCATCGCCCTTATCCTTTTCATGTATCTGAGAAAAAGAAAATAGCGGAAGCAGGCTTCCGGCGGAAGCTATCCCTTGAAGCTTCGAAGAAGCTCGGTGAAGGCGGAGGATAATCTGTCCCTCTCGCCTTCCACTTCAAGGGTTTCATCGCGGATAATCGTGCCGGGCCTGTTCCCCATGACACATATTCTGTGTCCGAGGTAAACCGCTTCCTCTGTGTTGTGGGTTACGAACACAACCGTTGCGGAAAGCCCTGAAACCAGTTGCCTGAGCATCTTCTGAAGCTTTCTGCTGGTTTCGGCGTCGAGGCTTGAGAAAGGTTCATCAAGAAGCAGAACATCAGGGTCTGCCACCATGCCCCGGGCAAGGGCAACCCTCTGGCGCATTCCCCCCGAAAGCTGATGCGGGTGACTGGCCTCGAAGCCCTGCAGCCCCACCTCATACAGGGAATGCTCCGCCCTTGTTCTCGCCTCATGCTTCGATTTTCCCATGGCCCGCAACGGGAACGCCACATTGTCCAGAGCAGTAAGCCATGGAAACAGGGCGCCCTCCTGAAAGACATAGCCGATCTTCCCCCGGGCGGGCCCGGGTGAAATGATCACCCTGCCCGAGTCCGGCGCATCAAGTCCGGCCAGAATCCTAAGGAGAGTGGTTTTTCCGCAGCCTGTCGGCCCGAGAAGGCACAGGAATTCTCCCGGGGCAACCGAAAGTGTAACGGGCCCCAGGGCATGCAACTCACCGCCATTCTCACGAAAGCGTCTTTCGACTTCAAGAAGTTGTATCGCGGCACCCATCAGCGCTCCCTTGCCCGCAGGGTGAGCCTTGCCTCGCCCATGTCCGCCAGCCCCTTCGAAAAAACAGCGCCCACCATGGCGATAATCAGAATGCACGCGAGCATTACATCGTAGCGGGTGATGGTGTACGAGTAGCGGAGCAGGTATCCGATGCCCGAATTGGTTCCTGGAAGCATTTCCGCGGCGATGATCACCATCCATGTTCGCCCCATGGCCATTCTGTAGCCGGCGAGCATGTCCGGAAGGGATGCGGGTATCATTAGGTGGGTGAAGGTGAACCATTTTCCCGCTCCGGAAACCCGGGCAACCTCGTAGTGGGTGTTCCTGATCCCTCTGACGCCGTGCATGGTATCCAGGATAACCGGAAACACCGCCCCCCAGAACAGCACGAATATCATACCGAGTTGAACCTCGTTGAATATGTGCCGGGAGTATCGCAGGTATGTCAGTCCAAGCACCTTCGTGAGCGTGGTGTCCCGGAAGATGATTATGGAAAGGGGCAGCAGCGCCAGGGGTGAAAGTGGCCGGGCAAGCTCGGTAACAAGGTACAGAGCCCGTCTCGAGAAGACGCTGGAGCCCATCAGAAATCCGATGGGTGTGCCGATCGCGATTCCTGCCAGCAGCCCCAGGAGCACCCTGACAAGGCTCACATAGATGTTCCAGAGAAGGGATCCGCTGGAAGCGATGTCCGCGCCCGGGGCCAGAAGCACTGAAAAAACCTTTTCCGGAGGAGGCAGAACGGTTGCCGCGCCGCTTCTGGTGGAAAGAAACCAGAAAAGCAGCAGACCAGCTGGAAGCACCAGCCCTTCCAGGGAAAAAACCCCGGAATCCCTCTTTCGTTCCCTTCTTCTCTGAACCGGCTCAAATCCCTTCGGGTTTGACATTCTCCCCTTTCCACCCACTTCGAGTCGACCCGCGCCGGGTGATACGCGACGCGGGCCGGCCAGAGTGTGCCTAGAAGTTCATCCGCCAGTTCAGGTAAATGTCGGTGTAGCCGTCCAGATTATCGTTCTCGAAACTGAAGTTCCTGGCTCCCAGCATAAGAGTGTTCCTGTTGTCGGTGAGATCAAGGCCAACACAGAAGTCCAGCACATTCACATTGTTTTCGGGCTCATCCGCGCCCTCCGCAATCATCGTGGAAGGATCCACCATGTCGTAGCGCACAGCGGGACGCACATTGCGTACAAAACCGCCTCCCACCCCGAACTCCGCTGCGACGCCGATGCTCATGCAACTCCCGTCGTTCTTCTCCATGCCTTCAACATCGGCGCCGGTACGGCCGAGTATTGCGTACTCGCCTTCGAAGAAAAGCTTGGCGCTCTCACCAAGAGGATAGCGAGCAGCAGCGTAGAAGTCCATTCCGCTGCTGCTCCAGCTATCGATGGTTCCAGTGGAATCCTCGATCTCCGGTTGACCGATGGTGGTGAAGGCGGCACCGAGGCTGAGCCAGGAAGCGGCATCGGCGGCGACCCTGGCGGCGAACTGCCCATTACGACTGTTGTCCGCGGTTTTGTTTGCCCCCACTCCGTTGAAGTATCCCAAGTCAACTCTGACCGGATCGAAGCCGGCAACCAGGCAGACTCCGTTGTCCCTCACCGCGTAGTTTCTGTAGTCGGTTGTTATTGTCGAAAACGCCCTGTCCGCGAAATACATGCTGCCGCCGGGACGGGTCCAGCCGTAACCGAAAGGAACCTTGAACTGGCCGCCCATCAAGGAAATGCTCCCGGTCAGTTTCAGATTCAGATAGATCTCGGCAAGCCTGACACTGTTGCTGGTGTTGCTGTTCAGGTCCAGCTGCATTCTTCCGCTGACGTGGCTGTTAAGCTTCGGATCCCAGTTCACATTGAAGTACGATCTCATGCCGTTCCCGGGGTTCGCGTTCTCCATTCCGTAGAAATCCCAGCGGAAAAGCCCGTATCCCGAGAACTTCAGAAGCTCTGCGCAACCGGTGTCGAACTCTCCGGCGGCCAGAACAGAAAAACAGAAGAGCGTCAGCATCATGCAGGCAGTTTTCATATCCAATACTCCTTTTTTTCGGCGTTAATGCCTGTACTAGTGACCAATCATCGAAAAATCGTAGAGAACACCCTCGACCGCGGCCCTGTCCTGACCCGCAAGGGGACCCGTGAACACACCAAGGCTCCTCATGTGGTTCAGGATGATGTGCATGTTGTCACGGAATGTCTGGTTCAACTCCATGTCGTAGGTGCTGGTGGCCATCGAGACCAGGGTTACCTCGTACGGAACGCCGCACCACTGGGAAACCGCCTCGGCGGCGTCTTCACGGTGGTTGTTGATGTAGTCCGTGGCGTACACGAACAGCTCGAGGATTGCGGCGACCTCATCGGGATTGGATTCGATTATTCCCGAGGTGGCTGCCAGAGCGCAACACGGATGACTGCCGAATATTCCGGGGGGCAGGTCGGACAGGCTGCAGACAACTTTTCCAATACCGTTGTGTTCAGCGATTGCGGGATGCGGGTTGTTGGACACGTAGGCCTGAATCGTTCCCTCCGAAAGCGATGGATTCAGATTCGCCTCTCCCTGGGCATTGAAAAGAAGCACCCGGGATCCGGCCTGGGGGTTTGACGCATAGCTGTATGGAACCCCGGAATGATTGAGCGCGCCTTCAAGCAGAACGACGGCCACGGCTGTCGGAAACTTGAAGGCAACCGTAACCGGCATCTCGCTGCCCATCACCCACTCCACGAAGGAATCCCAGTCGCTGACTTCATGGTTGTCCGCCGCAACAACCAGCATGTCGCCGTCGTAGTGAAGAGGCGCGATGATCCTGATGCCTGTTTCCCGGTCAGCGGCGCTGGCGAAAGCGGCCACTCCGCCGAAGCCTATATCGAAGACTCCGGCAAGCATGTTGTTGGGAACCTCCATCGCGCCACCGGACTGCACGACCTGAATCTCCGCGACTTTGCTGCCATCCTTTACCAAGGCATAGTAGTCCTCGCCGAGGTGGGCCAGATACACCGGATAACGCTCACGCATTTCTTCTCCGCGCAGGGCTGCAACGAACAGAGCCGAGTGATGGTCCTGCTTCACATACCCGACCCGGATCATCGGGGCTTCAGCGTACAGGTCAACCCCGGCCTCTACGGTTCCTGGGGGCTTTGGCGCTTCAGCGCATGACGCTGCAAGAATGCCAGCCGCGACCACTATCGAGGCGGCGAAAAAGATGTTCTTCAATTCATTACCCCTCTCTCCGTTCTGTGCCGGAGTTGCTCCGGCGTTTCCGGTGGAGAGCAGGGTTTTTTGATTGCCTAGGAATCGACCTGCATGCCACCGGAGAATGGGCCCGTACAGAGCCCGTTACGGCGCTCTCAGGTCTTCCCGTACAACCGGTGGTTTCTCATGCTGTTCCTTCTCCAATACTGTTTCTGGTTTTGCGAAACCGCTAAATACAACCTTGGTACCACGGTGTCAATACTCTGCCAAATCATGCATATTCCGATACCGCAATTGAGTTAACGCAGTATTGTCTCTTACCGCGTTTGTTTACGCACTTGGAGCGTGCCGGTGACAACCGACTTCTGCTGGGTTTTCGATGCAGACGACACCTTGTGGGAAAGCGCCCTGTACTTCCGGAGAACCGAGGAAGCCTTCGTGGGTCTTCTGGAGAGATATGGGGCGGATGGGAACACCGTCAGGAATCATGTACACAGGCGTGACATCGCAAGCCTCTCCGTTACCGGATACGGCCCGGAACCGTACTTGAGCACTCTCATGACAATTCTCCTTGAAACGCTGGAAGAACCCGATAGTGTGGTTATTCACGCTTTCGATGCCATCGCAGCCGATTTGCTCAACCATCCGGTCGAACCCTTTCCGGGAGTTATCCATACCCTGGAAAAGATTCAACGGATGGGGCACAGGCTGATTCTCTACACCATGGGGCAGGAGAATCACCAGATGCGAAAAATCAACAGCTCCGGGCTTCAGGGCTATTTCGAGGCGTGTGTTGTTGTTCCCAGAAAAACACCGGAAACCCTGCGGAATCTGTTCACGGAGTACGCAGTTCAGAATGAGAGGGCGTGTGTGGTGGGCAACAGCCCCAGGTCCGACATCAATCCTGCCCTTGTCTGTGGTGTTAACGCAATTTTTGTAAAGCGCCCCGGCACCTGGGCGGCTGAGATGGAAAGCATTCGCCCTTCCAAGCTTGTTGCCACGGTTCATCGTGTTTCAGATATTCTCCGGGTGGATCTACCCTTTGAAACGGGAGGATGAATGGACCTCAGGGAAGTGTTCACCGCAAACTCCATAGTTCTGGGCCACGGCAGCAGAGACGGGAATCAGGTTCTCATGAAAATCGCCGAGACCGCCGCGGCGAATTCTCTTCTTGCGGGTATACCCGCCTCAACAGTTTTCTCCGCCCTGAAGGAGCGGGAAGCTCTTGGGTCAACCGCTCTGGGCAATGGTGTCGCAATTCCACACTGTCGGCTGGACGGAGCAGAAGGTTTCACCGCAGGAATTCTAACCACCGTCAGGGAAATCGGGTTTGGAGCCCCGGACGGAAAAGGGGTC
>Ga0334888_1003636_pt1 | contig 14931 bp, 12 predicted proteins | sample GraSluR1_MG_FD_207227 | JGI IMG/M metagenome (GOLD analysis project Ga0334888, IMG submission 207227) | Sludge microbial communities from methane-producing bioreactor in Wageningen University, Netherlands - Granular Sludge_3_08-R1 | ecosystem: Engineered > Bioreactor > Anaerobic > Unclassified ...
TGTCACTATTCGGTTCATCCTTATGATTCTTCGGTCGCTCGAATTCTCTGTCCACAAAGATTTACCTCCGTTATCAGTATACGAAATTTGACAAAGAAACGCAGCAACCTTAGTGAAGACGATTTTGTGGATTAGACTCACTGCTTCTGAAAGCGACCTAAACACTTGTGCATAAAGTTAGATTCATATCACATTTGCTTACCTACAGAAGACTTACGTTATCTCTCTTATCAAGACTGAGCTTTCGAAGTATGCTCCGTGTATCTAGAATAAGGGGAGCATTCTCAACTATCAGTTTGTAGTCGATGTGCTTCATATGAGCAGTAGTGATGACAACTGCATCCGAACTAGATATTAGTTCCGCATCCAATGCGATGGTCGACCTCTCTGAACCTTGCCACTCAAATTTGCTTATGTAGGGATCTACTACATCAACTGAAGTTCCGTTCTTCTCGAGGATTTTGAGAACATCCAGAGCGGGACTCTCCCTGAGATCTGAGATATCACTCTTGTATGCCAACCCCACGAGAGTTATCTTTGAACCATTGAGGCATTTCTTATGAGAATTGAGCAGTTTCATAAGTCTCTCAATCACGTACTCGGGCATGGAATTGTTAATCTCGCCTGCAAGCTCTATGAGCCTGGTGTGATAGTCGTACTTTCGAGCGATATATGTCAGATAGAATGGATCGATTGGAATACAGTGGCCTCCGACTCCCGGGCCCGGGTAGAAAGGCATGAAGCCAAAGGGTTTGGTAGATGCGGCTTCAATGACTTCCCAGATATTGATTCCCATTCTTTCCGCTACAATAGCCATCTCATTAGCCAGGGCGATGTTCACTATCCGAAATGTGTTTTCGAGAATTTTTGTCATCTCTGCTTCTCTGGGTGATTTTACAACAAACACAGGAGCTTTCAGCACTTTGCCATAGAACAGTTTTGCTAAAGAGGTTGACTGATCGCCGCATCCGCCGACGACTTTCGGAGTATTCGCCGTTTTGAAACTCTGGTTTCCGGGATCGACTCTCTCCGGACTGAAGGCGAGATAGAAATCCTTTCCACATGACTTTCCCGATTCTTCTAGAATTGGCTTCATAACATCCTCTGTTGTGCCAGGAAAGGTCGTTGACTCAAGAACAACAAGAGTTCCGGATTTCATGTACTTTGAAATCTCTCTTGAAGAGTTTTCAATATATGAGAGATCAGGTTGTTTGAAGACATCGAGCGGCGTTGGCACACAGACTATAACAATATCACAAGAGGAGATACCTTCAAAATCAAGGCTGCCACGGAGTTTCCCCTCCCCTATAAGGCTTTCGAGCTCGCTATCATCTACATCCCCGATGTAGTTTTTGCCCTTGTTCAGCATTTCAACTCTCTCTGCGCTTATCTCAAATCCGGTGACATCAAATCCGGCCTTGGCTACTTCCACTGCCAGAGGAAGTCCGACATAACCCATGCCGATTATCCCAACTGTTGCCGATCCATCCATAATCCTCTCTTCATTCATTATCAGTTCCTCCATTCAATTTATGCTCAATCAAAGAAACCCTGCCCTTCTCCGAGATTTCAAACACATAGAGCTTATCATGACCTCTTGCTTCTGCCTTAGCAAGAATCGAAGCTGCGTGAGCGAATGATGCAATAATAATGGCATCATATTCTTTGCCTGTTATTTGCTCCGGATCAAAAACCGGGATTCCATTTAACTGCGAACCTTTTTTGAAAGATGCGTCGTCAATGAAGCCAAGAACATCTATCTTTTCGAAGAGCAAAATCGTTGAAAGCATCTTTCCAACGATTCCAGCACCGTAAAGATAGACACTCTCGAAATCTCTAGTGGCAATGAAATCAAGAACGTCTCCGAAAATGTTTCTTGATTGTGCGTATATCCTCGCCACATCAGCAAGATAAGAAACCGTCAAGTACTGGAGCCTGACTCTTCCCTCGTCAAGCAGTACATAACTCATCGAACGTCTAGTTTCCCCAGTCTTCATTATCAAGCCGGTTCTCTCGAAATCGCTTAGATATCTGTGCACCATCGAAGGAACAATCCCTATCTCTCTTGAAAGTCGTTCCTGAGATATCGAAGGATTCTCGGCAATCGCCCTCAGGATATTCAGCTCTCTCATTTCCGGAGAAGGATTGAAGAAACTACCAAGCTCCTGATACAAGTCACCAACTCCCCAGATAAACTTCACTCACTGAGTGAATAATAACATACTTGTGAGTAAAGAACAATACACTTGAAAACGGCTTCTTAAGAATCAATAGAAAGGAGTAATTGATTCAAAATGGCGTTTTCAGACTGCAGTGAATAGTGAGATCAATCGGATTCTTTCTACTTATACTCTGTGATTTGTCAGATATGCACGGGAGGAATTGAATTCCAGGATAAATCAATTTGCATCGACAACTGAACGAAGTCTAACTCAGGATTTTAGGGGATGCTATATCATATCGAATCCGGGGTGAGATTTCTTTTTGGCCGCGACAGTTTGAACGCGATTCTTCAAGTTCCACTCCTTTAATTCTTCAATTGTTGTCAGGCTTCAACTTTTCTAACACTGAGCCACTAAGTCGGCTTCCCACAAATATTCAGCGAAGAAACTTACTGTAAATGTAGAACATGAATGGCGACTTCAGGAGAGTCTTCACTTCTATTTCTGTTCTTCTGTCACTCTTTTCATTTCCAGGTCTTTCGAAGGCGCTAATTTGCTCTTTAACTCCCCTGTTCTTTGCCAGGGCCAGATAGTCGCCGAAAGTAATCCCCATTCTAACGAGTAACCTGATAATCTGAACGTAGGTGTGTGGAATCCTTTTGTGTTCAAGATAGTAGGATATTTCACCGTCTGCGCCATGCCTCTGAAGATACCTATTGAGTCGTCTCAATGATCCTACCGAATGGAAAAGCTGCAGAGAAGGTCTTCTTGAAGCCGTACCTTGCACCGCATGAATTGTGAGCAATTCCTCATCTACAAAGGATATCTTCCTGCAATAAAAAAACATCTTGAGAAGAAACTCGGTATCTTCGCCGTTGGTGCAGCCGGGCGTGAATCTAAGCCTGTTGCTCTTAGCAATATCCATGCTGAACATCATACTCCCGACCCTGAAATGGACCCGGTTCTGTACTAGCAAAGGAAGCAACTCGTCGCCAGTGACCGTTGTTTCACCCGGAAAGCCGTATCTTCCGGAGCACCAGAAAATGTTCCCGTTTTCATCGACCTTTCTCAAACCGCACATGACGCAATCTGAGTCTGACATAACAGCGGTACTGTGCAACTTTTCAAGTGTTGACGAATCGATAGTATCGTCTGAATCTAGAAAGTATATGTAGCGACCGGTGGCCTTCTCCAGTCCGAGATTTCTTGCACGACTTACTCCGCCGTGTTTCTGGGAAAGCACAGTTGATTTAATCTTGCTCTTGGAAAGAGCCTTCTCCGCCAAAGCCAGAGTGTCGTCTGATGAACCGTCATCCACTACTATGATCTCAAAGTCATCAAAGATCTGATTCAACAGAGAATCAAGACAACGCGTAATATGATCTCCCGCATTGTATGCTGGGACAATAACCGTTATAGTTACTTCACTTCCCATCTTTCCCCTCCCTTTGCAATACAGTCTCAACGAAAGCCACATACTCGGAAGCTGCCTTCTCTTCGGTCATATCTTCTAGTGTCTGAAGTGCACTGAGAAGAATCCTCTCCCTTTCCGGAGCGGAAAGATCTTTAATCAAGGAGATCTTGCCGACCAGTTCTTCCGTATCGCCGGGCTTCACGAGAAATCCATTCCGGCCGTCTACAATCGTCCCGTCTATTCCCTGATCTCTAGATCCGATTGTAATACATCCCTTACTCATTGCCTCAAGATAGACCATCCCAAATGTCTCGCGTGTGCTGGGCATCGCGAAAATATCAGAGTCTTTCATACGCGAAAGCGTCTCGTCATTGCTCAGTCTTCCTGAAAACTTGATTCTTTCTCCGGTTCCGTCATTCTTTGCCATAAGCTTCAGTCGAGCCATTTCCGGTCCATCGCCAACAATCTCGAGCTCAAGTTCGGGAAAACTCCTCATAGCAGCAATCAAGGAGTCGACATTCTTGTCCCTGTTGAGCCTGCAAGCTGTGACCACTTTCCTGATTGGTCTTCCCGACTTTTCGACGAGAAACTCCCTCTTTTCGATGAGGCTTTTCGACAATCCGGACTTCAATACGGTAGTCGGCCTGTCAAAGTCGGGAAAAACCTTTTCAAACCGTAGCTGTAAGTACTCCGATCTGAACGCAATACCATCGGCATCATCTACCGATCGAATATATGCATTTTTCTTGAAGTATCGCCCATTTTCGAAGTTCTGCAGGTCGGACTTGTGCAACACAAGAAGATACTTCACCCCTGATCTCTTCGCCACTTCTGCAGCTACGGGAGCTGCAGGATCGACTCTGTGACATATCACAACATCCGGTCTTGAGCCTAAAGATTGAATAACCAGTTCACTGGCAGCGACAAGACTTTTATCTGAGCAAAGCACTCTCGGCAACTTCAGCAAGGGAATCCTGGCGATATTCACTCCATCAAGATTGAAAGACTCTTTGAAGGAGTGCTTCCGACGTTTTCTTGCCTCAGGCAGAAAATTGAAGAGAGTCGGGTAGTGCGGCCAGATAACAAAGACCTCCACGTCATGTCCCTGCCTTACCCATTCTCTCGCGAAGAAATGCACTACCTGGGTATTCTCCGAACTCAACTGATCTTCGTATGCTCTATAAAGATTGGTGATCAAGACGATCTTCATTCGCTGATCTTAACCTCCTGAATAAGTGATGCACCGATCATCAAGAAAGGCTTTCCACGATTTTGCTGTCCACAAGAACCCATAGAGGGGGCCAGACGCTCCGAATCTTCTGATATCTTTGCCTGCCAGTCACACAGATAGACCTCGAAAAGATTATACTACCCCTCATTGACTAACATCGATTGGCCGTTGCATGATAGAATCTCAAAAGGGCCTAAGATCCAATAGATATCTTACCAGGAGTATATGATATGGAGCAGCCACTGGTTAGTATAGTAATTCCTGCCAGAAATGAGGAAAATACTATTCAAAGATGTATTGATTCACTGGCAAAGTCCGACTACCCACAGAATAGACTGGAAATCATTGTCGTCGACGGCATGAGCGAAGACGGGACAGTAGAAGTCGTCAAGAGACTCTCTGCGGAAAACAGTCAGATCAGGCTACTTCCAAACGAGAAAAAGATCACACCCGTTGCAAGAAACATTGGAGTCAAAGCGGCGCAGGGAGACTATATAATGTTCTTCGACGCTCATTCTACTGCATCATCTGATTATATCCGAAAGTGTGTTGAACTCATGCAGGAAACCGGTGCTGATAATGTTGGCGGAGTGTTGAAGACCCTTCCTTCAGAGGATACTTCGCTCGGCATTGTCATTGCAAAGGTTTTGTCTAGCAGATTCGGTGTTGGAGGCTCCAAGTTCAGGACAGGTGTAGAAGCTCGACAGGAGGTCGATACAGTACCATTCGGCTTCTACAAGAGAGACGTTTTCGAAAGAATAGGTCTCTTCGACGATAATCTCGTGAGAAACCAGGACATTGAGTTCAATCTCAGATTGAAGAGAGCCGGAGGCAAGATACTGCTCTCACCGGAAATAGAGCTTACTTATTTGAGTCGATCCAATCTTAAGGGCTTCTTGCGAAACAATTTTGGGAACGGTTTCTGGGTTATCTACGCTTACAGATTCTCGAAGACACCGTTTTCTCTCAGGCACCTCGTTCCAATGTTTTTCACAGTCTTTATGCTGGCGGGAACGATCCTGCCACTTCTTCCGCCGGTGTTCGCTTACCTGTGGTTAGTTCCACTTGCCCTGTATTTGACAATGGACGTGGTGTTTTCGATAAAGTTAGTGCGTCAGAGTAATAATAGATCTCTAGCACTTGCACTGGTTTTGTTTCCGCTTCTTCATCTAGCCTATGGTCTGGGTTCCATTGCCGGGTTCTTCAGACTTATCTTCGGAGGAAAGAGATGAGAGTCTGCGTAATTACAACTGTTCATCCTCCCGATGACGTACGAATAAACAGAGAGCTCCGATCGCTGGTAAAAGCGGGACATGATGTGTTTTTCATAGCGCCCGAAGGCCGTTTTGATATCGAGGGCGTCGAATATATTGCCGTCACAAAGCAACAGGGAAGGATGAAGAGATTTCTAAGAGGTTCAAGGGAAGCATTTGCGAAGGCCATTGGAGTAGAAGCAGACATCTATCACTTTCACGACCCCGAACTGCTCGGTCTCGGCAAAAAGCTCAAGAGGCGCGGAAAGAAAGTAATCTACGATATTCATGAAGACTATCCTTCGGTTATTTTAATGAAGAACTGGATTCCTCGCTGGATAAGACCCATAATCTCAAAGACGTTTGCAGTCTACCAGTCTGCCGCGATAAGAAGATTCGATGCTATTGTGATTACTGTCAAGGAGTACCTTACCAGTATCGGTCGATACAGAGAACTGGCAGTTGTTCCCAACTACCCCGAACTCGAACTACTTGAGGGACTTTCAGACTGCACGGCCGACTGTGACACAGTTCCAGTGAAATTCATATACGTTGGTTCGCTAGATGACGACAGGGCAATTGTTGAGACAATCGAGGCCTTCAAGGTCCTCAGGGACCGGGGTGTCGATCTGGAACTGGAACTGGTAGGCCCTGTCTATAGTGCGAGAATCCAGGAATCGATAAACGAGACGCTGGAAAAATATGCGGGTTTATCATTCTCTACAAGAATGCCATATCTCGAAGCGATGACGAGAGTCGCAAGATCTCATGTCGGTCTTCTGATTGTTCATAGGGGAAAGAGCAAAGAAGAGTCTTCGCCCTTGAAGCTATTCGAATACATGGCCCTGGGCAAGCCTCAGATCGCTTCTAATTTCAAGGCCTGGAGAGATATCCTTGATCGTGGACCCTCTGCACTTTATGTCGATCCGGAGGACGTAACCCAGATTGCGGAGAAAATGAATGAGTTTTGCAGTAACAGAGCTCTGATAAGAGAAATGGGGTCCCGAGCAGAGAAACTATCACAATCATTCCAGTGGAGAGCTTCCGAGAAGGAGATGCTTGCTCTTTACGAACGAATCAGAATAAAACGATAGCGAGCAAGTGTCGGCAACACAGATATGCGAAGTTCAATTGAGTAACTCTTTCTCTCTAAAGCTGGCCAGACTTCCACTCACGGACATACCCGCTTAGCTCGATATTGAATCTGGAACGCCAGCTGCTGATAGCATGTTCTTCTCTGAAAGCGCGAATCGCCTCTTTGAAAGATTCTTTCCCCCTTTCACGGGCTTTTTCTATTGCATTCAAAAGATCCTCTCCATCATTCTCCCGGTATGACAAACCAATGCTATATCTCTCAATATAGGTTCTGAAAGGTTCAATATCGACGGCTATAATCGGCGTGTCACAATCCATAGCATCGAACATAACCCCCGACGACTGGCCAGCCCTTGACCGTTCATACGGTATCAAAATGAAATCGGCAGAGCAAATTTCTTCCCGGTATTGCTCGTCACTGAGATAGCCAAAGTCTGTGATAACCCGATCTCTATCCGCTTCCCTGGATTTGATAACAATCTCCTCTCCATAGGTGCCTCGTGGATTACCTGCAATTCTGTACACAAAGAATTCGGGCTTGTGCTTCTGTATAACATCAAGCACAAAGTCAAAGTTCTTACCTTTGTTTATAGTTCCTACAGAGGAGATAGTGAAGCGATCCGAGTTTTTCATCGCTGGCTGTAATCTGGTCTTGCACCCGGAATATGCATAGGCGGGAATTCTGATTGTTCTATAGCCCAGAAAAGCTATCTGCGCTTGGGAATAATCCTCCAGCAGAATCACCGCAGCGCCGGCAGAACTCAGAAATGAATTAGTGAGTTTTCTTTCAGACTTCAACTTCACAGAAAGAAGCCAACTCTCTGCGGACTCCTTTCCGTCTATCTTTCTCGTATTGTGAAAGATTATTGCAACCGGTATTCCGGTATTTTTTGTCTTGAAAAAGCCATCTTTTGGCTGGGATGTAAGCAGAATAAGATCGGGATCCCACGAAACAATCTTCTCAATGATCGACGCATACCATCTTCTTTCCTTTCCAAGACCGGAGATAGACCAAATCGTATCCAGTAAGGGGTTCGAGAACCTTTTCCTCTTGTCCAGGCGTTCAGCTACGTTAACAATGCTAAGAGAAGCATTATTAGGCCTATAGGACGAATACCATTCGCCAAAGGTCTGAGAAATATCGGCAAGGAGAATCTCGTTCTCAGGAGTGTCCAGCAAATCCAGGATATACTTATTGAAAGCCTTATAATGCCCTGTTTTCCCCAGAACCGGGTCAAATACCGCTATCTTCATTGGCTTCACCTTAGCAATTGATTGCTTCCATAGAGACATTCCAATCCTCTGAGTATTATACAGCACTTGCCTTTTGCCGGGTGGAAAGAGTAGTATTGACAGAGAGCCAGGTCGAAAAAACCCCATATTAGGAGAGAGCAAAAAATGAATCTTTCAAGGCTAAAGAGAGCATTGTCTGTAAGAATCCTTAGGTTGCCAGATGTCAGAGACGTTACACAGGAGAAGATTGAAGATAGTGTGATTGTGTCTGACTATATCAGAGAAAATGAGCTGGGGGAATCTTCGAAGATAGAAAAGGGAAAGTCTTACAAGCTACTGGACATAAAAGTCGATTGGCCTGACCATATCAGGAAACCGAAAGTCGGCCTTACTATTGACCATAACAGCAGACCTCATTGGGTCAAGTACGAGTACTTTCTCAAGAAGAACGAGATCCCATATGAGCTTTTTGAACACAGAACCTCCGATTGGCTCGAAAAAGCTAAGAGGTATGATCTAGTAATTTGGTCTCTTGATGTGGGACCCTGGGAGCATGAAGAGATAAAGAGGAAGATCACGATCATAGAAAACAACCTGGGAATAAAGTCCTTTCCTAGCCTGCCCGAGATTATGCTATACGACAACAAACTCATGGAAGTCGAACTACTCCAGCTTTACAAACTCCCCGTAGCGGAGACCTTCATTTCCCACAGCTACAAAGAAATCGTCGAAACGATTCCAAAGCTTTCCTATCCTCAGGTCTCAAAAATGAGCAACGGGTCTACTTCAGAAGAGGTTTCCCTTGTTGAGAATTCCGAAACTGCAACTAGGATTGCAAGGAGCAGCTTCTCAAGATACGGCCGAAAGACCCACTGGCCCTGTTACAGGCAGAAGGACTACGTCTACTTCCAGAGATTCATTGAGGGAGAAAAGTATGACCTCCGCATAATTGTCTCTGCAAACACTATAACTGGCTATTTCCGAGATTGCCCGGATGGAGACTTCAGAGCCTCCGGTGGTCATAAGACTAGAAAGGGCGACATTCCAATCGAAGCGATCGAAGTTGCTCTCAAGGTCTTCTATGAGCTTTCAGGTTCTTCTATCGCTGTCGACATGATAAAAAGCACACAAGGAGACTACAAGATCATCGAACTATCACAGTTTACCTGGAGTAGAACTCCGGTTAGGATGTCGGTCAACGGTTATCCGGGATTCTACTTTCTTCACAAAGACGGAAGACTGGAATTCAGGCAAGGTTTTTACTGGAACGAGGAAGAGATTCTCAAAGCATACTTTGAGATGAATTATCTCTCCGATCCCAAGAGCTGGAAAGAACAGAACATTCTCCCTGTAATTGAGAAAGGAAAACTGCGTAAAGATCACGCTGCTATTGAAGCAAATACCGACAATCAGGTTCAGCACTAGACGAAGGGAAAAGGGAATTGAATTACGCCTATGCCCCAACAGAAGTAGCTCGGAGCGTTTTTGCCAGAACTCTGCTTTCTTCTCTCTTAAAGAGTCATCAAGATTACTACCATGCAGAGATTTCAAGTTTCAATCTACTGTATGCATCATTCAGCGGGTGATCTGTTTGGACAACGAGATAATTCACAACGGGCAGTTCAATATCGGTCATATCTGTACAAAACAGCAGTGCGACAAGGGTCTTCAGGAAAAGGTTGCGATGCGATTCATTTCTCGGGCCCTGGAGAGGACCGATTACACATTCGGCGATATTGAGCGAAACAGTAACAGGTTCGCCAACGCCTTGCTGGAACTCGGCCTTTCGGAGGGTGATATCGTCTTCTCCTTTCTTCCAAAGACTTCCGAGCAGTTCTTCTCCTTTCTTGGCATTCTCAAGATAAAAGCGATAGCGGGAACGCTTTTCTCCTCTTTCGGAGAAGACGCCCTGCTGGACAGACTCGGAGACTCGAAGGCCAGATGCCTGATCACACGCAAGAGCTCTATGAGGAAGATAAACAGAATCAGAGGCCGGTTGCCCGAGCTTAAACACATAATTCTCATAGATGTACCCGTACACGAAAGCCCGGACATACTTAGCTACAGCCAGCTAACGCAAAACGCCCCGGATGTATTCGATATTCCGCAGACTGGCCCGGAAACTCCGTCGGTATTGCATTACACTTCCGGCTCGACAGGAAAGCCTAAGGGTGTACTCCATGTTCACAAAAGCGTCCTCCACCAGAGCTCGACGAGCAAAGAGATACTGAATCTCACAGACAAAGACATATACTGGTGCACGGCCGATCAGGGCTGGGTGACAGGAACTTCCTACGGAATAATCGGACCGTGGAGCCTCAGTGTCACACAGGTTCACTTCGCCGGAGGATACGATCCGGCTCTCTGGTTCGAGATACTCAAGCGCGAAAAGATAACAGTCTGGTACACCGCTCCGACTGCCCTCAGAATGCTTATGCAGCAGAGCGATGATTTCTTCGCCGATTACGACCTGTCTAGCTTGAAATACATATTCAGCGTGGGTGAGCCGCTTAACCCCGAGATCGTTCACTGGTCCAGAAGAGTGCTCAAGAAAGAGATATACGACACCTGGTTCCAGACGGAGACGGGCGGTATAATGATCTCAAACAGGCCCGGCTTCACCGTAAAGCCCGGCTCTATGGGCAAGCCCGTCGGCTCTGTCGAGGCGGCGATCATAGAAGACGGCGGCACAGTTCTAACTGAAGGAAAGAGAGGAAATCTCTGTCTGAAATTGGGCTGGCCTTCGATGTTTAGTACCTATCTCAATAACCGCGAAGCCTACGAAAGCAAGTTCAAGAACGGCTTCTATTATTCGGGAGACACTGCGTACACCGACGAGGAAGGCTACTACTGGTTCACAGGCAGGAGCGACGACGTGATAAACACGGCGGGCCACCTTATCAGCCCTTTCGAAATAGAGAGCGCACTGCTTGAGATACCAGAGATAGCAGAATCGGGAGTCATAGGTGCGCCGGACGATCTCCTCTTCGAGAAAGTAGTCGCGTTCGTGGCCTTAAAAGAGCAGTGCGAATGGACAAGAGACCTCGAATTGAAGATACGCATAAAAGTATCCAACAAAGTATCGACAATAGCCACGCCGCAGGAGATCATAGTCGTAGACTCCGTGCCGAAGAACAAAAGCGGTAAGATAATGAGAAGAGTATTAAAGGCGATCTACAAGGGAGAAGATCCCGGAGACCTATCCACAATGGAGGATTGAGAAATGACCACATTCGAGAGACTGAACGAAATATTCCGCGAGGTGTTCGACGACGACACGATCGAGCTCAAACCGGAGACAACGGCGAACGATGTAGACGGCTGGGATTCGCTATCTCACGTGAACCTCATACTCGCAATCGAGACGAAGTTCGCAATCACCTTCAGCCAGAAAGAGCTCCTCACATTCAGAAACGTTGGAGACCTGTACAAAAGCATAGAGAAAAAACTGGAGTCCAGAAAATAGGGGTGCGCTAGATGTTTTTTAACTCTATCGAGTACTTTCTCTTTCTTCCTGCCATATACCTGATCTTCTACTTCACGCCCGACAGATTCAGGTGGATAGTCTTGCTTTCGGGAAGCATATTCTTCTACGCCTCCCTCATGCAGCCTTATCTTCTGCTCGTTCTCTTCGGCGTGATGCTAATAACCTATATGTTTGGCAAACTCATCGCAACCAGAAGCGAAGAGAAAGAAAAGAAGAGACTCTTCTGGATCGGAGCGGGTATAAACCTCGCGATACTTGTAGGAATGAAATACCTGCCCTTCATAACGGAGAACCTGGATCTGCTTCTGAAAGCGATTTTCGGAAAGGCTGTCATTCCGGTATCACCGTTAATAGTTTCTATAGGTGTTTCGTTCTATGTCTTTCAAGCCATATCGTATCTGAGTGATGTCTATCTCGAGATACAGGAGCCGGAAAGACACTTCGGCTATTTTGCTTTATACATAAGCTTCTTTCCCAAGATACTGCAGGGTCCTATTGAAAGAGCAAATACTCTTCTTCCTCAGCTGAAGAAACCGTACGAATTCAACTACGACAACATGCGTTCGGGCCTGCTGCTCTTCACCTGGGGACTGTTCAAGAAAGTGGTGATCGCCGATAGATTAGCAGTTATTGTCAACACGGTGTACGGGAATGTAAACGCATTCACTGGGTTATCGTTGATAATAGCAACCTATGCCTATGCAATACAGATATACATGGACTTCTCGGGTTACACGGATATGGCTCTGGGAACTGCGAGATTGTTCAACATAAACCTCACAGACAACTTCAACAGACCATATCTGGCAACGAGTGTTGCTGAATTCTGGAGGAGATGGCATATTTCCTTCTCCAGCTGGCTTCAGGATTATCTCTTCAAGCCATTGCAGATGAGAATGAGAAACTGGAAAAGCTGGGGATCTGTAATTGCCCTGCTGATAACCTTTTTCATTTCGGGTCTCTGGCACGGAGCAGCCTGGACATTCGCTATATGGGGACTACTTCACGGGCTATACATGGCAGTAGCAGTTTTATACAAACCCTTGCAGAAGAAGTTATATAAAAAGCTCAAGCTCAACGGCACAAAGATCCTCAAACTCTGGAAGATATTCATGACCTTCAACCTAGTGAGCTTCGCATGGATATTCTTCAGGGCTGAGAGCTTGAGGGATTCAATGCTGATTTTGAAGAAGCTTTTTCCTCTGGACCCCGGGAAAGTAGATATCGTAAATCTCTATGAGCTCGGGAGATTCGAGACGCTTATACTACTAATCTCTTTGCTCGTCTTTATAGTGTGTATCAAATCCCTCAACAAGCTTCTCAAGAGCGGCACATACTGGCGTTTCGGGATAAGATATTCATTCTATCTCTTATTGTTGATTTATATACTACTTCTAGGCAATTTCGGTTACTCAGACTACATATACATGGGGTTTTGAGGTGCATCTTGAAGAGACTCGTCTTTAGATTGATCCTTCTATCGAGTGTCGTTTTCTTATTCGTTGCACTTGCGAATTACATCTTTGATCCTGTTCAATACTATAGAGAGAATACGAACCTCGTTTATGACTATGAGAATCAGAGGTTTCTTTATGCAGGTATAGTGAGAAACTACACCTTTGACCGGATAATCGTGGGAAACTCCATGTCAGAGAACTTCCTGCCAAGCTTTGTTGATTCTGCATTTGGATATGGCAGGACTCTAAATGCTTCCATCAGTGGATCAAGCACTTATGAACAATCAGTTGTGCTACGACTCGCTCTCAGTAAGAAGAAAGTTAGGGAAGTAATCTGGGGCATCGATTTCTTCTCATTGGGAGGGACAAAGGAGGCTTCGAAGCTGCCTCACCATATGTATGACGACAACAAGCTAAACGATCTTCTGCACCTCTTCAATCCGTACGTTACGCGCCAAATTATCAAACAGATACTCTTCCGATTTGCAGAAACAAGCAAGAAAGAGGAGCCATTCAACTACGATAAGCTTACGAACTACTGGTTCGAACGATACAAGTTCTCTGAAACTGAAGTCTTGAAGAAACTTGAAGCAGCTGAAGATGAGAATTTCACGAAAAACACCATTGATCTTTCCGTATTGAGTAAAAGCTTCGATGAAAACATTCTTCGCCTGGTGAAAGAGAACCCAGGAGTGGAATTCTATCTCTTCTTCTCTCCATATTCAATAATCTACTTTGCAAGGATGCTCAGATATGATGCGCATTCTTTCGAAAACATTTTTTCTTTCAAGAGTTTCGTCGTTGATACTCTAACCGATTATGAGAACGCCTTCATTTACGATTTTCAGGACATGTATGGCGTTATGGAAAATCTCGATAACTACAAAGACGCGACTCACTACTCTCTTCACATAAGCGAGTTGATAATAAACAGTATTGTCTCGAATCTCCGGAGAGGCATAAAACACACACTCGCTCTCGAAAAAGAACTCGAAATTCGATGCTTTGCAGCTATTGAGAAGTACTGGTAATCGTATTGAATTACTGACAATGTTCTGTCAAGGAGAGCGGTTTTCTTCCCCAAACCGTGCAAACTAACCCGTAATTTTCTTTAACCTCTATTTCCACATACCTGGCAATACTTGTGAGTGGAGAGTTTATATTTCTCCAAAATGTGAGACCAATGCTATATCATGATATAGAAGAATAGTCCAGGATTGCCTTGCCGTGTTGACTTCTGTTTTAGTCATAAAGGGGGACTTATGTCAAAACGCATCACTGTAATCGGAACAGGTTACGTAGGCCTAGTAACAGGAACGGGTCTTGCAGACTTTGGAAACAGAGTAATCTGTGTTGACGTAGATAAGGCAAAGATAGATATGCTCAACAACGGTCAGATTCCGATCTATGAGCCCGGTTTGAAAGAGCTTGTAGATAAGAACTTCAGAGAAGGCAGGCTTTCATTCACGACAGATATCGACAGAGCGATAAAAGAGAGCGAAGTCGTGTTTATAGGTGTCGGGACTCCCTCGAAGGATAATGGAGAGGCCGATCTCTCATATGTAGAAACAGTTATCGAATCCATAGCCAGGAATCTGG